>Ga0326727_10028753_pt1 | contig 10077 bp, 7 predicted proteins | sample MB2enrmetagenome_FD_207643 | JGI IMG/M metagenome (GOLD analysis project Ga0326727, IMG submission 207643) | Lab enriched peat soil microbial communities from McLean, Ithaca, NY, United States - MB29MY | ecosystem: Environmental > Terrestrial > Soil > Wetlands > Peat | place: USA: New York...
TCGGCTCCACCCCCTGTTCGAGGTGTTCCATGTTATTCCTTATCCTCAAGGTAAGGAATGTTTCGAAGGCCTGTTCAAGAATCTCCGCGGTGTCCGCAGAAAAGGCTCCATGCTTCGCCAATCCTCTGATTCTTTCCAGGGTATTCGTGTCGCCGATGCCGAACTTCCAAGCCAGCAGCTTTACACAGGTTACGAGCGGAACGAGCCCGTAATTTTTCAGATTGAGCCGGTCCTTATACTTTCCGCTCTTTTCTACCACGAAGTTCTTGAAGAACCCGAGGGGGACAGGGATATCGACAATATAAGACGCGAGGGTCTTCAGAAAGGAGGGGTTTTCGGCCAGTAGGCGGGTGAGGTGGTTCCTGAGCATTGCCGCCATGTCCTGATCGCCCGAATTGGCCCTGAAATCGAGGAAGACATACATGTCCACAAGGTTATCCCGCAGATACGCCTCCTTCGACACCCACTCCTCCGTTCTCTTTTTCCACTCCTCCACATCGCCGAAATACCTCTGGTTCGTGGCCATCACGTTCCCCTTGCAGAGAGGAAAACCGCAGTCCGCTAACCCCTTCACCACTTTCGAGGAGAACAGGTTGAAATATCGGACCCCATCCTTTCCGGCTGAATCCGAGAAAATGATCGCGTTATCCTGATCGGTGAGCAGGGTTTGCTCCTTGCGGCCTTCACTCCCCAGCCCGAGCCAGGCGTACGGGCAGGGCGGCCCTCCGATTTCCTTCTCCGTGAGCCGGATCACCCTCCTTACCATCTTGTCGTTAAGCTCACTCACGATCCTGCACGCCTGAGAGGCGAGCGCCCCGTCGCTGAGCAAAGCCTTGAGCACCTTTTCCACCTCTCCCCTGACGGAGTTGACTTCATCTATGGTGGAAGCGCCTTCCAGGTTCTTCAGGAGCGAAAGCACCTCCCTCCCCCTGAATCGCAGCAGGTCGAGACCCGACACCACGCCGACTGCCTTCCCCTGGTGGGTAACGACGAGCCTGGCCGTCCTGTGCTTCACCATTTCATGAAGGGCGTCAAAGAAAAAGCTCGTTGTTTCTATGGAATGGAAATCCTTCTCCATGATATCCGCAACGGTTGCGTCCGGGCTCTCTCCCCCGACAAGCACTGCCCTGAGGATCCGCTCCATTGCAACTATGCCCTTCGGCATGGTCCTCTCATCGACTACGACTACCATGTGGTCGCCGGTTTCCAGCATCTTTCCTGCCGCGTCCCGGATGGTGCTCTGCTCCGTACAGAACTCCCCTCTCAGGGGGACCATTTCCTTCACTTCCTTACGGTAAAGGAAAGGCTCTATCTGTCCTACGCCCGGGGTTTCCGTGAGCAGCTCCTTGTGAATCTGCTTCATTCTTCTTGTGAAGAGTTGGCTGAAGAACTTATAGAATTGCGGATGGCGGCGAACCATATCCTGGAACTGCCGGCCCTCCTGGGTAAGGCAGAGGGTGGATTCCACGGCGCGCACGTAAGCGCTCGTGGGCTCGTCATTGAGGAGCGACGTCTCGCCGAAGCATTCGCCTTCGCCTATGAAGCCCAGCAGTTTTTCCTCGTTATCCTCGTCCAGGTAAACCTTGGCAAGACCCCTCTTTATAAGATAAAACCTCTCCCCCCTCTTGCCCTTCTCTATGATCAAGTCCCCCGCCCGTACATGGCACCATTCCATCGTGTTCGCCACCTCGTGGATATCGGCCGGTCCCAGGGTATCGAAGGGCGCGGTGTTTTTAAGAAATTCGTCTTTGTTCTCGAGCTGGTCGGCCTCCAGGCTTCTTTGAAAATTGAGCGCCGTCTGGAGCAAGGGTTCAGAGACCAGCCCCTTTTCAACAAGAATGGTTCCCAGTCTCTTACCCGGAAGCGCGTGCCGGAGTCCGAGGGCTTTTGCCAACCCTTCTTCATCCAGGTGCCCCTGTTTTACGAGAATATCTCCAAGCTTCATAAACCGAAACCTCCCCTTGAAGATGCGGCGGACACGGATGCCCAACCTTCCCATTCCAGGCTCCACGGGGCAGCGTGGCAGGCACTTATGGCATGGTCCTCATGGGCCAGCGGTGCGCCGAAGAGGGCCATGACCCCGTCCCCCGTGAACTGGTTGATCGTCCCCTCGTACCTGTGGACCTCATCCATGAGGATACGAAAGCATCCGTCCATGATCCCGTGGATCTCCTCGGGGTCGATCTTTTCGGAGATGGTGGTGAAGTTGGCCACATCGGCGAAGAGGACGGTGACGAGCTTCCGCTCCCCCTCTAGGGAGCTCCTCGTAGTGAGGATCTTATCTGCCAGGAACTTGGGGGTGTAGGAGTGGGGCTTGGAGGGATCGAGTGGAGGGGCGGGAGTGGTGAGGGATTGGCCGCACCCGTTGCAGAATCTTGCGTCTCCTATGTTGTCGAACCGGCACTTTGGGCACTTCATCATGGGCCTCCTTGATGCAATACCCGAACGGGAGATATGCGGCGAATCTCTCTTATAGTACACATTTTTGAACACGGGACCCGAGATGTCAAGCAATTTCAGCATCGCAAGGATCAAAAAAAAACAGGCCGCTCCCTTGACCGCGCGGTTTATCCGTCGGATAATGTATCTTGTACGATCAAACAGACCGAGGAGGCCGAACATGGAATTCAGAGACATCGTCATGCAACGGTACGCAACAAAGAAGTTCGACGGCAAGAAAATTCCCGATGGAAAGATCAAAGAGCTCATCGAGCTGATCCGGTTTGCCCCTTCCTCGGTAAACCTCCAGCCATGGAAGATCAAGATCGTCACCGATCAGAAGATCAAGGACGAGCTTCGCCAGGCCGCCTTCGGCCAGGAGCAGGTGAGCACATGCTCCCATTTGCTCGCTTTCTATGCAAATACGAATACGGAGGGACTCATCGAGAAGCTCGACGGGCTGATGAAGAAATCAGGGGTGGCCGACGAGATGAGAAACATGACAATCGGGATTGCGAGAAACATGACGGGAGATATGTCTCCCGAGGCAAAGGTCGCCTGGGCCCAGCGCCAGGTATTTCTCGCCCTGGGGAATGCGGTAAATGGCGCGAAGGCCCTCGGCTTCGACTCGTGTCCCATGACGGGGTTTGACCCCGACCAGGTTTCGAGGGTCCTCGGGACCCGGCCGAATCTGGTTCTGACGGTCATTTGTCCGCTGGGATATGCGGCTGACAAGCCTATACCGAAAATGCGGTTCCCTGAAGAAGACGTTATCTTCTAAGAAAAACCGGTCTGACGAGTCACGTGGATTTCAAGGATTTAGGGCTCTTCGTGCCACAAGCGTGTTGTTTCTCCGTTTGCTACGATGGAGGCAGATCGGAATGCATACCCGCCGCAGAATGAAAGACCGGTACCGGCGCTTTTCTTATTTGACGGATATCGGGGGAATAAAGAGCGCCATCGGTGAAGCGAGAGGGAAAGGATTCCCGAAACAGCCCCGCTTGAACAAAGAGTACGAGCCACGGCAAAGCGATACGGTCTTCGATGAGGGATGGTTCATCGACACCGTCAAGGACAAACTGGCAAATCACCCCGAGAACAAGATGGAGTACCCGCATTACGGGGAGCGAATCTTCGGGGAGCCGCTCGTCGGCTTCGTGAGAGGGGACGACCCCTTGCTCTACGAGTATAAACGTATCATCGGTCCTCATCACTTCACCCCCGAGGAAATCATGAGATGGCAGGCCGACCGGAACGGTGTTCCTGCGCCGAAGGCCGGGGAGCTGTCGGTGGTATCTTTCATAATGCCGATTACGAAAGAGACCAGAGAGGACAACGCGGCCCGAAAGGACTGGGTCTCGGAGCGTTGGGCGCAAACCCGGCTTATGGGCGAAATCTTCAGCCAGACCTTCGTGAGGGAAATCGTCACCTCCTTGATGGAGAGGGGCATCCTGGCCGTATCCCCGGATGTCACACCCATGTTCAACAAGAGGCGATACCCCGTCATCGGCTGGGCGTCACCCTGGTCCCACCGCCACATGGCCTATGCGGCCGGCCTCGGCTCCTTCGGCATGCACGATTTTCTCATTACCGAGAAAGGATGCGCGCACCGTACCGGGAGCTTTGTCGTCAATCTGAGGCTTAAACCGAACCGGGAAAGAACGGAAGATATCCACGCAAACTGTCTGCACTACAGGGGAATCAAGTGCCTGAAATGCAGGAGCAGGTGCCCGGCGGGTGCGATCAGTGAAGAAAAAGCCCATGACAAAGAGGCATGCATGCAGCGCGTTGCCTCTTCAACCAAGTACTGCAACAGCAACTATCACATTTTCATATACGGATGCGGACTCTGCGCTACGGGGACGCCCTGCGAATCGGGTATTCCCGACGCCCTCCGACGAATGACGAAGGATCGGCAATGATCGATGCGGGAGATCGGTCCGAGCGAGGGCGGTGGAAAACAAAACCTCGATCCCAAAGGATTAGAAGTCTGTGAAACGAAGAGAATTTTTAAAAGTGATGGCAGGAGTATCCGCGATGGCAGTTTGTCCGCGGCAAGGTGTTCCGGGTGCATCTCAGGCCGTACAAGGGGGCGGGTTGCCTGCACCAGGCAAACAAATCCGGGTCTTTCTGGCTGGGGTGGGCCGAGGGGCTTCGGAGCAGGTCATGAAGTCGGCGGTTCGAGCCGTAACAGAAGCAACCACCGATTTCTCCTGGTTGTCCAAAGGCGATTCTGTATTCATCAAGCCGGCCCTTAATTCAGGAAATCCCTATCCGGCCACGACGAACCCCATCGCCATCGGAGCTATGGTCGAGCTCCTCAGGCAAAAGGGAGCCCGTCGGGTGATTGTAGGAGACATGTCCGGTGTCCAGCACGTGAAACTCTCGCCCCAGGGGCTTACCGGCAGTTCCCGCCGATTGATGGAGGCTTCTGGCATGGCCCGGGCCGTCCAGGCAGCTGGAGGGGAGGTGCATTTTTTTGAAGAAGCCGGATGGGACGCCTTTTATGAAGATGCTCCGGCGGGCCGCCACTGGAAGCGCGGCTTGATGATGCCTAATATACTCAGCGAGGTAGAGCATATCATTCTTATGCCCCGTTGCGGCCGTCACGTGCTGGCAGGCAGTACGCTGGGCCTTAAGGCTGCGGTAGGTTATTGGCGCACCGACACGCGTCTGGAATACCATCGGGACGCGTCCACCTTCCAGGAGAAGACGGCCGAGGGTAACACCGTCGAAACCTTGCGCAAGAAGCAGCGGCTGGTGCTTTCTGCCGCCGACAAGATACTTACCACTTTTGGTCCGGATGAAGGTCACGTCGTCCAGCCGGAGAACGGCCTGGTAATCGCTTCAGAGTCGGTGGTGGCCCACGACATGGTGTCGCTGGCTTGGCTGCTGGAAAACAGGCGCAACCTTCCCCCATCGGGAATAGGATGGCTCAAAGACAGGAGTGAGTGGGTAGCCAGGATCGGCAATTGCTATATAGTCAGCAAATTGGGTGGATGGGGACCGACCCTCGCTTCCGAAAAGCTCACCAAGAACGACATCAATGTTATTTGGGATGATCGGGTTCTCAACCACGCTTATGAGGTCTTCGGCGTTATGCCCGAGGTCATCATAGAAGGGGCCAACAACGCCATCCCCGAGGATTTAAAGAAGCGGCTCAGCGAAGCGACCATCGTCCTGCCTGACGGGCCCGTATCCTCCCTTGAATGAGTGGCGCAACGCGCCTAGGGCACGCCCGGAATGATGTTGCCGCCCGACGGGAAGATGGCCACGTCTGCCCGGGGCATCTGCCTGTGGGTCTCCCGTACGGCCTCTTCGAGGCTCGGGGCGTAGTTGAAATGCATCATGGCCACCTGTTCTTTCGTCAGCCCCTCGGTGACATGGATCACGTTGACCTTCTCGGCCACCTCCTTGAAGATGACGCCCATCATGATGTAAGAGATGCCAAAGGCCTTCATATGCTCGGGGATGTCCCCCCTTATGAGGCGGTGATGAAATTCCCCCGCGGTCTCAGGGGTGGCAATCTGTTCCAGAAGAGGCATGATCGGCCCCGCGTTCTTCTGGGAGGCAACCCATATGATGGTACCTCCGGCCCTTACACAGAAGCCGGCCATCATGAGGGCCTTCGTTACCTGAACCCCTACTTCAAGGGGGGACGCGGAGGTGATTACCACGTCCGGCCGCTTGGAAAGGGGGATAAGGTAGAGGGAGCCGGCATACTCCGAGGCTTTACGGTGCCCCTTCACGGGGTCGCCCGCAAAGGCCCTGATCACGTCGTGCTTTTCGTTCATGATGAAATCGAGCTTGAAGCGGAGCCTGCTGAGACGGGCCGCGTCCACAATCTCCTCGTAGAAGGGGTTGCCGTCCAGTAGGTTTACCCTGGCATCGGGATGACGCAGATAGGTATAGTGATGGTCCGCCACCGCCCTATAGGAGGAGACTCCGGGCAGGATGATCTTGCCGCCGCCACCGAAGCCGGAACAGGGATGGGGCATGCACTCTCCGACGCCGATATTCATGTCTGCCTTGGCGACAAGCCTGTTTATCTCGATCATGGTCCCCCGGTGAGTTCGGCCGATGAGGACGTTTTCACTCGAGTGGGGATCGTGGCAAAAGATACGCCCCTGAAGGCGGCTCCCGGCCTCCTTACCCACTTTTTTCTCCAGCTCCTCCATAGTGAGCAAAGGATGGGTCCCTACGGCGCAGATGCCGCTGATGCGCTCGTCAGGGATTCCAGCGGCGTTGAGCCGGTTCATGATCGGCGGGATCGCCAGATGGGCCGGCGTAGGTCTCTGGGCGTCATCGAAGATGAGCACCACGTTCATGCCCGGACGGGCCATCTGTTCGAGAGGCGGCGTTCCTATGGGGTCGTCGAGGGCCCGGTCGATCTCTTTTCCCACCTCCGGGACGATGGGAGCTTCGGCGCAGTCCTGGCAGGTGAGCACGTTCCAGCCCGAGGGCATTGAGAACTCCATCCGGCCACCGTCGTAATTAAGATAGTACTCCATGAAAACCCCCTTCTTCCGTCCCGGTCAGGTCCGGAAAGGAATGACTCCGGTAAGAGCCGGCCCCCGTCATAGGCGTTTCAGCAGGGCCGACCATTCCTCGTCCACCTCTGCCTGCATTACACGGATCTGCTCCCGTGTGAGGTGGCGGTATCTCCCCTGGATGCTCAGGTAGTTCTCTATGGGCAAACCCTGGGGCTCGTGGGTCAGCACATAGGTCTTCCCCTCGAAGACCTCGTAGAGGGGAAAGAGCCTTGTTTCCACGGCCAGGATAGCCGCCTGTGCGGAAAGCCGTTCCTCCATCCTCCACCCCGTGGCACAGGGCGTGAGGACGTGGATGAATTTCATGCCTTGAATGCTTCTCGCCTTCTCCACCTTCTCCATGAGGTCCCTGGGGTCCCCGGTGGAGGCGGTGGCGGCGTAGGGCACGCGGTGAGCGACAATGATGTCCATGATTTTTTTCTTCCTGAAGAGTCTTCCGGTGGGTGTGGTCACGGTCCAGGCGGATCTGGGGGTGGCGGAGCCCGCCTGGATGCCCGTGTTCATGTATGCCTCGTTGTCGAGACAGACGTAGATGAAGTGCTCGTTCCGGTCTGCAGCTCCGGAGAGGGACTGGAGACCTATGTCAAAAGTCCCGCCGTCTCCTGCGAAGGCAACCACTGTCGTGTCATCGATGCCCTGGAGCGTTAAACCATAGGAGATCCCGGCGGCCGCAGGCGCTGCCGTCTCAAAGGTGGTGTGAAAGGCAGGCACCTTGATGGCCGTGTTCGGGTAGGTCCCGGCGATTATGGACGAGCAGGAAGGGATGATCACCGCTATCGTCTTCTCCCCGAGGGCTCGCAGGGCCAGGCGCATGGCCAGGGCCACGCTGCACCCGGGACAGGCGAAATGGCCCGGCCTCATCTGTTCAACTCGTGCCGCCTCCAGATCCATAGGCCTATCCTTTCACCCAGACGGGTAGAGGGTCGGGTGTCTCCTTGGCAAGCGTTTCCAGGGCGACCTTCTCCAAGGTCGCAGGAGAGACGTCGAGTCCGTCCAGACCCGCTATATAGCCATAAATCCGCGGTCTCACCGTCGAGTTGAAGAGTGCGGACTTCAACTCCTGACAGAAGATGCCCTCCTTTCCCAGAGAGATGTTCCTGTCCAGGACTGCAACCTTCGGCACACCCCTAAGGGCCTCCTCCACCTCCCTGGCGGGGAAGGGCCGGAAAGTCTTTATCTTGAGAAGGCCCATACGCACACCTTTCTTGCGGATATAGTCCATGGCAACGCGGGCCGTGCTCGTCATGGAGCCGCTGGTTACGAGCACGAGGTCGGCCCCGACCGTCCCTATTGCCTCCACCAGACCGTAGCCCCTGCCAAAGGCCTCCCTGAAATCGTCGTCCACCTGCTTGATGACCGCTTTTGCCTTTTCCAGGTCTGCGAAGCAGGTTTCCCTGAACTGCGAGTAAGGAAGGGCACCGGTCACCACGTTGGAAACAAAGGTGGGGTTGTTCGTGTCGAAGCGCCTGGGCAGGCTGGCCGCAGGAAGAAAGCTATCCACGAGGTCTCCGTCCTCAACCTCGATGGGTTCTATGAAGTGGGAGGTGAAGAATGCATCGATTACGACCATGGAGGGGATCAGCACCGTCTCAGAGACTTTGTACGCCTGGATGATGGTATCGAAGGCCTCTTGGCCGTCCTCGCAGTAAAACTGCATCCAGCCTGTGTCACGCTGGGACAGGCTGTCGGTCTGGTCGCTTCCGAAGGACCACGGCACGGCAATTGCCCTGTTGACGCAGGCCATGACAACGGGGGCTCTCGTGCCCGAGGCATAGTGGAGCATCTCGTGCATGAGAGCCATGCCTTGAGATGATGTGGCCGTGAAGACCCGTACCCCGGTGAGGGATGCAGCGATGCACATGGCCATGGCGGAATGCTCCGACTCCACCCTCACCATGGTCCCGCCGAGGCTCCCCTGGGCTTCCATTTCCGAGAGCTTCTCATAGATCGGCGTCTGCGGAGTAATGGGGTACGCCGGAATCAGCTGCGCCCTGGCCAGTTTCACTGCTTCGGCCACGGCATAGTTGCCCGACAGGAGTACCCTCATCTGGTCTCCATCTCTATGACGTGACGGGGGCACATTGTCGCGCAGATGCTGCACCCCTTGCAGTAGTCCCTCTCAACGCGGTAGGCCCTATTCCCCTCCTTGACGATGGAGATATCGGGACAGAGAAGAAAGCAAAGATCGCACCCCACGCACTGTCCGCAGGAGAAACAGCGCTTTGCCTCCTCCACGGCCGTCTCCCGGTCTATCCCGAGGTTCACCTCGCGGAAATTGCGTTGCCTCGCCGCCGGTGCGGACCTTGGTCCCTGCAGGGCCGGGGCCTTCCTGTAAAGCAGGGTGTTCAGCTCTGCATACCGGATGACCCGCTTCAAATCAAGCTGACCGTTCTCTCGATAGGCCTGGAATGAGAATGCGTTGCCCGAGCCGAGTCTCAAGGCGGGCAGTATCTCCGCGGGGTCGTATCCGTTCGCGCTCATGTGGATGGCAAGGGCCGCCCGTTTCCCCGAAAGGATCGCGTCGACCACGGCGGGCCTCTGTCGTGTCAGGTCTCCCCCCGCGTAAACGCCCGGCACCGCCGTCATCCCCGAGTCATCTACGGAGACCTTCCCTAAATCCTTATCGAAGATGCTCGCCATGAGGGGAGCTGCATCGGGGGCCTGGCCTATGGCTATGATCACGAGGTCCGCGTCCAGGACGAGCGCTTTTCCCCGCACCCCGCGGAGCCGGTACTCGCCGGTCACGGGATCCTTTTCGACCTTGGCTCTGCCCAGCCTCGCACCCTCAACACGGTCCGCACCCTTGAACTCAAGTGGCCGGTACCCGCCGATCACCTCGATCCCCTCCTCCCGGGCCTCCTGCAGCCCCTCGGGGATGGCGGGGAACGCACCCTCCTCTTCGGGCGCGACCAAAACGACCTTCCCATCCTGAGGGCAGAGCCTCCTCGCGGTCCGGGCCACGTCGACTGCCACGTCTCCCCCTCCGATGATGACAATGTGTCTCTTGTCCTTACACAGAGCCTTATTGCCGCTGGCAGAGAGGAAGTCGAGGCCGGGCAGGACGTTATCCGGGGCGCTTCTTTGACTG
>Ga0326727_10028756_pt1 | contig 10075 bp, 10 predicted proteins | sample MB2enrmetagenome_FD_207643 | JGI IMG/M metagenome (GOLD analysis project Ga0326727, IMG submission 207643) | Lab enriched peat soil microbial communities from McLean, Ithaca, NY, United States - MB29MY | ecosystem: Environmental > Terrestrial > Soil > Wetlands > Peat | place: USA: New York...
TCACTTCGAACGACGGAAATTTCTGTCCTACTCCTAACATCTATTACTCTTTCTCCTTTGTGGTTTGCGGCAGCGCGTCAATCTTGGCTGCCAGTATAAAATCGCTTTCGCTCAAGCCGTCGATCTTATGGGTATAGATCTTCACGGCCACGCGGCCCCAGCCGAGTTCCAGGTCCGGATGATGGTTTTCCGCCTCCGCGACCTCGCCGATGCGGTTGACAAATGCGAGAGCGGTGACGAAATCGGGAAACTTGAAAACGCGCTCCAGTTGATGTTCGCGCACTACCGTCCACTGCGGCACTTGGGCCGCATACGAGGCGAGGGCCGCACCGGTCAGCGCGGGAGTTCCGCCTTTACAGGGAACGCAATGTTTCTCGGCTAGCAAGATGGCTTCTCCTTCTTCTTACAATTCTCGCAAGATCCCCGCAGCATGACTTCAAATTCGCGGACCGTCCGCGCGCCGAGGGAGTGACGCACCGCCTTGGGCGCATCGAACCATGGGACATCTTCCACCACGCCGCAATGGTCACATACAAAGTGATGATGACGGCGCAAATTGGAATCAAATAAAGCGGCTTTTCCGTCGATCGAAATTTCGCGCACCAACCCGGCGCGGGAAAGCGCATTGAGACTGTTGTACACGGTGGCGCGGGAAGCCCGCGGATCGGACTTATTGATCGCGTGAAAGATCTCGTCGGCAGTCGAGTGGACATCCCGCCGCAGCAGGTATTCCATGGTGCAAAAACGCTGCGAGGTTATGCGCAGGCCGGACTGCTCAAGTGCCCGCACGATCTCCTCACGTTTATACATAGTCTGAACTTAGATTATTTCTAAGAATGAAGGGAAAGTCAAGGTTGGACCATACTTGTACTACAAATAGTCTGAGTTTTCGCGGTCCGCAAACAATTCTGTGGAGTTGCGCCTTCGGCCTGCTGGTGGGGCAGACCATCGTCTTGTGTGGTCCGGGGCACCCTCTGGGTCGGCTGCGCAGCAGCCGTTTGCGGCTTGCCGCGATACGGAGTAGGCCCTTGGATTGCAACTAAACAGTTCTTACGCCCGCCCCATTGAAGCCCGCAGTGGGAACCCCGCGTCGGACAGCGTCTCCAGCATGCGTTCGTGAACGCCCTGGTCGAGCAGATAGTATCTCCTGCCGTCCTCATCGCGCACGATCGCCAGCCCCTTCGCTACCAGCAGCAGGCACAACTGCTGCTCGCCGCAGGACAACGAATCGCTATCGATGCGCGCCATGCCGCGGATTCCCGGTGTCATCTTGGCCAGCAGATTGCGCACAAATACCTGGTCGTCGAGCGCATCGAGCGATGCTCCCGCCGCTACCCAGCGCTGCTCCTGCGAGCCGAAGAAATACGGTCCTGATGCATACGCCAGCAGGAACACGATAATGTCGATGAACGCGGCCAGCAACAGCGAGAAAATGTGCCGGCCGGTGGGAGCGGTAAACAACTCGCCAAACGCATTCATGAGGTCTTCCTGACTGCTGGCCGTGCGATCCACAAAATCCGAGTACACCGGTACGGACGGACGCTCGAACTGGTCCTGATGCAGCGCCGCTTCTACGCTGGGCCACGCGATGCTGTCGTAGGCTTTGTGGAAGTCGCGCAGTTGCTTGTCGGTGGGATCGAGCGGCTTAGCTTGCGCGCGATAATCGGCGATGCCTTTTTGCGACGCCTTCATCTGTTCGAGCGACTCCAGCGCCAGGCGCGTATACCGATCGAAGGCGGTGTAGCGCACGCCCTCGCCCGAGCCTTCTTTATAGCTCTGCGCATAGGTCTGCGCCTCCTTGGCGACGGCCGCGCGTACGTTGGCAAGATACGGATCGGCATCCTGCGCGCGCGAAATGTAGCCGTGCGACTTCTCGGCCGCGGTCAACTCATTCAGCGCCAGCACGTGCTTCTGCTGCTCGGCAATCGCGGACGACAGGATGGAATCCGTTTTGGCAGCGGCGCCATTCAACGCGTCGTACAGTTTGCGCTCAATGGTCATCGGCCGTTCCCTCGCGGAGAACCAGGTGTAAAGGCTCACGTAGGAAAACGCAATGGAGATGACAGCCGTAATCGCGTAGACCGCGATCAGCATCGCCTTCTTGCCGCGGCTGAATCCGATCAGCCAAGCCACGAAGACCAGCGCCGATTGCACGCCGAGCGATGCCAGCAGGGCGAACCAGCGGGAAAGATACAGCGCCATACCCTCCTGCGTGGTGTACCAGGAAACGATGGAGAGTAGACAACTTGCTACGAACAGCGCCTTCACCATGGGGCGCGTGATATGGACAGCGCTACCGGACGCGCTCGAAGGCGCAAAATTCATACGGAGTACTCCTTAACGTTAGAGTACGTGCCCACCAGGAAAATGTTCCCGCCCATCGTAGTCGCGCCATAATCGATTCATGCCACTCACCCGCAGGCTCCTGGTTTCGGGATTGCTCGCATCCCCGTTGGCCCGCGCCTATGCCGCCGCAGCCCAGTCCGCCATCCCGTCAAAGATCACGCGCATCGAGACCCTCTACTGGAAGAGCCGCGAAGACGCTCCCTTCTGGCCGCACTGGACGTGGGTCAAGATCGACACCGATTCCGGCATCTCCGGGATCGGCGAGACGTACCCTCGCAACGCCGCGGAAGCGGCCGTGATTCACTCGGCTGCCGGTTCGCTCATGGGCCGCGACCCGCGCGATATCGAAAGGATCTGGGCCGATCTCTACCGCACGTTCGATTTTCAAGTCGCCGGCGGAGCGGAAATCAGGGCGCTCAGCGCGATCGACCTGGCGCTATGGGACCTGCTCGGCAAGCATCTCAACGCGCCCATCTATCGCTTGATCGGCGGGAAAGCGAACCCGCGCGTCCGCCTCTACAACACCTGCTTCCCCTATAAATACGACTTCAATCGTGAGCCGGAAAAGATCATGCGGGAGCTCATCGACACGCGCGGCATCAAGGCCATCAAGGTGTGGCCGTTCGATGGCGCGGCGGCGCGGAATCGCAATCAGTTCATCACACCGGAGGATATCGAACAAGCGCTGAAGCCTATCCAGAAGCTGCGCGAGAGCTTTGGCTTCGACATCGACATCGCGGTCGAGTTCCATGCGCAGTGGAATGTCACGTCCGCCATCCGCATCGCGCATGCGCTGGAGCCCTACAAGCCGATGTGGCTGGAAGATATGCTGATGCCCGGCAATTATCTGCAGTATCACGAACTGGCGTCGGCCACCAGTTTGCCGCTGATCGCCGGAGAGCGCATGGCGGGCAAGCTCCAGTTCGAACAGTTGCTGGAATCGCGCACCGTCAAGTACGTCATGTTCGACCTCACCTGGTGCGGCGGGCTGACGGAGGCGCGCAAAATCGCGGGCATGGCGGACGCGTTCGAATTGCCAATCGCTCCGCATACCGCCGGCGGGCCGCTGTTATTCTACGCCAGCACGCATCTGACCACGGCCTCGCCGAATGTGTGGATCCAGGAGAGTTGCCAGCGCTTCTACGAACACGACTGGCCGGCGATGCTGGAGAATCCGATCGCGCCGGAAAACGGATCGATTGCGGCGCCCGAGGAGAGCGGCTTCGGCATGCGCATCAAGCCGGAGGTCTGGAATCACCCGGCGGCCATCCGGCAGGTGAGTGCGCTCGGGCAGCGGAAGTAGTACAACTGACAAGATGAAGCTACTCTTCTGCCTGGCTCTCGCCCTCCCCGTGTGCGCGCAGCAACGTTCGCCGATTCTCGGCGAGGAGACGGTCAAAGTCTCCGATCACGTTTGGGCCATCCTGGGATTCCCCAATATCGGGATCGTGGTGGGCGCGAACGCGGTGCTCGTGGTCGATACAGGCCTGGGTCCGCGTAACGGTGCGACCATCGCGAAAGTAGTGGCCAGGCTTGCTCCCGGCCACAAGCTTTATCTCACCACCACGCACTTTCATCCCGAACATGCGGCCGGCGAACCCGGCTTTCCCCGGGGCACAATTCTGATCCGCGACCGCGTCCAGCAGCAGGAAATGGAGCAGCACGGTCAGGAGATGATCGACATGTTTGCCGGGCGCAGCGCCGAACAGAAAGCGCTGCTGGACGGGGTGAAGCTGCGCGCGCCCGACGAAACTTTCGACAAGGAGCGCACCCTGGATCTCGGCGGCGGCGTGACGGCACGCCTGCTCTGGTTCGGTGGAGCGCATACCAAGGGCGATGAGTTGACGTTCGTCGCGCCTGACAAAACTCTCATCTCGGGCGACGTGGTGCAGAACAAAGTGGTGCCCAACATTTACGGCGATGGCGGCACACCGGCAACCTGGATCGCGGTGCTCGACCAGGTGCAGAAGTTAGGTGCAATACACGTGCTGCCGGATCACAGCCCGGTCGGCGACGGTTCCCTCGTCGCTCAAGAGCGCGCCTTCATTTCCGATATCCAGGCCCGTGCTCTTGATCTCAAGCGTCGCGGCGTAAGCGCCGACGATGCGGGCAAACAGCTCACCGCCGAATTCAAGACCAAGTATCCCGACTGGCCGATCAATAACCTGACTAACTTCGTCAAGAGCATCTACGCCGAGTAATCAGCTCTGGCCGAGGCGGTTGAAAATGTGCTCGATATTGGTATTCACCGCGGCCTGTTTGGCGCCTACCAGGTTGCCGTAATTATCGGCTTGTAGCGCCTTGATGGACGCAATCGGCATGCTCGCCTGAATCTCGGCCAGCGATTTCCCTGCCCTCTTGGCTGCCTCCACTTTCGCCGCCGTCTCTTCGATGTAATTGCGCAGGCCCGTCATGCGCTGGCGTCCGTTTTGCAAGGCGCCGTGTCCACCGCACACGTAATCGAATCCCAGCTTGGAGACCGAATCGATGGTCGCCGGCCATTCCTTGGGATAGCTGTCGCCCAGAAACGGCAGCCCGCCCAATACCATGTCACCCGTTGCGACCACGCGCTTCTGCGGGCAAAACACCACCACATCTCCCGCAGTGTGGGCACGGCCGTGAAACTCTACGTGCAGGTCGTGAGCTTTGTCCTTGACGACATAAGCATCAGTGAACGTGACGGTCGGCAGCACCGGCGTGAAGTTCTGCATCTCGCGCAGGAAGGCTTCCAACTGGCTGATCTGCGTCGTGAGTTGCGCTTTCTTTTGCGCCGAAGTTGCGCTGCTCAACTGCCGACGCGCCGCATCCAGCAACTCCGGAATGTGCGGCTGGCCGGAGAAGGGATGGCCGTGCGGATCGAGCGATTCCCGCAGCCGCGCTTGCAAGAACTGCGCCTCCAGCTTCTTGGTCGCCTCGCTCGCCACGATCTTAAGGTCCTTGCCGAAGGCCTCGCGATAACCGGCATTGCCCTGCGAGTGGTCCCAATGGAAATGCGTGTCCACCAGGTAGCGCACGGGCTTGGTGGTGACCTGCTGCTTGATCTGCGCGATCAACCCCGCCGCCGCGGATGGTTTCGAGTGCGCATCCACTACCAGCACATCGGCTGAATTGACGAAGATGGCCGCGTTGCAATTGATCACCGCCTGCGGGCGCGCCTGCGCGAAGAAGACGCCGTCGGCAACTTTCTCGATCTGGAAGAGGTCTGTCGGAGCGCCGGGCGACAATGCCTGCGCCCACGCAGCTCGGCGCGTTGCGATTTGCAAAATCGAGGCGGTCGCCATGGACTGTAAGAAGTCCCGGCGCGATACAGCATGCTTGCACATGTTTCGCAGTATACTCCGCCCTATGCGGATGGCTAACGGCGGCGCCTGGCCGGTCGATCGCGGCGTACGCCAGATCGAACTCCGTTGAACCCCGGCACTCCGGCCAGCGCGGCAGCCGCCAGTTCCCTTGCTTGTCTCAGCATGGCCCAATCATGGAGCCGGCGGATCTGCGGGAGATCGTCGAGCGCCTTTTTAAACGTCGCGCGCGCACGAGCAAGATCGAACGCCGCTTCCTCGCGTTCGATTCGCATCGGCGCCGCAACGCGTACCGCTGGCGGAGACTGCTCTGCCTGCTCCCGCGCTTGCGCCAGCAGATCGTCTACCATGCACGAAGTTTAGCGCTCAGCCGAGCGGTACCATGTAGACCGTATGATTCTGATCACCGGCGCATCCGGACGCGTCGGCCGCCGCACCGCCGAATTGCTGGCGTCCGAAGGACATCGCCTGCGCTTGATGACCCGCGATCCACAACGCGCGCCGCAATTGCCGGGCGCCGCAATCGTTCGCGGTGACTTCGCCGAGCCGGACACGTTGCAACAAGCCTTCGCGGGAATCAGCGTGGCGCTGCTGGTATCGGGCTCAGGCGCGCCGGGCCAACGCGCCCTGTTGCACAGGAATGCATTCCAGGCCGCTCAGCGAGCGCACGTTGGGCACGTGATCTACTTCTCTCTCGAAGGCGCCGCTCCCGACTCGAAGTATCCTTACTCGCGCGATCACTATCAGAGCGAACAATTCCTCTTCGAGACGGGCCTTCCCTGCACCATCCTGCGCAACGCGTTCTACATGGACATGTTCCCGGAAAAATTCGACACCGCAGGCGTCATTCGAGGTCCGGCAAGCAATGGCCGCGGCGCGTTCGTCTCTCGCGAGGATGTTGCTCGCACCTCGGCCGCCATCCTACTCAACCCGCCCGGCGGCATTCACGACGTGACCGGACCCGAAGCCCTGACCGTCGCCGAAGTTGCCGCGCGCCTATCGAAAATGTTCCGCCGTCAGCTACGCTACGAAGAAGCGCCGCGAGAAGCCATGCCCGACGAATTATCTGCCGGCTGGTTTGCAGCTATCGCGGCAGGCGAGTTGTCGCACACCAGCGACACCATCCAGCGATTCACCGGAAAAGCCCCGTTAACGCTCGAAGAATACTTCAAAACTCTATGACACGCCGCCTGCTCATTTCTCTGCTCCTGACTGCCTTCACGCTGTTAGCCGCAGGTCCCGTCTACGTGGTGCTCTGGTTCGACACCGAAGATTACATCGAACCAGCGAGTGATGATGCCGCGCTGCGCATCGCCGACGATTTATCGGCGGAAGGGGTTCACGCCACTTTCAAAGTGGTCGGAGAGAAGGCCCGCGTCCTCGAACAGCGCGGGCGGCGCGATGTAATTCAGGCGCTATCGCGGCATGCTATCGGGTATCACTCCAACTGGCACAGCGTCCATCCCACTACGGCCGAGTATCTGGTGCGCCTCGGCTATCTCGAAGGAGCGGACGAGTTCGAACGGCGCGAAGCCTCCGGAGTGGCTGATGTGAAGCGTATCTTCGGCAAACCGCCCGTGTGCTATGGTCAGCCGGGGAATTCCTGGGCACCGCAAACCAACCTGGCGCTGCGCCGCCTCGGCATTCCGGTGTATCTCGATGAAGGACAACAGGTGGGCCTCGATGAACAGCCATTCTGGTACGGAGGCATGCTCTACGTCTTTCAGATGGGCCGCAACCAGTTCCGCGCGCAGTTGAACGTGGGCGCGGAAGACCCCGCGGCTTACCGGCGGTTCGATGAGACGGCGGCGCGACTGGCGCAACAGGGCGGAGGCGTGATCAGCATTTATTACCATCCCAACGAGTTCGTCACCACCGAATTCTGGGACGGCGTCAATTTCGCCCATGGCGCCAATCCGCCTCGCGACGCCTGGGTGAAGCCACATCGCCGGACCGCGGAGGATTCGGAGCGCTGCTACGGAGTGCTGCGTCACTTCGTGCACCACATGAAAATGCAGCCCGGCGTGCGCTTCGTCACCGCCCAGGAATTGCCGGACCTGTTCGCGCCCCCCCTCGCCCAATCAGTGGATCGCCACGAAGCGGCGACGCACCTGAGCCAGCACATCGTCTTCGCGCCAATACACGGCGAGATGCTGTCGCCGGCGGATATGCTATTGGCGCTGCTCGATGTGAAACCGCAGATCGTGGATGGTCCGACGGCTCACGGCATCACCACCTATTCCAAGCCCACCATTCCGGCTCCCGCGTTTCGTATCGCCGTAAGCGACGCGGCTGATTTCATAAGGCGCTTTCACCGGCTGCCCAACGAAGTCTTCATCGGCGCCGAAACGCTATCCCTCGCCGATTTCGCGGCTACACTGGCGGGCAGCATCGATGCAACCACTGAGGTCAAGCTGCAGCGCGGCAACATTGAATTCGAGCGCTTTTTCGCGTCGGACGGCCGCAAGCCGTTCAACTGGATTATCCATCCTGAAGGTTTTGACGGCACGCCCTTGCTGGATCTCGCACGCCTCCAAGGCTGGACGCTGAAACCGGCAAGCTTGCGCAGGTAATGCGGGTATAATCGAGCGGTGCGGCACTGGTTACTTCATTGGCTACTCAGCGGCGTTGGCCTGCTGATTGTATCCGCCATTCTTCCCGGCATCGAAGTGGATGGCTTCGGCTCCGCGCTGATCGCGGCGCTGGTCATCGGCCTCGCCAGCGCGACGGTCGGTGTAATTCTGAAAATCGTTCTGCTCCCGTTCATCATCCTCACGCTCGGCATCGTCTATTTTCTGATCAACGGACTGATGAAACTCGCCTCGGAGTTTGTGTCCGGGTTTCGCGTGAACGGCTGCATGCCGGCGATCATCGGCTCAATTCTGCTGACGATCGTCGATTACGTGCTGTATCGCATTGCGGGCTACTGAACCGAACGTCCTCACTTCGCGTAGCCGACCGGTTGCTCCAGGATGATGCGTTGTTCGGGCCGCAATCGCATGGCCTTGGCGAGTGCGGGCCGGTCCACGGAGGCGCGCACCACCGTGGCCAGGCCCTCTGACGCGCAGAAAAGATAGACGTTCTGGCTGATGAAGCCCGTGTCCGCACCGGAATACGTGAGCTTATTTTCGTCTGACATCTGGGTGCCGTATTTCGCGAAATCCGCCACGTAAACCAGGTTAATGGGCGCGGTCTTGACGTAATCCTGCGTCCCGGCCAGTGCGCGCAGATCGTCGGAGAGCACGGCGGTCAGTTTGTGGCCTTTGGGCTCATAGAGGAACAGGCCGTCCTTCAGGATCACGTAGATATCGATCTCCTGACGATTCGACGCGGTTGGCGCGGTACGCCGGCCATCGGAACGATTAATGCCGGCCGCCGCCCAAAGAAGATTGGAGAGGACTTGCGGGGAAGGCATCTGGTCGCGAAACTCGCGCGCGGATTGACGGGCCTTCAACGCCTGCATCAACGGTTTACCGCCGTCGAGCTGGGGCGCGGGTAAATCGACTGGCTTGATGTCCGCGGCCGGACAAAGCATCGCCAGCAGAAAGATCAAACAGAGTTTCATACCTTATACTACCTTCACTTGACATCCTTCTTGACCAATTGGTAATTGGCGTGAGGGATGGCGGTGGCGCAGGCTTCAGCCTGCAGGGTCGAGATTCGTCTCAACCCGCGTCCCGATGAGTCGGGACGCTGCAGGCACGAGTGCCTGTGCCACGTTCTGGCTCAGGCAATTTCCACATCAGAAATTCCATGATCCAGTAGTGCTAGTCGACAGCGGCTGCGATCGCTCTCACCAGGCCTGCACCGAATTCCACGCGATCCGAGACCTGGGGATAGCGGCCGAGCTTGGAATTGAAGTCGACCATTTGCTCCATAAGCATGGCAGGCAGCTTGCGGTCATGAAACAGTCCTTGATCCACCTGCATCCGTCCGGCTTTGCCCGGCGTCGTCGTCTCGCCCGCGTCGCGTAACGGGACGGTCGGATTGAAACTCGTAGTCGCCGTCAGGTTTTGAAACAGGCGTTCTCCAAGCGCGTGGAACGGCGCCGGAGCTTCCAGGTATTCGCCGGTTTCGGTATTGTGCAAGGAGAGAAACAAGTCGATAGGATGTCCCGCATCCACCCAATCGAGAATGGCCTTGTGCTGCGCCGCGATTTCCGGCATGGTGCGCGGATCGATGGTGTCCCAATTGCGATTGAGGTCGTAGCCATTCTGGTTGAAGCGAACGCCGCCGTCCGCCACGCCATCCGGATCGGCCATCGGGAAAATCTTGACGATGTTCCCGTCGCGCAGCCGCTGTGCGCGCTCGTCGTCCGAGAGCAGAAAACGAATGGCGCCCTCGCAAACCCACGATGAGCCAGTCTCCCAGGCGTGCTGGCGGAACATCATCCAGATGACTTTCTTTCCCGTCTGCGACGCTTTCGGATT
>Ga0326727_10028757_pt1 | contig 10075 bp, 8 predicted proteins | sample MB2enrmetagenome_FD_207643 | JGI IMG/M metagenome (GOLD analysis project Ga0326727, IMG submission 207643) | Lab enriched peat soil microbial communities from McLean, Ithaca, NY, United States - MB29MY | ecosystem: Environmental > Terrestrial > Soil > Wetlands > Peat | place: USA: New York...
GCGGCGCGCAGGTCAGGCAGTGGATCCTGAAAAAGTACACCGACTCGGCCGGCAAGCCGCTGGATATGGTCCAGCCCCAGGCCGCCGGGAGGTTCGGCTTTCCGCTGTCGTTCTTTACCTATGAGCCAGCCCTCACGGCGCAGTTGAATCAGGCGCTCTATCAGGTCACGGCCTCAGGCGCTCAGCCCTCGGCCACCGGCCACGCCGTGGCCCCTGAAACCAACGCCCTCACCTTCCACTACGCCGCCAACGGCCTGGATGTGGTGAAGACCGTCCGCTTCGACACCAGCTACGTGATCACCGTCGAGGCTGAGGTCAAACGGAACGGCTCGCCGGTGCGAGCGCTCATTGCCTGGCCCGCCGGCCTGGGCGACATGGAGGAGTTCCTGCCTTCCTCTTCGACCCGGGCGCAGGTGCCCACCTCAGCCATGTCTCAGTTTGCCTGGTCCATAGAAGGCAGACAGGACTCCATGGCAGTGGCCAAGGTGAGCGGCGACGCCACCTTCGACCTGCCCTACTCCTACGCGGCGGTTGCCGATCTCTATTTTGCCTCCGCCTTTCTGCCCGACGCGCCCGACCGCGCCACCCTGGTCACGCTGCACAACACCATCGACATCCCCAGCGACCTGAGCAACCCCAACAGCCAGAAGAAGAAGCCGGCCCACGTGCTTGGACTGGCCATGGGCGACACCAGCGGCTACACCCGCCTGCGCCTCTATGCCGGCCCCAAGTCGATGGACATACTGGCTTCCATCCACGCCACCGCCGCCGACGGCAAGGCCACCGGGCAATCGCTCGAGCCGCTCATCCAGTTCGGCTGGCTCACCGTCATCGCCAAACCCCTGTACCTGGCTCTGCGATTCACGGTCGAGCACGGCGTCGACAACTGGGGCTGGGCCATCATCATCCTCACCGTCATCTTCAATGTGGCCCTGCTCCCCACGCGCGTGATCATGATGAAGTCCTCGCTGAAGATGATGCGCATCCAGCCCCAGGTCGAGGCCATCAAACAGCGCTACGGCAATCTCAAGGCGACCGATCCCAGGCGGGCCGAGATGCAGGCCGAGACGATGGAGCTGTACAAGGCCGAGGGCGTGAACATGTACGGCAGTTGCCTGCCCATGCTCTTCCAGATGCCGCTGCTCTTCGCCTACTTCCGGGTGCTGCAGAATGTGGTCGAGCTGCGCCACGCCCATTGGCTCTGGCTCAAGGACCTGGCCGCGCCGGACCCCACGTACATCCTTCCCATCCTCATCATCATCACCATGTTCCTGACCCAGTACATCACCCCCTCGCCGGGCATGGACCCCGCCCAGCGCAAGATGATGGCCTTCATGATGCCGGTCTTCTTCGGCTTCATACTGTTGAACTACGCCTCGGGCCTGGCGCTCTATTGGGGTACCGGCAACGTCATCATGCTGGTCATCCAGATTGCCATCAATCAATCCAGTATGGGCAGGGAGATGCACGAGATCTCCGCCCGCCGCGCCGCCAAGAAGGCCGGCATCAACCCGAAGAACATTCAGGGGCGGCGGTAAGAGAATGCAGGGACTAAGGGACTAGGGACTGAGGGATTAGGGACTAAGGGACTAAGGAGAAAGACGATGGGGCAATCATTCAAAGATTTGGCCGTTTGGCAACGATCCATCGAACTCACAACCGATGTCTAGAGATTGACCTCAAAGTTTCCCGAATCCGAACTATTTGGCCTAACCGACCAGATGCGCAGAGCTTCCGTGTCAATCGCGAGCAACATCGCGGAGGGTTATGGCCGCTCAACAAAGGGCGAGTATGTGCAGTTTCTCGGACATGCTCGCGGATCCTGTTCGGAGCTTGAAACACAAATCGTGATCGCCAAAAACCTTGGGTTTGGCGCAATTCATAATCTTCAATCTGCCGAATCCCTCTGTAACGGCGTAGGCAGGCTTCTCGGCGCACTGATAAAGTCCATTCGAGCAAAGCAGTCCCCGGCCCCTTAGTCCCTTAGTCCCTAGTCCCTCAGTCCCTAGTCCCTCAGTCCCTAGTCCCTCAGTCCCTAGTCCCTCAGTCCCTAGTCCCTCAGTCCCTGTCTCACTCGATGCAACCCGCCCCGGTGGTGTATCGTCCTATCCGTATGGCATCCACTGCGAGCGGCGTTCCGCATCCCGCGGCTGAGGCGGAAGAGGTCTACCGCCGCTGGATTCAGTTTCTCGATGAGGAGTTCACCCGGCACCACTCCCCGGAGCTGCGCGCGGGGATTGTGCGCGACCAGCTTTACCAGCTCTACCTGGGCCGGCCGCACGGCGGCAAGCTCAACCTCACCCTCACCTCCGAGTTGCCGGGCAACGTCCTCAGCCTGTCGCTGGACCCGGAAAACGCGACCCTCGAGGCGGAGCACTTCCCCGACGCCGACCGCGAGCGCTACAGCCAGCGCAAGCCGCTGCTCTGGTTCTGGCAGATGTTCGACCGCTCACCCGTGGGCCTCAACCACTGGCTGGGCATCCGTTTCCGAAGCATGCTGGGCGGTCACATCTTTGCCCACATCGGCGCGGGGGTCAGGATCTATCACGGCGTTGAGCTCACCTACGGCTACAACCTGTCCATCGGCGACGGGGTCACCATCCGCCAGCGCGTCCTTTTGAACGACCGCGGCGGCATCCGCATCGGCAAGGGCGCCGTCATCGGCTCCTTCGCCCGCATCTATTCCCACAGCCACAGCCCGGAAGACTACGACCAGGTGACGCTCGCGCCCACCGTGATCGGCGACGGAGCCCGCATCGCCAGCCACGCCATCGTGCTCGCCGGCCAGCATGTCGGCGAAGGCGAAACGGTAGACAGCCTCCCCGCAACTTGAACTGCGATTTCCTAGTTCACCCCGCCATGCACCACGAAGCGCTCAAGATAATCGTGCAGTAGCTGGCGATGTTCCTTGCGGTAGGCGTCGTAATCCTGGGCAATCCCCTTGTCGGCCGCGCTGATCAGAATCCAGCAGTCCAGCATCCCGGCATCGCTCAGCTCGACCAGGTTGCGCAGGCTCTCGTCCAGCGCGCCCTTCTTGACACCCTGATTCTCGATAGCTTCGACGACCCCGCTCAGAGCCGCGTCTTCTTCCTTCAGCGTGTGCCGGTACTCCTTCTCACCGGGGAACTCCTTCTTGAACCGATCCCCGCGATAGCTGGCGCGAGCAAGCGAATACCACAGCCAGGCAGAAGCACCCGGATGCTGCTTGTCGTCGGTTTTGCCCGGATAAATGTTGATGGTGATGCTGTTGGGTTTCTTGGGGTCCACCACCGGAGCCGCAGGCCGTTCGATCTTCGGCGCCAACAGCACCGCCTGTTGGCGCTGCGCCCATTGCTCCAATCCCTGCCAGGCCAGCTTGTTGTACGGCTCGGCCACCACGGCGTCGATGTACTTGGGCTTGGCCGCCGCGGCATCGTTTCCGATCCGCAGCAGCGCATCGCCCCAGTAGCGGTAGGCCGTCTCGCGGTTGGGATTGACCTCGGCCGCCCGCGCGAACCACTTGGCCGCGGTCTTCAGATCGCTCTGGTGGTAGGCCGTGTCGCCGGCAAACAACGGAGCCAGATAGAGTTGCGGATCGGCATCCGCGGCGGCTGCGTACTTGGTCAGGGCGGTGGCATAATCTCCGGCGGTAAAGGCCTTCTCGCCCTCCTGCAACAGCGCTCCGCCGGGGCTGGCCGGGGCAATCTGAAGGGGCGCGTCCGGATCGGTCTTCGCCATCACCTGAACAATGTAATTCGGATCGCCCAGCTCCACCGCGCGCCGGGCCGCGTCGCGCTCCCGGGTGCGCAGCGCCTTCACCTCCGCCGGATCGCTGAGCTGGGTGGCTTTGGCTCCCAGGCAGCCTGCCAGCCGCTCCTGGTACATCCACTCATTGGGATGAGCCTTGGCCAGATCGTCATAAAGGGGCAAGGCGTCCACCCGTTTGCCCGCGGTGTAAAGGGCGTTCGCCCTGGCCGCTTCATCTTCCTGCGCCCGCGCCCAGCCCGCCGCCAGGCCCGCAACCGCCATGCAAAAGCAGATCCCCGCAATCCATTGCCGCACGCCGTTCCCCTTTCTCGCACTGAAAACCGGAAGGCTCCATTCCTTAGACAGCGCCGCCCGCCGCTTTGTTCCCGCTTCCCGATCGTTTCCTATCGACTCTCCATGCTAACCTGAGTCTTCCGGCCCGTGGAGAGCGAGTTTGCAACAGTCCGATCTGATCATTGCCGTCTTCAAGTTCGTTTTGCTCATCTTTTCGCTCTGCGTCCATGAGTGCGCCCACGCCTGGATGGCCTCCCGCCTGGGCGACCAGACCGCGCGCCTGGAAGGCCGCATCACGCTGAATCCGATGTACCATGTGGACCCCGTCGGCACCCTGCTCTTTCCCGCGCTGATGATCTTCGGTCCCTTCATCGGTCTCAGCTGGTTCGGCGGCATGCTGGTGGGCTGGGCCAAACCCACTCCGGTCATCACCCGCAACTTCCGCAGGATCGTGCGCGACGACAACTTGACCACCCTGGCCGGTCCGGCCTCGAATCTGCTGCTCGCGCTGGCCGCCCTGCTCATCCTGGTCGTCAACGTCAAGATGGTTCCCAACGGGAACAGAGTGGTTCTCGATTCCTTTATTGCCGCTCTTGTGCCGCTGGAGGGCGTCACCCCGCGGCCGCTGGTGCTGCTGTGCGCGCTGACCATTGTGATCAACCTCTCGCTCTGCGTTTTCAACTTGTTTCCCATTCCCCCGCTCGACGGCAGCCGGCTGGTGCGCAATATGCTGCCCTACAACGCCGTGCAGGTCTACGACCGGATTCCCATCTGGGTCAGCTACCTGCTGATGATCTTCGTGGGCGGAACGGTGATCTGGGCATTTGTCACCCCCGCGCTCCGGCTGGTGATCTGGGTGCTGGCGCACGTCTGAACCGGCCCGAGCGCAGCTCCGTTGGTTCCCGCTACAATGGAATGAGCCGCTTCGGCGTCTCTTGAAAGACGGCCTCATCTCCAGCACCACCCCGGAATCGATAAGCAAAATGCCCGAACCCGACCTTCTCGCCTCCCGTCCCCGCGTCCTCAGCGGCATGCGCCCCACAGGCAAGCTCCACCTGGGCAACTACATGGGCGCCCTGGCCAACTGGGTCAAGCTGCAGGACCAGTACGAGTGCTACTTCTTCATCGCCGATCTGCACGCGCTGACCACCGACTACGCCGATACGTCGAACATTGCGCCCAACACCCTTGAAGTAGTGCTGGACTTCCTGGCCGCCGGCCTCGATCGGGAGCGATGCACCGTCTTCGTGCAGAGCTGGGTGGAGCAGCATTACCAACTGCCCCTGCTGCTGGGGATGATTACGCCGCTTGGGTGGCTGGAGCGAGTGCCCAGCTACAAGGAGATGCAGGAAAACCTCGTCAATAAGGATCTGACCACCTATGGATTTCTGGGCTACCCGGTGCTTATGGCGTCGGACATTCTGCTCTACCAACCCGATTTCGTGCCCGTGGGCCAGGACCAGCAGGCGCATGTGGAGTTGACCCGCGAGGTGGCGCGGCGGTTCAATTTCTTCTACCCGAAAAAGCATATGAGCCGGGGAGTTGAGTCGGTTAAGTACGAGGATCTGGTCGCAAAAGAAGGGGAAGAAATCGCCAAGTTGAAGAGTCCGAGCGGGGGGGGCATATTGACTCGGCCCGTAACGCCGGAAGATCTGTTAATTGCACTGAATCAGGAGTACGTTCTCCCCGAGCCGCGGGTGCTGCTGACCCCCTCGCCCAAGCTGCCCGGCACCGACGGCCGCAAGATGTCGAAGAGCTACGGCAACACCATCCTGATGACCGACCCCGAGCCGGTAGTCCGCCAGAAGCTCAAGACCATGGTCACCGACCCGGCCCGCATCCGCCGCACCGATGCCGGCGACCCCGACAAGTGCCCGGTGGGCGATCTGCACAAGGTTTTCTCGGCGCCGCAAGTGCTCGCCAAAGTTTACGACGGCTGCCGCTCGGCCGGGATCGGCTGCATCGAATGCAAGAGCTGGGCTGCCAATGCCCTGGTCCAGATATTGGAGCCCATCCAGACTCGCCGCGCCGGCTTCACCGAGGCGCAGGTCAAGGAGATACTTGAAGACGGTTCCAACCGCGCCCGCCGCCGCGCCGAGCAGACCATGCAAGAGGTGCGCGCCGCCATGCGCTTGACCCCGGCTGCGCCTGCCTCCCAATAGACTGGCCGGACAAGTAGAATGATTGGTGCGTCCCATCGAAGCCCGCGCAAGAGGGGAGAGCCGATTCCGGCGGATGGAAGGCGTGAGCCAACCCCCGCCGGATTGCAGGAGAAACACTATGTCAGCCGCCGATGAAGTCGTCAGCTCCGCCGATAGCGGCATGACCAACCCCGAGCCGGGCCTGCGGCGGCAGGTGATGTCTTACAGCCACGGCATCATGCTCGTCAGGCACAAGATCGAGCCGGGCTGGGCCGGCGCCGCGCATAGCCATCCCCACGAGCAGCTCATTTACGTCGTCTCAGGCGCAATCCAGCTCACGGTCGGAGACGCAACGCACACGCTCTCCGCCGGAGACAGCTTCCTGGTGGCCGGCGGCATCCAGCACCAGGCCCGCGCCGACCGGGCGACAGAGGTTCTGGATGTTTTTGCGCCGTATCGCTCCGACTATGCTTCAGGCTAAAAGCGGCCTTGGGCGGGATTCAGTCGGCATCGGACGTTATCCTGTCATGCAAAGCTCGTATTGTTGGAGGAGGATCGGCATTGGACAGAAGCGCGGATTCTCCGGAGGCTAGGCAAGCATTGACGGATCGCTCCTCCATGCCGGACGCCGACGCTGTCAGGCCGGTGGTCCTGGCCGGCGCCGACGCCGCACTCCCGTTCGTCCTCACTGGCCAGCCTGCTTCCGAACAGCGGTCCGGCGAAAGGGCCGCCAAGCCCGCCGCGCGCCAGAAGCAGCTCGACGATGCCGCCGAGGAGTCTCCCTTCTCAGTGATCGTGGGCCAGGTTTATGACGGCCCTCTCGACCTGCTGCTGGACCTGATCCGCAAGCAGGACATCGACATCTACGACATTCCCATCGCCAAGATCACGGCCCAGTTCCTGGCCTACGTCAACCAGCTCCGGGCCAGCGACGTGGATGTGGCCGGGGAGTTCATCTACACCGCCTCGCTGCTCATCCACATCAAGAGCAGGATGCTGCTGCCGCGTACGCCCGCCGGCCCCGACGACACGGCCGAGGATCCCCGCCGCGAGCTGGTCGAGCGGCTGCTGGAGCACGAGCGCTTCAAGAGCGCCGCCCAGATGCTGCAGCAGAAGCAGATGCTCGAGGCCGCCACCTGGACCAACCCCGGCTTCCGCGAGTTCCAGGAGGATGAGGCTGCCGCCGAGCCGGAGATCGCCGCCGACACCGTCGACCTGGTGCGCATCTTCCGCGACATTCTGGAGCGCGCCCGCAACCGGCCCGTTCTCGACGTCGAGGAGGATTCGGTCACCGTCGGCCAGATGATTCAGTTCCTGGCCCGCCGCCTGAACATGGAAGACAAGCCCGTGGCCCTGCGCCGCCTGCTCCGCCACACCCGCTCAGAGCGCGCCCTCGTGGCCATGTTCCTGGCGCTGCTGGAGATGGTCCGCCTGCAGGCCGTCCTGCTCCGCCAGGACCGAGCCTTCAGCGAGATCTTCATCAAGAAGCACAGCGGCTTCGATGCTGTGATGAATCAAGGCCTGACCCACACCCTCGACGACTGGCGGTAGCATGGAAATGGAATAAGGGATGGGATTGATACGTTCAATCCCTGTTTCATCTGAAAGCCGGGTCGAGTCTGAATGAGTACAACTTGGAGCGACCTCACAAAATGGAAGAAAGGGCAAAACCTCGCGCCGATCACCACGGCCCCCCTTGGACAGAAATCCAGGAAAAGGCCAAAGACGACCCCGACCTCGCGAAACAGATGGAGGCAGCAAGGCGCGTGATGGAAAGGTACAGCGAGACCTTGCAGCGGTTGGCGGATTCCTGATTCGCCGACCGGCTTTCGCCCCCGATTTCCACCGCTGGAGGATTCCCGCTGGACAGCCACCCCCCCTATGTGGTGTAGAATCAACCCAGCAGGGTCAGACTCACCTGGCTCACCGAGCAAACAACTGCGCACCCATGCGGTTGTTGGGGTTTTATGGACGCCAATTCATCCGGCTCTTCTCTCTCCCGCCACCAGCGATCCCCTTTATGTTTCCATTGTGCGCTCCTTGCTGAGTTTCGACCCAGGAGGCCCAGGCGCCACCGGAATCTCTCCGGCCGCTTTGGAAATTTCTGATGGCCGACCTGGCTACGTTGGTCGAAGTCATTCCCGCGAACGCTTCGGTCCTTGACCGCAAGCGGACAGAATCATCAAGCCGCATCGGTCTCATGGTGTTCCTGTTCGCGCTCGCGGGCGGCCTTGCCTATATCTGCTTCCATGTCTCCAAGGATCTGGATACGGTAACGATAACCAGCGTCTGGCCCTATCTTCTGCTGGGTCTGGCGCTGCTCATCGCTCTCGGCTTCGAGTTTGTCAACGGCTTCCACGACACCGCCAACGCCGTCGCCACGGTCATCTACACCCATTCGCTGGAGCCGAACGTCGCCGTCGTCTGGTCGGGCCTGTGGAACCTGGCCGGAGTGCTGGCCTCCTCCGGCACGGTGGCCTTCGCGGTCATCACGCTGCTCCCGGTTGAACTGATTCTCCAGGTCAGCTCCGGCGCCGGCTTCGCCATGGTCTTTGCGCTGCTCATCGCCGCCATTCTCTGGAACCTGGGTACCTGGTGGCTGGGGTTGCCGGCCTCCAGTTCCCATACCATGGTCGGCTCCATCATCGGCGTCGGCATCGCCAACCAGTTCCTCAACGCCCGCAGCGGCACTTCCGGCCTCGATTGGGAACAGGCCATCAAGGTTCTCAAGGTTCTGCTTGTCTCGCCCCTCCTGGGTTTTGGCGCGGCCGCACTGCTCATGCTCCTGTCCAAATGGCTGGTTCGCTACCCCTCTCTCTACGAAGCGCCGAAAAACAACCAGCCGCCACCGTGGCCCATTCGAGCCCTGCTGCTGGTCACTTGTACCGGCGTCAGCTTCTTCCACGGCTCCAACGACGGCCAGAAGGGCATGGGACTGATCATGCTGATCCTCATCGGCACCGTCCCCACGGCCTACGCTCTCAACCACGCCGTCAGCCCCATGGAGGTCCAGGACTTCATCGCCGCCTCCGAGCAGGCCGGCCACATCCTCGACCGTCACGTGGATCAGACCGCCATCCTGGGCCCCGATGCCCGCGAAGAGGTCACCGACTACATCCGCACCAAGCAGCTCCAGCCGGCCACGATCCTGGCTCTTCGAGAGCTGGTCGAGGACCTCAACCACGAGGTCGCCCTCTACAAGGTCTTCAAGTCGGTTCCGGCGCAGGACCAGACCAACGTCCGCAACGACATGTACGTGGCCAGCGAAGCCATTCGCCTGATGCAGAAGAACCACAATCCGGCCTTCACCGCCGAAGAAAACGCCGCCCTGGCAAACTACAAGAGCAAGGTGGACAAGGCCACCAAGTTTATCCCCGACTGGGTCAAGGTCGCCGTGGCCCTGGCCTTGGGTTTGGGCACCATGGTCGGTTGGAAGCGCATCGTCGTGACCGTCGGTGAGAAGATCGGCAAGCAGCATCTCTCCTACGCGCAGGGCGCGAGCGCCGAACTGGTCGCCATGGGCACCATCTTCGCCGCGGACAACTTCGGCCTGCCGGTCTCCACCACCCACATCCTCAGCTCCGGCGTGGCCGGCACCATGGTGGCCAACGGCAGCGGTCTGCACCTCTGCACCGTGCGCAACATCCTGGCGGGCTGGTTCTTCACCCTCCCGGCGGCCGCCCTGCTCTCCGGCGTGCTTTACTGGCTCTTCCGCGCCATCTCGTAAGATATTGATTCAGTCGATTTCTCGATGCTTTTTTGACAAGCTCCGAGGAGGTCTTCCGCTTGCCCCGTCTTCGTCTCGCTCTCGCCGTTCTCTGTCTCGCCCTGCCGGCGTCGGCGCCCGCTCCAGCGTGGCCGGCGCCGCGCCAGGTTCAGGCCGCCGCGCCAGCCCAGGCCGCGCCAGCCGCCGC
>Ga0326727_10028758_pt1 | contig 10075 bp, 7 predicted proteins | sample MB2enrmetagenome_FD_207643 | JGI IMG/M metagenome (GOLD analysis project Ga0326727, IMG submission 207643) | Lab enriched peat soil microbial communities from McLean, Ithaca, NY, United States - MB29MY | ecosystem: Environmental > Terrestrial > Soil > Wetlands > Peat | place: USA: New York...
CTTTGTCTATAACGCAGTGCGCAAGACGGTGGATATGGGCCAGCTTGAGTTCATCAAGAGCGGCAACCGCCAGCCGGTGCCGGTGACAACACGCTACTACAGCCGCTGGCAAAAGAAGTTCCTGTTCACCGAGACCAGCGACGCCGAGCGGCTGGAGTATTTGCTGCGCAAGGTTTACTGGTTGAGCGGCGTGCTGGGCGAGGGGAAGCCGGTGTGGATTGCCGACCCCAGGGACGCGCAGTACCTGAACACCAAGGAAGAGGATTTGCTGCGCATGGCCGGGAACAAGGCCGGCGAGGGGCTGCTGGTGCTGGATGGGGAGTTTGCCGCGGCCACTCCGCAACTGCTGGCCAAGGCGCCGGAGTACCAGGCCACGCTGGAAGCCGCTCTGAACTTTACCAAGCCGCAGTTCAACGAGTCGATGCGGTCGGGCCACGCCAATATGTAGCGGCCGCCAGAAGCCGCCTCACTGCCCAATTTCTCTACCGCCTCCGCGCGGCGTCCTCCCCGTTTCGCCAATTCGAGCCTCTACAATATTCGCGGCCCCCGTTCGTCTACAGAAATGGATGGATGAGCCGGTGAGCGCTACGTCGATGATCGAGCAAGACCTTCAAATCTCGGAAGTCATCGCGGAACAGCGATCTCGGCTGCGCAGTTTCATCCGCAAGCGGGTGCCAAACGAAGCCGACGTGGAAGATCTTCTCCAGGAGGTCTTCTTCGAACTGGTGGTCGCCAATCGCCTGCTGATGCCGATCGACTACGTAACCGGATGGCTTTTTCGGGTTGCGCGCAATCGCATCACCGACCTCTTCCGCAAGAAGAAGCCGGAGACCTTCACCGACGCGGCGATCCTGGACGACGAGGGCGAGCTGCTGCAGATAGAAGATTTGTTGCCATCGCCCGATGCCGGGCCGGAAGCGATTTACCTCCGCAAGGTGCTTCTCGATGAGATGGATTCTGCGCTCGCCGGGCTGCCCACTGAGCAGCGCGAGGTATTCGTCGCCCACGAACTGGAGGGGCGCAGCTTCAAAGAGCTGTCGGCAGAAAGCGGCGTCAGCGTCAACACATTGCTCTCGCGCAAGCGCTACGCAGTGCTTCATCTCCGCCAGCGATTGCAGAGCATTCACGACGAGTTTACGAGGAAATGAGGAACTACCATGGAAAACGGCTGGATCAAGAGAAACAAGTGGATCTTTTTTGTTGCCCCGCTGGCAGTCGCAGGTTTCGTTGCGATTTTCGGCGAAGTGGTGATGCATCTATGGAACTGGCTGCTGCCGGGGCTCTTCGGATGGCGGCAAATCACCCTCTGGCAGGCTCTCGGACTGCTGGTCCTCTGCCGGATTCTCTTCGGAGGCTTTGGCGGTCACGGCTCCAATCAGTGCAATCCGCGGGGGCGGAAGCCCGAGCACTGGGAGCGGATGACGCCCGAGGAGCGCGAGAAGTTCCGCCAGGATATGCGCTCCCGTTGGTGCGGCTCCGGAGCGCCAACCGGCGGAACCGGCGAGCCTGCCTGATGGTGAAGGGCGTTCTCCCTGTCGAACCCGATTCGAGGTAGTGAGCGCCCTTATTTCCACACCCCTGGCTGCGGCCGCAACGGACTATACTCGCTGCAAAATCAAAAGCTGGAAACTCCAATTATGGCGGGGAAGAAACGGGGCAGGCCGCGGCTGTTAGGGTCTGTTCACCATTCTCGAAAGCCTGAAAGGTGAAGAAATGGCGCTCGGCACAATCGACAGTTCACAGCGATCGGCTGCAAAGGTAGTGGGGGTTGCTTACCTCGTCACTTTCGTAACCGTGGTCTACACCCGCTACGGTATCCTCGGCCGCCTGCTGACGGACAACGCAGCTGATACCGCTCGCAATATCCTGGCGCAAGAACAACTCTTCCGCGCCGGAATAGCAGGATACCTGTTTTATTGTGTATCCCTCATCGTGCTTGTCACTGCGCTGTACGTGGTTCTAAGGCCGGTCAGCCGCGGCTTTGCATTGCTTGCGGCCCTCTGGTGGCTCGTATGGGTCTTCATGTGGCTGGGTATTACACTCAATCTCTTTGACGCTCTGCGGCTGCTCCATGGCGCTGATTCCTTGCAAGCGTTTGGACCGGAGCGATTGCAGGCGGTGGCGAGCTTCTATCTCCACCGGTGCTTTGACTACTATTACGTTGGCCTGCTGTTCTGGGGATTGGCATCCACAGTCTGCGCCTGCCTGTGGTTCAAGTCCCGCTATATCCCCCGGGCGCTGGCCGCCTTCGGCGTGGTCTCGTCCGCGTTTGCCGTGGCCTGCACCTTTGTCTTCATTATGTTCCCCAGATTCGACACGATCGTTGGCCTGGGATGGTTCGATACACCGATGGGTCTCTTCGATATAGCATTGAGTTTCTGGCTTGTCTTCAAGGGATTAAAGCCACCGGAGGCAGCCGGAGCGCGCGTGCGGGCCGATGCGGTTTAACCTCTCCTCTTACCCATCCCCAGGAACTAGAGCCTGAGATGCGGTCGAGTTTTGCAAGTCAAGGCTGCGACGAGGGTCGGTTGGCAATAACAGCCGTGCCGGGGATGCCCGCCCTACCGCATCGCATGGAACGAGCTGTCGATGAGCATGGAAGCAAGCATGGAACGGACTGCGGAAGCGCCGCCGGCTTTCAAGGCCAGGGTTGCCCCAGCGTAACGGGTGACTCGGAAACGGACGCCCGATTCCTTTCCGGCGCTCCGCGCTCACAGCGCCGCGCCGCACCCAGAGCAGAAGCGCGCGCTGGGCGGGTTGGTCTGGCCGCAGCGGCCGCAGGCAATGAGCGTCGTTGCTTGCCCGGCTTGTCCGCCTTGGGCAGCGGGCGGGATGTTCACCGTCACGCTGAAGGGCTGGCTCCATGCCGGCATCGGCAGGCCCAGCGCGGCCGCAATCCCCATGGCCTGGATGGCATTGAACTCGCGCACCCTCATCGGCATGAAGAAGCACTCGATAAAGCCGAGAACCCACGGAATCGGCGTCCAACTGAGGCAAAGGTAGAGGATTCCCAGGCCCGTGCGGCGCAGATAGAAGTGGTGAACGCCGAAACCGCCCAGAAAGAGCGCCAGAAGAATGCCCACTACCTCGTCGCGGCGAACCGACTCATACTGCATCTGGAAGATGGCTTGCGGATTGGGATAGGGCTGGCTGCTCATGGCCGGTTCTCCTTGCTCTGCTCTCGCATTCAGAATACGCGGCGGGGTGATGCGTGGTTCCCGTACTGCCTCGGGCGAGGCAGAAAAGCCGGCGTCAGGCGCTACGCCGATCTGCGCGGTCTGTCCGACGAAAAGTTCAGGGCGGCGGACGTTCACTACTGCGCAGGCCGCGCCGCCTGCTGGATTACCGCATCGAAGGCCGGCTTGGGCTGTCCGGCGCGATCGAAGAGCAATGGATAGTCGGTGCGTCCCACCACGGGCCAGTTGTTCTTCCACGAATCGCCGTCGGTTACGCCCCAGAAGGTCACCCGGCTCATCACGGCGCGATGCTTCAGATAGACGGCAAAGAGATCGGCATACTTCTTCGCCAATGCCTTCTGCACCGCATCGGGCAAGCCGTTGGCGTAGGGGTTGAGCTTGGGATCGGCCTTCACGCTGAGGGAGACATCGGCGCTTCCCCGCACCACAGGCGGCAATACGTCGATGTCGAGCTCCGTAATCGCCACCTTGATGCCCAGCTTGGCGAAAGCGGTAATCGTCGCGTCTTCCAATTCGGCGGAGGGCCAATCGAGACTGTCGTGGCCCTGAACGCCCACCACCGCAACAGGTATGCCCTGGGCCTGAAGCTTCTTGATCAGAGCGATCGCGCCACTGCGCTTGGCCTCGTTTTCAAGCGAGTAGTCGTTGTAGTTCAGCTCGGCCTGGGGATCGGCCTCGTGGGCGTACTGGAATGCCTTGACGATATAGTCTTCCCCGATGATCTTCATCCACTTCGACTGGCGCAGGGTGCCGTCCTCGTTCAGGGCTTCGTTCACCACATCCCAGCTTTGAATCCGCCCTTTGTAGCGCCCCACGACCGTAGCAATATGGTCGTGCATGCGCTTCAACAGGGCCTCGCGGGTGAGCGGACTGCCCTTCTCGTCCTCAAAAACCCAATCCGGAGTCTGGCTATGCCAGATCAGATTATGGCCGACGATGAACATATGGTTCTTCTCGCCGAATTCGACGTACTTGTCGGCCAGATCGAAGGTATAGACGCTCGGCTGGGGATGAACCTGCTCCCACTTGAGCACGTTTTCGGGACTGATGGAGTTGAATTGGGCCGCGACAATGGCATCCCCGCGAGCATCGCTCCCGGTGATCTGCGCGGTGTTGATGGCCGCGCCGACATAGAAGGAACCGCCGTAAGCGTCCTTGAGCGTGGTGGGGGCCTGCGCGGCGATCGCCAAGCTAGCGGCAAGGATTGCAACGAGAACTGCAAAACGTCGAATCGTCATTTTTGGATACTCCCTGGGAACGGGGCAGGTTGGGGTTCGATGTTTCCCACCCTTGCGACGAAAAGAAGTCGCAAGGATGGGGCACCCAGCGGATGTGGGCGAAGGCCGAAGAGCTTTCCGCATTACGAGGCTGGGGCTGAAAAGCCCTTGCGCCGCTCAGCCAATTCGTTGGAGATGGTCAAATTCAATTTCTTGTCGATGCGGTAGAAGAGCAGGCAAACCGCAACGGCAAGGAATGCCGCACCTGCGACGACCGAGGCGATCCAGCGGATACCAAAGAGCGCGTGTTCGGTCTGCGCGACGTTGGCCTGATAGCCAAAGTAGGAGAGAAGCCAGGCCGCGAGGGCGCCGCCCAGTGCCAGTCCAGTCCAAAGCGCAAAGACCACCGCCGAAGTCACGGTGCCAGTGGCGCGGCGTCCGGTCTTCCATTCGCCGTAGTCGGCCACATCGCCCATCATGGCCCACAGCACCGGGCCTGAGCAGCCAAAGGCGAACTGGCGCAAAACTTCCAGAGTAATGATCGGCACTGTGGCAGTCGCCGGGATAAAGAACAACGAAACACTGAATACGCCAGTCAGCAACATGCTCCAGAAGAACAGCGTGCGCTTGCCGATGCGCTTGGTCAAAGCGGTCGAGCAGGCTACGCCGATCAGAACCGCTGTCAATCCGAAGCCGTTGAACCAACTGAAGAGAAACTCATTGCCGGAGCAGTATTTGAAGTAAGGCAGCATCATGCTGCCGCGGATCGCCAGGGCGGCAAAGTAGAAATTCGTGAGCACGAAGAGCACGATCCACGGGCCGTTCTTCATCAAATCGCCCAGATCCCGCATGACCGAGGTCTCCTGCTGCGGATCGGGTTCGATGCGCTCCTTGGTCACGGCAAAGGCAATCACGAAGAGCACGGCGCCGATCACCGAGAAAAGCCCCATCGTCCTCTGGAAGCCGTGGGCGCTATTGCCGTGCCCCAGGATGGCCACCATGGGAATCGCCAGGCTCTGTACAATGAAGCCCGCGCCGTTGGCGAAGAGCTGGCGGTAGGACGCAATGCTGGTCCGCTCGTTGGGGTCGTCGGTCATCACGCCTGTTAGCGAAGCGTAGGGCACATTGTTGGCCGTATAGACGAGACGCAGCAGGAGGTAAGTAACCCAAGCATAGATAAGCTTGGATGAAGGGCTCAGATTGGGCGTGGTGAAGGTCAGAATGACGATCACGCCAAAGGGGATAGCTGTCCACAACAGCCAGGGGCGGAATCTGCCCCAGCGGGTCTTGGTGCGGTCGGCGATCACTCCCATGACGGGATTGAAGACGGCTGCTCCCAGTCCGACGAAGAGAGTCATGGTTCCCGCCTGGGCCGCCGTCAGGCCGAAGGTGTCGGTGTAGAAAATCAGTTGCAGAGCCATCACCGTCTGGAAGACGAGGTTGGCGGCCAGGTCGCCCAGGCCGTATCCGAACTTTTCTCCGAAGGAGAGTTTGGTGCTTGCACCGCTCATCGGCTTCTACTCGCTTTCGCTGGAAGAGTGGTCGGCGTCAGCGCCCCGAGGGAGCGGACCCGATCTGGAACTCCACCGGAGCTCTGTTCGATTCCACCAAAGTAAATCGCATTACTCTATGAATTGGCAAGTGCAAAACCAACTCTATCCAGGAGGCTCCTGAGAACGTTACAATCGTGCCGTATCCGCGCCACCCGCCGGCTGGAGGTCCACCGCATGGAATCTGCCTGGCCGTCTTTGGCTGGAAGGCTTCGAATAGTGTTGGCGAACGACCGCAGCCTGCCACCCTGGGCTCGATACCGTTGACGAGACTGTTTAACCGGATGAGTAAGAATTCCACCGAGGTTCCACGATGACCAAACCTGCACCGCTCTCCTGCCAACTGGGTTTCAACGCTCAGCATTCCCCCATGGGCGCATTCATGAGCTTTACCTGCGGCAACTTCGGAACCCGCGGCGGAATTGGCTTGCAAATCGGACAACCGGGCGATCAGGAAGTCTTCATCGGCTTCAAGGAAGGCGATCGCTATTCCGATGCCACTTTGAAGTGCCTGCCTTTTTACACGGCCGCGGTGGCCCGTTCCGCCGACGCCTTTCTGGTGGAGCAGGCTGGTCCCGCCGAGCAGAACGTCAAGCCTGACGCCGTGCCGTTCCGCGGCGGTGAAATGTCGCGCTCCTACGGCTGGGCCAGCGATCAGTGGGCAGTGGAGGGACTGAGCTTTTCAGTCTATTCCCCCTTCGGCGCAATTCCCGATCCCGCTGTAGCAAACAATGACCGGATGCGCGAGGGCCTGCTGCCTGCCGTCATCGCCCGGCTCGAACTGGATAACACCGCTGGCGCCACGGTCAAGACAGCGATGTTCGCTCTGAATCACGCGCGCCCCGGCAGCCGGATTCTCAACGACGATTTGGGCAGCGGCCGATTGGCCTTCGCCTTCCGCCGCGAGGCTGGCGGCGCAGCCGAACTCCGTGATTTCACCACTTCCGAAGACGGGGTGAAGGTCGAGGATCGGCCCTTCGTCTTCATGCGCTGGTCTGCCAGCGACGGGGTGCGCGAGCGCCACAATCCGGTTCACCTGCTGGGTTCCTGTCCCGGATTCGGATTTGAAGTTCCGGCGGGGAAAAAGTATGGAATCACGATCGCGCTCGGTTCTTATCTGGAAGGCTTCCAGACCAACGGACTCGACGGCCGCTATCTTTACACCCGCTACTTCAAGGGGCTCGGCGACGTACTGAAGACGGCGCTCGACAACTCCGCCAGGATCATCGCATCAGCCAAGGCGCTCGATAGCAAGCTGGAGAGCGCCGCGCTGTCGGACGACCAGCGCTTCCTGATTGCGCACGCCACCCACAGTTACTACGGCAGCACGCAGTTGCTCGATGTCAATGACAAGCCTTTCTGGGTTGTGAACGAGGGCGAGTACTGCATGATGAATACGCTCGACCTCTCCGTCGATCACGCCTTCTGGGAGCTCGACCACAATCCCTGGCTGGTGCGCAATCTGCTGGATAACTTTGTCCGTCTTTACAGCTACAACGACGAAGTGAAGGTTTACAAAGCGGAGTTCGCGCCTTCAGCCGAGACGATGCAGATCGATCCCTCGCAGGCCCCGCCGCCGCCCGACGAGGCTCAGCTCAACCGCCCCTACGACACCAAGCCCGGCGGCCTCAGCTTCTGCCATGACATGGGCGCGCACAACAACTTCTCGCCCAAGGGCCGCAGCAGCTACGAGTTGGCCAATCTGACCGGCTGCTTCAGCTACATGACGGTGGAGCAGCTCTGCAATTGGGTTCTGACCGCCGGCTGCTACGTGGCCAAGATCCGCGATATCGCGTGGCTCAAGCGCAACCAGGCCGTGGTGGATGCCTGCCTGAGCAGCATGATCAACCGCAGCGGCGACGTTGGATTTGCGCAGTTCGACAGCACGCGCTGCGCGGGCGGACAGGAGATCACGACCTACGACTCGCTCGATCACTCGCTGGCGCAGACCCGCAATAACATCTACATTGCAGTAAAGACCTGGGCAACCTATAAGTCCTTGGCGCTGATGTTCCGCGAACTGGGCGACACCGCCGGCAAAGCCCGCTGCGAAGAGCTGGCCGCCAAAGTAGCTTCGGTGGTCTGCGATCAGGCTGTTGACGGCGTGCTTCCGGCGATCTTCGAAAAGTCCAACCCCGGCTACTCCAGCCGCATTCTGCCCGCGGTGGAGGGATGCGTCTATCCGCTCTACTTTGTGAACACCGGGTTTGCCGGCTGCACGCTGGAGCAGATCTACGCATTTCCCTCTGAAAAGCGCATGTTCGAAGTTCTGAAGGAGCACACGCGCAATCTGTTGCTCGATCCCGAGCGGCGCAATCTGTTTGCCGATGGCGGCATCAAGCTCTCCTCGACCAGCAATAACTCATGGATGAGCAAGATCTCCATTTTCATGCACGTTACCCGCAAGGTCTTCCATCTCGATGCGGATCCCAAGGTGGCCGAGGTCTTTCGCCAGGCGGATGCCGCTCACGTCAACTGGCAGGTTGTAGGCAGCTCCTACTGGGCCTGCTGCGACCAGATCGTTTCCGGCGAAGGCAAAGCCAGCCGCTACTATCCGCGCATCATCACCAGCGCGCTGTGGGTGGAGTAATCCACGCGTGTCGAGGCTTCCGTTCGCCGGGATACAATGGGCACGCGGGGAGACTCCCTGCGTGCCCCTTTTCAGTTGAATTCGCGGATCTCCCAATGCAGAGCGAAGAGACCGCCGGCACAGGAATCATAGGAGGACGGAAGATGCCGTATCGCCGGCTTTTTCTTTTGTATTTTGCCCTGGCTTATGTTGGAGCATTGACACTTTCAGCCCAGAATGGGAGTCCAGAAACGAATCTGGAAGCGAAGCCGGTGTTTCTGGACCCGTCCCGCCCCGCGGCGGAACGCGCCCACGACCTGGTGGGCCGGATGACGCTCGATGAGAAAGCATCTCAACTGGAAGATTGGGCCACCGCCATCCCCCGCCTCGGCATTCCGGATTATCAGACCTGGAACGAAGCCCTGCACGGCGTGGCCCGCGCCGGATACTCGACCGTCTTTCCGCAGGCCATCGGCATGGGCGCCACCTGGGATCCGGTCATGGTTCGCGCCATGGGCAACGTCATCTCCGCCGAGGCCCGCGCCAAGTACAACCAGGCGCAGCGGCAGGGGAATCACCGCATTTTCTACGGCCTCACATTCTGGTCGCCCAACATCAATATCTGCCGCGATCCCCGCTGGGGCCGCGGCCAGGAGACCTACGGCGAAGACCCGTTTCTCACCTCGAGGCTCGGCGTAGCCTTTGTAACCGGCGTACAGGGCGAGGACCTGAACCACCTGCGCGCGGTGGCCACCAGCAAGCACTTTGCCGTGCACAGCGGGCCCGAGCCCATGCGCCACGGCTTCAACGTGGACCCCAGTCCGCGCGACCTGGAAGAGACCTATCTGCCCGCCTTCCGCGCCACCGTCACCGAGGGCCATGTGCAGTCGGTCATGTGCGCCTACAACTCCATTGACGGCTGGCCGGCCTGCACCAACAAGATGCTTCTCAAGGACCACCTTCGCGACGCCTGGGGCTTCAAGGGCTTCGTCGTCTCCGACTGCGGCGCCATCGTGGACGTGAACCAGGGTCACAAAAAGGCCCCCGATATCACCCATTCCGCCGCGTTCGCCATTGAGGCCGGAACCGACCTCTCATGCAGTATCTGGGCTCCCGGCTTCAACACCCTGGCGGATGCGGTTCGCCAGAAGCTGGTCTCGGAAGACCTGGTAACGCAGGCCGCCGAGCGCCTCTATACGGCTCGCTTCCAGCTCGGTCTCTTCGATCCGCTGGGCTCGAGCCCGCTGGACAGAATTCCGCCCTCCGTCGCCGGCTCGGTGCAGAATCGCCAAGCCGCGCGGAAAGCCGCCGAGGAAAGCATCGTTTTGCTGAAGAACACCGGCGTGCTGCCGCTCAAAACCGCGCCCGGCCACATCGCCGTCGTCGGCCCCACCGCCGACCTGCTGTCGTCCATTCTGGGCAACTACGTGGGCACGCCCGTCGCTCCGGTCACGCCGCTGGAAGGCATGATCAACCAGTTCCGCAGCTCTCCCGTCCTCTATGCCCAAGGCTCCACGCTGGCTGCCGGGGCTGGCGTTCCCG
>Ga0326727_10028759_pt1 | contig 10075 bp, 9 predicted proteins | sample MB2enrmetagenome_FD_207643 | JGI IMG/M metagenome (GOLD analysis project Ga0326727, IMG submission 207643) | Lab enriched peat soil microbial communities from McLean, Ithaca, NY, United States - MB29MY | ecosystem: Environmental > Terrestrial > Soil > Wetlands > Peat | place: USA: New York...
CGGCGAGTATCACCTGTTCAACCCCGAGACCATCGCCAAGCTCCAGCACGCCGTGCGGCAGGAGAGCTTCCAGACGTTCGAGGAATACACCGGCCTGATCGACCACCAGAACCGCCAGCTTTCGACGCTGCGGGGCCTGCTGGAGATCAAGAAATCGGCGAATCCCGTTCCGCTTGAAGAAGTCGAAACCGCCGTCGAGATCGTCAAGCGGTTCGCCACCGGCGCCATGTCGTTCGGCTCTATTTCGAAAGAAGCTCACGAGACGCTGGCCATCGCCATGAACCGCATGGGCGGCAAGTCCAACACCGGCGAGGGCGGGGAAGACGAAGAGCGCTTCGGCACCGAGCGGCGCAGCGCGGTGAAACAGGTGGCCTCCGGGCGCTTCGGCGTCACCACCAACTACCTGGTGAACGCCGACGAGCTGCAGATCAAGATGGCGCAGGGGGCCAAGCCAGGGGAAGGCGGCCAGCTTCCCGGCCACAAGGTGGATGAGACCATCGCGCGTGTGCGCCACTCCATCCCCGGCGTGGGCCTGGTTTCGCCGCCGCCGCACCATGACATTTACTCCATCGAGGACCTGGCGCAGCTCATCTACGATCTGAAAAACGTGAACCCGCGCGCCCGCATCTCGGTGAAGCTGGTGGCCGAAGTGGGCGTGGGCACGGTGGCTGCGGGCGTGGCCAAGGCGCATGCCGACGTGGTGCTGATCTGCGGAGACAGCGGCGGCACGGGCGCTTCGCCGCTCAGTTCCATCAAGCACGCCGGCGCTCCCTGGGAGCTGGGCCTGGCGGAAACCCACCAGGTGCTGGTGATGAACGATCTGCGCGGCCGCATACGCGTGCAGACCGATGGCAAGCTGCAAACCGGCCGCGACGTCACCATCGCCGCGCTGCTGGGCGCCGAGGAGTTCGGCTTCGCCACCGCCCCGCTGGTGGCCATGGGCTGCATCATGATGCGCAAGTGCCACCTCAACACCTGTCCCGTGGGCATTGCCACCCAGGACCCAGCGCTGCGCGCCAAGTTCCGGGGCACGCCCGAGAACGTCGTCAACTTCTTCTTCTTCCTCGCCGAACAGGTGCGCCGGTACATGGCCCAACTGGGCTTCCGCACCTTCGACGAAATGGTGGGCCGGGTGGATATGCTCGAGCCCCGCCAGGCCATCGACCATTGGAAGGCCAAGGGCATCGACCTTTCGGCCATGCTGTTCAGTCCGCAAATGCCCAGCCGCATTCCGCGCCGCTGCGTGCTGCGTCAGGACCACGGGCTCGACCAGGCGCTCGACCACACGCTGATCGAGCAGGCGCGCGAGGCCATCGCGCATCGTACGCCCATCCAGATCGATCTGCCCATCCGCAACATTCATCGCACCGTGGGCGCCATGCTTTCCGGCGACATCGCGCGCCGCTACGGCTCCGCCGGCCTGCCCGACGGCACCATCCAGTGCCACTTCACGGGCTCGGCCGGCCAGAGCTTCGGCGCGTTTCTGGCCAAGGGCGTGACGCTGGAGCTGGAAGGGGATGCCAACGACTACGTAGGCAAGGGGCTATCCGGCGGCCGCCTCATTGTGTATCCACCGCGCGCTTCCACCTTCCTGCCGGAAGAAAACATCCTCATCGGCAATGTGGCGCTCTACGGCGCTACCAGCGGCGAGGCCTACTTCAACGGCATGGCGGGCGAGCGGTTCGCCGTCCGCAACTCCGGCGCCACGGCGGTGGTGGAGGGCCTCGGCGACCACGGCTGCGAATACATGACGCGCGGCGTGGTGGTGGTGCTCGGCAAGTGCGGGCGCAACTTCGCCGCCGGCATGAACGGCGGCATCGCTTACGTGCTCGACGAGCGCGGCGATTTCGCGGAAAGGCGCTGCAACACCTCGGGCGTGGATCTCGACCCGCTCGCGGATGACGATGTGGCGCTGCTTCACGGGCTGATTTCAAAGCACGCCGAAGTCACTCAAAGCCCGCGCGCCAAATGGATACTGGAAAGCTGGGAGCAGATGCTCCCCAAGTTCATCAAGGTCTTCCCGCACGAATACAAGCGCGTGCTGGCCGAGCCGCGACCGTTAGGGAGCGTTTTGGAGGTGGTCCATGGGTAAAGTCACCGGCTTCCTCGAATACACGCGCGAGGTTGCCGAACGCCGGCCTCCCGCCGAGCGCGTGCGCGATTGGTTCGAGATTTACCAACCGTTTCCGGAAGAAACGCTCCGTGCGCAAGGCGCGCGCTGCATGGATTGCGGCGTGCCCTTCTGCCATACCGGCTGCCCGCTGAACAACATCATCCCCGACTGGAACGATCTGGTCTACCGCGGCCGCTGGCGGGAAGCCATACGCCAGTTGCACGCCACCAACAATTTTCCCGAGTTCACCGGCCGCCTCTGTCCCGCTCCTTGCGAGGCCGCATGCGTGCTGGGCATCAACGAGCCGCCGGTCACCATCAAGCAGATCGAGAAGAGCATCGTCGACCGCGCTTTCGAAGAAGGCTTCATCAAACCCGAGCCGGCTGAAATCCGCACGGGCAAGCGAGTTGCCATCGTGGGTTCCGGCCCCGCCGGCCTGGCCGCCGCGCAGCAACTGGCGCGCGCCGGCCACGACGTCACGGTCTTCGAGAAGAGCGGCCGCATCGGCGGCCTGCTGCGCTACGGCATTCCCAGTTTCAAGATGGAGAAGCGCCTCATCGACCGCCGCCTGGAGCAACTGCGGGCCGAAGGCGTGAAGTTCGAGACCAACGCCCATGTGGGCGCCAATGTTCCCGTGGAAGACCTCGTCAAGGAGTTCGACGCCCTGCTGCTGGCGGGGGGCGCCGAGCAACCGCGCGATTTGACGGTGCCTGGCCGGGAGCTTGACGGCATCCATTTCGCAATGGAGTTCCTGCCGCAACAGAAGGCGATCGTGGCCACCGGCAAGCGCGTGGTAATCATCGGCGGCGGCGATACGGGCGCGGATTGCCTGGGCACTTGCCACCGCCAGGGCGCGCTTTCGGTGACGCAATTCGAGCTGCTGCCGAAACCGCCCGACGAGCGTTCGCCTTCCACTCCGTGGCCGCTGTGGCCCATGCAATTGCGCGTGGAAAGCTCGCACGAAGAGGGCGGCGTGCGCGACTGGAGCGTGTCTACCGTAGGGTTCGGTGGCGACCAGCGTGGGTGCGTGCGGCAGTTGCACGCCGTGCGCGTGGATGCGAAACTCAACCCCATCTTCGGCACTGAGTTCACCGTGGATGCCGACCTGGTTCTGCTGGCCATGGGCTTCCTTGGGCCGGTGAAGAACGGGATGGTCGCGCAGCTTGGGGTGAAGCTGGACACGCGCGGCAATGTGGCCACGGACGAACGGCATATGTCGTCGATTCCGGGAGTGTTCGCGGCGGGAGATATGCGCCGGGGGCAGTCGCTGGTGGTGTGGGCGATTGCGGAAGGGCGCAAAGCGGCGCGCGGTGTCGACCTTTACCTGATGGGCGAAGGCGGGTTGGCGTCTACAATGCTTCTTTGAGTTTCCGCCGATATTGTTCAAAGGCCTTGCGGCCCGCGCCCGTGAGCCGGAGTAACGTCTGTGGCACCTTGCCACGATAGGTTTTTGTCACTTCGATGTAACCAGCCTCCTCCAATCGAGAGAGATGGCTCGAAAGCGTGCCTTTGTTTATACCAGTTTCGTGTTGCAGATAAAGAAAGTCGCTCCGCTCCACGGCGAATAAGAGAGCGACAATCATGAGCCGTCCCGGTTCGTGAATTACCCGGTCAAGGTCTGCGATCGTGCGGATTTGCCGGTTCATTGACCTTCCTGCGCTGGAGCTTGCGTATGGCGAACGTAGAGCCAAAGACTGATGCCGCCGGAAATCAGCAGCATCGTGCCATAAATCATCAAAGAAAGGAGAATTGTCCCAACGAGCCTGGTGCGAACCGGGTGGGTCACCCATGAGTCGTTGGCCAGCGCGCGGAGGACATCCGCGGGAAGGAAGGCAATCACCAGGGAGCCGAGCGTCATTGCCCATACCACGACCCACTTCCAGCGAACTGGCCTGGCGATTTGGTAGGCATAGGCCGCGGCAAAAACAAGCCCGATAAGCGAGGCAGGCGTCGTGATGTCCCAGTGCCGCCGTGAGGCGATGACCAGGCCCACGGGCACCAGCGCGGCGAGTGCACCTGCGATTATCGCTGTGAGCCAACGGTAGCGTCTTCGGTACTCGACAAAGCCGGTGCGGGGGTAGGTGATGTGCGCCTTGATGGCTTTGGTCCCGTAGTGAATGACCAACACCAAGCCGGCAAAGGCAAAGATCGAGATCCGGTGCCAGACGGAGTCCGCGGGCAGCCACAGAAGGAGCGCACAACCCAGGCACATGACGCCGCCACCCAACTCGGCCACGCCATCGATGTTGCGGTAGAACTTAGGCCGATCCAAGAGACTTCCGACTTGATCCATGTGCGTCACTCCTCCTTCATTAGTTCTCGGTGGGGGTCTTCTCTACGTGGTCGATAACCAGTTGCTCCACCACGGCCTTGCGCGATTCCAGCTTCAATCCCATGGATTCGACCGCCTGGAAAAGCGATGAGGAGCCGCCTGGATCGGATGCCGCGTCGGACGGCAGGGCCGCTGCGCCTGCTTCCGCGGGCAGATTCGGTACGGCCACCCCCTGAGCTCGCGCCATGTTGATGAGGTCCGCCATCGAGAAGCTGATGGCCACCTGGTAGTTCCCTGTGAGGCCGGTCATGTCTTTTACTTGCTGGCCGCCGGCTAGTGAGCTCAGCATATCGGCGAATCCACCCATGGTCACCTGGCTGGCTTCGATCTTCATCGACCGGGTGGCCGGGTCCATGCTGGAGCTTACGGTGCCCTTGGCGCCCATATTCATCGTGGAGCTGCCGTTTTTGGTGTTGATCGTCATGCGCATCGGTCCATCGGGGCCGTCCATTTGCCTCTCGCCGGGCGCCAGCGGCGCATTCGCGTCGATGGGTTTGGGAGCCTCGGCGGATTCCTTCATCTTCGGCCCTCCCTTGCCCACTACCAGGGCGAGCACCGGGCCCTCCTTGCTCTCGCGATGCAGCGCCAGTTTGAACCGGTCTTCCAGCAACGCCTGCAGCATCATGGGAACGTCGTTCGTGGAAGCTCCGTCGGGCAATTTCGCAATGATGTCGAATCGCTGGCTGGCGATCCAGTCCGGGCCCGTGATTTGATAGGGTTTCACCTTGTACGCCAGGGAGATCAAATCCTTGAGCGCCAGGAAGATATACTCGGCTCTCGCCCCATCCACCCGCGGGCCGATCCTCGGCATCTCTCCGTTCTGCATTCCCGCCATCAGCTTCGCCATGTCGAGCGCCGTCGGCTTCACGGATGCCACTTCGAAGGTGGGCTTCGTCTGGGCCGGCGCCACGGCAGCCGCCCAGGCCAGACACAAAAGAACCGTGAAGCGTCGCAGGACTTTACGCATCATATTCGTCACTCCTCATGCATCACGTCGCACAGTCTATTTACGCCTACTAGTTTGCAGCACCAACCAGCGATTGTCAATATGGCGAATTTCGACAGTTTTGGAGCGCGACAAACGCTCCGATCGGCGCTTCATTCCGAACGGCGCACATCACCGCACTCCGAGCCGCGAACGTCAGAGAGCGGTTGGCGCTACTTTCTATCCCAATTCACGCGCAGCCGGTCGCGGCCGTCCGTGGCTTCGAGCGTGATGCTGTAGACGTTCCGGCGATCGTCCACCGAAATGTACATTGGCCCGTGCAGTCTTTGGTCCTCGCTGACTACGTCCGCCTTCAGCCTGCCGGCTTCGGACGCGATCACCGTGCCGGTAAACGCAAGCGGCGGCCGGCCCCGCTCGCCGCGGAATGTCACCAGTATCCTGCCGCCGCGATCGACATTGACGCTGACATCGAAAAGCCGTTCCTCGGCGGAGTTGTTGAGCGTCGAAGAGCCGTGCCCCTGGCCGCGATAGTCGACGGTGTTATTCCAACTGAACCCCGGCCCGCCGCCGCGCCGCTCTTCCGTGGGGCCTCCTCTTCCGCCCATCACCCACGAAAGCCGGAAGTGGTAGCGCCCTTCGCCGCCGGCGCTGTCGCGGATGTGTACGATGGCGGTGAAGTCGTTGCGCCGCGACGGCTCCGCCACCAGCCGGATCTCATTGCGGCTGTCCATGACCTGGAAGTTGAATCCCTCGATGTTGCGGTCCGGAAGCGGTGCGTTGCATTCCGAGCCGTCGTCGCGGGCATCGCGGCCGGCGATGGTGTGAATCATGACCATGTCGCGGCGCACCGAGACCTCGACTTCGTTATCCACCTGCAAACGGATATCGCACTGCCCCTTGCCCGGCGGCACGTCGTCGCGGCTCATCCTGCGGATACGAAACTGAGTATCCGCCAGAGCCGGCAGGGCCGCGCACAGGGCGAGCAGCGCCACCCCGGCACGAAAAAGGTTCCGATCGCTCATGCCCTTCAGGATAGCGCCGCAATGGGTGTATACTTCGGACTCGGGAGCAAAAAGGGAACCGTACATGTACGCCAGAAAGATCAAGACCGCCGCTTGTTTCGCCGTCGTCATGTTGTTTGCCGCGTCCGCGGCGTTTGCGCAAATGGGCCGCACGTGGCCATCCGAGAAGAAGATCGTCCCCGACCCCGTCACGGGTCTTCCGCTCACATTTCTGACCAGCACGGATGGCGGCTACAGCCAATCCAAGATCTATCAGACGCATCGGCAGTGGACCGTCGATGGCAAGTGGCTCATCTTCCGGGGAGTGCGCGAGACCGGGCCGCAGGCGTTTGCGGTGAATGAAGAGACCGGGCAGATCGTGCAGGTAACCGAGAACGGTTTCATGGGTATGCTGTGCGTCTCCAACATCGCGATGAAGCTGTTCATCATGTCGGGCGGCGGCGGTGGTGGAAGAGGCCGGGGCCCAGAGGGGGCGCCTGGAGCGGCGCCGGCGGAAGGTCGAGGCCGTGGAGCGGGACGCGCGGGCGGGCCGCCGGCCGAGGGCGCACCGGGTGCCGCGCCGGCGGAAGGCCGGGGTCCGGGCGGCAGAGGCCCGAGCGGACCACGGCAGATTCTCGAGATCGACCTAGCCAAACTTTTCGCCGACGTGGCTGCCAAGACCGTGAAACCGGCGGCGAATTACACGCGCGTCTGCGGAACCATCCCAGCCACGCTTCAACCCGATGGCAACATGGGCCTCGATGCCAATGACGACTTCATGTATTTCAGGGTCGGCGGGCCGGAAACCGCGCAACTCTCCCCGGGGCAGACACTCCTGCCGGGATTTGGTCCGCGTTTCCGTCAGACCACCAGCGGTCTGCGCAGCATGAACCTCACGACCGGGGAAATCAAGTCCATCGTCAATGTCGGCTTCGGCATTGGGCACGTGCAGTCCAATCCATGGAAGCCAGGCGAGATCGTGTTCTGCTGGGAAACCGGCGGCAAGGCGCCGCAGCGGACGTGGATTGTCAATTCCGACGGCACCGGCCTGCGGCCGCTGTATCCCGAGGCGCCGTACGAATGGATCACCCACGAGGCCGTCATCAACAGGGATGAAGCGGTCATCGCCATCCTCGGCCACCGCTCCATCGCCAGTGCGACGCCCACCTCCGACTGGGGCATCGCCGGAACGTTTGAACATCCCACCGGAGTGGCCATCGTGAATTTGCGGACACGGGAGATGCGGATTGTGGGGCAGATTCCCGCGTGGTCGAAGGGCCGCTCGGACTGGCACGTTGCCGGATCGGTCGACGGCCGCTGGGCCTGCTCCGACGATTTTCAGTTCGAGGTCTGGCTCTACGATCGGCACAACGGCGAGATGAACCTGCTGGCCGGTCCGCAGAAAGCCGGCGCGGATCACATTCACCCCACCTTCAATGCGGACGGCACCAAGATCGAGATTCAGTCCGCCCTGATCTCGAAGGACAACCGGGGTTTGAACATCTGCATCGTTCCGGTGCCCAAGACGTTTCTCAATCGGACGTATAGCCTGAAGTCGCCCGAATAAGCTGCAAAGCGGGGCCAGGCTCGAATTTCGCCTCTACCGTATTGCGTTAAACGCAGTGCGGTAGTACCCTTGAGTTGTGATCCGGTCGTTCCGGGACAAGGAGACCGAAAAGGTTTTCCGGCGCGAGTTCAGCCGGAAGTTCCAGGGTATTGCTGCGGTGGCGAAGCGGAAGCTCGATCAGATTCATGCGGCGGCGGCCATTTCCGATCTAAGTGCGATTCCGGGAAATCGGCTGGAGACCCTCGCCGGTGATCGGGCGGGGCAGTGCAGCATTCGGGTTAATGACCAGTGGCGGATCTGCTTCCGCTGGGTTGAACCCGATGCCCTTGGAGTTGAGATAGTGGACTACCATTGAGGGACGCGAATTATGGCCAGGAAGACCAAGATCATGCCTCCGATCCACCCGGGTGAAACCTTGCGGGAGGACTTCCTGAAACCGCTTGGTCTGACAGCCAATCGGCTCGCGATGGAGTTGCTGGTACCGGTGACCCGGATCAATGACATCGCTCGCGGCAAGCGGGCCATCACGGCAGACACCGCACTCCGCTTGGCCCGCTACTTCGGAACCACGCCCCAGTTTTGGATGAACCTTCAGGCGAATTACGATCTCGAAACGGCCCAGGACGTGCGCGGCCCGGAGATCGCCGACCGGATCAGGCCGCATCGGGCGGCGTGATCGGGCGCGCCGCCGACAAGTGGATTGAGTGGGGATAACTCAACCGCCGGACGTAATGAATCCAATCTTGGTTTTGCTTAGGAGTTCGACGAACTCCCTGCCCGGCGTGCGGAGACTTACGGAATAATAACCGCCCGTTGGGTTGAGAAACAATGTACGGGTGTGGGTTTGCCCATCCTGATCGCGAAAGCCCTCACCATCGAAGGCTTGAAGACGGATGAGGCCCTCCTCTGCCCATGCCGATAAGCACTCACGGACGTCCAACTCGGCAATTCCATACTGCTGGGAAAGTGAGGTCGATCTGCATTGAATTTCTTGACCAGGCGAGTGCTTGGCCAGACTCGAGAGGAATCGATTCTTGAAACTCTCGTAGGAGGTCATACCGACGATTTTTCCTTCCTTGTATGGAGTGTACGCCTTTTCTTCGCCCTATTCAAGTAGCATTAGTCTTATCGGCCTTGTCGCGTCCAAGACCCAGACTGCTCCCGCTGGACGCTTCGACGCGCAAAATCACTGACATGCTAAACTGGAATTCTCAGCGCGGAGAGGTGGCAGAGTGGTCGATCGCGCCCGCCTCGAAAGCGGGAGTACCTTTACGGGTACCGGGAGTTCGAATCTCCCCCTCTCCGCCAGCCATCATCCCCTCGTCCGGCCACATCGCGCCGGTCTCTGCCACTCCCTTGTCTCCGCCCTCGCCGCGAGTTAGTCTCTGGAGTGGCGAGGTGCTCATGCAACGAATATTATTGACGTGCCTGGTGGCGCTCGGCACAGCCTGGGGTCAGGCGGCCAAGCCGGCCGGCCCCGATTTGACCAAGCAACCGACGCTGTACGTGGTCGGCTATGCCCACCTGGATACACAGTGGCGATGGGAATACCCGACCACCATCAGCCAGTACATTTTGAACACCATGCGGGACAACTTTGCGCTGTTTGAGAAGTACCCGCATTATATTTTCAATTTCAGCGGCGCCAACCGCTACCGCATGATGAAGGAGTACTTTCCGGCCGACTACGCCCAGGTCCAGAAATACGTGGCTGCCGGCCGCTGGTTTCCGGCGGGATCGTCGATGGAGGAAAACGACGTGAATTCGCCCTCCGCCGAGTCGATTATCCGCCAGGTGCTGTACGGCAAGCAGTATTTCCGCCGCGAGTTCGGCAAGACCAGCGCCGAATACATGCTGCCGGATTGCTTCGGCTTCCCGGCCTCGTTGCCCAGCATTCTGGCTCACGCGGGCATCCAGGGCTTCTCGACGCAGAAACTGGCGTGGGGATCTTCGGCCCCGGCCGGCGGCCCGAATTCGCCGGAGAAGACGCCGCTCGGCACCCCGTTCAACGTCGGCATATGGGAGGGGCCCGATGGCAAGAGCGTGATCGCGGCCCTCAACCCCGGCGATTACAGCGCCTCCATCACCACGGACCTCAGCGTGAGCCCCAGCGATC
>Ga0326727_10028760_pt1 | contig 10075 bp, 12 predicted proteins | sample MB2enrmetagenome_FD_207643 | JGI IMG/M metagenome (GOLD analysis project Ga0326727, IMG submission 207643) | Lab enriched peat soil microbial communities from McLean, Ithaca, NY, United States - MB29MY | ecosystem: Environmental > Terrestrial > Soil > Wetlands > Peat | place: USA: New York...
TTTTGGCAGTGGGGCACGGTCAAGCCCTCGGGCATTCGCGATACCGAAAGACTCTGGATCCAACTGCGTGACGCGTGGGTCGAGTTCGCGCGCCAAGCGTTTCCCCGGCTGAGCGCCGATGCCGTCCGCACCGAGATCACGCGCCAGCGCACCGCTCAACTGGAGGGGTTCCTCAAATAAACTGACGCTGGAGGCCTGGAAACTGGCGCCGCAAGCTGGGAGAAAACCTCTTTGGTACGATGGAACCAGGGAGCACTCGGGCACGTGAAACTACAGTCGACATCGCAGCAAAGTGGGCTGCCCCTACCCCCACCAGGTGGGTCCATCGATACCGCTACGCTGGAACTGCTTGCTGGTTGGCGGCAACAGGATGCAACGACAGATCCGGCACAAATTGCCGCCGCTGAGCTGGAACTAGCCGAATTCAAAAAGGCTATGAATGAGAACCGGACAACGGCCGGAGAGCCAGTACTCTATCCGTGAGCCAGGTCCTTTTTCTTGACTCAGGCCCGCTGGGATTACTTACGCATCCGCAAAGAAGCCCTGAAGTCATAGACTGTGCCCTTTGGCTGTCGCGCTGCTTGTCGAATGGAACCCGGGTTGTTGTACCCGCGATTGTTTACTACGAACTGAGGCGAGAGCTCCTTAGGGCGAAGAAGAGCTTCGGGATGGCCAGGCTTGACGCCTTCATCAGCGCCAGCCCCGGGAGGTATCTTCCCCTGTCCGATGAAGCGCTATGGCTGGCAGCGGAACTCTGGGCGAAGGCAAGACAGGAGGGCAAACCCACAGCGGACGCGAATGCCCTCGACATCGACGTGATTATCGCCGCCCAAGCGCTGTCCTTCGCACCAACACTGGGCGACGTAGTGGTGGCTACCACAAACGCGAAACATTTCTCCCACTTCGTTTCCGCCAGGCACTGGAACGAGATCGCACCCTGAGGTTACGGGTGGCTCCAGGGCTTACCACAGGCCTCAAACAACCTCAAGATTTGAAAGGGTTTGAAAGTATACTTGCGCTATAATCCGTATGCACCACCCTGTTGCCCTATGAAGACTGAACCTTCGGCGCCCAGCGCCACACCATTCAATTCGATCAAAGAGATCGAAGCCAACGCCAAGAGCCGCATGGAGAAGGCCGTTGCCGACTTGCAGCATGAAATGTCCAGCATCCGCACGGGACGGGCCTCGGTCAGCATTCTCGACCACATCCGGGTCGATTACTACGGCACCCCCACGCCGCTGAACCAGCTCGCCAATCTGCACGTGCCGGAACCCAGCCTCATTACCCTCCAGCCATGGGACACCTCGCAGATCGGCGCTATCGAGAAGGCCATCCGCAGCTCCGATCTGGGCCTCAATCCGGGGAACGACGGCAAGCTCATCCGGATCCCGATACCGCCTCTGACCGAGGAGCGCCGCAAGGAGTTCGTCAAGCGGCTGCACAATATCGCCGAACACCATCGCGTGGCCATCCGCAACATTCGCCGCGATGCCAATGACCATACCAAGAAGCTGTTGAAGGACAAAAAAGTGACCGAGGACGATGAAAAGCGGGCGCTCGAAGAGATGCAGAAGATGACCGACGTGCACATGCAAAAAATCGATTCCGCGGCCAAGTCGAAGGAGAAGGAGCTGCTGGAAATCAAGTAACACCGCGTTTGCCAGCCAGCCGGATATCGATGAACATCCAAAAGGCTACCCAAAGTTACGAGCGTTGGCTCACCAAATATCTCAATCTGATTCCCGCGGACTTGCAGAAAAAGCACGAGTCCATGGCGGAAGCGTCTTTCCCTTACTTCCGCGCCACCTTCTATCGCTGGATGCAATTGTGGGACGAGCGCAAGGAACCGTGGTCCCGCACGCCCGAAGTGCTGGCGATCGGGGACCTCCACGTGGAGAACTTCGGAACCTGGCGCGATATCGAGGGACGGCTGGTCTGGGGCGTGAACGATTTCGATGAAGTGTATCCGCTGCCTTTCAGCCTGGACCTGATCCGGGTCGCGGTCAGCGCCCATCTGGCGATCGATGCGGCACATCTGTCGATTGGCCGCGCCGACGCCTGCGATGCGCTGCTCGAAGGCTACGCGAAGGGGCTGGATTCGGGCGGGCTGGCGATGGTGCTGGCCGAACATCATCCTTGGCTGCGCCACATGGTAACCGGGGAGCTACGAGATCCCGTCCTCTTTTGGAAGAAAATGGATGCGCTTCCGACTCTCCGCAAACCGGTTCCCAAGACCGCGGTCCGGGCGCTGGAGCGTATGCTGCCGCAAAAGGACCTGGAATACCGTTTGGCTCATCGCCAGGCGGGATTGGGCAGCTTGGGACGCGAGCGGTATGTGGCTCTGGCCAATTACCGGGGCGGACAGGTGGCGCGCGAAGCCAAGGCCCTGGCGCCTTCCGCATGCGTGTGGGCAGCCGGCAAAAAGGCTTCGTCGCGCATTCGTTACGGCGAGATTCTGAGCTGTTCGGTGCGCTGTCCGGATCCCTTTGTGCAGCAGGAGGGCCGCTGGATTGTACGGCGGCTGGCTCCGGACTGCTCGCGGGTGGAGCTTTCGTCCATGCCTAAGGTAAGGGACGAAGCCAAGCTGCTGTATGCCATGGGATTCGAGACCGCCAACATTCATCTGGGCAGCAAAGGCGCGAAGAAGCGAATCCCCGCAGCACTGAAGCAGTTGCCGGCTCACTGGCTGCACAATGCGGCCGAAATCATGCTGGCGTCCACATTAAAGGATTGGAAGGCGTGGAAAAAGGGCTAATCCGTACGGTTCGCTGGTCGCCCGGAAGGCGCGAGTTTCTGGCCGCTCTGTCGGCATCGCTGGTGCACGCCGGCGAACGGCTGCCGCAAAACCGCAACATCAAGTGGGCCGTCAGCCTGGGGCTGTGGGGACACTTCAAACCGGTGCCGTTCACCGATGTGCTCGACGTGATGCAGGACACCGGGTTTATCGGGATTCGTCTGACCGGTTATCCGGGTGTGCTGACAACTTACGACATCACGCCGGAGGCCATCGAGCGCGAGACCAAGAAGCGAGGCCTGCGCGTCGCCACAATTTCATTCAACGGGCCGGCGCATGACGCCGCGCAGCAGGATCACTATCTGGACGATGGGCGCCAGGCGATGGCCTTTCTCAAACGGTTCGGAGCCAATCGCCTGGTCTGTTTTTCTCCCAACCGCGGGCATCTCAACGATGCCGCGTTCAAAACCATGTGCCAGAGCTTTAATCGCCTGGGTGAGATCGCCGGCGAAATGGGTTTTCGCGCGGGGCTGCACAATCATCTGGGCCAGATGGTGGAGAAGCCCGAAGAGATCGACCGCTGCATGGATATGACCGATCCCAAGCTGTTCTGGCTCTCGCCCGACACGGCGCACCTGCTGCTGGGCGGCGCTGATCCGGTCAAGACGATTTCCAAATATCGGCAGCGGCTGATGTTTCTCGATTACAAAGACGCGCGTTGGACGCAGCCCACGGCCGATGTCAAGCTTCCTAACGGCAAAGTGGTTTATGAGAAGGATTCGAGCGCGGCCAAGTTTCTTTCGAGCATTTACGATCTGGGCGACGGCGATGTGGATTTTCCCGGCTGCCACCAGGTGCTGAAGCAGATTCACTATAAGGGTTGGATCTGCGTGGACCTGGACATTGCGCGCAACGGTCCCAAAGCCAGCTATCAGCGTTGCGGACGGTACGTTGTCACCAGGCTGGAACCAATTTACGCTTGATTCAAGGCGCAGGAACGGCCGTCAACGCCAGCGGCCATGGCCGGGAATCAGGTCCCATTTCTCACCGAAAAACCCGGCGTCGAGCACCTTGCCCGGGGCGTAGCCATCGGGCGGCGTCGGGCAGCAGAGGGTTGTCTTATCAGTTATCAGTTATCAGTTATCAGTAACCCCCTGCAAAGCGGCCATAGCTGATAACTGACGACTGACAACCAAGCTACGAGGTAAATACGAGCACCTGGCCTACCGTCTTGTAGCCCATTTTGCGGTAGAGGTCGTAGCCGTAGGATGTGGATTGCAGCACGGTTTTGTAAATGCCGGTCTGTTCGCGCGCGCGGTCGAGGGCGAAGCGCACGATAGCTTCTCCGATACCGCGCCCGCGGTGGTCCGGCAAGGTTCCGACGTTATAGACTCCGACGGCGCCGGCCGCAACTACGGTAGCAGCCGTAGCCACGGGTTCGCCATCCGAAAATGCCAGCCACGGCACAAATTCTTTGCGCTCGTTCATGCGTTCATCGAAGACTTCTTCGAACCACAGCAGCGGTACGTGAAAGCACACCGCTCCGATCTCGCAAAACGCACGGCGGCTGGCGGTGTCGCAGACCGGCTGGATTTTTATGCGCGGCAGACGGCGCCAGGGGGTGACCAGCGATTCGGCGGCCATGGCGGGCAGTTCCGATGATAGGGACAAACCCATACGCATAAATATCCGCTCGGCCTTGCGCTGCAGCCGGCGCTCCAGGAAAGATTCGCACATCCAGAACGCCCAGGGCATGCGCCGTTCGCTGAAATGCACAGAGGCTAGCGCGATGCGGCGCTCTAGATCCGCCTCATCCTCCACGTAGCAATTCAAAAAGGCGGCGTTGAACATCTGGAAAGTGGCGCCAAGAGAATGAATGCTTATGCCGCCGGTTTCGCGTATATCTGCGCGATCGCGAGCTTCCGCAAGAATGCGAAAACTCTCCCTGAGATTTTGTTCTACCGGGTGAAAATCCATCGAATTGGAAGCTGCCGGGCCAAATCACATGGTAGGATCTTTTTGGATGTCAAAGCCACTGTTTTTCCTGTTAGCGCTCTCGGCAGCGGCGTTCGCCGCACCCAAGCCGATGGAAATCTATTTTATCGACGTGGAGGGCGGACAAGCTACGCTCATCGTCTCCCCGTCGGGGCAATCCATGGTGATCGACACGGGCTGGAACGGTTTCAATAACCGCGACGCCGACCGCATCGCGGCCGCAGCCGCCAAGTCCGGCGTCAAACAGATCGATTACCTGCTGATTACGCACTATCACGCCGACCACGTCGGCGGCGTGCCGCAACTGGCGGCCAAACTGCCCATCAAGAACTTCATTGACCACGGTCCCAATTTCGAGGCCGGCCACAAACAGGCCGATGAGTTGTTCAACGCGTATACCGCGGTGCGCGACAAGGGCAATCACCTGCTGGTGAAACCGGGCGATCGTATTCCCATAAAAGGCCTCTCGGTGGAGATCCTCACGGCGGACGGGAATGTGCTGAGTAAGCCGCTGCCGGGTGCGGGGCAACCCAATCCGTATTGCGCGCCGACCCCGCGAAAGGCCGACGACCAAACGGAGAACGCGCATTCAACGGGCAGCCTGATCTCATATGGCAAGTTCCGTTTTCTGGATCTCGGCGATTTAACGTGGAACAAAGAAATGGATCTGGTATGTCCGGACAATCGCATCGGCACGGTGGATTTGTATCTGACCACGCACCACGGCTTAAACCAGTCGGGTTCGCCCGCCATCGTGGATGCGATTCACCCGCGCGTCGCGATCATGAATAATGGCGCAACGAAGGGCGGGAATCCGGATGCGTGGCAGGTGGTGCACGATTCGCCCGGACTCGAAGGTTTGTGGCAGCTTCATACCGCGGAAGCGGGCGGCGCACACAACGTCGAGGCGGATATGATCGCGAATCTTGATTCGAAGTCGGATGTGGGTAACTGGATCAAGGTGACGGCGTTGCCTACCGGAGAATTCACCGTCACCAACGGGCGCAACGGGTTCAGCAAGACCTACACGGTGAAGTGAGTTTTTAGTTATTAGTTTTTAGTTATCAGTTGTCAGTTGTCAGCCGCTAACCGCGGGGCCTCGCTCGCAGTCCAAAGGAGTCCCTGACTGCGCCGCATCACCGCGGGCAGGGGCTGCAGTCAGTGGAGAGTTATTGGTTATGTTGATCGAGCAACAGATTGCCGAACGCCGTGGACGGGCCGAGACCGCCATTGCCAAGATTTTGGAACGGCCAGCCGGCGCGCCATATGGCGACTATCGCGTCCGGTCCGTCAGTGGGAAGATGTACCGCGTGGCCATGCGGGGGCCGGGGCTGTTCGAGAACTATTGTTCGTGTCCGGACTTCACCGTCAATACCCTGGGAACGTGCAAGCACATCGAAGCCCTTCTTTTGCGGCTTCGCAAGCGGTATGGGCGGACGTTCGAAAGCAAGGCATATGCCCGGACGCGAGCCTCCATTTCGTTGCAGTACGGCGACAGGATCGATATTCGATTGCGGCTTCCGGCCAATCCATCGCCTGCGCTGCGGGAATTGGCCGAGAAGTATTTCGATCCGGCCGGCTTGCTGCGGCGCGAGTGCTTCCAGAGTTTCCACCAGGTGATCGAGGCCTTCCGCAAAGCCGACCTGGATGCGGTCATTTATAGCGACGTGCTCGAATACCTTGACCGCGAAAATGAGCTGGCCGATGGACTCGATCTGGAACGGCAACTTGAGGCAAAGCTGCGCCGCGGGCAAGATCCGTTGAAAGGAGTCCTCAAGACGAAGCTGCTGCCCTATCAGGAAAGGGGGGCGATTTTCGCGGCCTGCCGGGGCCGTGTCGTTTTGGCCGATGATATGGGTCTGGGCAAGACCGTGCAAGCTCTGGCCGCGGCGGAAATGCTGCGGCGACGGCGCGGCATTCAAAGAGTGCTGGTGGTGGCCCCGGCATCGGTAAAGTACCAGTGGAAGACGGAAATCGAGAAGTTCACCGATCTTCCGGCGCAGGTGATCGACGGATTGCTGCCACGGCGGCGGGAGCTCTATGCCTCGCCCCAGTTCTTCAACCTTTCCAGCTACGAGCTGGTATTGAAAGATGTACGCTTCATGCACGAGCTGGCGCCGGACCTCATCATTCTCGATGAAGCACAGCGCATCCGAAACTGGACCACGGCCACGGCGCGCACCATCAAGCAACTGAAAAGCCGATACGCTTTCGTGCTCACGGGAACCCCTCTCGAAAACAAACTGGAAGAGCTGTTCTCGGTGGTGGAGTTCATCGACGGCCGCCGGCTCGGTCCCGCGTTCCGCTTCGTCCATGAGCACCGGACGGAGGACGAGAAGGGCCGGCTGATCGGCTACCGGGGCCTAGACAAGATTCACGATCAACTGGCTCCCATTCTGCTGCGGAGGACGCGGCAGGAGGTGCTCAAGGATCTGCCCAAACGCACGGACCGCATCCTTCACGTGCCGCTGACCCCGCAGCAGGCAGAGCCGTATTGGGAACAGAGCGACATCCTGGCGGCCTTGATGCGCAAGTGGGAGCGGCAGGGATGGCTTTCGGAGCTCGACCAGAAGCGGGTCCTGTGCTGCCTGCAGAACATGCGGATGCTTTGTAATTCCACGTTCCTGTTCGACAAGAAATCGAACCATTCGCCGAAGCTCGCGGAATTCCGCGAGATCGTGCGGGAGTTGACGCTGGAAGAGAATCGCAAGGTGGTGGTCTTCAGCGAATACGAGCGGATGACGCACCTGGCAGGAGAGGAACTGAAGAATCTGGGAATCGGATTCGTGTCTCTGCACGGGGGCGTGCCGTCACGGGACCGCGGCGCGCTGATGGAGAAATTCCGGAGCGACGCGGACTGCCGGGCATTCCTTTCGACGGACGCGGGCGGGGTGGGGCTGAATCTCCAGGCGGCTTCGGCGGTGATCAATTTCGAACCGCCATGGAACCCGGCGCGACTGGAACAGCGGATTGGGCGAGTTCACCGCCTGGGCCAAGCGAATCCGGTCCACGTGGTTCACCTGCTGACGGAAGGAACCATTGAGGAGCGCGTGTGGGAGACGCTCAAGCTGAAGAAGTCGCTGTTCGCGGGAGTCTTCGATTCGCCGACCGGCGAGGTCAGCTTCGAGAAGCTGGGGAAGAAGAGCGTCCTCCAGGTAGTGAAGGAAATCTTCGCGAACCAACCTGCGCGGCCGAAGCCTTTGATTGACCAGCCGCCGGCCAAGGCGGTACCCGTGCTATCTGTGCCGGTGCCTCCTTCGGCGACCCCGGTTACGGAGGCGGGAGCGGGTGCGGCGGCTCAATCGGGCGGATTCGAGCAGGCTGCTGCCGGGCTGATCGAATCCGGCGTGCGGTTCCTCGAGTCGCTGGCCGCGGTGGCGCGCAGCGCCCCCACGAGCGGTGGTCTTTCGATTCCGCTGCCTCAGCCGGTGGACCGGGATCGCCTGGCGCGGGCCATCTCGGACTTGCTTGGCGCGTTTGGGCGGTCCTGAGGGGCGGGCGCTTAGGAGAGTGGTACGAGAAATCCGGTGCCCTTTCCTCGATCCGGAGACGCCGTCCCTGTCACATCTCGCGATCCGACGCCTGCGCCAGGTACAGCTCAACGCGGTCCGTCGTCCAGGTCGCCACACCGCAGCCGAAAAAGTCCGTGTCTTCGGTCCAAAATCGGGCAATCGAGCGCGAGCGCGGCGGCCACGATGGGCCAATCGTCTTCGTCGCGGCGCGCGATTCGCTGACGGGCGAGATCTTCAAAAGGTCCGTAGGTTTCGCATTCGACAGTCTGCACCAACTTGGCCACGAGAGTCAAAGCGGCCATCGCAGGAGCGACCGGCACGCGCCGCCGCTCCAGAATCTCAGGCAGCCGCTCGCGAGCTTCGTGGAAGACGGTGTCCGGCGCCAAAAACTCGACGTGCTCCGCGTACTTCTGCAACAAGAGGGGCACGCGCGCCCCGAGCACTGCACGAATCAAGATATTCGCGTCCAGCACGAGCATGGGTCAGCGCTTCCGCCGTTCGCGGCGCAGTTTTTTGAAGTCCGCCGTGAGTTCGTCCTCGCTAGTTCCCGCTGCCGCGATCAGCTCCTGCATCTTCTCGCCGGCGACGCGAAGCGCTTCCAGATCCGCCTGGCTCGGCTTAGGCTTGGTTGGGACATAGATCCCAATCGTCGCGCCGTGGCGTGTGATTGCGACGGGCGTCTTCGATTCCAGATAGCTGGACAGGTTCTCCCGAAACTCCCGGATTCCGACTTTGGTGCTGTGCATGCGCGCCTCGATTGCGTACACAATGATAACACAATAGCCGAGTCAACCTCAGCTTATTGCAACGGACTTTAGAGAAGGACTACTCCTTCAGCCAGAGCTGCCTTTTTCAGCGCTTGATCTGTGGTGGCGAGAGGAAGTTCTTCACGGGGCGCCAGGTCCAGGTAGGCGGCGTCATAAGCGGCGAGACTATGTTTCCTCGCCAAAGATTCCAACGCGATGTTCCTGAGCCATTCTGCGCTTACGACCCGGATCGGCAGCGATTCCAGAAGCTGAACGTATTCACGAATGTCGGCCTCATTAATCCGCTTGCGCAGGCTGTAGGCGACAAAGATGCCGTTGGCGACTTCGAAAGCCCATATCTCGGGCACAACGACATCGGCCTCTTCAACATGTCGCAGGATTGCGCGGCTGTAAGGCGTGTTTTCGGCCGGATCGTCGGGAAAACACCACGAGATGGCTACCGACGCATCGAGAACGAACCCGTCCATTAGACGCGGTGGCCTTCATGCAAAAACTGACGGGTGACCGGCTCTCCCAAGCTCAGCTTGCGGCGGTCACCGAATTCAATCATGCGCCGAACGGCCTCACGGCGGTTTTCCCGATCAAAGCGGCGATCGTGGGGCAGGCTGGCTAAGGCAGTGGTGAGCACTTCATCGACCGATCTGTAGAGACCGCTGGCCAACTGCTCTTCTATGATTCGCTTGTGCTCAGGCTTGAGTTCGATCGTCACACTTCCAACTTAGCCTCATATGGAACGCAGCGCAAGCTTGGGCGTACACCAGTGGGGGATTCTGGCGACCTGCTGATTACGAATCAGCCGCTCCACCAGGCGGGCCCTTTGGCAATTGACCCGATTGGCCGCTACGAGAGCATTGGCGGAAGCCAGCACGCACATGGTAACGCCGCTCCATGGAGCCGAGTCTTACGTTCCGGACCCACCCGCCGAAGCTCTGCTCGACAAGCTCGGATATTCCCGCGAACGGTGTCGCTTGATGGGCATGATGCCATCAAGTCCGCGGCCCATCAATGGAGAATCGGCTACAGTGGGAATCGTGGAGCGTCTGCGCGCGGAAGATGTGGCGGGT
>Ga0326727_10028762_pt1 | contig 10075 bp, 7 predicted proteins | sample MB2enrmetagenome_FD_207643 | JGI IMG/M metagenome (GOLD analysis project Ga0326727, IMG submission 207643) | Lab enriched peat soil microbial communities from McLean, Ithaca, NY, United States - MB29MY | ecosystem: Environmental > Terrestrial > Soil > Wetlands > Peat | place: USA: New York...
GCACCTGAAATCGGCCTGCAGCTATCTCGGAGACAACTCCGTCCTGATCAACCAGGCATGGGTCGATACCGAACCCCTGCGCCGCTACCGCCTGATCGATGTAGCGCCGGATGAACCCGCGGGAGCCAACGCCCTGCGCGTTGCCGACACAATCCTGATACCCGCAGGCTACCCAAAAACCGCGGCGGTCCTGCGCCAGGCCGGCTTCAAAGTCCGAGCCCTCGAGCTCTCCGAATTACTAAAAGCCGAATCCGGAGTAACCTGTTCCAGCCTGCTCTTCGAAGCTAATGTGGGACAGGCGCTTCCGCCTGTCCATCCCGCTACTCCGGCCCCTCATCCTTAGACCGCCGCCGCGCAGGACCCGAAGAAATCATCGGCACAGCATCCTTAATCGTCTGGCTGTCGCGGAAAGGAACGCTCAGCACCACCTCCCGAATCAGCGTCCGCGTGCCATAGTGGTCCTTCTCAAGCGTAGCCATGATCTTCTGCACCGTGCACTGATCCCCATCCTGCAGACTCCGCCCCAACGCATACCCGAGCACCTTCTGCGTCACATTCCTTAGAAACTCATCTTTCCGCTTCAGCATCGCCTGCCGCAGTTCCACCGGCCCAACGAACTTATCTCCCGATGGCATCACGCCGGAAGCATCCACCGGCTTACCCTTATCCGTATCGCGCCACCGCCCCATCCAGTCGAAATTCTCCAGGCCAAAGCCGATCGGATCGATCATCCGATGGCAAGTCGCGCAAGTAGCATTCGCGCGATGCATCTCGAGCGTCTCCCGCATCGTAAGGTCCGCGTGGCCCTTCGCCGCCACTTCCAGCGCAGGCACGTCCGGCGGAGGAGGGGGGACCGTCTCACCCAGAATATTCTCCAGCACCCATGCCCCGCGCAGCACCGGACTGCTCTGCCGGTAATGCGAAGTCATCGCCAGCACAGCCCCCAACCCAAACACGCCCCCGCGCCGATTATCCGGCCAGTGGACCAACTGGAACTCGCTCCCCACACCCTTCACCTGGTCCTGCAGCTGATAAAACTTCACCAGCCGATCCGTCATGAACGTATAATCCGCGTTCAGCAAATCCAGCAGGCTGCGGTTCTCATTCATCATGTAATGGAACAGCAGCACGGGCTCCTCACGCAGATCCGCCGCCACTTCAGGCGTGTAGAAATCCTGCAGATCGATCAGCGTGGGAACTACGCGTCCCCCCAGATCCTTAGTCTCCAGCCACTGCCCGATAAACGTATCCGCAAAAACTCGCGCCCGCGGATCGTCGAGCATCCGATTCACCTGCGCGCCAAGCACCTTCGGATCCTGCAGTTTGCCCTCATCCGCCAACCGCGATAACTCTTCATCCGGCATCGTGGACCAAAGGAAATAAGAAAGTCGCGTGGCAAGTTCGTGATCGCGCAATGGATGAATACCCAGAGCCGGATTGGCCCGTTCAATCCGGAACAGAAACTTAGGCGATACCAAAACTCCGCTCAACGCCAGCTTGATGCGCTCTTCATAGGGATCGCCGCGCTCCGCCGCCCGATCGTACAACTTCATGAACGGATCGATATCCGCCTGCTCCACGGGACGCCGGTACGCTTTACGCAAAAACCTCGCGAGCAGCTGCTGCGCCGCCCTGCGCGGTTCTAGAGGAGTCTCCCCCGCATTCATCCCAAACAGCCGGTAATGCAGAGCCATCTTCTCGGCCGACGGAGGCTGCGCCTTCTGCGTGATCGCCACCGAGATCACTCCCAGCGGTGTCTTGGGCGGAATCAGCGAGATGGTGTGCGGCCCGCGCGTCAACGTGACGTTGCGATTCTGTCCCGTCGCGCCCTTCTCCGTGTAGCGCGGCGAGGAATTTGTACCGCGGTCGACTCCATCCACCTTCACCTGCACCGGAACCGCGCTTTCCAGCGACCGCTCGAGCGTCAAACTGATCGCATAGGTCGCGTCCGCATAAACCGAAAACGGCGCGGTAAGTTCGTCGCCCGGCCCCACATGCGCTCGATCGCCCTGCGCGCTGGCATCCTTCAACTGCGGAGAATTCTTCAGCAATTCCGCCCCGCTGAACACCTTGCTGAGCGGAGGCGTGATCACCACGCGATCCAGCACCTGCTGCGCCGCGTTCATATATTTTTCCATCAGCAGCGGTGGCACGAACATGGTTTCCCCATCCGTATCGAAGCCCTCGCCGCCCGATCCATCCTCCGGAAAAATCGCGCTCACATCCAGATCCACCCCCAGCAGATCGCGAATCGTATTCCCGTAATCGCGCCGATTGAGCCGCCGAATCGTCACCGCCCCGGCGAAATCCTGACCGCTGCAGGCCGTTTCCTGCAGGTGCTTGTCGACCCACATCGCCACCATCTGCCGGTCCTGCTCGGTGAGTTTCGACGACACCGGAGGCATGGTGCGATTGCGCAGTTGTGCCGCTACATTACGCCACACGCCGCGCTGCCGCTCCACGTCGGCTGCCGTCTGCGCCTTCAGAAAATCGACCGGACCCTTCGGATTCGCCGAATTGTGGCATCCCGAACAGTTCTGCGCCAGCACCGGACGGATGGTTCGCGCAAATTCATCGGGTGCGCTGGTGGCCGCGTAGCTGAGCCCGCTTGCCGATAGCAGGGCCACCAGCAGAAAATTCCGCATAATAATGAGATGGTACCGGAAGAAGGCGCAACGTAACGGGTAACCTGCACCCGATTTACCCCCGCCTGCAGAAGTGTTAGCCTCAATCAAGCCATGTTCAGACCTATTTCCCGCAGAACACTACTACGCGGCGCCGGCGCCGCAATGGCGCTGCCATGGCTCGAAACCATGTCCCAGGCCGCTACCACCGCAGGCCAATCTCAGCTCGCCGAACCACCCATGCGCATGGCCTTCCTCTTCATGCCCAACGGCGTGCGCCCGGACCTCTGGAACCCTGCGGGAGACGGCGAAAACTTCGAATTCACCCGGCATCTCAAGCCGCTCGAACCCTTCAGGAACGACATCCTCATTCTCCGCAATCTCTGGCACAAGAAGTCCGTCGGACGCAGCGGGCATTGGGTCAAAGTTCCGGCCTGGCTCTCGGGCGGATATGTCGAGCGCACCAGCGGTCAGGATCTCAACACCGGCGGCACTTCTGTCGATCAGATCGCCAGCGAACGCATCGGCGACAAAACCATGCTGCCCACCTTCGAACTGGGCCTCGAAGCCCCCCGCACCGGTGTCGATAACGCCGGCGGAGGCTTCGCGCGCATGTACGGCTCGTTCATCTCCTGGCGCGATCCCCACACGCCCGTGCTCAAGGAAATCGTTCCCCAACTGGCCTTCGACCGCCTCTATCGCAACTCCTCCGCGCCCGTCGTTTCCGGCATGGACGCCAATCATGCGTCCGTCATCGATTCGCTGCAGCGCGACCGCACCAGCGTCCTCGATCTCGTCATGGACGAAACCAAATCCGTACGTCGCCAGGCCAGCTCGCAGGATCAGGTGAAACTCGACGAGTACTTCGAATCCGTGCGCTCCGTCGAGAAACGGATGGAGGCCGCGCTCAAGCCGCAAATACGGTGGATCAATCAGGGCAAGCCGCCCATGGAACGTCCCGGCCCCGGCATCCCCGAACAACATGCCGAACACGTGCGCCTGATGCTCGATATCCTCGTGCTCGCCTTCTGGAGCGATTCCACCCGCATCGCCACGTTTATGTTCGGCGACGCTCAGAGCGGCATGGATTACTCATGGCTTCCCGGCGTCCACGGGGCGTTCCATGGCAATTCCCACCATCTGAACGAACCGGGCAAGATGGAGCAATACGCGAAGATTATCGACTGGCACACCGCGCAGCTGGCGTATTTCCTCGGACGGGTGAAGAGCCTCGACGAGGGCGGAAAATCGCTGCTTGATAATTCCATGTTCCTCTTCGGATCGTCCATCAAAGATGGCAACCGTCACGATCCCGAGGATCTGCCGCTAATCCTGGCCGGCCACGCCAAAGGCACCCTGCGCCCTGGCCGAATCGTGACTTCCGAGCCCAGTACGCCCCTGTGCAATCTGCACCTCGCCATGCTCAACCGCATGGGCATCATGGACAAATCGTTCGGCGACAGCACAGGCCCCCTGCAGGGTCTCTCTTAACGAGGCGCCGCCGACACACGGGCGATAAACAGATCCAGGAACTCGCGTACGTTCACATTGCGCGCCACCCGCACATTACCCCCGTCCACCGGCGAGAATACAGTAGCGCCGAAAAATTCCGGGCTGTTGATTTCCACGTTGACCGTACCAGTCTGTGTCTCGACTAAAGTCGATCGCACCGCCGTAGCCACCGCCAAAGGATCGTGCAGGGTAGGGAACTGATTCGGATTCCCCTTCTGCCAAAGCTGAATCAACTGATAAAGGAATTGCGACGCCGGATTTTTCGCCGTGCGCAGCTGCTCCAGATCCGATCCCTGCAGCTTGCATTTCTCCGTCACGTCGAGCCCAACTCCGGTAATCGGCACACCCGAACTAAATACAATCTCCGCGGCAATGCGATCCCGATAAATGTTGTATTCGCGCCGAGGCGGAAAATACGCGCCGCCCATCAGCACGATTCTCTCGATCTTCTCTTTAATCCGCGGCTCTTCCTTCAACGCCAGCGCAATATTCGTCAACGGCCCCACCGGAATCAAAGTCATCTTCACGGGAGAGGCTAGTAGCGTTTCAATAATCCGCTCGCTGGCGCGCTGCCGAGCCGACGCAGGGGGCTGATCTTCGGCCGTGAGAACCGTGAACTGCGCCGCCTGGTCCGGATACTTCGGATCGAGCAACGGTTCCGCCGCGCCCGTAGCCAACGCCACATCGCGCCGCCCGAACAGGCCAAGCTCTTTCCATGCCAGGCGAGTTCGGCTCTCCACATCGTCGGCCACCGTAGTCACAAGCTTTACGTCGAGCTCCGGAGACTGCAGCGCCAGGGCCAGAGCCAAAGCATCGTCGATATCGTCCCCGATATCGGTGTCGAAGATGACGGGAATCGGCTTGGTCTGGGCCAAAGCCGCCCCCGCAACCAACACCATCAGCAGCAGGGACCTCCTCATTGACCCATCACCAAAGCATTAAACAAAAGCTTGAAAGTCAAATAACTCTGCGCCCGATACTGCGGCCGCATCCCAAAAAGAACAATATGCCCACTCCCCGACCGAGCATCTATCAAAGCCGTCCGCCCAGCGACATAACTCTCCCCCAACAACCAACCCGAAGCCAACACATTCCGCTCCGGATACCTGGCCACCGCATTTTCCTCGCTCTCCCACGCCGGACTACCTTCGTTCCAAATCGTTACATCCTCCGGCAAACCCCGCGTCAAAGGACTACGCAAATCGAGCCGTGCCCGAAGCAATGACCCAGGACAATAGAAATCGCGCACCGGAACACCGGCCACCACGTTCTTCGCCCTGACGCCCAGATACCCGATGGCATACCCGGCGGCGCGATTGAGGAATATCGCAGTACCGCCGCCCCGCACGAATTGCCGCAGAGCCTCCGCCCCACGCTCGCCCAATCCACCCGTAAACTCTGGAGGCATTGCCCCCGGCGCATACCCATTCTCGATAGCCGCCGGCGATTCGTCCGCGAAAATCAGGGTATCGAATCGCCCCCGCAAATTCCCGCTCTGAACATCCGCGTTATGCACCGTCGTATAAGCGAAGCCGAACTCCTCGAGCAGCCATCGCGTCCAGCCTTCGTCGATATCCGCCATCCAGCTCTGATACAGCCCAATGCGAGGTCTCTTCACCTCATGCCAGCCATATCCGCTCTGCGGCGCCGCCGAAAAATCTCCCGCCTCATTGCGCCAAACGGATTTCCCGCCTGCCCACAGAGCATTAGCCGCTTTCCACCCATCGCTGTCGGAAGCCCTCCAAATCGGCCCACCGCTCCGCGGCGCAAAATCCGTCCTCCGTGTCAATCCATTAACCGGCTGCTCGACGAACCGCGCATCCACCCCGAACAACAGCGGCAAAGTATGCGCCGTCACGTCGTAAGGCTGCTTCGGAGGTCCCCCCGGATAAATCAATTCGTTCGGATACTGCTGCCGTTCCAGCAACGCCTTCGCATACCCGGAATAAGGCTGCTGAAACGGAATCACATAATCCCCATCGGCCGATTGGCTGATCTCTACCTGCCCTGCCGCCAATGTCTCCAGCATCTTCCGCGTCGCCCCCGGATCGCGCTGATCTCGACTAATCACCGCCCCCCACGGCGCCATCCTCGCCACCTGATGCTGCCCGACCTTGTAAAAATTCCGCAGCATTTCCTCCCGATGCAGCGCCGCATTATAGAGCAGCGATTCAAATGCAATCTCCTGATAATCCACAATGTCCCGCAGTCGCCAGGTCCCTCCCAGCCACGGCTGCAGATAATTCCAGCTCCTTTGCCGCGGATCGTAACCGAGCGCTGTAGTATCAATCTGCTCCGGCCGTACCGTGATCGGAGTCGCAAGTCGTGCGCTCGCCGATTCCGTCAGAATCCGCAGTCCCCCATGAAACGCCTGGTAATGCCGCGAAGGAGTCCAGAAATCGTAGGCTGCATGGATCGCGATCCCGTCCTTCCCGGCCGCCGTCATGTCCGACGCCATCGAGGTGCCCATCATGTTCATCTCCTGCACCAGAATCGGATCTATATTTGGCTCGATCGGATCCAGCCACGGCGGGATGAACATCCGCGATGCGTTTTGCCCCTGCTGATGCACGTCGTAAACGATCTCCGGATGCCACACATTATGCAGCTGGGAAATAGTTGCGCGCGTCTCCGGCTGCGAAAATATATACCAATCCCGATTGTTATCGTGCCCTACATATTTCTGGAATAACTCCGGCGGTCCTGTCCCCTCCCATCGCGTGCCCAGCGTCCGCCGATACCAGCGCGTCACAATATCCACGCCGTCCGGATTCAGAGAGGGGACCAGCAGCAAAATCGTATTGTGCAGAATCGCATCGAAATGCGGATTGCTTTCCGTAATCAATCGATACGCGAACTCCACCGCGCTGTGCGTCGACGCCACTTCCGTTGCGTGAATCGAGCACGTAAGCAGAACCATGTTCTTGCCTTCCCGGAACATCGGTTCGGCCTGCGCGGGCGACGTGATCCGGGGATCGGCCAGACGCCGCTGGATCTCCCGGTAACGGTCCAGATTCCGCAGGGTTTCGGGAGCCGCGATGATCGCCACGATCATGGGTCGGTTCTCTGCCGAACGCCCATACTCGGACACGCGAATCCGGTCGCTCGAATTCGGCAGTTGTTCGAAATACGAGACGACCTTATCCCAATCCAGCAGCTCCCGGTCGGCCCCCATCCTGTGGCCGAACCAGGATTCCGGAGTCGGGACCGCGCCAGGAGCGGGAACCGCGCTGAATAGAGCTACCGCACCCACCAACGCGAGAAATCCGCGAACATTCATTAATTGGGATTATAAATGTGGACAAGCGTCACCGGGTATAGCGACGCACGGACCGGCTTATCCCGGATAGGGTTGCTCTGGTCGTCGATGAACCCGGTCACGCCTGTCCGTTCTTGACGCAAGGGGAACTTTCAGGCAGCGACAGAGCTTGTACGCGGCAACGCCGATTCCATCAGCCAGTTCAACTGGCGGGCTTCAAACGGCGCCGAACAGTAGTCCGTCGCGCCCGCTTCGAGCGCATCCAGCCAGTCTGACGTTTCAGGAATCCGCGTGACCACCACAAATGGCATGGCGGGGCGAGCTTCCCTGAGATCTCTCAACAGAGGCATGTATTGTTTACCATCGCCCCCTGCAAAAACGATATCCGCATCCAGCAAATCGCCCACGGCAACGTTCTTCGGCTTATGTTCTATCTGATGTCGTTCGACAGCCAACGCCCGACCGATTTGGCTCGCGGTTGCCTGTTCAAGTCCGATGAGGAATACTTTCGCCATTTTGAATTCCTCCCTTAGAGTTTGATTCTCAGCATGGAGTGTTTGGATGTTCCGGCGCAGATCACCCAAAACCACTGTCGCACTTTTCTCTGATGAAATCCAGTGAAGAAAATGTGAAAAATGTTTCGCAAGCGTCCCGAAGTATGGTGGAATAACACACCCCATGGCGCAGCGCCGAGGCGATATGATTCACTTGAGACAGCCTATGAAGTTCTTTCTCTTAGCGGCTACACTCTTTGCATGGCCCCTCCTTGCCGCCGACCACCCCGGCGTTCCCTATAAAATCTTCCAGTTTCCCGCCGACAAAATTCCCCGTATCGACGGCAATCCGGACGATTGGAATATCGTCCCCGACGATTACGCCATCGGTATGGACCAGTTGACCGACGACGGCCATCCCGACCACAAGCCGGATCCCAAAGACCTCGACGTCAAAGTGAAAGTCGGCTGGGTGAAAGGCCTGAATCGCCTCTATTTCCTCTACCAGGCCTACGATAATTACTGGGATTTCTCCCAGCCCGGTCTGCATAACGACATCTTCGAGCTCGTCGTCGATGGCGATCTTTCCGGCGGTCCCCTCGTTGAGCGCTTCCAGACCAATAAGGACTTAAGCGAACGTGACGCCCACTTTTCCATGCATGGCGTCCAGGCCCAGAACTACCACATCATGACCCCGCCGCTCGGCAAGGACTGGGCTCTTGCCTGGGGGTGCAATTCATACGTAAAAAACCTACCCTATGCCAATGCCGCCTATAACTACAGCTTTAAACCGGGCGAATCGGGCAAACTGATCCTCGAGTTCTGGATTACCCCCTTCGACTACGCCGGCTGTGAAGGCCCCCAGCGCGCCGTCGAATCGGTGCTGCGCGAAAACAAGCTGATCGGCATGTCCTGGGCCGTCCTCGACTACGACAATGCCCAGAGCCAATCCCACGCGTTCTGGAATCTCTCGCCCCACCACACCATGTACGGCAAGGCCGACGAATTGGTCAACTTCCGCCTCATGCCCCTCGAACCGCAATTTCAGAAGTACGAGGCCAATTGGTCATTTACCATCGTTAACATGGATCGCCGCGTTGTAGCTTTTAACGATGAATCCACCGGCAAACCGACCTCATGGAAATGGAACTTCGGCGACGGCGCCGAATCGACCGAGCAGAATCCCGTCCACCAATACACCAAAGGCGGGGATTTTATCGTCGTTCTCGAAATCGACGGCCCGCAGGGTAAATCGCGCCGCGAAAAGATCTGGGACGTAGACCTGAGGTAATCCACGTAGGGCTGGTAACCAGGTTGGTAACCTGCGGCCGATTGGTAGTAATCGGCCTCCCTGGGTGTAAACCAATCTACGGGACCGGCGACACCGTGTTTTTCAAACTCCGCTCTTCTTCACGAACCCTTATTGGCAATCGTCCACTGAATCGCCCGCTGCACCAGTTCCCGCGCATTCTTCAGCGACAACTTCTCCTTGATATGCGCCTGGTAAGACTCCACCGTCTTCACGCTGATATGCAATTGCTCGGCAATCTGGCGCGTGCCATGCCCCTCGCCAATCAACCGGAAAACTTCCAGCTCGCGATCCGTCAAATCCGCAACCGGCGACCGCGTCCCCAACTCACTCCCGCCCGCAAAGCGATGCAGCATACGGTTCGCCATGCGGTCGCTGACATAAATCTCGCCGCCCAGAATCCGCCGAATGGCCACCAGCACGCGCTCCGTCGCCTCCTGCTTCATGATGTAGCCGTTGGCCCCCGCACGCAGCGCCCGCTCGGCATATATCGACTCATCGAGCATCGACAAAATCAACACCGGCAAATTCGCATCGCGCACCCGAATATTCTTCAGCAGTTCCAAACCATCGGGCCCACTCAGTGAAATGTCCACCACAATCAAATCAGGCCTCATCTCTTCAATGTGGCGCAGCGCGGCAGCGGCCTCTTCGGCATCGCCGCACACCGCCAGATCCGGCTCGCGATTGATCAACAGCGCCAGGCCCTGCCGGATAATCGGATGATCGTCGACAATGAAAATTGTGCTCTTTCCGGTCATGAGCGCCTTAAATCGGGAACAAACACCTGATTACCGTACCGCCGTTCACCGAGGACTGTATATTCAGCGACCCCCCGATCATCTTGGCCCGATAGTTCATAATTCGCAGCCCCAGG
>Ga0326727_10028763_pt1 | contig 10075 bp, 11 predicted proteins | sample MB2enrmetagenome_FD_207643 | JGI IMG/M metagenome (GOLD analysis project Ga0326727, IMG submission 207643) | Lab enriched peat soil microbial communities from McLean, Ithaca, NY, United States - MB29MY | ecosystem: Environmental > Terrestrial > Soil > Wetlands > Peat | place: USA: New York...
CGCGCGGTGGGCATCGTCGCCAACCAGAAGATCAATCAGAACCAGACCGTGGCCATGGGGCCGGCCGCGGGCATGCAGCGCATCGAAGTCGGCGGAGTCATCTATACAGAGAGCGCGCAAAAAGCAGCCCGCTTCATCATGGATTGCAATCAGAATCTTGTCCCGCTCATTTTTCTGCACGACGTAAATGGCTTCATGGTGGGCAAGGATGCGGAGTGGTCGGGCATCATCCGTGCCGGAGCAAAGATGGTTTCCGCGGTGAGCACCAGCGTGGTGCCGAAGATCTCCGTAATCATCGGCGGCAGCTTTGGCGCGGGACACTATGCGATGTGCGGCAAGGCCTACGATCCGCGCTTCCTGTTCGCGTGGCCCACGGCGCGCTATGCGGTTATGAGCGGAGCATCGGCGGCCAATACGTTGGCGGAAGTGCGCGCCAAACAGATGGAGCGCGGCGGGAAAGTCTTGTCCGAAGGAGAGAAGAAGGCCCTTCACGACGAGATTAGGGATGCTTACGAAGCGCAGGCCGATCCGCGCTATGGCGCCGCGCGCCTGTGGATTGATGCGATCATCGATCCCGCAAAAACCAGAGACGTATTGATCACCGCTCTCGAAGCCTGCGCATTGAATCCCGACGTGCCCCGCTTCAATCCGGGAGTGCTGCAAACCTGACGGACAAATCCATTGAAGTAATGCTGGAGCTCGCATAGATTGATGACGCCGAGTCACCTGAGAAGAGTAAAGGAGTAGCAAATATGAGCGTGGAGCTTGAATCCGTAGAGAGCCTATATCCGTTCGTTTTGACGGAAGATCAGGAGCACCTCCGCCGCGAGATTCGCGAATTCGCCGCGCGAGAGATTGCTCCCCATGTCATGGCATGGGACGAAGCCTGCGAGTTCCCCATGGCTGTGATCAAGAAGCTGGGGAAGATGGGCCTGCTCGGTGTGATTTTTCCGCCGGAGTATGGCGGCTCGGGCCTCGGCTATGTTGATTACGTGCTCGCCATCGAAGAACTTTCCGCCGTCGATGGCTCGATAGGTATCACAGTTGCTGCGCATAATTCGCTTGGCACCAATCACATTTTTCTCGCCGGCAACGAGCGGCAAAAAAGGAAGTACGTGCCTTTGCTGGCGAGCGGCGAATGGCTCGCCGCCTGGGGACTTACGGAGCCAGGCTCGGGGTCGGACGCGAGCGCGGCCCGCACCACGGCCGTGAAAAAAGGTGACCGCTATGTGCTCAACGGAAACAAGACCTTCATCACCAACGGCCATTACGCTGACGTGTCCGTAGTGATTGCGGTGACGGACAAGAGCAAGGGCACGCATGGGCTTTCGGCCTTCGTCATTGAGAAAGGCACTCCCGGATTCCGGCCCGGCAAGAAAGAAAACAAGCTTGGCCTGCGCGCCAGCGACACGAGCGAACTGATCTTCGAAGACTGCGAAATCCCCGCGGAGAATCTTCTCGGCGTTGAAGGCGAAGGCTTCGTTGACGCAATGCGCGTGCTCGATGGCGGCCGCATCTCGATTGCCGCGTTGTCTCTGGGGATTGGCCGCGGGGCGCTGGATGCGGCATTGAAGTATGTGAAGGAGCGGCGGCAATTCGGCAAGGCCATTGCAGAGTTTCAGGGAATTCAGTGGAAGCTTGCCGATATGGCCACGGAACTCGAAGCGGCCCGATTGCTGACGCAGCGCGCCGCCGTTCTCAAGGATGCAGGACGCAAGATAACCCGCGAGTCAGCGATGGCCAAGCTCTTCGCCAGCGAAGTCGCGGTGCACATTTGCAATGAGGCTGTGCAGCTATTCGGAGGCTACGGCTTCATCAAAGATTATCCAGCTGAGAAGTATTATCGCGATGTGAAGCTATGCACCATCGGCGAAGGAACCAGCGAGATTCAACGCATGGTGATCGCAAGAGAGATACTTAAGGTCCATCCGTCTCGCGGATGAGTTCCGCGAAGGAAGTTTGAGCAAGATAGATGGCCGATCCCGTCAAGATCGTCGAATGTCCGCGCGACGCATGGCAAGGCCTGCCGGCGCAGATTCCCGCTGTGCGCAAGGCCGAATATCTGCGCCAGTTGGGGGCGGCGGGGTTCACGCACATCGATGCGGTGAGTTTCGTCTCCCCATCCGCCGTTCCCCAAATGGCCGACTCCGAAGCCGTGCTGGAACTGTTGAATTTCCCGCGCGAAGTCGAGATCATCGGGGTCGTAGTAAATGAACGAGGCGCCCAGCGCGCAATCAAAACGGGTGCGGTGCAGACGCTCGGATTTCCGTATTCCATCTCGCCGGAGTTTCTCCGCCGCAATCAGAATCAATCCCAGGAAGAATCTCTGAAAATCTTGCGCTCCATCGCCACGCTCGCTCACAACGCCGGGTTGCACGTCGTCGCTTACGTCTCGATGGCCTTTGGAAATCCGTATGGCGAAGCATGGAGCATCGATCAGGTTGGAGCTGCGTGTAATCTGTTGATCGAAGCAGGCATCCGGCAGATTTCCCTGGCTGACACGGTGGGGGTGGCAACGCCCGCGCAGATAGAGGAGACAGTGGCTCGTGCGCTCTCAGCAAAGAAAAAAACCGAAATTGGCGTGCATCTCCATGCGCGACGGCAAGACGCAGCGGCGAAGGTCCGCGCCGCCTATCAAGCCGGATGCCGGCGATTCGACGCCGCAATCGGCGGCCTGGGAGGCTGCCCGTTTGCTCAGGATGAGCTGGTAGGGAATATTCCTACGGAAATATTGATCGGGGAACTGGAAGCATTGGGGGCAGAGTTGCCCGCGTTAGAACCGCTGAATGAACTGATCCATGCGAGCGGCGAGATGGCACGCGAATTCGCGGCGTCGGGCTGATTCGTATTTCATAACCAGCTAGTTGTGGAGGCTCGGCTTTGGATTATTTGACGATTGTGGTCGCCGAAGAAGCTGGCGTTCGGACCATTACCCTGAACCGTCCGGAACGCCGCAACGCAATGACTCCTGCAATGCAACAGGAGCTGATCGACGCATTGCAAGAAGCCGCTGCCGGCGATTGCCGAGTAGTTGTGTTGAGGGGCGCAGGCGAAGCGTTCTGTTCCGGCCTGGATCTTTCCGTGTTGCAAACCATGAACGACATACCCTCAGCCGATCATCGTGCGGACGTCGAGCGAATCGCCACGCTGTTCCGGGCTTTGTATGAATTGCCCAAGCCGACCATCGCCGCGGTTCACGGCCCTGCCATCGCCGGCGGCACCGGCCTGGCTACGCTCTGCGACTTCACCCTGGCTGTTCCCGCGGCAAAGTTTGGCTATACTGAGGCGCGCATCGGCTTTGTGCCTGCACTCGTGTCGGCGTTCCTCGCTCTGCAAATCGGCGACAAGCGTTCCCGCGATCTGCTGCTCACTGGCCGGCTCTTTGATGCCGCCGAAGCCTATCGTTTGGGACTTGTCAATGAAGTGGTGCAACCTGAATCGCTCGATGAGCGCGTGCAGGCATTGGCGCAGGTGCTGGCGGCGAACAGTCCGCAATCGCAGTCGGCGACCAAGCGCCTGCTTGCGGCGCAAAACAAGGCCTGGCTTGACGCAGCCATCGCCCTGGGGATGGAAGCAAACTCCAAGGCCCGGAACACCGCGGATTTTCGCGAAGGCATTGCGGCGTTTCTTGAGAAAAGAAAGCCGGCCTGGTCGAAGTAGCCATCAATGCGGCTGCAACGCCGCATCGCTGAAGCGCAAGTGTGCGTCCGCGTTCCGCTCCACTTGCTCGCGCGTCACTCCATGCGCAAGCTCGATGACCTCGAAGCCCGCCGGCGTAACATCGAGCACGCACAACTCCGTGATCACCCGTTGCACCACCCGCGCGCCCGTGAGCGGCAGCGTGCATTCGCGACGCAGTTTGGCGTCACCGTTCTGCGCGCTGTGCTCCATCACGACAACCACCCTTCGCACGCCCGACACCAGATCCATGGCGCCGCCCATGCCCTTGACCCGCTTGCCCGGAATCATCCAGTTGGCCAGGTCGCCATGCTCGGAAACCTGCATGGCGCCGAGGATTGCGAGGTCGATATGCCCGCCGCGAATCATCGCGAATGAGTCGGCGCTTGAAAAAGTAGACGCGCCCGGAACAAACGTCACCGTCTGCTTTCCCGCGTTGATCAGGTCGGCATCCACTTCCTCAGGCAGCGGAAACGGCCCCATGCCCAGGAGTCCATTTTCGGATTGAAGCGTGACGGTGATTCCTTTCGGAATGTGACTGGCAACCAGCGTAGGAATGCCGATTCCGAGGTTCACATAGAAGCCGTCTTTCAGCTCATGCGCCGCGCGCGCAGCCATTTGATGTCGGGTCCAGGCCACTCTTCTAAACCTCTCGGGTCGTGATCTTCTCAATGCGCTTTTCGGGGTTAGGGTTATGCACCACGCGATGTACAAAGATGCCCGGGGTGTGGACCTCGTCAGGATCAATTTCACCCGGCTCGACAATAATCTCCGCCTCGGCCACGGTAATCTTTCCGCAGGTTGCCGCGTTGGGGTTGAAGTTGCGCGCCGTTCGCCTGTAAATTAGGTTTCCCAGCCAATCGGCCTTCCACGCTTTGACCAACGCCAGATCGGCTTGAATGCCGCGCTCCAGAATGTACGTGGCGCCGTCGAAGTCCTTGTGCTCTTTTCCCTCGGCAACCTGCGTACCCACGCCGGTTCGCGTGTAAAAGCCGGGAATTCCCGCTCCCCCCGCCCTCATCCGCTCGGCCAGAGTCCCCTGCGGACAAAACTCGATCTCCAGTTCCCCGGCAAGAAACTGCCGTTCAAATTCGTTGTTCTCACCCACGTAGCTGGAAATCATTTTCTTCACCTGGCGGGTCTTGAGCAGCATGCCGATGCCCCACTCGTCCACCCCCGCATTGTTGCTGGCAATGGTCAGGTGGCGCACCCCGCTGTCGCGCAGAGCAAGAATCAGCGCATCGGGCACGCCGCACAGGCCAAAGCCGCCGATGGCCAGCAGCATGCCGTCGTGCACAATGCCGTCGAGCGCGCTGCGTCCGTCCGGCCAAAGCTTCGTGAACGCCGTTCCATCGCCAGCATGAGACTTCACCATCCCTCTCACTCCTCGTCATCTGCCTTGCGCACATCCAATCCTAACCTCCAAGCCGGGGCGTACGGAACGACGAGCCGCAGAAGGGAGATCCTCGCTGCCACGAAGCAGGTTGATGAACGGAAAGAGAGAAGGATATGTACAAAAAATTTATGGTAGGCACGACTGGATTCGAACCAGCGACCTCTTCCGTGTCAAGGAAGCGCTCTAACCAACTGAGCTACGCGCCTGTAAAGCTGCTCGAATTAGTTTATCAGGCTCAGGGCGGCGGAGAAAGGAGGTACCCTGTTGCCCGCCGGTGCTGTACTATCGTTCACGAACGCAAGGGCCCTCTGTGCTTGAACTTAACTCACCGGCGCCTGCGCTGTCCGGCCAGGGAGACGCAGCGCCGGTTCGGTATCGGGTGCGTCGAAATCAAGCACAGGCCAAGCCGATCCTGGGCGGTTTCAGGCCCGGGATTGCCAAGCCGGCGGACAACAAGTCCATTGCGGTGAATTGCGGGTCATAGCCGTCTTCTGTAATTTGATTCTTTCATGTCCGACGTTTCGATCACGCGCTTAAGTCCAATCCGATACGCCCCCAACCTGCTCACGCTGGCGCGCATCTGCATGGCTCCATTCCTGGTGGCGGCCATTCTGGAAGATCGCTACGCGCTGAGTTTTTACGTGTTTATTGCCGCGGGGCTGACGGACGCACTGGACGGGACCCTGGCCCGCGTCCTGAAGCAGCGCACCATGCTGGGGCAGTACCTCGACCCCGTGGCCGACAAGCTGCTCCTGAGTACGCTGTTTCTGGTGCTGATGCACAAAGGCCTGATTCCGGCCAGAGTGACGGTCATGGTCTTCGGGCGGGATGTCGGAATCCTGGTGGTTGCGGCTATCCTTTACGCCGCTGCCGGCAGGCGGGAGTTCATCCCCAGCATCTTCGGCAAGGCCAACACCCTGGCCCAGGTTGCCGCGGTGGCCGCCGTGTTGTTGCATCAACTTACGGGAGTCTACTGGGTAGCCGAAGTGCGCATGTTTGCTCTTGACGCCACCATGCTGCTGACGGTGATATCGGGCCTTCATTACGCTTGGCTCGTCTCGCGGCGGGTCGGGGTCCCGGTGAACGGAAGCCCCCTCGCGCGGTAATGGCCCGGATTTGCGGTCTCAGTCCTCGTCCAAGGCATCCTCTGTTTCGGCGGTTTCCTCAATCTCCATGTCGCGGAACTCCTCGGAGTCAAAGCCCTCGCCACACTCCAGGCACTCGACAAACTCAGCGTCTTCGTGCCGGGAAACGATTCGTACCCTTGGATGCTTGCAGATGGTTGCCATTGCTTGGGGTTCGTTTAAATGAAGTCCTCTTTCCGCAAGATTGTAGCGGTCTTTTCCATAATTTGAAACGGCTTTTTGTTGAATCTTTGGTGTTAAGCCAAGATTCTTCCCCCTTGCGGCCGAAACGATTCCGGCCGGGGCTTGAAATCCCGACAGAAACGGTCGTATACTGAACACGGACTGAAGAAGTCGGATATTCAATGCTCAAGTTGACCAAGAAGGCAGATTACGGATTGATGGCGCTCAAGTACCTGGCCGAGCACCCGGAAAAGCCTGCGCTGAGCGCCAAAGATGTTGCCGACGCCTACGGGATTCCGGCCCAGCTTCTGGCCAAGATTCTGCAGTTGCTTACCAAGAACGGGCTGCTCCGCTCCCACGCCGGCATGAACGGCGGCTACGCACTGGCGCGGGATGCGCGCGAGATTTCGGCCTACGAGGTGATTCACGCCATCGACGGTCCGTTTTTCATTACCTCCTGCACCAAGGGCGCCAAGAACTGCGACCTCACGCCGAGTTGCACCATCAAAGAGCCGTTGGCGCGGGTCAATGACACCATTGCCGGGGTACTGAAGAGCATCAGCATTCAGGACCTGGCAGAGCACGAGCAACCGGCACACAAGGCCCATGCACCACAGGGATTGGTTGCATTGACATTAGGATGAAATTCCACCTCCGCGCAAAAGCGGAGAAGAGCACCGAGAAGGATGGAGATCTGAAGATGGCTACATTTGCCAGCAATGTTGAAGTGCCCGCAGGTGTAAATCTGCCAATTTACATGGACAATCACGCCACCAGCCCCATGGATCCGCGGGTGCTGGAAGCGATGCTGCCCTATTTCACCAGCAAATTCGGCAATGCGGCCAGCCGCAACCACTCTTTTGGGTGGGAGGCGGAGCAGGCCGTGGAAACGGCGCGCGAGCAGATTGCCAAGCTGATCGGGGCTACCGCCAAGGAAATCATCTTCACCTCCGGCGCGACCGAGAGCAACAACCTGGCCATCAAAGGCATTGCCGAGATGTATCGTGAGCGCGGCAACCACATCATCACCCAGGTTACCGAGCACAAGGCGGTGCTGGACACCTGCAAGCGACTGGAAAAATACGGCTACCGTGTCACCTATCTGCCGGTGAAGGCCGATGGATTGATCGATCTTGAAGATTTGAAGCGTGCCATCGACGACAAGACCATCCTGGTCACCATCATGGCCGCCAACAATGAGATCGGCGTGCTGCAGCCCATCCGCGAGATCGGCAAGCTCTGCCATGAGAAGGGCGTCATCTTCCATACCGATGCGGTTCAGGCAGTGGGCAAAGTTCCAGTCAACGTGATCGCCGACAACATCGATGTGCTGTCGCTGACCGCGCACAAGATTTACGGACCCAAGGGGGTGGGCGCGCTCTACGTTCGCCGCCGCAACCCGCGCGTGCAGATTGCAGCGCAAATCGACGGCGGAGGCCACGAGCGCGGCATGCGCTCCGGCACGCTAAACGTGCCCGGTATCGTAGGCCTGGGCAAGGCCTGTGCCATCGCATCCGAGGAGATGGACACGGAAGCTGCCTACCTGCGCGGCCTGCGCGATCGGCTGAAAGCCAAGCTTGAGTCGGAGCTCGACTACGTCCACGTGAACGGCTCCTGGGAGCATCGCCTCCCCGGCAACCTGAACATGAGCTTTGTCTACGTTGAAGGCGAGTCACTGCTGATGGGCATCAATGATGTTGCGGTTTCCTCGGGTTCCGCCTGCACCTCGGCGACGCTTGAGCCATCTTATGTATTGAAGGCTTTGGGCCTGGGCGACGACGTGGCCCACAGTTCGATTCGTTTCGGGCTTGGCCGGTTCAACACCCAGGCGGAAGTGGACTACGTCGCCGCCAAGGTAATCGACATCGTGAAGCACCTGCGCCAGTTGTCACCGCTCTACGAGATGGTGCTCGAAGGAATCGACCTGACCAAGATTCAGTGGGCAGCGCACTGAGAACGAGTGATTAGTGGTTAGCCATTAATGGCCACCGCTTCCCACTTATCACTGACCACTGATCACTAACCACTAAGTACTACCGCGGCTTCCCCGCAGAAGGATGGCACCAATGGCATATAGCGACAAGGTCATCGACCACTACAACAACCCCCGCAACGTGGGCCAGTTGGACAAGTCTTCCACCGAGGTAGGCACCGGCCTGGTGGGCGCGCCCGAGTGCGGCGACGTCATGCGGCTGCAGATTCGCGTGAACCCGGAAACACAAGTCATTGAAGAAGCCAAGTTCAAGACCTTCGGCTGCGGTTCGGCCATCGCCAGCTCTTCGCTGGCCACGGAGTGGATCAAGGGCAAGACCGTGGAAGACGCCCTGGCCATCAAGAACACTGACATTGTTAAGGAACTCTCGCTGCCGCCGGTCAAGATTCACTGCTCGGTGCTGGCCGAGGACGCGATTCGCGCCGCCATCGGCGACTGGAAGAAGAAGAACGGCGTGGCCGAGGCAGTTGAGGCAGCAGCCGCAGCGCACTAAGGGACGCTGGGATAAGCACCGCTGCTCCGTGCCCCATCCATTCGCGCTTTTTGCGGATGGGTGGGAAACTACAGAAGCTGGGTGCCCCATCCTTTCGCGTTCTTTGCGAAAGGGTGGGAGACCAAAAAGCTCAAGGCAGGAGCTCTAAGAAGGCGAACATGTCGAACATGGTGACAATTGAATCGAAGCCCGCGGAAGGGATCTCGGCGGCGCCGCCGCAGCCTCTTGCACCGCAGGCTGCCTCGGGCACGCCGGGTGGTTTGCAGGTAACGGACCGCGCCATCAAGCGCATCCGCGTGGCCATGGCCAAGGAAGGTGTCTCGCCCGAAGAGGGCGGACTGCGCCTCGGCGTCATGGGCGGCGGCTGCTCGGGGCTCTCCTATTCCATCAAGTTCGATACGCGCCCCCGCGAGCGCGACCGCATCTACAACTTTGACGGCGTCAGGGTCTTCGTCGATCCGAAGTCGTTCCTCTACCTGCACGGCATGACGCTCGACTACGAAGAAACGCTGATGCGGCAGGGATTCAACTTCATCAATCCGAACTCCTCGCGCTCCTGCGGCTGTGGTTCGTCATTCTCCTCCTAGGTTCTGCGTCCAAGACGATTCGCAGGGTCCGTTTCGCCAAGAGTCCAACTATGCTCAAAGTTATTGATACCGCGGTTCCGATTGCGTGCTGGTCGTGTTCGGTCGCTCACAACGACTCGACGTTGTTTTGCCCGCATTGCAGCAAGATTCAGCCGGCCGCCGCGGGCGATTTTTTTCAGGTATTCAGCCTGGACCGCGGCTTTCAAATTGACCTTGCCGCTCTCGAGACCGAATTTCACCGCCTCAGCCGCAAATTGCATCCCGACCGCTTTGCGCGCGCCACCGAGCAGGAGCGCGAATGGAGCCTGGCCGATACTGCCCTGCTCAACGACGCCTACCGCACCCTGAAAGATCCGCTGCACCGCACCGAATACCTCCTCAAGCTCGAAGGCGCCGAGATTGGCGAAGAGCACGCCGGCAAGGATCGCAAGAACCAGCAGGATCCCTCCCGCGTTCCCGCCGATCTCCTCGAAGAAGTCTTCGAGCTGAACATGCAGCTTGAAGAGATGCGGATGGCCCGCAAGATGGGCGAAACCGATGAGGGTTTGCAGGCTGATCTGGAACAGGCGAAGAAGAAATTCGAGGGGCTGCTCGCGGCCGTCGATGAAGACTTGCGCGCTC
>Ga0326727_10028764_pt1 | contig 10075 bp, 9 predicted proteins | sample MB2enrmetagenome_FD_207643 | JGI IMG/M metagenome (GOLD analysis project Ga0326727, IMG submission 207643) | Lab enriched peat soil microbial communities from McLean, Ithaca, NY, United States - MB29MY | ecosystem: Environmental > Terrestrial > Soil > Wetlands > Peat | place: USA: New York...
CCCACATGCTCATCATGGCGGCGCCGAGGATCGCGGTCAACACCAGCACTGGGCCGGAATCCTGATAGAGCTCGTAGGTGGCGAGCGCGAAGATGACCGGGGCGATCGTGCTGGGGATGACCCATTGCGGGTCCGCCAGGAAGCTGAGAGCCGCGAGCCGGGTCGAGGCAAGGAGGCCTCGGAGCCGAGAGCTCTTGTTCGGCATGGCCTAGAGGGCCTCCTCTTGGACCAGGTCGAGGTAGATGTCCTCGAGTGAGGTCCTCCTCTCCCGGATCTCGACGTCGGGGTGGTTTTGAAGTACGCTCCGAACGGCGTCCACGTCCGCCTCCCCGCCGCGCAGCCGCAAGGTGACCCGGAGCATCGGCCCGAACTCCTCGGTGAACAGGCGGCTCACCCCCGCGAGCCGTCGCAGATGAGCGAGGTCGGAGTCCTCGAACTCGTGACTGTCGACCTCGACCGTTCGGTCCCCGCCCACCAACCGGCGAAGGCCGGCCACGGTGTCCACCGCCGCGATCCGACCTCGCGTGAGCACCGCGATCCGATGGCAGAGCTCCTCCGCCTCGAACATGTAGTGGGAAGTGAGGAAGATGGTGACCCCCTGGGCGACCAGCGACCGGATGAACTTGCGGGTCTCGCGAGCGCTCTTGGGGTCGAGCCCGATCGTCGGCTCGTCCAAGAAGAGGATCTCCGGGTCGTGCAGCAATCCCCGGGCGAGATGGAGCTTTTGCTTCATCCCGCGGGAGAACTCCTCGACCCTTCGGTCGGCCGCATCCCCCAACCCTACGCGCTCGAGGAGCGCCTGGATGTGCCGGTCCCGCTGAGCGAGGTCGATCCCGTAGAGGTCCGCGAAGTATCGGAGGTTCTCGCGGGCGCTCACCCGATTGTACAGGCCGCGCTCGCCGCCGAGGACGAGGCCGATGCGAGGGCGGATGCGAGCGGCGTCCTGGGAGACATCCATGCCGAGGACCGTGGCCGCCCCGGAGGTAGGTAGGAGGAGGGTCGAGAGGATCTTGGTGAGCGTCGTCTTCCCGGCCCCGTTAGGGCCCAAGAGCCCGAAGATCTCGCCCCGCTGGACCTCCAGGTTCACGCCACGAAGCGCTTCCGTTCGAACTACCTCGTTGAGGAGGAACCCCTTTCGGGTGGAGAACACCCGAGTCAGGTCCCGGGCGCTGATCACGGTCTCGGTCATCGACGTGGGTCGATTCGTGAGCGCCAGGCATATTCAACCGTTTCCGCCGAGACAATCGTCGTTGACCGTGCCCGACCGTAGGTGGGTCCGAATGCTCCCACGGGCGAGCACCTTCCCTGGCTCCGCGACGCCCGGGCCGGTCCCGTCGGGAGGTCCATGATCCTCCTCACCGTTCTCGGGCCTGTCGAGACCCTCGCCGGCTCTCCCGACCTGGGGGGACCGCGGTCGGAATCGCTCCGCCGGGCGCCCAAACCTCCCCGACGCAATGACTCGGTCCGTACCTTTATATCGCAATCCTCGCTCGCCCGCGCCGGGACCGCCCGTGGCCGAAGCTACGAACGCAGTGGGTGCTCACGCGACCACCCCCGCCCCGAGTCTATCGACGGTGCAGCTCATCGAAGCGTACCGTACGATGGTGCTCGCCCGGGTCGTGGACGAACGATGCATGATGCTCCAGCGCCAGGGGCGGATCGGCTTCTACGTGCCAATGCAAGGCCAGGAGGCGGCCCAGGTCGGGTCCACCCTTGCCCTACGCCCGGAGGATTGGATCTTCCCGGCCTACCGGGAGCTTGCCGTGGCCCTGACCCGGGGGATTCCGCTGACCCTGCTTCTGGACCAGTTCTTCGGCAACAGCGGAGACGTGGAGAAAGGGCGGCAAATGCCGAACCATTACGGCTATCGACGATTCAATTTCGTCACCGCCTCCAGTCCCGTGGGAACGCAGATCACCCACGCGGTGGGGGCCGCCATGGCCGCGATGATGCGGAAGCAGTCGCTGGTCACCGTGGCGTTCTTCGGAGACGGCACGACCAGCTCCAGCGACTTCCACGCGGGTCTCAACTTCGCCGGCGTCTTCCAAAGCCCGACGGTGTTCATCTGCCAGAACAATCAGTACGCGATCTCCCTCCCTCGGGAACGGCAGACCCGGAGCGCGACCCTGGCCGAGAAGGCGGACGCCTACGGCCTCCCCGGGGTGCTCGTGGATGGCACTGACCTCCCGGCGGTCTATCGGGCCGTCCGGGACGCCCGGGAGAGGGCCATCGGGGGGGGCGGACCCACGCTGATCGAGGCTCAAGTGTACCGGCTCGGACCCCACTCCACTTCCGACGACCCGAAACGGTACCGCAGCGATGACGAGCTCAAGGAGTGGAAGGCCAAGGACCCCCTCGCCCGGATGAAGCACGACCTTCTCGAGCGCAACGCGCTCACCCAAGAACAGGACCATGAGCTTTGGGAGACCGCGAAGAAGGAGGTGGCCTCCGCGCTCTCCCAGACCGAATCCCTGCCGCCCGTTGACCCGCTCTCGATGTTCGACGACGTCCTCGCGAAGCGGCCGACCGGACTTCAGGAGGAGCGGGACGAGCTCTCCCGGTTTCTCCGGGAGGGGGCGCTCAAACCATGACCGAGCTCACCCTGGTCCAGGCGGTCAACCGGGCGCTTCAGCAGGCGTTACGCGCCGACCCGGATGTCGTGCTGCTCGGCGAGGACATCGGGGTGAACGGCGGCGTGTTCCGGGCCACCGAGGGCCTGATCAAAGAATTCGGCCCCGAACGCGTGATCGATACACCGCTCTCCGAGACCGGCATCATCGGAACGGCCATCGGGATGGCGCTGTACGGGCTCAAGCCGATCCCCGAGATCCAGTTCCAGGATTTCATCTATCCGGCGTTCGACCAGATCGTGAGCGAGCTCGCGAAGTTCCGATACCGCTCGGGAGGTCAGTACCCCTGTCACGTCGTGATCCGGGCGCCCTACGGTGGGGGCGTGAAGGGCGGGCTGTACCACTCCCAGAGCGCGGAGGCGTACTTCGCCCATACGGCGGGACTCAAGGTGGTCATCCCCAGCACTCCCGCGGACGCCAAGGGCCTGCTCCTGAGCTCCATCCACGACGAGGACCCCGTCCTCTTCTTCGAGCCCAAGCGGATCTACCGGGCCGTCACCGGCGAAGTGCCGGACGGCGACCACCGCGTCCCGCTCGGGGAGGCGAAAGTGGTCCGGGAAGGCTCCGATGTGAGCGTCTTCGCCTACGGCGCGATGATGCCGCCGTCGGTCAAAGCGGCCGAGACCCTCGCGTCGGAGGGCATCGAGGCCGAGGTCGTCGACCTCCGCACTCTCGTCCCCTTGGACCAAACGGCCGTCCTCGGCTCGGTGGAGAAGACCGGTCGAGCCGTGATCGTCCATGAGGCCCCGAAGTTCTGCGGGTACGGTGCCGAGATCGCGGCCTTGCTCGCCGAACGGGCGCTCTACTCGCTCAAGTCGCCGGTGGTCCGGGTGACCGGCTGGGACACCCCCTTCCCCTATGCCCTAGAACACCTGTACCTACCCGGCGTGGAACGGATCACCCACGCCATCCGGACCGCCGTCCGGAGCAGTTGAGGCGGAATGATGAGCTACGAATTTCGGCTCCCCGACATCGGGGAAGGCGTCGCCGAGGGAGAGGTCGTCAAATGGTTCGTCCACGAAGGAGAGAGCATCGCCGAGGACGCTCCACTCGTCTCGGTCCTGACGGATAAAGCGAACGTCGAGATCCCTTCGCCGAAGAGCGGCACGGTGCTCAAGCTTCACGCCGCCGAGGGGGAGAAGGTAAAGGTCGGTGCCCTCCTCGTCACGATCGAACTTCTCGTCGACTCGACGACGACCGCCCCGGTCGCTCCGGCCGCCCCCGTCGAGCCGAGCCCCCCTGCCGTGGCACCTCCCCCTGCACCCTCCCCCACCGTGCATCCTCCGGCGGGGGGGCGCGTCCTCGCGACGCCCCACATCCGGCGGTTGGCCGCCGAGAAGGGCCTCGAACTCTCCCGGATCCACGGCTCCGGCCCGGGCGGACGGATCACCGAGGAAGATGTCCGTTCCGCCGCCGCGCCGGGCGGGAGTCCGACGCCGAGCACTCTGGCTCCGGTGCCCACGGCGGCGACGTCCCCAGCCCCCCCCATCGCGCCCTTACCCGCGACTGAGGGAGCGAAGCCTCCGATCGGCGGCGCCGAATCCCCCGCCGACATCGAGCGGATACCGATCCGCGGACTTCGCCGGGTGATCGCCGAGCACATGGCGGAGGCGGTGCATCGGGCCGCCCACTTCACCTACGTCGAGGAGGTGGACGCCACCGAACTCGTCCGCACCCGCGAGAAGATGGCCCGTCACCTCGAGAAGAACGGGGTCAAGTTGACCTACCTGCCGTTCATCATCCGAGGCGTGGTCGCGGGGCTCCGAGAGTACCCCCACATGAACGCGTTCATGGATGACGACCGCCAGGAGCTGGTCGTCCAACGGCGATTCCACCTCGGTATCGCGACCGCCACCCCCGACGGGCTCATCGTCCCCGTCATCCGGGATGCGAACACGAAGAGCGTGGCCCAGATCGCTCGGGAGCTCCAAGACCTGGGCGAACGGGGTCGCGTCGGCAAGCTGACCCGGGCGGAGCTCACGGGGAGCACCTTCACCATCACGAGCCTCGGAATGCTGGGCGGTGTTCTGGCGACCCCGATCCTGAACTACCCCGAAGTGGCGATCCTGGGGGTCCACCGGATCGTCCGACGCCCGATCTATGGACCCGAGGGCACCCTCGTCCCGGCGGAGCTCATGAACCTCTCCGTGTCCCTCGACCATCGGGCCCTGGACGGAATCACGGGCGCCCAGTTCCTCTCCGTGGTGAAGTCCTACTTAGAGGACCCGCACATGTTGTTCGCCGAGATGGCATGACCGAGGGAGCTCCCGACGCCCCCGGGGTCGCCGTACTTCCCTACAACGCCGACCAGCTCGCCTCGCTGATCGGCCCGGGTTGGGAGGAGAAGCTCGTCGGCGCGTTCCATTGGATGACGCTCGGTCGGGTCCTCGACGGACGGATGCTCGGCCTGCAACGCCAGGGGCGCATCGGCTTCTACGGCTCCGCGACGGGGCAAGAAGCGGTGAGCGTCGGGACCGGCCTGCTGAGCCGCCCCGAGGACTGGGTCGTGCCCGGCCTTCGGGAGCAGTTGGTCGCGCTCGTTCGGGGTCACTCCCTCGCACGATACCTCGACCACCTGTTCGCCAACGACCGGGACCCGGCGCGGGGTCGGCAGATGCCGTGCCACCCGACGGCCCGGGAGGTCCACTATCTCTCCATGTCGAGCGTGATCGGGACCCAGATCACCCACGGGGTCGGCCTCGCCTACGGATTGAAGCGCGCCGGGACGCCTGGGGTCGTGTTCACCTTCTTCGGGGACGGGGCGACCTCCTCCAACGATTTCCACGCCGGCCTCAACTTCGGGGCGGTCTTCGGGCTACCGGTGGTCTTCTGCTGCACGAACAACCAGTGGGCGATCTCGCATCCCGTGGAGCGGCAGACGCACGTGGCCCGGCTCGCCGACAAGGCTCCGGCCTACGGCCTCCCGGGTCGGCGCGTGGATGGCACCGACCTGATCGCGGTCCTCGCGGAGCTGGGACAGGCGCGCGAGGACGCTCGGACCGGCCACGGCCCGACCCTCCTCGAGTTCGTCGTGTTCCGGATGACCGCCCACTCCACCTCGGACGACCCGAGCCGCTACCAGGCCGGCGACTGGATGACCCGGGCCATCAGCCACGACCCCCTCCGTCGTCTTCAGGAGCTTCTGCTCCGGCTCCGTCTCCTGGATGAGGAGGGCGTTCGGACGGTCACGGAACGGGCCGAATCCCATGTGAAGCTCGCGATCGAGGAAGCGGAGCGGGTGGGAGCGCCGACCGCAGCGTCCCTGACGACGGACGTCTGGGCGACCGGACCGCCTCCCGCCGGTCCGGGCACGGAGGCCACATAACCATGGCAGGAACCTACGCGAGGGAGACCGAGGTGCTGGTCATCGGCGGAGGCCCGGGCGGCTACATGGCGGGGATACGCCTCGGCCAGCTTGGGAAGAAGGTGCTCCTCGTGGAGCGGAGGGACCTCGGGGGGGAGTGCCTGAATCGGGGTTGCATCCCCTCCAAGGCCCTCCTCCACGCTGCCGGCCTGTACCACGAGGTCCGGACGACCGGACCCTCGATGGGGGTCGTCGCCTCCTCCGTGAGCTTCGACATGGCCCAGGCGCAGCTCGCCAAGCAGGCCGTCGTCGAGAAGGAGCGGCAGGGCGTCCGGACCCTCCTCAAGAGCGCGGGAGTCGAGCCGCTCGCGGGAGAGGCCCGGTTCACCGGCCCCCACTCCGCGGAGTGGACCGCCCCCGACGGGGGCCGGGAACGGATCGACTTCCAGTCGGCGGTGATCGCGACCGGCTCCCTTCCGATGAGCATCCCGGGGTTCGAGCCCGATGGCGAGCGCGTGCTCACGGCCTGGGAGATGCTCGACCTGAGCCGACTACCGGCATCGCTCCTGGTCCTCGGCGGCGGGGTGAGCGGATGCGAGCTCGGTCAGTTCTGTGCGACCGTCGGGGTCCAGGTCACGATCGTCGAGTTGCTCCCCCAGCTCCTGCCGGGCCTCGACGCGGACCTCTCCCGAGAGCTCACCCGAACCTTCGAGCGACAGGGAATCACGGTGAAGACCTCCACCAGGGCCACGAAGCTCGAGCGGAACGCCGAAGGGGTCCGGATGGCGGTCACCTCCGCCGCCGGCGAGGAGACGCTCTCCGCCGAACGACTTTTCCTGACGATCGGCAAGAGGGCGGCGACCGCCGGCCTCGGGCTCGACGAAGCCGGCGTCAAGGTCGACCCCCGCTCCGGCTCGGTCCTGGTCGACGACCAACAGCGGACCAACGTCCCGCACATCTTCGCCGTCGGCGACGTGGGTCGGCTGCCGATGCTCGCCCACAAGGCCTACCGGGAGGGGGTCGTGGCCGCCGAGGTGATCGCCGGGAAGAACACGCGCTACCAGTTCGCCGTGGTGCCGTCCGTCGTGTTCACGACACCGGAGATCGCGAGCACCGGGCTCACCGTCGCCGAGGCGGAGGCCAAGGGGTACCACCCGCGCGAGGTCCGCTTCCCGTACGCCGCTCTGGGACGCGCGCACGCCTACCACGCCACCCAAGGGTGGCTCAAAGTCGTCGGGGACGAGCCGACGGGACTCCTCGTCGGGGTCCATGCCATCGGGCAAGCCGCCGGGGAGTTCGCGGCCGAGGCGGCGCTCGCGTTGGAGATGGGCGCGACCGTCCGAGACGTGGCGATGACCATTCACCCGCACCCGACCTTCTCGGAGATGCTTCAGGAGGCCGCATTGTTATGGCTGGACGAGCCGATGCACGTGGCCCGGAGGCGAGAGATTGCTCGAGGTGCGTGACTGGGGGCTCCGTCCGTACGAGGAATCCCTTCGGGAGATGCGGGAGCTTCGACGGGCTCGTCGCCGTCAGGAGGTCCCGGACACCCTGCTCCTCGTCGAGCACCCGCCGGTCATCACCGTCGGGGTCCAGGGAGATGACGGAGAGCCGGCCCCGTCCGGGATCCCGGTGGTCCGGGTCGAGCGGGGCGGCAAGAGCACCTACCACGGTCCGGGCCAGCTCGTGGGCTATCCCATCGTCGACCTCAACCCTCGAGGTCGGGACGTGCGCAGGTTCGTCCACGATGTCGAGGAGCTCGTCGTCCGGGCCGTGGCCGCCTTCGGGATCTCGGCCGAAAGGCTGCCCGGCAAGCGGGGCGTCTGGGTGGACGGGACCCGGAAGATCGCCTCGGTGGGGGTCGCCGTGGAGGAATGGGTCACCTTCCATGGGTTCGCCCTCAATGTCGACAACGACCTCGGCCCGTTCCGGGCGTTCCACCCGTGCGGCTTCGACGGTCGCCTCATGACCTCGGTGACCGAGGAGGCCGGCCACCCGGTGACGGTCAAGGAGCTTCGGGCCCCGGTCAAGGAGGCCTGGCAAGCGGTGTTCTCCCCGGCTTTTGTCCCCGGCGAGGCTCGAGCCTCCGGTCCCGTCGTTTCGGCGGTCCCCGAGGGATGAGCGTCGGCTCCTCCCGGCCGCGCCTCCTCCTCGTCGGGGGGGGCGGTGGCCTTGTGGGCCGTTCGGTCCTGCCGGCGTTCCTGCCCGGCTGGACGGTCCGCTCGGTCCATCGGAACCGGGTCGACGCCGAATCGGGACCGAACGTGGAACGGGTCGCCGTGGACGTCGCGTCGGTTCGGGACTGGGGCCCCCTCCTCGACGGGGTCGATTGCGTGCTGACCCTGGCGTGGTACCGTTGGGAGCGGGCCGAGGCGTTCCGATCGCTCGCCGAGGGCTTGCGGCGATGCCTTGCGGCGTCGGTAGAGCGACGCGTTCCGCGGTTCCTGCACGTGAGCGTGCCCGACGGGCCGGCGGGTCTCGAGAGGGAGCTACCGTACTTCGTCGAGAAGAGGGGGTTCGACCGGGCCCTCGCCGAGAGCGGCCTCTCTTACCGGATCCTCCGACCGACCCTGCTCTTCGGCGAGGGGGACCGCCTCCTCGGCCCGATGATGCGGTTGATGCAGCGCTACCGTCGGTTCCCGATCTTCGGGGACGGAGGCTATCACGTGAGCCCGCTCGCCACCGCCGACCTCGCCGACATCCTGCTCCGGGAGGCGACCCGGTCCGAAGTCGGGACCGTCGACCTCGGCGGGCCGGTCCGATTCACGTACCGGGAGCTCACCGACCGACTGTTCGCGGCGGTCGGTCGGGCCCCGCGCTACTTCCACCTCTCCCGACGGGGCGCCCTCGCCCTGACCCGGATGATGGTCGCCCTCGGCTCGCGGCTCCTCTACCCGTACGAGGTCGAGTGGCTCATGAGCGACCGGCTCGGGCTTCCGGCCTACGCCGGGCTCGGTCGAGAGCTCCGACCTCTCGCACCGTACCTCGAATCGGCGGCGCGACAGCTCCGTCGTGCCCGACCTCCGTAACATTTAATGTCCCGGCGCGGCGTTGAGATGGCCATGGAAGCCTCGGAGCTCTCCCGCCGATTGGCGGATTTCTACCTCGTCGCGAGCGAGACCCAGCGCGACGTGAAGGACCTCACCGAGCAACAGGTCAAGCACTGGATCGTGAGCCCGTTCTTGAGCGCCCTCGGGTGGGACCCTCGCGACAAGAAGCAGGTGTTCCTGGACTTCCCGGTCGGGCGGGACGGCGAGCATGTCGATTACGCCCTTCTGGACGCGGCGGGCCGGCCTCGCATTCTCGTCGACGTCAAGGCGCCCGAGGAGCCCGGGACGGATTCCGATGCGGTCGTGAAGATGGCCCGCAGCGTCAACGCTCCGGTCGCGATCGTGACCAACGGTCAGGAGTTCTCGGTGTGGTACGTCAGCGACTCCGAGACCCCGACCCCGCTGACCGTGCTCACCCTCAAAGACCTGCCGGAGAACGGCGAGGCGCTCCTCGGCCTCGGGGGCGACTACCGCGGCTCGGAGACGGGGATCCAGCAGCTCCGGCGCGTCGCCATCCGCCAGGCCGTGCTCCAGCTCCTCGAGGAGAACTCCGAGCGCACCTTCGACGCCCTCGTCGCTTGGGTCCGTAACCAGGTCGCCCCCACGGGCGGCCTCGACGAGCTGAGCGAAGGAGCGGTCCGAGAGGCGACCCTCATGTGGCTGACCGACGAGCACCTCGCCCTTCCCGCGTTCGCTCCGGCGGAGAACCGGCTCAAGAACCACGAGCTTCGGGTCACGAGCGTCCGAGACTGGGAGCCGTTCCCTCGGGGGCCCCCGGGCACCTTCCAGTACCGGTTCGACACCACGAAGACGCTCGACGTCCGACAGAGCGCCCGGGAAGTACGAGAGGTGCTGCGGAACCAAGGGCTCCGGACCCATACGGCCACGGCGTTCGGGGGGTTCTACTCGGCGCTCCGGGTGAAAGCGAACCTCCCCCCGACCAACTAGCGCGGCTCCTAGTCGGCCCGTGGGCCGGTCGTTACCTTGAGCCGGGGGAGGACCGGGGGTTCGACCGCCGCTGCGAGCTGGCGGTCCGGCACGCCTTCGAGGAGGGTACAGACCGAGCAGAGGGAGGACTGACCGTCCTGGGT
>Ga0326727_10028765_pt1 | contig 10074 bp, 1 predicted proteins | sample MB2enrmetagenome_FD_207643 | JGI IMG/M metagenome (GOLD analysis project Ga0326727, IMG submission 207643) | Lab enriched peat soil microbial communities from McLean, Ithaca, NY, United States - MB29MY | ecosystem: Environmental > Terrestrial > Soil > Wetlands > Peat | place: USA: New York...
GGGAAATTGGCCGCCGGCGCCCTGGAAGTTTTCGAAGTACCAGTCGCTGGCAGTGTTGGTCATGTTGTTCTGGTAGTTGTAGCGCGAGATATCGTCGCCGCCCCAGCGCAGAATGCCGGGGTTGGCGATCTTCTCAGAGGCCGGATCCAGCACGTACGCATTCATTCCGTACACGTAGGGGCTGATGGTGTGGGGATTCTCGCTCGGAGTGTTAGGCGTGTTGACGTCCACGCTCAACGCGGGACCGGCGGTGGTTGCCGGCGGGTTCAGAGTGACGACGGTGCTGCCGCTGATTGATGTGTCCTTGACGCTGGTAGCCGTTATCGTAACGGTTGCAGGCGCCGGATACGGAGTGTTGTAAAGGCCTGTGGAACTGATGCTGCCTGCGCCACTCGACGGGACCATCGACCACGTGACCGCGGTGCTGAAGCTGCCGTTGCCCTGCACATTCGCCGTGAATTGCTGTTGCGTTCCGATGGTTGCCTTGTTGGGAGTTACGGTGATCGAAGTGATTCCCGATTCGTTGTAGGTTGCAGTGACGGTGGTGTTGGCGCTGAGCGTCAGATTGCAAATACTTCCGCTGGTTCCGCTCGTCGAAGCGCAGCCGGTCCAGGAGACGAAGGAATATCCCGCATCGGACAGCGCGGCAGTGAGCGTGACTTGCGTGCCGCCGTAATAGGTGAGCGTGAAAGGCGTGGCGCCAGTGGTTTTGGAGTTGTTGTCAGCAGGGCTCGCCGCGATGGAGATGCCGCTTGCAGGCGCGGCCGAATCGACGGTGAGCGTATAGGGCGTGGGAGAGTTCACTGTCACCGAAGCCGTACCGGTCGCGTTGGTGTAAGTGGAGGAACTGGTTGCGTCCGGTGCGTAGTTTGCGGTCAGCGTGACGTTTCCGGTGGCGAGCGAGTTAGCCGGGATGGTGATCTGGGCGCTGCCGTTGGTCAGCGGGGTAGCCGCCGAAGTATAGTTGCCGCCGCTCAGCGTCACTAAACCGGTTGGCGTGAGGACGCCGCCGTCTCCACTGACTGCAATCGTCACCTGCAGGCTCTGGCTGGAGATGATGGCGGAAGAGGCTGGAGTGACCGTCACCGTTGGCACGGCCGGGTTGACCGTCACCGGTGCAGTTCCCGTGGCGGCGTTGTAAACTGCGGAGCCGGCGGTATCGGGCGTGTAGGTGCCGGTGAGAGTGACTGCCCCCAGGCTCAATGAGCCGGCGGGAATCGCAATCTGTGCGCTGCCGTTGGTCAGCGTGGTAGTCGCCGAGGTATAGCTGTCGCCGGCCAGCGTCACCGTTCCCGTTACAGATGGAGCACCAGTGCCGCCGCTCACGCTTACCGTCACCGTGTCGCCCTGGGTGGCCGAGATACTCTGCTGCGCCGGCGAAACGCCGACCGTTGGCGTCACTTTGCTGACTGTTACCGTGCCGCTGCCAGAGGCGCTGTTGTAAGTGGACGAGCTGGCGGAATCGGGCGTATAGCTGGCTGACAACGTGTCTGTTCCCGCCCCGAGCGTGCCGGTCGGGACACTTATCTGCGCGACCCCGCTGCTCAGCGTGGCCGCCGCGGAAGTATAGTTTCCGCTGCTCAAGGTCACTGAACCGGTGGGTGTACCGCCGCTTCCGCTCACAGTTACATTGACCGGCAGTGATTGGGCCAGCGATTGGACCGTCGTGATGCTCTGCGAGCCTGGAGTGACGGTGACGGTTGGCGTCAGTTTTGATGGAGGCGGGGTTGTACTTCCTCCACCTCCGCCACAAGCAGCGACCCACAAAGCCGCTACGATGCACAACCCAGGTGACGTTTGCCTTCCCGCTCTCAGCATTTTGCGGATTTTCCCTTCTCGTTCACTCAGTTCTCTTCGCTGACTCCAGATGTTGGAGCGGAACAGGGCATGCGCACTGTCATTTCTCTCTCCCCAATGAATGGCGGCGATCCTGTTATACCGCGTCGTGGCGACGCATCTAAGCCTCAAGAATAAGCCAGGCGTTCTTCAATGCGCCAAGGCCCCTCCATCGGGACTGACTACGATGGAGGGGCCCTGGGTACTGCGCGAGTTATGGTAACACCTTACTCGACCGTCACACTCAGCGTGGAAGTGGCCTGTAAGCCGCCGCCTGAGGCTGTGATTGTGGCGGTGGAGGTTACGGGTTGCTGCGTGGATTTACTGGAGCTGCCGCCGCAGCCTGAGATCATGCCCAAACCGGCAAGAACGACCACCAGCAGCAGAAGCAGTTGCAGCCGGTTACGCTTTCTGAAGCCCATGAAGCAGAGGGCAACAGCGAAGGTGACCGGGAACAATGGCCTCAAGTCGTGGCGCACCAAGGCAGCCGTGGCCGGCGGTGCGATGGAAAGCGTGGTGGTCGCGCTTGAGCCACTCGGCAGACCGGTGGTGCTGCTGGGAACGAACGCTGTGATGGTGGTCGGATTGAAGGTGCAAGTGTAGCCACTCGGGAGCCCACTGCATGCAAAGGTTACCTGAGTAGCGGTGAAGTTGTTGACGGAGTTGACTGTGATCTGCGCCAGTCCAACGGTTCCGGGATTGATTGTCAGCGAGGACAGCGACAGATCCAGGCTCATCGACGGCGTCATGCCGGCAGGATTGACGGCGAAGGTGACGGTGACCGGCACGGCCGCAGCAAAGTACTGGTTGTCACCAACCTGAGTAGCAGTGATGGTGCAGGCGCTGGCCGAAGTCACGGCCGCGAAGGTGACCGTGGAGCCGGATACCGTGCAGACCGATGTGGTACTCGACATGTAACTCACCGGGAAGCCGGAGCTGGCAGTGGCGCTCAACGTCAATGTGGTTCCGGCGACCTGGGTTTGCGGTGGGCTGAAAGTAATGGCTTGCGTGGGCAGTGGCGCGAGGACGTTGATGGTGAACTGCGTCTGCGTCGCGGCCGCGTAGTTGGTGTTGCCGGGCTGGTTGGCGTCGACGACGATGGTGCCCGAGGTCGGCGACTGGTTGGCCGGCATGGTCAGCGTGGATGTGGAAACCGCTCCGCTCACCGTGCTGGTGGAGAAGCCGCCTGTCATCGTGCTCGACTTATCGACAGTAAAGACGAGCGCGCTGTCAGAGCCACCGCCGGTGGCCTGGAGGGTGAGCGCAACGCCGGTCACGATGTAGTGGAAGGGTTGGCTGAGCGGTGTAAATGTGATTGTCTGAGCGGCCTGGTTCACGACAACGGTCTCTTGAACCTGTGTCGCAGCAGAATAGTCGATGTTCGCCGCCTGGTTGGCGTCGATAACGATGTTGCCGGCGCCGGTGACCGTCAGCGTGGCCGTCGAGGTGCCATTCGACACCGTGGAGTCTGAAATTGTTCCGGCTCCGGTGCTGGTGTTGTCGACCGTGAAGGTGACCGGGTTGCCCGAGGGGCCGCCGTTCGCGCTGAGCTGCACGGTAGTGCTGGGATTGGTGGAAAAGGTGACCGGTGAATTTGGTTGCGGGAAGACTATGGCCTGCGCCGCTTGGTTGACCGTAAGCGTCAACTGGACCTGCGGAGCAACGCTGTAATATGTGCCGCTCACCAAGCCGCCCAACTCGTTGGCGTCGATTACAATCGAGCCGGCCTGCGTGATGGTCAGCACCGCGGTTGAAGTGGTGCCTGTCACCGTGGTGGCCGAGAAGGTCCCGGCGCCTGAGCTGCTTGAGTCAACGGTGAACGTGGCCGGATTGTTCGACCCGCCGTTGGTCACGCTGACAGTGACTGTTTCACCAGGAGCGTACGTATAGGTGGTTGCGGTGGGCGCCGTGAACGTGAGCGTTTGCGGAGTCGTCTCGGCGTAGCCGTTCACCATAGCGGTTCCTACGCCGCCGTTCGTGGTATCGGATAGAGCTAGCGTCGCACTCTGAGCATTTGGCTGCGTCGGGTTGAAAGTGATGGTGGCCGGATAGCTGGAGACCGTAGCAACCGGATTTAATAGCGTTCCGTCATAGGTCGGGAACGCGAGCTGCGAGCACTTGGCGCCGGCCGTAGCGGAGAATTCCGGATTAGAGGATGTAATGGCCAGGGTAGCGGCCGTTGAGCACGTAAAGGCGTTATCGACGACAGTAGCGGGGGCGGTAACCGCGGTGCCCTGATACTGAGCATTGGGTGTTTGGAGATCGTTGGCCGTGAAAATATCGCCTAGCGAATGGCCGCCCAGGCTGCCCGAATACGCGATGTAAAAAATGCTGCCGTGGGAGTCGAGAGTCATAATTTCTGCACCTTGACTCGACACTGCGTATTGATCCGCGATCACCGGACCGCCAGTCTGCGTGTTCGGAATGGCGTATACACCGTCGTTCTGATCCACTGAATAGTACACGGTTCCATTGGTGGCCACGGCTACAGAGGCCAATTGGTCGTCGTAGCCGCCTGGCTTTGCGTTCGTGAACGTCTGGAGCAGCGTGGGTGCCGCGGCATAGCCCGTTGTCACCCCACCGTATCCCGCGCCGGTGCTGATGGGCAGATATTGGAGATCGGAACTAATGCTCTTGTTCGCATTGGCCGACTGATTGAGCAGGAGAGAATCGGTGAAGAACAGATTCCCCCAGGGATCGACGGCCAGGCCGCCGGTGTAATACTGCCCGACCGTTGTGGAGCCATTGTTCCCGGCCGGTTCCTGGTAGATCATGATCGGGGCTGGTGAACCGGTCGACAGGCAAGCAGCGGTGCACTCCCAGATGGACCAGGGATTGCCCCCCTGATCGTCGGTTCCGATAAAGAGGTCGCCTGCTGAATCAAAGGTCATCGCCGAAACGCCGCCGATGCCTGAAGTGGCCGCCACCGGAGCTATGACGCACTCGGAGGTACTGCTGCTTGTGCAGTTGGCCGGAGGGGTTCCGCTGGAGGCGTCGGTCACCGCCGAGTACTTTCCGTTGTTGTAGGGAACCATGGCAATGATGTTGCTATAGAGCGCGCCCATGTACAGGTTGCCCGCGCTGTCCACAGCCACTCCGCCGGTATTGCCGTATTTGCCGTACTTCCCGAGGGTAGTCCAGGCCCCGGCCTGAACGTTATAGAGCGCGACCGTGCCCCCGTAAGACGTGCTCACCAGGACGTTCCCCTGCGGATTCACCCCCATGCTGGAACCCGCCCCGCTGTCCTGGGCGAAGGCTCCGCCGGCGGGAAGAGCCGCCAGCCAGTTTTGCTGACTCATAAGCAGCGCGGGCACGTTGGGCGGGACCACCGTGTAGTTGATTGTGACGGTTGCCTGAACCTGTTTCGCAGCCGCGTATTGACTTCCATTATTCGCACCGCCTGCCTGGTTGGCGTCGACAATGACTGTGCCCGCGGAGACTGCCGTCAGCGTCGATCCGTTGGTTCCGCTGACGGTCGCGCAGGATGTGCAAGGAGAGGTCGGGTCGATGCTGAATACGACCGGATTCCCGGACAAACCGCCTGTCGCCGACAGCGTGAACTGCTGGCCAACTTCAAGAGAAGCGGGTGGCGAGAAGCCGCTAATCACCTGCGGCAGGATCGACGACTTGGTGGCCATTCCGGACATGTTCACAGTTAAGGTCACAGCCGGCGTGGCGACGTTGACATATCCCGTGCCGGTTTGGATGCCATCGGCGGTTCCAGTCGCTGGGGCAAAGGTCGCCGTAAGTTGGCAAGCCGACCCGGCCGGTCCGCTTCCTCCGTTGGAGCAGCCGTTAGTCGCTGCAGGCTCCAGCATGAACATGGAGTTAGTGGGCTCGGTCACCGAAGGAGTCGCCAGCGTTGCGGTTTGATTTCCGGCGTTCTCAAGGTAGACGGTTTGAGAGTTGGTCAGACCATCCGAAACGGTGCCGAGGTTGACTGAGGCGGCGGTGCGCTGGATTGCATAGGCTGTCTGGCCGCTTGCACTGGCCACATAGGCGTCGCCCATCGAGTCCAGCCACAGGGACGATACCGCCGACCCCAGGCTCTCAACGGTGATTGTGTCGGCCAGGGTCAGCGTGCCGCTTTCATTGGGAATGCGGAAGATATTGCCCGTCAAGCCGTCGGCGACCAAAAGGCTGCCTGAACCATCCACCGCAACGCCAATTGCTTGCGTCACTTTGGGAGGCGTGATGGTTGAGATGCCGGCTGCGGGCGAAAACTCGAGAACTTCGTTCAGTGCTGAATCCGCGACGAAAAGATCGTTCGACGAGTCCACGGCGAGTCCCATCGGAGACGAAATGCCGTAGCCCTCAAAAGCCAGAGTCACGCCAGCTTGGCCGGTGATCAGGTTGTAATAGACCACCCGCTTATTGGCCGGATCGGAGATATACAGAGTGTCCTGCGGCCCGATCGCCAGCCCGGTTGCGCTGCCCAGAGCCAGTTCGCCGAACAGATCCGTGGTGGCGACCACAGTGGTCTGCGTGCCGGCCACAAATGCGCCGGTGGTGCCGGTGTTCGGAATCTCCTCAACTTCAAACAATCCGTCATCGGCGATGAACAGGTCGCCGTTGGCGTCGAAGGCCAGGGCAGAAGGCGTCATGAATCCCGAGCCGATCGCGGTGGGTGTTCCTTTTACGATCTCAAACACTTTGCCCGCGCCGGAGTCGGCGATGAATACGTCACCTGCCGCATCGGCTACGACAGAAGCCGGACTGGTCAATCCTGTGGTGAAAGCAGTGCTGGCGCCGGGATCGAGGTTTGCCATCGGCGCCTGGCCCACGCCATTGAGCGCCGTCATCCCGCTGGCGCTGTTTGTCGAGTCCGTGATGATCAAATCCGAGTAGCGCGGCCCGGCTTGTGCCGGTGTGAACGCTATCGAAGCGGAGAAGGACGCGCCGTTCGAGGCCAATGCTGGAGAGATTGTTCCCTGTGAGGTATTCGCGGCCGTCGAGCAACTTCCGCTGGCTGGCGGCGTTATGCCGTATTCACTCGACGCGTTAAAGCTCAAGGTGGGCGCCGTGGTGCAGTTGGCGGCCATGTCGATCACGGTCACCGCTTTGCCCGCAGTTGCCGTTCCTACGGGTGACGCGCCAAAGCCGATGTTGCCCATCAGCGTCATGAAAACGCCGTCATGCGAAAGGGAGTTGCTGTAGTTCACCACGTACACGTTGCCGGTCGAGTCCAGCGTCATGCCCTTGCCGCCCTCGTTCGACACCTTGTAAATCCCAGCGGCATTCGGACCCGATGAGGAGTTCGGAATTGCATACACGCCGTCGTTTGGAATCGCGAAGTAGATGGCGCTCTTATTGGCTACCACCCCGCTGATCGCGTTGTAGCTGGCGCTGGAGGTGTACGTCGCTATCGCCGTCGGCGAGGAGGCGTACTTTCCGTTCGATAACGGCAGTTCCTCCACGTAGGTATTGTTTCCTTTGCTGTTGCCCTGCCCGTCGGAGAAGAAGAGGTTTCCCCAGGGGTCGACGCTCACCACGCCGAGCGTATTCTTGTCCGCGTAGACCACCACCGGAGGATAGGTGCCGCTGCCGTCCGTCTCCGCCTGGCACTTCGCGCTGCACTCGTAGATCGTGTTCGCGTTGCCCGGGGAAGTACCGGGGTTCGTGTCGGTCGCGAAGAAGAAGTTGCCCTGCCCGTCGAAGAGCAGGGAATTGAAGCCCGCGTTGCCTCCTCCTGCAGTTGCGCCGGCGTCGATCACCGCTTTGGTGCCGGGTGCGAAGATGCATGCAGCCGAATCCTGAGTGGCGCCAAGGCAGTTGGCGGTCGGAAGTGTTGTGAATCCTACGTATTGGCCGGTTGCGCTATCGTACGGAATCTTGATGATGCTGTCGCCGTAATCCCTGGCGATATACACGTTGCCATACTGATCCATGCCGGCTGCATTGCTATTCGTGAAGTTAGCCAGCACGGTTTGCACCCCGGCAGGAGTGATCTGGAAAACGCCGCTCGCTGAGTTGCCGCCGTAGCCGTCCCCGACGATTACGTTGCCGTTCGCGCCCACCACGAAGGTGCCGCCCAACGGCGCCTGTCCGCTGAACCAGCCGCCGCCGGCGCCGTTGAATTGCAAGTCACCGATGAGAACGGAGGGGCCGGTCACCACGATGGGCGGCATGGGAGTCGACCCGGCTTTTACCGGGGCTGCACTCAGGCAAAGCGCCAGGACGGCAAGCAGCGATAACCACAATCCTGCTGTGAAGGATCTCACTGGACTCATCAGTTTCATCCGATTCATTTGCATCACTCCTCCTCCGACTATTTGTTCGGTGCGAAAGCGGGAGTTGGCTACTGATTGGTCGTCCCGCATTTCCCGCTGCTTTTTTCAGGCTGGTGACGTTTCAGCCCGCGATCGATTCGCATCGCGCCGGCGGCTGCCGTCCGTTGCTGTTCAATTTCGTCTACGTTCCCCAAACCAGATCAACCTCGCGGCTGCAACGCGCGCGGTTTTTCGACATCGAGTCCCTGCTCTCCACTCGATCGAAAAGAGAAACGCACCAATCCAGAGCGATGCAGCCCAAAACCGCATTTCGCAATTCAGCGGGCAAGCGAACGCGCCGGGGATACGGAATTGAATTCCCAGCAGATTAGCGTTCCAACTGAATGACGGTAAAACGTACCCCACAGATTTTGTGGTTGTCAAGTAAAAGAACGTTTGAGTAAACCGACTTACATGGAGTTCCCGGCAAGTTCAGAGAACCGGGTTTGGCGCGATCTCATACCGGACGGAATCAGGCCGATCATCCGCACCCGGCCAGCCGATCATCCGTCAGCCTGGTGTTGATCGGGGCGATTTTGCAGGCGAAGAGGAGTGAATAAGGCCGGCCGCGGAGTTAACGGTCCGGTGCGGCTTCAGGATGTGGCTGGTTGAGTGGATTCCGCCCCTGGCCTGTATTCCAAATGCCTACAGTTTTCCGAAGGTTGGCTATGAAAATTGGAAAACAAGCCGGACGCTTCGAAGGGTGCTACTCATCGGCAAGTCGCTATGGTCCGCATTTTGGAACAAAACTTTTGAGTGAAGCGATTTTCTTCTTGCCAAAGGCAGGCGGCTTGTGGCTTTGTATTTGGGGCAGTGAAAGCGGGCGGGGGATCCGTTGAAATTTTGATTCGACGTTGCACTGACCTGATTTTCTTGGGTTTTACAAAGAATGCGGATCCCTCCCACCTGCGGTCATGACGCTGTCGCCGGTATGGGCGAACATCCCGGTGGTTCATGGCCGGCCAGCAGGCAGTTGAGCGAAGCAAAAATCGACAGCCGTCGCGCGGATTCGCTCGGGCGGCCAAAACCAAGAGGCTAGAGATTTCCGCTTGACACATTTTCATCCCAAGATTCACAATGGCGTGCCATCAAAAAAGAAGAACGGTCTGTGTTCGTGTACTAAAACGCTTAAGTTGCTGAAACGCTCAAATTGCGGAGCGTGCATGGAAACAGATGTCGCATACGCAAACGGAATGTAGCCGACGGGGGGACTACTATGAAGTTCTTTTCAAGGATCAGGCCGACAGCCTCGTTGCTGGTAATGCTCGCCACAGTGCTCCTGCTGGCACAATCGAAGCTCTTTGGACAGGCCACAGGCACAGTGAGCGGTGTCGTTGCAGATACGACCGGCGCCGTCATTCCCAAGGCTTCGGTGACGCTGACCGACACGTCGACCGGCGTGTCGCGCACCGCGATCAGCAACAGCGATGGAGCCTTTGCATTCGCAGGCGTAATTCCCGACCTGAGTTACAAGATCACGGTCACGGCTCCGAATTTCGAGACCTGGGAGTCTCAACCGTTCCCTGTGCGCGCCGGCGATCAGTTGGACAAAAAGGACATCCGGATGGCGGTGGGCTCAGCGTCCGCGGCTATAACGGTTGAAGCCGAGATGGATTCGAACCTGGCGGCCCTGGACACAGGCGAGCGCAGCGACGTCATCACGGCCAAGGACCTGAACACTCTCACCATTATCGGCCGCGACGCCGGGGAACTCGTGAAGATGCTGCCCGGATATGCGATGTCGACGGGCGATCAGGGCCTGTTCAACCGGCCCGGATACAACAACGCCGTCGTGGGCTTGAGCGGCCCCACATCGGCTTATGTCGCCAACGGCGCTGGTGTGTCCGGCATTGCCGTGGTCACAGATGGCGTCTCGCTGACCGATATCGCCACCAATTCGGGTTCGGTGCAGCAAATGAACGTCGAGATGGTCTCTGAGGTCAAGGCCCAGAATTCCTCCTACGGCGCC
>Ga0326727_10028766_pt1 | contig 10074 bp, 7 predicted proteins | sample MB2enrmetagenome_FD_207643 | JGI IMG/M metagenome (GOLD analysis project Ga0326727, IMG submission 207643) | Lab enriched peat soil microbial communities from McLean, Ithaca, NY, United States - MB29MY | ecosystem: Environmental > Terrestrial > Soil > Wetlands > Peat | place: USA: New York...
GGAACTTTGAGTGCGAGTGTTGACATGTTGGTTGTGTGATGTGGTTTGTGTGGTTGCGGTGATTGTTTACTGTTGGCCATCGTTACCGCGAACGGAATCCAACAGGGATCACGCGATACCAGATGGCGTAGAGCGCCGGTAGGAATGCAAGCGTCAACACCGTTCCAACGGCAGTGCCGCCGATCAGCACATAGGCCATCGATCCCCAGAACACGGAATGTGTGAGCGGAATGAATGCGAGCACCGCGGCCAGCGCGGTCAGGATGACGGGACGCGACCGTTGGACGGTGGCCTCGATAATCGCATGATATGAATCAAGGCCACCTGCTTGATTGGAATGAATCTGACCGATCAAGATGAGCGTGTTCCGCATCAGGATACCCGACAGTCCGATCAGGCCGAGGATGGCGTTGAATCCGAAAGGCTGATGAAAAATCAGCAGCGTTGGCACGGCACCGATCAGTCCGAGTGGCCCGGTCAGCATCACCATCCACATCGCCGAGAACGAGCGCACCTGAATGATGATTACCGCCAGCATGAACAGGATCATGAGCGGAAAAAGCGGCGCGAGGGCTGAGTTCGCTTTTGTCGCTTCTTCGATCGAGCCTGCCATCTCGATGCGATAATTTTCCGGTAGCGATTTTCGCAGCGGCGCGAGCTTGGTCCAAATCGCAGAAGAGACATCCGGCGGCTGGGTGGATTCAACATTATCGCCGCGCACCGTAATGGTGGGAGTGCGATCGCGCCGCTTGATGAGTGGGTCTTCCGGTTGGATTTCGATGCGTCCGATCTGGCTCAAAGGGATCGGCTTTCCATCGCGAGTCAGGATTGTGAAATTTTCGAGCTTGGCCGGATCGAGTCGCTCAGGGCCGGCGCTTCTCACGACGACATCCACTGCGCGAATGTCCTCACGAACTTGCGTGATGGTTTGGCCGTTCAGGAGAAACTGCAACTGCTGCGCCGCCTCCGCGGGTGAAAGGCCGATGAGTTGCAATCGCTCTTGATCCAAAACGAAGTGCATTTGCGGCACACGCTCGCCCCAATCCACATTCACAGTGCGCATATTCGGATCGTTGCGCATGATTTCTTCGACGGTGCGGGCGATCTCGCGCAGCTTCACCGGATCAGTCCCCATCACCCGAAACGCGACGGGAAAGGGAGAGGGAGGGCCAAACACCAATTGCGTCGCGCGAATCCTCGCTTCCGGTGCGAGGCCATCGGCTGCTGCCTGGCGCAAGCGCAATTTGAGACGATCCCGCGCCTTTGCGTCCGGCGTCAAAACGACGATCTTCGCGAACGAGGGCTCGGGCAGCTCCGGGTTGTAGGAAAAGAAAAACCGTGGCGCACCCGCCCCGATGTAGGCAGTCACGATCTTTGCTTCGGGTTGTTGCGACAGCCACTGTTCGATTTTTTTGGTCGCGGTGCTTGTCGTCTCGATGCTCGTTCCCAGCGGAAGCTGAACTTCAACCAACAATTCCGGCCGGTTCGAGTTTGGAAAAAATTGTTTCTTCACGACCACCATGCCTCCGCCCGCCATGAGGAACGCGCCCACAACCATACCCGCCACGGTAAATTGTTTCTGCACGCACCACGTGATAAAACGACGCAGTCGCTGGTATCCGGGAGTGGCATAGATTCCCGCGTGGCCTCCTTTGACGGTTTTGATTTCCGGCAAAAGTTTTACTCCCAGATAGGGTGTGAAGACCACCGCCACTATCCACGAGGCGATCAACGAGAATCCGACAATCCAGAAGATGTTTCCGGCATATTCTCCCGCAGATGAACGCGCAAAGCCCACCGGCAAAAATCCGATCACGGTCACGAGCGTCCCGGCGAGCATCGGCGCTGCGGTATGACTCCAGGCGTAAGCCGCGGCCTGAATGCGATCCATTCCTTCTTCCATTTTCACCACCATGGACTCGATGGCGATGATGGCGTCGTCCACCAAAAGCCCCAGCGAGATGATGAGCGCTCCCAAGCTGATTCGATCAAAGACGCGATCAGTCACCATCATGATCACGAACACCGCCCCCAAAGTCAGCGGGATTGCCGCGACGACGACGATTCCGACTCGCCATCCTAAACTCAGCAGACTGACTAACATCACCACGCAGACCGCCATCGCGAACTTGATCATGAATTCGTTCACCGCCGAGCTGATGTTGACGGCTTGATCGGAGACTTTTTTTAGGCCGACTCCCAACGGCAGGTTGGCAGAAATCTTTTCACTTTCGGCGCGCAGGGCATTGCCTAAATCCAATCCGTTCCAGCCTTCTTTCATCACCACACTCAGCAACAGGGACGGCTCTCCGTTGTGCCGGATGACGAACGTCGCCGGGTCTTCGTAGCCTCGTGTGACCTCCGCGATGTCCGACAGCTTGAAGGTTTGCTTGCCCGCCACGATTGGCGTGTCGCGGATTTTATCAATGTCGGTGTAAGCCCCGTCGAGGCGGACAAAAACCTGTGCGCCCTCGGTATCAACCGACCCGGCGGGCGTCACCGCATTCTGTCGGGCGAGAGCGGCAAAGATGTCCGCCGGCGAAATGCCGAGGGTCGTCAGGCGCGGATAGGAAAACTCGACAAATATCCTCTCCTGCTGTTCGCCCACAATATCCACCTTCTTGACTCCCGGCACATGAAGAAATCTCTGCCGGAAATCTTCGGCAACGCGGGTGAGTTTGCGCATGGGCATCCCCGGAGCTTCGACTGAATAGAGCGCGAACGAGACGTCCGAATACTCATCATTGACGAATGGCCCCATCGCGCCTTGCGGCAATTTGGGCGCTTCATCCGCCAGTTTCTTTCGCGCTTGATAAAACTGCTCGGCAACTTCTTTGGGGGGAGTTTTGTCCAGGAGATTGAGCGTCATCAACGCCAAGCCCGGTCGTGTAATGGTTTCCACGCGATCATACCAGCGCAACTCTTGAAGTCGTTTTTCCAGCGGCTCGGCCACGAGATCCTGCACTTCCTGGGCGGTTGCTCCGGGCCAGACCGCAGTCACCGTGAGCACTTTGATGGTGAAGGACGGGTCTTCCGCGCGGCCCAGATGGAAATAGGCGTAGATGCCCGCCAAGGCCGAAGCGCAGATGAAGAACAACGTGATGGCACGTTCCCGCACCGCCAATGCGGAGAGATTAAAACTTCGCATAGGACGCCTTCTCCTTCTTCTCCTCGTTTGGGACGTTGACGACTTGTCCCTCGTGCAGGAGATGCGCTCCGAGCGCCACTACCTTTTCTCCGGCTTGGACTCCGCTGGACAAGACGACTTGTTCCTGACCGATTGAGGCAATTGTTACGGCGCGAAATTTCACTTCCGACTTGTCGTCCACCGTCCAGACGCCCGGTCCGCTGCCGCGATCGTGGATCGCCCCGACAGGCACTTGGATGAAGTCGTCGCCGGTATTTTGTTTGGTGACCAACGTGATGGTGACGGTCGAGCCGAGCGGCGCTGAGGCGGCTTCACCTTCGAGAACATAGCGGGCCGCAAAAGTCCGGCTCGCTGGGTCGGCCGCATCGGAGAGTTCGCGCAATCTCGCTTCATACGTTTGATCTCGCCCATACAACCGAGCCGAGGCGACCGTTCCCAAATCAGGCCGCACGCCTTCCGGCAGGTTGATCAAGGCTTCCCGCGGACCATCGTGCGCCAACTGGATCACCGTTTGCCCCGCCGCCACGACCTGACCGGGTTCGCTCAATGTCCGAACAATCACGCCATCGCCATCCGCCAATAAAACGGCATACTCGCTGGAGTTACCGCTGACTTTTGCCTGCGCCTCCGCCGCGTCCAACTGCGCTTTGGCGCTGTCCAGTGTTGCGTGAGCCTGATCATACTCCTGATGCGAGACCGCACCCGTTTTGACCAGTGCAGCGTAGCGCGCTTCATCCGCCCTGGCTTGAATGTATTTGGCCCGGGCCGCCTCGACGTTTGCTTCTTGCGCAGCAAGTGAGAGTTTGAGGTCCACGGGGTCAAGCCGCATGAGGATTTGCCCCTTCTGGACTCGCTGTCCCATGTTGACGGATCGCTCCAGGATTTTTCCTCCGACTCGGAAGCCCAAGTCGCTTTGCACCCGGGCTTCCACGATTCCGGTGAAGGTTCTGCTGATCGAACCGGCAGCTTCCGCCTTGACCACCTCCACCGCCGGAGACTGCAGGCGCGGATCTTTAGCGACCGGCTTCGAACCGCTTGCCATCACGGCCACCGTCAGCCCTCCGACAAGCAGACCAACGGCCATCAATGGCCGACGATGCTTTTTCAAAAAGCTGAGTTTATCAGCGTCCGCTTCGAGACCTGTTTGGTGTTGCCCAGCCGCTTCCAGCGGCTCGGATGTTTTTTGCAACGCAGGCTTTTGCTGCTGCGCTTCGAAGGTGGAGGACTCGTTGAGTGATGTGTTCATAAATTTTTCCTGGGTGACTTGTTTGGTTGTGTGTTAAAAATTCAGGCCTTGCCAGCCACCGCCAAGGGCCTTGATGAGTTGAACCGATGCGATGAGCCGCTGGCCGGCAAGTTGCGCGCTGGCGCGTTCGGACTGAAGTGCAACGCGATCCGCGTCCACGACTTCGAGATAGCTCACGATACCGGCGCGATAACGCTCGCCCGCGAGTTCGGCAGCACGATGCGAGTTGGCCACCGCGCGATCCTGAGCGGCGGCTTGATCGGCGATAAAATGAATACCAGCGAGACTCTTCTCCACGTCGCCAAACGCTACGAGAATGCTTTGGCGGTAATGCGCGATCATTTCCTCATACGCAGACTCCGAGCGCCTGTAGTTCGCGAGATTTCTGCCACCGGCAAAAATCGGCAGCGAAAGACTTGGGCCGATGGACCAGACACGGCTGTTCCAATTGAACAAACTCTCAATGTCGCCGCTTACGTAACCGCCGGAACCTGTAAGACTCAACACGGGAAAGAATGCCGCCTTCGCCATGCCAATGCGGGCGTTTGCGGCTGCAAGCTGGCGTTCCGCTTCAGAAACATCGGGCCGGCGCTCCAGCAAATCCGCCGGCAAACCGGCGGGAATTTCCGGCAGCGCAGGATTCCATTTTCCGCTGTCATTGCCGGATGCCGTCGCGAATTTGAACGTCGAGGGATTTTCACCAACGAGAATGGCCAGTGCATCTTCCAATTCAGCGCGGCGTTTCGCGAGCGAAGCCGCCTCGGCTTCGGCGGAAGCCAATTCAGTTTCCGCGCGCGCAACGTCAAGTTCGTTGCCAACACCGTTTTCAAAGCGACTGCGCACGAGTTGAACTTGTTCTTTCCGCAACCCGACGGTGCTCGTGACTGTGGAGATTTCCACATCGAGCGCCCGCAGCGCGAAGTAATTTTGCGCGACATCGGCGTGCAGAGTGAGCAACACGTTATGGAATGCAGCGAGCGAAGCTTCCGCGTCGGCGTGCGCACTCTCGAAGCCGCGCCGAACGCGTCCCCACAAATCAATCTCGTAACTTAAATCAAGAGGCGCTCGATAGGTATTCGCAGTCAGATCGCCGAAACTCGGCACTTGATTGGGCGAAAACCGCTGGCGCGTGTAGCTCGGATCAGCATTGAGCGCGGGAAGCAGTTCGCCGCGGGCGACCCTGGCCGTGGCGCGAGCTTGTTCAACGCGGGCAATGGCGGCCTTTAGTTCCTGATTCTCGCCAGTCGCGCGGCTTTCCAGTTCGTTCAAAGTTTCGTCCCCGAAAATTTTCCACCAATCCCCTTTGGGAACATGATCAAGCGGCTGCCCTTCCTTCCATGAACCGAGCGCTTCGCCTTTATAGTGTGCGGGCGTGTCCGTTGTTGGCCTTTCGTAATTCGGCCCGACCGCGCAACCGGCCAATGCCAGCGTGAGAGTGGGAACTAAGCTTAAAAGTGTAATTTTCATTGGGCTTTCATGACGCGGGAGAAAGCCGCCTGGTGCAGCCAGCGCGGCGTCGCCCAGATAAGCATTGCCATCACCTTGTTGGCCAAACCCGGCACGACACTCATGCGGCGAGCGTTCAGTGCGCGAATCCCGGCGCGCACCACGGGGGCGGGCTGCATCATTAGCATCCGCAACTCCCGCGTTATCTTCATTTGAGCCGCCTTTGCGAATCCTGTGTCCGACAGGCCGGGACAAAGTGCCGTAACCGTGATTCCGTCGTGCTTGAGTTCGCGATGAAGGGCTTCACCGAGCCGCAACACGTAGGCTTTGGCGGCTGAATAAACGGCGAAGTGCTCCACTCCCAGATGGGCCAGCAGACTCGCGACGAGCAGAATTTTCCCGCGACGCTGCTTTCGCATATCCTGCGCGAACACGTGCGTGACAGCGGTCAGGCTCGCGACGTCCAGTTGCACCATCGAAAGCACCGCGTCGAGCGGAGCGTCCGCAAACGGACCTTGCAGTCCATGTCCGGCGTTGTTGATCAGGATGTTAATCGCAATGCCCCGCTCGCGGAGTCGTTCTTGCAGTCGAACGATTGCCGCGACATCGGAAAGATCAACCTGCTCCACAACCACCTCAATGCCGAACTGCTGACGTAGCACCTCGGCGATTTTTTCAAGCCGGTCCAACCGGCGTGCCACCAAGATGAGAGAATGGCCTTGCTCCGCATATTGGCGGGCGAACTCCTCGCCGAAGCCGCTCGATGCGCCCGTGACGAGAACCCATGATTTGTTTGTCAGTTGAGTGTGCATATACACATATTTGGTTTTAGTTTTTCACCGCCAAGGGCATTCAGGGTTTTAGTTTTTGTTCAGAGCCAAGGCTGCCGTTTCGAGATCGGACAGAATGGCGGACCAGTGCTTTTCGCCGAGAGTTTTGACCACGGCACTTTGGGCTGCTCGCCAGGCCGGCATGAATTTCTCAACCTGTTTTCGGCCTTTGGCGGTGATGGTGAGTTCCACCCGATTGCCGCGCCCACCTCCGGCGACCTCCACGAAACCGTCCCGCTGCAACGGCCGGAGATTCCGCACGAGTGACGTGCGCTCCAGCCCAAGGCAATCGCTTAATTCCGCCATAGTCCAACTTTCCTTTGCATTCAACGCCAGCAAAATCGTCCCCTGTGTGGGGCGGATTCCATGTCGCCGCATTTCGAAGTCATATAACTGCGTCACCGCCCGCGTCACCCGACGCAAGTTGAAGCACACGCAGTTTTCCACCGCCGCCATGTTCAATTCTTTTCTCATTGTGTGTATATACACTACTTGCGTAAAATTGTCAACAGCGATTTTGAATTTATTCTTGTCGCGGGCAAAACGCCTGAGAATTGGGCCTTGTCGTAAAACATTTTCTATGGGCGTTCAGTTGAACAAGCCCGCGTCCATTCCCCCAGTAATGCGACGGATAGCTCCCGAGGTTCGCCAAAATTCTTGCCTTATATTCATAAGGGCCGCTTTGGCGCTTGAGACTCGGCTCTTGTTCATATTGTTGAATGCAATTCGCAAACCAGACGGGCTTACGCAGCTAGCGTGCCAACGGTCTCCGAGCTGCAGAACATGCTGAGGTTGGCCAGCTAACAGCTTCGAAGCGGCTCGTGCGGTGAGACTCGACTTTTTGAAGACTCAAAAAAATGGCTCTGTGGCAGAAAAGACTCATCCTCACCCACCGCCCGGCAGCGCTGTGCATGAGGTCGCCCCAACCGCCCTTCTCATTAACACCGCCGCTTCAGCGCGGTGTAGGCGTGCGGCGAGCGTCCCCAGCCGTTTTAACGGCTTTTCGCCCCCCGGGGGCGAACCGTTAAAAACGGTTGCAGCAACCCAGGCGCGTCTTTACACCGGGCTGAAGCCACGGTGTTAATGGGACGTCTCGCCGACGCATGAAATATCCGGGCAGAGGGCCATTTTTGACCCACAGATGCTGCCACAGAGCCGCATTTTCGTTCACCCACCGAACAGCAAATTATATGCACAGAGGCGAGGGTCGGATTTCATCCATCGCCTCATGACAAATGATGGCGGAAATCCACGCGGTGAAAGTCACGTAAGTTACTGGGGCACAACATTGTGGAGGCGAGGGTTGGAATCGGTCCTTTTTTCCCGCGATTACGAGACAAAATGGCCCGATTTCCCTGGGAAATCATCTGAAATCGCTTTAACCGATTTATACTGGTTCCATCGCGCTGTCTTTTACATCAAGCGTCTGATCCCCAGCCGCCGAATCGAGCACCCGCACAGTTCACTTTCCAGTCCCCGTGGCTTTCGCCAGCGTACGCAGAACCTCACAAAACTTCTCTCCGGCGGGAGTAATGTCTCCGTTCTTCGCACGGGCAATACCAACCGAAAACACTTCGGTCGTGCCAGCCAAAGGACGATAGACCAACCGCTTGCCGCTCACGTGTTTAAACGCCTCCATGGTCACCGCGATGCCGCGCCCGGCTTCAACGGCAGTGATGAGCGAACTGATAGTGTCACACTCCACCGCGAAGCGAGGCTTCACGCGGGCGGAAGCGAAGACCCGGTCGAGCACCTGATAATATCCCGGGTTTTCCTTGCGGCGAAGTCCGACGAGCGGTTCGCCGGCAATCGTATCCACCGGGACGGATTTCAGGCGGGATAAGCGGTGGCGCGGAGGCATGGCCGCGCAAAACGCATAAGTTCTCAATACCTCGAATTCAATTCCAGCGGGCGACGAACCCGCGGCTCCGGGTATGATGGCCAGTGTTAAAGTGCCGTCCTCGAGTCCGCCGAACAATTCCTTTGGCATGAGATCGTGCAAAACGACATCGACGCGCGGCCACGCCTTTTGAAATGCCGCCAATGCTGTCGGCAAAATCTCCACGGTCGGGGCGGCGGCGTAGCCGACGTGCAGTTCGCCGTATTGTCCTCGCGTCAACGCACGAACTTTTTCGACGGCCTCATCGGTGTGGTCCAATATCTTGCGGATTTCCTCGGCAAATAGTTTCCCCTCGGCTGTAAGCATCACCCCTTGCCGGCTGCGCTTGAACAGGTCCACGCCGATTTCGTCCTCCAGGGCCTGCACTTGCCGGCTGAGCGCCGGCTGGGCGACGCGCAGTCGTGCTGCCGCTTTCGTGAAGCTCAAGGCCTCGCTCACGGCCAGGAAGTATCTGAGGTGCCTGAGTTCCATCGCCGGCCATTTATGCCGAAAAGGCATGACCGCGCAAGGAACAAAGTATTATGCGGAGGAAGCAATCGAGGGGAGGATGAAGCCGTGACGACGATATGGGTTGCCGGCATTGACTCCCAATGGCGTCACAGAACAACAAACAAAATGAAAGGTCTATGATGTCTTTGCTCCACCCTTTGGATCCCACATTTCCGATCGACCGACAACTCGCCATCGAAGCGAACCCCGTCGTTCTGGTGAACGTCTTCACGCTCAACCAGGCCGACGAACAGTCCTTCCTGCAGACTTGGCAGGACGATGCGATGTTTATGAAACAGCAGCCCGGATTCATTTCCACACAACTCCACCGTGCCATTGGTCAAAGCCCGACCTATCTGAACTATGCGGTCTGGGAATCGACCACGCACTTCCGAAAGGCTTTTAAGCGTCCGGAATTCAAGAAGAAGCTCTCGACCTACCCGTCGTCCGCAGTCGCTTCACCACATCTCTTTCAAAAGGTCGCCGTGCGAGGGGTTTGCGTCGCCTAATCAGCAGAAGCCGTGATCGTCCTTCAGAATTGAGTCCTCGAACGTATGCAAAATCCTTCAATCGTTCCGACAACTGAGGCCAGTCCTGCATCACCTGGAATCGGGGAAGGGTCGACCCGCTTCTTCGCATTGGATTCCGTACGAGCCACCGCGATGGTGCTGGGAGTCTTGTATCATGCCCTTCTATTCGGTGGCGGAATGATGGCGATGGGTTTTGGCGGCTCTCCGACGGCGGCCAGCCGCATCATGGATTGGCTTCACAGTTTCAGGATGCCGGCTTTTTTCCTCATCTCCGGCTTTTTCAGTCATATGATGCTGGTCAAATACGGTTTCGGTCGTTACCTGCTGCGTCGGTATTGGCGGATTGCCGTGCCCCTGGTCATTGTGCTTTTTGTGCTGGGCGGGATCCGGGCTTGGAGAGGCTCGGCGGGGTTTCCCGGGACTGGACCCGGACCGTGGGGCAATGTTGCGGGAGGAGGTCCGGGTGGATTTCAATTCGGACCCAG
>Ga0326727_10028767_pt1 | contig 10073 bp, 10 predicted proteins | sample MB2enrmetagenome_FD_207643 | JGI IMG/M metagenome (GOLD analysis project Ga0326727, IMG submission 207643) | Lab enriched peat soil microbial communities from McLean, Ithaca, NY, United States - MB29MY | ecosystem: Environmental > Terrestrial > Soil > Wetlands > Peat | place: USA: New York...
GCAGAACTCAAGAAATGCCAATCATGGTCGCCAGCAAGAAACTCACTGGTCAGCTTTGCCCTGCTCAAACCTAAAACGGAAGCAACGCTTCAGACAGGCCCCTCCACCTCCAATGAATTGTGATTCTCGTCAGTCTACGCCGTGTCTAGAAGGCGTGTCAATATCGAGAATATGACGTCGGTCCCTTTGCCTCACCTGGGGCGTCCGATTCAGACGCCTTCTCTCATACTGTTCGATACTCGATGTACCATTTCGATCACGACCCGGGAGTCTCTCTGCCAGGAGTCAATGGGAGGTGCTCCGCGCCTCATGTTGCCTGGAGCAGGCGGACGGTCGGGCAGGCGCCCGCAGGAGCGATCAGAACGGCGACCAGCGCGGACGCGCCCGCCGCGCCGGCGGCCTGGGAGAGCCCGGTTTCTGCGGGGCTTCCTCCGGCTCTCCCAAGAGGAATCGATGGGGGACGGCCAGGACCAAGGCCTTCTCCACGCGGTAGTCGGCCAGCGCAATCACGCGGCTGCCGCCTTTGAGAAACCGCAACGTCTCCAGATACCAGCAGGCTGCCACTTCGACAAAGTGGCGAAAGCGGTGCCCTTGCGCGGCCAGTTCTTCCGCCCGCTGTTCATTCCGCGCACGTGCCCGATCAGAATCCGTTTCTTTTTCGACCAGTTCCACCGCCAGATCCACGTCACTCAACCGTTCCACATCCGGCTTCAGCAAACTGCCGAAGAGGACCACCCTGGTCGCCCTGGCCAGGAAATAGGAATCGCGGTTGATCCGGTCCACGCGCTCGAGGAATTGCGCGAGTGCCCGTTCGGCGGTCGCCCGTGTGACCGGCTGGGCCGCTGAAGCGGACGATAGCCTTTGCCCTGCTTGATTGACTTCCCAGGTGCCGGGGCCTGCTGGCGCGACCAATCCCTCGCACCGCAATGCTTGCAGCAGAGCCCGACCGTTACCCGCCGTCAATCTGGCAGCCTTCTCCAGGTCCCCGATATCCCACCGCGCTTGCCCCCGAAGCTGGCGCAGTACTTGGCGAACCAGCAGAGCCGGGAAGCCGCCAATCGTCCCTTTCGGATCGATGTGCACACACCCAGCATAGAACTGTCGAGTCGCGTCCAATCGATGGGTCTAAGCACGGAGGTGCGCGGCTCAAACCGGCTGCCCGGAATCAGGTCCGGCGCCAGGTTCCAGTCCCCAGAGCATCCGCCCTGGCGCTGTAATCGGAGTTGCACCCTGCGCAACCGCTTGGTCAAGGCAGCGGGAACCTCGCCTGTTAGAAACGCGATCTCGAATCCGGCGGGCTGCCTATCGACAGGGCGTGAATACCCGCTTTCTCTCGCTGAATGACGCAAGATGCGGCATTTTCCTTTTTTAGAAAAAAGCGACACAGGCAGGAATGCCTGTGCTACGGTTACGCCACGATGTGCTTGGCGGCGGGCAGCGAGGACGGCTCCAGGCTGCGGAAGACGCGCTCGAGTTCGGGTTCCTGCACCGGCTTCGCCAGCACAAAGCGGCCTTCGCCTTCGAAATCCGCGGCCAGTTCGCTGTCGTATCCGTCGGAAAGCAGAATGAAGCAGCCGATGCGCGCGGACATCCGTTCGGATAATTCCACCCAGTTGAGGCCGGGCGCGTGCACGGAACAGAACACGATATCGAAGCGCATGCGCTGGGAGAGGTCCAGCCCGGTGTCGGAATTGTTGACGGGAACCACGCGGCAGCCGCGCGTCGCGAGCAGCGCGAGGACCTGGCGCTGGGCGGAGTCGTCGGCCTCGATGACCAGCACGGTCATCTGACGCGAGACCTCCAGGCCGTGGCCATTGGCTACGACCACCGCGGGAACCGGCACGCGCTCCTTGGCGATGGCCGGCAGCTCCACTTCGAAGCGCGGATCGGCGTTGTTCTTTTCGATCAGCCGCACTTCGCCGCCGTGGCCCGCAATGACGCTGCGGGTCAGCCCGAGCACGGCCGCGACTTCCTCCGGATTGCGCGTCTGCGAGGGAGCGGTAAAGACAATCTCCACGAGCAACCGCTTGGCGAGAATGCTGGTGCGGATGGTGATAGACTTCTGCACGGTGTCGGCCAGCGACTGCTCGGCGTGAACCAGAAGGCTGAGGAATACCTGTTCCAACTGGCCTTGCGAGCCGAGCACGTTCATGGGCTCGCGGGTGGTCAGATCGCGCACCTTAATGCCGGTGGCCTTCCAGTCGCGCTCGCGGAACTCGATGAGGTTGCGCAGCAACCCCGTAATGGAAACGGGGCGCGCTTCCTGTTCGGCCCCGGCGAAAGAAACCAGGCGCGCCACCATGGCCGCGGCTTTCCTGGCTTCGGCCTCGATGGTCAAAACCTCGCGTTCCGCGGAGCCGGTGTGCAGGCGGTCCAAGGCGCGCGCGGCGAGTTCGGAAATCGACGAAAGCGGCGCTTGCAACTCGTTCACGACGCCGGTGATCAAGCGTCCCACCGCGGCCAGCTTCTCCGACCGAAAGAGCTGCTCCTGCACGGACCGCTGATCGAGCAGCCGCAACGCCACGCCGATCTGATTGCCCAAGTGCTGAGCCAGTTCCTGCTCGTCGGCCGAGAAATCGCGCAGGCGATCGTCCTGGTCCAGCTCCAGGACTCCCACCACCTGGCTCTGCGAGTGCATGGGCACGAAGAGCAGCGAGCGGGGGACGGAGGACGAATCCATGGCTTCCATGGGGAACGGGCTGCGCGCAATATCGGGGATGACCAGAAGCGTGCGGTAGTGATAGCACGCTACGGCTCCCGCCTGGGGGCCGCCGGGAGGAGTCGAGAGCGAAATAGAAGCCATCTCCTGGCCCTCTTCGGCAATGGCATCGAGCGTTTTGGCGGTGCGATTGTAGACAAACAAATGGACGCGCGTGATTCCCAGAATTCCGGGCAAGGATTCCGCGAGGCGTTTCAGAATCCCTTCGGCGGAGGAAGCACCGAGGATCTCCTCGCCCAGTTTGTAAGTCTTGCGCAGGCGTTCCCGCTGGGTGGTGAGGCGGCGCTCGCGGCTCCACAGCAAAAAACCCACCAACAGCATAATGGCTAGCGCGGCGGCCAGCGTGACAGGCGAAGGGAAACGACTGGGATCCCTGACGATGACGCCTCCCAGATCGTTGGCCAGCAATTGGAAATTGTGGTTGTAGGGAGGCCGCGTGCAGAACTGGAAGGCCACGCCCGTGGCGCTTACGGTTTTGCCGCGAAATTCCTTCAGCCGGGCGTTCATGGCCTGCGGGCTGGGGATGAAGACCTTGTAGGAGCTGGCCGCCTCAGCCACGAGGTAGCCACCGTTGGCGGCATCGCCGGCGTCGATGATCTGGCATTCCGTGGTCACCAGCCGCCCCTGGTAACGGAATCCCAGCAGATCTCTCACGGCGACGGCTTTGGGAGACGGCGGATTGGTGTGCCCGACAGTGTTCAACTTCTCGGCGCGGATCACCACCGCGCCATCGAGGGCGGCCACCACGCCGGTGGCAGTCACCTGGTCGCCGGGCCGCAAGGAGTCAGGCTGGAAGCTGCCGGCGGTCAATTCGAGGATGGCGCCGAATTCCCCGTCTTCAATCGCCACCAAGCGGTAACCGGGGAAATGAAAAGCCGCGGAGTTCACGGTTCCACTGACGACGATCTTTTGGCCGAGGTGGACAGGGACATAATCGGCCGCTGCGTTACGCAGTCCGGCCTCCTGGAGCGTCAGCCTGGTCTGAGCGGAGCCAGGCAGGCACGCCAGCACTGCGGCGAGTGCCAGCGCGCATCTCCGAGGCTGCCTCAGATCGCCTTCTCTCGGGACAGCCATCTACTCAAATGCCCACCAAGGAAATTATCGATGGTAATGGTACTTCCAGGCAAGTCCTCGTAAGTAGTACTAACTCCTACTACCCTCATGCCAGCGGCCTTTGCCGCATCCACGCCGGAGTAGGAATCTTCAAAAACAATGCAGTTTCGCGGTGAAATCTTCAGATTTTCCGCAGTTTTGAGGTAAATTTCGGGATCCGGCTTGGGTTTTTGGACATCGTGGCCGTCCATGACCACGCGGAAATAGGGGCGCAGGCCGGCGCGATCCAAAAGAAAGTCGATATTGGGGCGCTCGGCGTTGCTGGCCAGCGCCATGGGGACTTGGCGGTAGCGCTCCAGAAACTGGCGCACACCGGGGACCAGAATCTCGCCGATTCGCTCGCCGAGCATTTCGCGGTACATGACCTCCTTGGCGGCCCCGCGCGCGGCTACTTCTTCGGGCGACAAGCCATCGCCAAAGAAACCGCGCACGATGTCGTCATTGCGCCGGCCGAAGATGAGGTGCTGCGTGGCGTCGGTAACCTCCAGGCCGAAGCGCCGGTTGTAGGCCGTCCACGCGAGGCGATGAACGGGGTTGGAATCCACGATGACGCCGTCCATGTCGAAGATGAAGGCCAGGCCAGGGTCGATCACGTTTCGCTGTCACCTCCTTGTAGACTGGCTGCCATCCAGGCCAGATAGTTTTCCGCGCCTTCGACGATGGGCAAGGCGAGCAGTTCGGGAACCTCGTACGAGTGGGCCTTGGCGAGCGCGGTCTTGAGGGGCTCGAACAAGGCTCGCGACGATTTGATGAGGAGCAGGCATTCGTCCGCGCTTTCGATGGCGCCCTTCCAGCGATACAGGCTGCGCAAACCGGGGATGACGTTGATGCACGCGGCCAGGCGCGCATCGAGCAGAACGCGCGCCAGGCGTTCAGCTTCTTCCGGGGTGGCGCAGGTACTTAGAATCACAATCTTGTCGGTCATTGGAAAAAATGAGAATCGAATCGGCGCAGCAATGTTACCATTATCTTCCAGGCCCGCAGCGACATGAAATCGAATTTCACCCGCTTGGCGTACGCGATCGTCTTTCTTCTCGCGGCGGCTTATGCGTTAATTGCCTTACGCGGCCCCCGAGGCGTCCACGCCCTGATGGAGAAGCAGGCGCAGATTCAGGAGATGGAGAGGCGCAACGCCGAATTGAGCAGGGACATCGAGCGCGAGCGGGAACGCATCCAGCGTTTGGCGGAAAATCCCACCGAGCAGGACCTGGAAATCCAAGAGCGCCTGAAACTGGTTCATCCGGGTGAGAAGGTCTACATCACCGGCCCTCAGTAGAGCAGGGCGTAGCGTCGCCCGAAGCTTTCAGCGATCGGCTTTTGCATCGACCCGATGAGCATCCGTTGGATTGCGGTGGTTTCCTTTGCTGGCATCCTCACCTCATCCCGAACGGCTCTGGGGCTGCACTTCGCCCGCACCGGGCGTGGGTTTGGGCAGGTCCACCAGGCGCGAGGGCGAGGACGCAGGCTTTCCTGCTTCGATTCTCCCGCCGCGCGGCGCGGGATGAAAAGAGGCGAGCTATAATGGGACCGCTTGCGTCCCCGGCAGACGGGGCATGCGCCATGGGCAAGAGAATTATGATCGTGGTGGTGGGAGCCGGCATCGGCTCCCTGGCCGGCTTGTGCTTCTCTTTCCTGGGCGCGGGGAATGCCGCCCTGATCGTAGGGGCAATCGCGGGCGCGGTAATCCCCGTGGTGGTACTTGACCGGCCGGGAAAGTGACGCGGATTTCCCGATGCGGATCACCAGCATCAACAGTGCCCGCCCCTACACCAATCCCACCATCAAGGTGAACGACACCCCCGTTCCCGGCATGGTGGAGAACGCCGACCACACCCGCACCGTGTACTCCGCCCTCCTCGGCATTGGCTGGCTGGCTGGACATGGCAGTGGGCGACCAACTGACGTGCCGACGCCATAGGAGCCAACTGTGCACTTGACGGGGAGCAAACCACTTCAAAACCCGAGAGCGGACCCAGAGTACCCCGATAGCAGAGAGGGCAGAGAAAGGCAGTTCGAATATTCTACGCCGGTACCTCAACGATAGTGCGGTATGGCTATGCTACAATCCGACACGTATTGTAACAGGAGGCTTGTATGCCATTTTGTGCAACGTGCGGTGCGCCGGTGGAAGGACGATTTTGCGCCAAGTGCGGAAGCGCCGTGTCGGCTTCGGGCGCCGGCCCATCCGGGGCCGCAGCCCAACCGGCGGCGCAACCCGCAGCCGTGGCGGGCGGCATGACCGATAACGTGGCCTCGGCTTTGTGCTATGTGCTGGGGTTGATTACGGGCATCATCTTTCTGGTGATTGCTCCGTACAATCAGAACAAGAGGGTGCGGTTCCACGCTTTCCAGTCGATTTTCATGCATGTCGCGGTGATCGCCATCTGGTTCGCGCTGGGCATCGTGTTCAGCATAATGTTCCACATCATGCACTCCCTGACGCTTTTGGGTATGGTGATCTACCCGGTATTGGGGCTGGCGATCTTCGGCCTTTGGGTTTACTTGATTGTTTCGGCCTACCAGGGCAGGACGGTGGTCCTGCCGATCATCGGGCCGCTCGCCCAGCAGCAGGCCTGAAAGGCGGGGGTTGGGGATTGGGTTAGGGCTTGGGGGTTGGGGAGCGGCGGGACTATTCCAGGTTCGCGCCTGGATGCCGGCCGCCTAACTCCCTGGGCCGCCGCCAATCGACCGCGATGGCGCAGACCAGGGGCGCCATAGCCAGCGCCGGCGCGACGGAGCCCCACGCGCCCACCGCCGCGACACCGGCCAGCGCGCCAAGGAAGAGCGCCAACGAGACTCCGGCGGTCACGGCAGCGTGACGCACGGTTTCCTGGCGCGGCGTGACACGCGGCACGCGCAACAGGCGCCGGCGAAAGCGGCGGCGGGTGCGATCCCAGGCCCAAACAGGCAGGCAGTGACGGTTTCGGAGAATTTCGAGACGCTGCCGGTGTGGATGGCGTCCACGCGTATGCGGCCGACGCGGGTCAGGGTGACAGTCCGCATGCCGATGGCCGCGGCGGCGAAGAGGATCAGCGGGGCGACGGGAACCTGCGGCCGGCCGGCGCAGGCGATGAACCGGGCCGCAGCGTTATGGTGAGCCAGGCGGCGCGCCTCGTCACGCCATTTATGAGGGACCGGTACCGGTTTTCCGCATGAGGAACATGAGGGGGACGATGGCCACGAAGAGTACGGCCATCAGCCAGAAGGCATCGGCGAAGGCCAGCATGCCGGCTTGGCGGACCACCGTTCCGTAGATCAAGCCTTGCGCCTGATGAGCGGCATCGGGAGGGGAGGAGCCGTGTGCCTCTAAGACGCGCGCGGCCCCCGCCAGGGCGGTCCGATACGGCAAGTCATAAGGCGTCAGGTGCGAAGTGAGCACCTGCTGATGGAATTGCGAGCGGCGGGCCAGCAGGGTAGTGACGGCGGCGATGCCGGAGCTGCCGCCGATGTTGCGCGCGAGGTTGAAGAGGCCGGTGGCGTAATTGGTTCGCTCCTTGGCGATATAGCGGAAGGCGGCCACGCTGATGGGCACGAACAGAAAGGCCATGCCGGCGCTCTGGACCACGCGGCTCCAGACGGCCGTGCGGTAATCCACCATGAGGTTGAATTTCGACATCAGGTACAGTCCACTGGCCGACAACAGGACCCCGAAGACTACCAGCCAGCGGGCTTCGTAGCGGCGCAACAGAACGCCTACCAGGGGCATGCAGACAATGACCACCAAGCCGCCGGGCGAGAGCACGAGGCCGGCCAGCAGGGCGGTGTACCCGAGGAGGGTCTGGAGGAAAATCGGCAGAAGCGCGGTGCTGCCGTAGAGCACGAAACCCAGCACCAGCATGGAGAGCGTGGCCAGGGTGTAGTTGCGGTTCTTGAGGATGTGGAAGTCGATGACCGGCTCTTTCTGCCGCAGCTCCCAGAAGACCACGGCGATGAGACCGATGGCGGCGATGGCGGCGTAGACCTGGATGAACTGCGAGGCGAACCAGTCTTCGCGCTGGCCTTCGTCGAGGACCACTTCGAGGGCGCCGAGGCCGGTGGCCAGCAGTCCCAGCCCCATGTAGTCGATTTTGAGGCCACTCGCGGCGGATTTGCGCACGAGATAGGGAGGATCGAAGACCAACAGGGCGGTGAGCACCAGGGCGAGGAAGCCGACCGGGACGTTGATGAAGAAGATCCAGCGCCAACTGTAGTTGTCGGTGATCCAGCCGCCGAGCGTAGGTCCGATGACGGGCGCGAGCACCACGCCCATGCCGAAGACGGCCATGGCGGTCCCGTGGCGTTCGCGGGGAAAGCTTTCCACCAGGATGGCCTGGGACATAGGCTGCAAGGCGCCGCCGCCGATGCCTTGAAGGACGCGGGCCGCGATCAGCATGCCCAGACTGGGCGCCAGGCCGCACAGCACCGAACTGGCGGTGAACAGGGCCACGCAGATCATGAAGAAGCGCTTGCGGCCGAACAGCATGGAAAACCAGCCGCCCATGGGCAGGATGATGGCGTTGGCCACCAGGTAGGAAGTAAGGATCCAGGTGGACTCGTCGACGCTGGCGGAGAGGTTGCCGGCGATGTGGGGCAGGGAGACGTTGGCGACACTGGTATCGAGCACTTCCATGAAGGTCGCCAGCATGACCGCCATGGCGATGACCCAGGGATTGGCGTGGATGGGGCCGGCGCGCGCCGGGCGGGCCGGGACCGCCACACTACCGGGCATAGAGCGACTCCATCTGGCCGGTGGCATGGGCGAGATCGGCGCGGGCCTGATTGTAGCGGTAGAGGGCGTCGATCTGGTTATCGTTGGCGCGGCTCAGGGCGTCCTGGGCGCTGACGACCTCGATGTTGTTGGCCACGCCGGCCTGGAAGCGGTCGCGGGCCTGTTGGACCTCCTGCTGCGCCAGGTCCACGCCGAGGTTGGCGACAGTGACTTCGCCGCGGGCGGCCTCCACCTGGGCGACAGCGGTTTTCACTTCGAGCGCGATGCGGTTGCGCAAATCCTGCTCCTGCTGTTTGAGCTGGCGGATGGCCAGGCTGGCCTGGGCGCGCTGGGCCTGGATGCGCCCTCCGGTGAACAGCGGAAAATCCAGGCTGGCGACGTACTGATAGACGGGAATGGCGCTGGTGGGGGCGAGGCCCTGCTCCACCCAGAGGGCGTTCAGGGTGAGCTTGGGGAGGCGCTCATCGGCGGCGGTCTGGAGATCGAGGGTGGCGCGCTCCTCCTGGGCGAGCAACTGGCGAAGCTCGGGGCGGGTGTTGTAGGCGCGCTCGATGGTCTGGTCGGGAGCGGCCGAGGGAGTCTCGGAGAAGCTCGCCTGGTCGGCGAGCTGGATGGGGCGATGGGGGTCGACGTTGAGCAGGCGGGCCAAGCCAAAGAGGGAGGTTTCCAACTGGGTGCGGGCCACGATGAGGCGCTGCTTTTCGTTCTGCAGCTCGACGTTGGCGCGCAGGGTGTCAATGCCGGTACCGACGCCGTTCTTTTGCAGGTCGGCGGCCTGGTCGTAGAGGGCTTGGGCGAGAGAGACGCGGGATTCGGCGGCCTGGACATCGGCGGCGGCGCGCTGGCTGCCGAGATATTGGGAGACGACGAGGAGAACGCTCTCTTCGCGGGTAGTTATTTCATGCGCGCGGCTGGCATCGATGCCGAAGCGGGAAGAGCGGTAGCGGCGCCACAGGGTGAGATCGAAGACCGCGGCGTTGAAGCCGGCGCCCATCTGGAAAACGTAGTAGGGGCCGACGTGCTCGGGGAAACCCGGGAACTTGAACCCGATGGCGGTGGCCAGGTTGAGGCGGTGGACGGTCTCGGAGACGTTGCCACTGGCCTGCGGGAGAAGGGCGGAGCGGGCGATGAGGCGTTCCTGCTCGCTTTGGGAGACGCCGAGCGAGGCCAGAATGACCATGGGATTCTGCTTCAAGGCGAGGGCGACGGCATCGCGCAGGGTGAGCTTGAGGGAGTCAGGGGCCGGAGGCCGGGGGCCGGGGGCGGTGTCCTGTGCGAGGGTCGTTCCGGCCAGCAGGAGCGTCAGAATCAGGAGTTTCCGGTTCACGATTGGGGCTCATGCACATGAGACGCCAAACTAGCGGCTCTAACTCGCTGATTCCGTGAGGGTTGAGACGCTGGCGCTGCCCGGATTTGGGCACTGGCCCAAATAAAGGCGGGGGCTCGGGATTGGCGGTTATGGGAGGGTTAGGGCGTTAGAGGTGGGGGGATTGGGCGTTCGGGTGGGGTTAGGGTGGTCTGGCTCGCTGGCTT
>Ga0326727_10028768_pt1 | contig 10073 bp, 6 predicted proteins | sample MB2enrmetagenome_FD_207643 | JGI IMG/M metagenome (GOLD analysis project Ga0326727, IMG submission 207643) | Lab enriched peat soil microbial communities from McLean, Ithaca, NY, United States - MB29MY | ecosystem: Environmental > Terrestrial > Soil > Wetlands > Peat | place: USA: New York...
CGGGATTTGAGCCTGAAGCTTTTGGATCTCGCTGCGATACCATTTCGCGTCCCTCCCTCCTTGAGGAGTTGCGGAGTTTTTGCGTGGTTTTGCAGGTGCTGGCTTTGGAGTATTGAATGTGGTAATGACGGACCCTTCTCGCAGGCCGCCCACATCTTCATTCGTCCATATTTTCTTGGGCTTCGTCTCCGTGGAAGCGGGGGCTGGATTGACCGTGGCTGCGTTGGAAGCTGGTGGTTGCGCTGCAGGCGTCTGCGTGGGCTGACCCGAAGACTCTGGCTTTGCATCCGGTCCCTGCTGGCCTGATTGCCCAGGTTGAGTCGTCTGAGCCGCTGCCATCGGCGGGCTAACGAGCGCGATGAAGACTATTGCGACGAGAATGAGGGCCAATCGCTTCATAAGACCTCCCCGTGCCGCTTGGTGTCCCCTCACCACTGCACGTGTTAAGCATGCGCTCCAACTCGCGCCCGTAGCTACTGTATTTAACCCGTCGCAAGCGAAAAAGTTACCGACTGCTTCCAATGACTTTGCCACTCGCAACGTCGGCTTGCACTTCTTTGAGGGCTTCCTTCGCCCCGCCCACTTTCCGATACTGGCTGGCCTCAACCACCTGGTGCTCCTCGAATGGAAATAGAAACTTCCTTCCGGCAAAATCGTACTGATAGCGTGTCGGGAGCCACACGCCAGCCGCCACTTCTGTTTGCTCCATCGAAAAGACACCGCCACGATAGAGCTTCCCCAGGATTCCACCTCCGATCGACACATCCCGCGTGATGTGAGCCTCGCCGCGTGCCAGTTGGTCGCTGGCATGGTCCACCCAAATCTTCACCGTGACGTGAGTCAGAATTTCTTGCAGCATCGACCGTGGGTGGAATTCAGGATTCGGGTCGAGTTGAAAGACATCACAGTCACGGGCGTTCCACTTCTCGCGACCTAGCCACTTTACGATATAAGCTTCGCCCGCTGCGTCAACGAGTTCGGCTCTGTCAAGCATGCGTTTTTGGTGTTTTGCACTTGCCGTCTTGGTCTTCGGGTCGTCCGGCCAAAGAGCCAGCTCAAGCGCGTCTTCCAATGCTGCAAGTTGCCGCTGGTACTCCATTGGGTCGATTGGCTTGCCATCGCTTCTAAGCAGGAGCTTGACGCTCCCCATCCCGTTTGGAAGAACGAGATAAGTCTTGTCCTCAAGAGTGCGTGGATTCGACCCACCTGTCTTGCTTACTTGCCGTTCAATGCGCTCGTACAGGTCAAGCGCACCATCATCGCGGTGCTGATTCGCAATCAGGCTTTTGGATCGCTCGCGAAGCTCTGCGTCTGAAGGAGGTAGGATCGGGGAGCCCTCTTGCGATGCTGATCGGGCGGCAGGCTTGGAATCTGAGTGCTGGGGTGCCGCGGCGAGCTGACCGAGGCACAGTGTAAGACCCATCAGGGCCAGAACGTATACCGGCATCAAGAAAAGCAAGCGCTTCGACATGTCTGTCTTTCCACTTTATTGCTAATTTCCGCTCACCCATTCGACGGCAAACCTACATTGTAGCCGCGTTTTCCAAGGATTGTTGCGGGCGGGCAGGCTTGCTCCTTCTTCACCTGTTCATAAATCTGCATTTTTCTGAACTTTTTCGGCATCCTGTCCGTCTATTATAGTGGGTATGCAAAGACCGTCCCATTACCTTACGGGGGCCCGGCAGTCCTCTGTCGCGCTGCAGGAAACCATCCGACTGGCGCTGGACACCCTGCGAGCGCACAAGCTGCGCACATTTTTGACTCTGTTGGGAGTAATCCTGGCTGTCACTACGCTGGTGGCCGTGATGTCCGTTCTCAACGGGCTAACCGTTTACGTGGCCGACAAGATAGCCAACCTCGGAGCCAACGCGTTCGTAATCGACCGGATTGGAATCGTCACGAATTTCGAGGAATGGAACAAGGCCATGAAGCGGCCCCCTATTCACAACGATGATCTCGATGCCCTGCGCGACGGCGCTCGGCTTGCCCAGGAAGTCGCGGGAGAGCAACAGACAGTTGCTGATGTTCGCAGAGGCAATATCCTGAGTGAAAATGTGACCATCGTTGGCGCGACGTCGGGGTTCGCATCCATTCGCGAGATCGAAGTCTCCAATGGACGGCTCTTGAATCAAGCAGATGATACCCATCGATCCAATGTGTGCGTGATTGGCGCCGATGTGGCCAACAAACTGTTCCCCGGATTTGATCCGATCGGAAAGGAGATCCGCCCCGGGCAGGGACAGTACGAGATTGTGGGCGTGGCCGTGCCGAAGGGTACGGTCTTCGGCCAACCACAGGATAATTATGTATTAATGCCCCTCAGCACGTACCAGAAGGAATGGCAGGCACCGCAAGATTCCGTGACGATATTTGTTCAGGCGCGAGATCCAGAAGCGATGCCTGCCGCCGAAGATGAAGCACGCGTAATCCTTCGGTCTCGCCGCCATGTTCCATACAGAGACGATGACAACTTTGCCATCATTGAGCCGAGTTCCATCATGGGGCTTTGGAACCGGATTACCGGCAGCCTGTTCGGCATTGCCATTTGGGTGACTTCCGTGTTCCTCGTGGTCGGCGGCGTTGTCATCATGAATATCATGCTCGCTAGCGTCACCGAGCGCACGCGCGAGATTGGCCTACGTAAGTCACTGGGCGCCCGCCGGCATCACATATTGATGCAGTTCCTGGTGGAATCCGCTTTGCTCTCAGCAACCGGAGGAGCCTTGGGCGTGGGCCTGGCGGTCGGAATTGCTCAACTTGTGCGCGCCCTCACGCCCATGCCGATTTCTACGCCCATCTTCGCCGTCGTCATCGCACTTCTACTTTCCACGCTTGTGGGCCTGTTCTTCGGAATTTATCCTGCCATGCGGGCAGCACGCCTCGACCCGATCGAGGCATTGCGTGCGGAGACTTAATGGCCGTTCGCCAAGACAGTCGCGAGAATCTATGGCTCGCGCTCGACACGCTGCGAGCGCACAAATTGCGCAGTTTCCTCGCCATCCTCGGCGTGATGATTGGCGTTGCGCTGATCATTTTAGTCGTTGGTCTTGTGCAGGGTTTCCGCATGGCGATTCAAGATGAGATCACGGCCGCAGGCGTGGACACGGCCTTCATTGACCGCTTCGACCAGGGGCCTAGCAACGGCCGCCGCCCGCTGGAGGAACGGCAACGGCCCCCACTGACGCTGGAAGATGGGCTGGCAATTCTAGAGATGTGTCCGGCCGTCAAGCAAGCGGCCATCTCCGCATTTCAATGGGAGCAGGTCCACAGCGCCCGATATCAGAAGAACGAGGTCCAGGGAGTGGAGTTTCGCGGCACGTTTCCTGCATACCTCGAAGTTTATTCCAACGCAACGATGAAAGCGGGACGCTTCTTCTCCGCCGCTGAGAATCAACATCGCGAAAATGTCGTCGCCATCGGCGAGAATACCGCCACGGCGCTCTTTCCAAGTATTGACGATGCGCTCGACAAAGAAATACTCGTCGACGGTTCAACCTTTCGGGTAGTCGGCGTCTTTGAGAAACCAACCGGAGGCTTTGGAACAAACGACGAGGACCGGCGCGTGGTGATTCCGTTCTACACATTCATGAAGCTCTATTCCACGAGCTTCGACATCGGTATCCGCATCCTGGCACACCCCGGAAAACTCGACTTGGCCGTCGACCAAGTGCGGGAGGTTCTGCGCCGACGGCGAAATGTTCCCTACGACAAACCGGACAATTTCTCGGTTCAAACACAATTGGACATGGTCAAGGAGTTCAACGACATCATCGGGGGCGTGGTGCTCGTGATTGTGGTGCTCAGTTCCATTGGACTGCTGATTGGCGGCATAGGCGTCATGAACATCATGCTGGTGTCGGTGACCGAGAGAACCCGCGAGATCGGCGTGCGCAAAGCAATCGGCGCTCGAAGGAGCGATATCACATGGCAATTCTTGTTCGAAGCGATGACGCTGACCGGAGGCGGAGGGATTATCGGAATACTCCTCGGCAGCGGAATTGTGTTTCTTATCCCACTGGTGAGCACGCTTAAAGCTGTTGTTCCTGCCTGGGCTGTTATCCTTGGGTTTTCGGTTTCGGTCAGCATTGGCCTTATTTTCGGCGTGTGGCCGGCAACAAAGGCCGCCAAGCTGAATCCCGTTGAGGCGCTGCGGTACGAATAGGCGGGAAGTCGTCCGAAGGTACCCCTGAGTTATTTGAGTTTCGTCGACTGCGATAACACAGAGGAAATGTACACACCTCTGATCTTGAGTCGGATCTGCTTTAAGGGTTTGGCTCCTCCACGGAGCTTTGGGCCGACAAATGGGATTTTCCGTCTGGACCAAAAACATAAGGGAATCCGGCGGGGTCAACGGGTATTCCTGAAAGCAACCCGGCATCGCGCATCTCTTTCGTTGAAGACGGAAAGCGTCCGAATCGCTTGTAATATTCGTCGGCAAGCTCGTCGAGTTGAGACTCGTCCTCCTGCGCTTTCAACCCCTGGATTTCCTCCAGCGCCTTTTTCCGCAGGTTTGGATCTTTCGTCGTCTCGTACAACTCGGACCAAATCGCGCGCGAAGTCTCGATTGATCCTCCTTTCTCGGCGATTCGCGCTGCTATGAGTTTCATCCACAGCGGCGCGCCGGGGATTCTACTTCCGGCCAGATAAGCCGCCGACGCATTTGGATAATCTTTAAGGCGCAAGTAATAAAGGGAGCCAAGGTCCGTGTATAGACGCCATTCGCTCGGATTCGCGGCGATACCTTTGTTGACAAGCTCGATAGCAAGGTCCGAGCGGCCCAGTCCACCAGTGCCTCGCTCCGAAAGAAAGACCGAGCCAAAACGATATGCCACGATGAGGTTTGGATCGAGCGTCGTCGTGATGTCAAGCAAGGGCGCAAGCAACTCGAAATTCGCACCCTTCTTACCCACTCTCTCGCCGTAGTATTGCACTGCACGCGTCCAGTAGATGTCCGCCATCAAAGAGTCATACCCGAAGCTCAGCTTCTTGAGTGCGTCACCCGATCGCAACAAAAGTTCTTCCTTTTCTTTGGTCGCGGAGCGCATTTTCACATCGATGCGAACTTGCAGAACGGCAATTGCCGCAAACAAAAGCGGCGTGGCAATGATTGCGGCGCTGACCGTACGAGTTAGCTTCGGGCCACTCATTTCAAGTTGCGCCGTGAAAAGACGGCTGAGGCTCCCAGGAGAACCAGCGCGCCGTAGAGCGTCGTGTAGAGTGTGTTCTGCCAGACGAGCGAAAAGGGAACCGACTCGCCATGTGCCGCGGCCGCGATCACATTGAAATTGTGAAAATTCGGAAGCAAGAAGTAAAGGGCGCGCGTCGTGCCCTCGATGGCAGGGTTATGCGTTAGCTCTCCAAAATCGTGTATGCCCTTTGCAAATATGCCAGCCACGTAGATTCCCAGCGTGAATAAGGTCGACAGCATGGGGCTCGAAAAACAAGAGAAGAACAGTGCAAATGCGGTCACAAGAGCCAGTTCCAATAAGATGAAATAAATGGCGACAACAATGGACACATCCGAGCGCAGGAATGGCCTGCCCACATAGAACAGCGCGGCCGCCAACCCCAGCGCCATCAGAGATGTGTTGACGCCCAGCGTAAGGAGCAGACCACCATACTTCCCCACAAGGAACTCCCACCGGTAAATGGGCTTCGAGAGCAGGCTGTATAACGTGCGCTTCTCAATTTCCTTGTAGACAAGCCCTACGCCCATAAAGATTGCCATGATGAGACCGAATATGGATATCGCTGAAAGCCCGAGATTGATGATCACCAGCCTCTCAATTCCGATCGAAATCTGCCCAACTAAAATCGCAGCGCCGATCATCATGAGCGCAAAGATCACGAGGTTGTAAAGAACGCGGTCTCGCACCGCTTCGCGAAACGTATTGATGGCAACCGCTCCCGACATGATCTTCATTGAGGATTCACCTCGGCTGCCTCGGAGCTATGCTGGCCGCGCACGAGTTGCATGAAATAGTCTTCCAAGGTAGGACGGACCGGCGAAACTGAAAGAATCCGCGCCTCGTGCCCGCGCAGTAGTTCCAGCGTCGCGTAGAGCTCGGCCTCCTGCACCGCAATGCGGTATCGCTTGCCAATTTTCGTGGCGCGGCCAGTCAAATTCGCAGGCAACGCGCGGGCCTCGAACAGGATCTCCATTCCCACAACCTCGATCGAAACGATTTCTTCAGGTGCGCCGACCCCCTGCAGTTTTCCCAGGTGCAGTACTCCCACCCGGTCGCAGAGCATCTCGGCATCGGAGAGAATGTGAGTCGAGAAGAAGACTGTGCGCCCCTGCTTCTTAAGGTCGAGGATGATGTCGCGGACCTCGAGCCGGCCGACAGGATCAAGTCCAGACATTGGCTCGTCCAGAAAAATCACTTGCGGATCGTGCAAGATCGCTTGGGCGATTCCAACTCGTTGGAGCATGCCCTTCGAGAATTTTCGAAGTTGGAGATCGGCTGCCTCAGAAAGACCGACTCGGCTGAGCGTTTTAACGACGCGTCCCCGGCGCTCCGCGGTTGCAAAGTTGGAAAACCGGGCGTAGTAATCGAGCAGTTCGCGCGCCGTCAGGTAGTCATAGAAATATGGCTGTTCCGGCATAAATCCAATGTCGCGGTGCATTCGAACGTCTTCAATCGAGCGACCGCGAATGCGCGCCTTGCCCGCCGTGGGAAAGATCAATCCCATGAGGAGTTTCAGGGTCGTCGTCTTGCCAGCGCCATTAGGTCCGAGGAAGCCAAAGACTTCGCCCTCCTCAATTTGGAGTGTGAGGTTGTCGAGCGATCGGCGCATCCGCTTGCGCCAGAAGCCCACTGCGTAATCTTTCGTGAGGCCCAGTATTTCGATTGCAGGTCCGCTCATGGCTGACATTATTTATCTATCTCGATTCAAATCATCATGTCAATCCGTCTGTTGTTGATGAAATCGACACATTTGGAAGCATCGCAAATACTAGAACCAGTACAAATTCAGAGCCCTTCAGATAATCCGGGCTGCATACGCGCTCCAAAAGATATTCGACCAAGAAGAATGGCGACATGCGTCTCCGCATACGGACCACAATGGGTAGATACTTTCGACACTGTCAACCTAATATTTTGTGGTTCCGCGTTGAATTCCTCTTGACAAGTTTTCCACAACCCATGATACTTCGCACCCAGACTCGGGGGGATGTGAATCGGCCGGGCGCTTCTTGCATGGCCGATCAGCGACACAAACGGATCGGGTTCAACCGAATATCAACTGGGGATAACCCCAACACACACCTCGCACCTGTGAATATGTGCGGGATAGCTGGGCTTTTCCCATTTTTCGGTATGCGCCAATTGGATGTGGTCCGTCGTCTGCCGTATCATTCCCAGATTCTGAGTCGTGTGTATCTCACGATACACAGGAAGACCCCGGGCAGCGGCAGGTCGGAGTAGGATAGTCAAGTCACTCTCCTGCACGCTACCTTGGCATACAATTCGGCGGCACGACTGCCGGCGCGGAGGCAGAGATGGCTGAGACAAGAATGGCATTGAACGGGCAAGTCGAGACAGCGCACGCCACACGGCGTCCTACTGGGCTGGATTTTCAGCGTCGGTTCACCGACGGGAAGATTTCTCCCTTTGACCGGGTTGAATGGGAACGTCGCACAGCACTCATCAGCAATGATAAGGGCCAAGTCATATTTCGCCAGGAAAACGTTGAGGTTCCCAAGGCGTGGTCGCAGACAGCCACGAACATCGTCGCTTCAAAATACTTCCACGGAAAACCGAATACCGCCGAGCGAGAGACTTCCGTGCGCCAGTTGATTCGGCGCGTCGTGGATACGATCGTCCGCTGGGGCGAGGAGGGCGGCTATTTTGCCAGCGCCGAATCCAAGAACGCTTTCCGAGATGAACTGACCCACTTGCTGGTCGAGCAGAAGGTGGCCTTCAATTCGCCTGTATGGTTCAACGTTGGTGTCCAAGCCAAGCCGCAGTGTTCGGCCTGCTTCATCAACTCCGTCCAGGACAGCATGGAATCCATTATGAACCTGGCAAAGACGGAAGGGATGCTCTTCAAGTGGGGATCGGGCACGGGAACGAACTTCTCGACTCTGCGAGGCAGCCACGAGTCGCTATCGGGCGGCGGTATTGCTTCGGGACCCGTCAGTTTCATGAAAGGCTTCGACGCTTTTGCCGGAGTGATCAAAAGCGGCGGGAAGACGCGCCGCGCCGCGAAGATGGTGATCCTCAATGTGGACCATCCAGACATCATCGAATTCATTCAGAGCAAAACGAAGGAAGAGCGCAAGGCGCAGCTCCTGATCGAACAGGGCTACGACAGCTCCATAGATGGAGAGGCGTATTCCTCCGTCTTCTTCCAGAATGCGAATCATTCCGTTCGGGTCACCGATGAATTCATGCGCGCAGTTGAAGAGGACCGCGATTGGTGGACTCGCAACGTGAACGATGGAAAGCCACTGGAGAAGTTTCGCGCACGCGACCTACTGCGTGAGATGGCCGATTCCGCATGGCGTTGCGGAGATCCCGGGATGCAGTACGACTCGACGATCAACCGCTGGCACACCTGCAAGGCCACAGACCGAATCTATGCCTCCAATCCTTGCTCCGAGTACATGTTCCTCGACGACACGGCCTGCAATCTCGCGTCGCTCAATTTGCTCAAGTTCCTGGGCTCCAACGGACAATTCGATACGGAAGCGTTTCGTCACTCCGTGGACGTCACCATTACCGCTCAGGAAATTCTCGTCGACAATGCCAGCTATCCCACCGACCGAATCGCGCGCAACTCACACGACTATCGCCCGCTGGGTCTTGGATATGCAAATCTCGGCGCCCTGTTGATGTCGCTCGCTCTTCCTTACGATTCCGACGGCGGCCGCGACTTCTGCGGCGCCATCACAGCACTCATGACAGGCGAGGCCTACGCGCAGTCGGCGCGCATCGCCGAGAGGATGGGCCCGTTTGGCAGCTACTTGCGCAACCGCGAGGCCATGCTTGATGTCGTTCGCATGCACCGCGACGCTCTTCGCCCGATCAAGGAAGAGCATGTGCAGCCTTCGCTGCTCCGAGCTGCCCAGGAATCGTGGGACAACGCGCTCGAACGCGGCGAGAAATTCGGTTACAAGAATTCCCAGGTTTCCGTGCTCGCGCCAACCGGAACGATTGGCTTCATGATGGATTGCGATACCACAGGAATTGAGCCGGACCTCGCCCTCGTAAAACAGAAGCGCCTCGTTGGCGGCGGCGTCATCAAGATTGTCAACAACACGGTGCCGCAGGCCCTGATGCACCTTGAGTACCCCCCGGAACATGTGGCGCAAATCGTGGACCACATCGATGCCAACGGCACGATTGAGGGAGCGCCCGGATTGAATCCGGATCATCTGTCGGTTTTTGATTGCTCGCTTGCGCCAGCAGGTGGCGGGCGCTCGATTTCCTGGCGTGGCCATCTGCACATGATGGCGGCGGCGCAACCTTTTCTCTCCGGCGCGATCAGCAAGACAATCAACATGCCGGAAGAATCCACTGTCGAAGACATTATGGAGGCCTACGCGGAATCCTGGAAACTCGGCCTCAAATCCGTAGCCATTTACCGCGACAATTCCAAACGGTCGCAGCCGCTTTCCGCTTCCGGCAAGAAGGACGAGGAGAAGCCCTCAGAGGCCGCAGCAGCGGCGGCTCCCGCAGCAAAGGTTGAGCCACCCTCTCCCGAGCAGCAGGAACTCTTTTCTCGGGCAAAGCGCCGCAAGCTCCCCAACGAGAGAACCTCGATCACGCACAAGTTCTCGATTGGGGGACATGAGGGCTACCTAACGGTCGGGAAGTACGAGGATGGTGCACCGGGTGAAATCTTTATCAAGATGGCCAAGGAAGGTTCCACGCTTTCCGGCATCATGGATGCCTTCGCCCTATCTGTCTCCATCGCATTGCAATACGGTGTGCCGATGCGCGCACTCGTGGACAAGTTCGTGAATTCACGGTTCGAGCCCTCGGGCTATACAGGCAATCCGGAAATCCGCTACGCCAAATCGATCGTGGACTACATCGGGCGCTGGCTCGGCGGGAAGTTCATCT
>Ga0326727_10028769_pt1 | contig 10073 bp, 7 predicted proteins | sample MB2enrmetagenome_FD_207643 | JGI IMG/M metagenome (GOLD analysis project Ga0326727, IMG submission 207643) | Lab enriched peat soil microbial communities from McLean, Ithaca, NY, United States - MB29MY | ecosystem: Environmental > Terrestrial > Soil > Wetlands > Peat | place: USA: New York...
CGCCGATGTCTTCGTTCCAGAGCTCGGGGCGAGCCGCGATAAAATCGCGCATCAATTGGATGCATTCCGCATCCTGCACGATTTCGATTTTCACCCCCTGGCTACGGATGTAATCCTCCGGCCCCTGGAATGTGACATTCTCGCCGATTACGATGTGCGGGATCTTGTAGAGCAGCGCCGCCCCGCTGCACATCGGGCACGGCGACAGCGTCGAATAGAGCACGCACTCCGCGTACACGCGGGCCGGGAGACGTCCCGCGTTTTCCAAGCAATTCATCTCCGCGTGATGGATCACGCTCCCATGCTGGACTCGCTGGTTATGACCGCGTCCGATGATCTGCCCTTTGTGGACGAGAACGGATCCGATGGGAATGCCGCCCGCAGCCAGGCCCTTGCGAGCCTCCTCGATGGCGGCGCGAAGAAAGGTGTCGCTTTCCGGCATGGGCGCGCAGCCTAGCGGGCAGCGCCGCGCGGATACAGAGAAAACTGCTTGAGTTGGCGCGAAGTTTTGCCATGTTAACCGCCCGCCGCGAGCCGCAAGGCCCCGGCAATTTCCCGACGATTTTCCAAAAGCATCGTTAGCTCAATTGGTAGAGCAAGTGACTCTTAATCACTAGGTTCTGGGTTCGAGTCCCAGACGATGCACCACATTAAGTTGCTTATACAAAGCATATTGCAATAAATAGTAATTCCCGGATTTTGTTGCATATTTTCAATTCTGGACACTTTCTGGACACTTATCCGGATCATCCCCAGGGCTTCGAGCATCGGCACGATGAATACGCACAACCTTCAAAACCGGTTGAGGAACATGCAAGCAACCTGGCGGGTTGCCGGCGCGATGGCGCGCTCGTATCCAACTCATGCGGTTGGATAACTAACGCCCAACCAACCGGCGGGGTTGGCGTTGGCACGGCACGACTAGAATGCTCGCCAACGGCAGGCTGAAAGTCTAATTGTCGCTTCCGCCGCCGCCCGCGCGCGCGCGACTGCGACACGCTCTCACAGATGTAACGCCTTGGGCTGTTCTTCCAACGACAGCCGATCCATTGCCGCACGCCGCCGCCCGATCAATCCATCCGCCGATCCGATGCCAGAATGCAGCAGTCGCTCCAACGCGCGATGGCAAAAAATGTCCAAGCTCACCTAGGCGGTTATCAGGCATTTACCCTATATCCTGGGCACTCGAAACCTGCTTGAGTTGCGGAATTGCAAGAAAGGCCCAGAGTCGATGGAGGCCAATAAATGCTTGACCCACGATATTTTGTGTGGAGATTTGCGGGCTTTGTGGCGCGATGCTTGCTGAATATTTGGAACCCTACCTATGACTACTGACGCATCCACGACCCCCCCGCGTGTCGATTTGTCGGCTGAATTTGCCGACGATGAGTGGTTCAAGTTCACAGAAAAAGAGATGGATGAGGACCTTGTAAGCGTGATCCTGGCGAACGAGCAAGAGCCGGACAATGCGGCGCACGCCACTTCCGAGGATACTCTGACCAGGGCATCGAATGAGTTTATGGATGAAAACGGCGTTGCTCTTTTCGCCGCCCTCACCCATCTCGCCAATCGCAAGGGACGATAACCGCCCACTGGATGTCCGACAGTGCCGCTCACGCGCTTCTCAGCGCGGACCTTTCAGACCCGTCTGCACGCGTTAAAACCTTCAGATGGGCACTTTCTGGCGTGCGTGCCGTCATGGAGCGCAGCAAGACTTCACCCCAGGATAATTTCATAAACCCGCATTTATTGTTGGATGTGCTCGTTCATACCCAGCGAGATTTGAGTCGTTTTAATGGTCCAGACGCTTTCAAAACCGGCGGTCATTTATGCTTTTGGATTTCCCGGCTAAAGCCGTTCCGAGCCTGCAAGGGCCTTCACCCGCTTTACACGAATGAAACACTGGGGCTTACCGTCGGGCTGTCGATTGTCCGCGAAACCCAAGGCCCGAAGCCCATCAATTGTAATGTCATGGCGAACCTGATCTACAATTTGCGGTATGGGCATTCATCCCCGGTTGGGGTATCCAATGAGTTTCAGCTACTCTATAGCTGACCTGCCGAAAGGCACCCGGGCAGAATAGCTTTCGGAATATCGTTCGCCGGCTCGATGGTTGCAGCATGATCGCCCCCGACGGGGTTCTGGCTTGGACCAGAATCGAAATGATTTCCGGAATGGTTTTGCCCTGTGAGGCCACTGGTTACCGCATCTCAGATTCGGTATAGGCCACCACCCTTCGCATGTCGCTGATTCCTTGTATGACGCCATGCCGTCCAACTTCCCCACTCTCAATGGGATACCTTTGAGAAAAACTGGAACTGCGATATGGACTGAACGGGCCGTTTCCTCAAAACTAGCTGCGGTCCGATGCACGATTCGAAACGCCCCCCCTGGAGATGACCCCCGGTTCCATTGTCCGATGCCGCAATCGCGAATGGGTGCTCCTACCCAGCAATCAGGATAATCTCCTCGTATTGCGACCGTTAACTGGGGCGACCGACGAGGTGGTTGCGCTCCACAAGGGGCTAACCGATTTGATTGGCTACTCGTTCCCAGAGGAACGGGTGCGCTCGGCGAAGTTTCCGCCGCCGACGCCTGACGACGTTTCCAACGTCGCGGGTGCCCACCTGCTCTGGCAGGCGGCACGCCTCACCTTGCGCGAAGGCGCGACACCGCTGCGCTCGTTAGGCCGGGTGTCCATTCGCCCACGCACTTACCAGTTTGTGCCGTTACTCATGGCTTTGCGTCTCGACACGGTCCGAATGCTCATCGCCGACGACGTTGGCGTAGGAAAAACGGTCGAGGGGCTACTCATCGTGCGGGAGTTGCTGGATCGCGGCGAAATCAAACGCCTCTGCGTCCTTTGCCCACCCTACCTTTGCGACCAGTGGCAAAAGGAACTTAGCGAGAAATTCAGCCTCGATGCGGTGATCATCCGTTCCGGCACGGTCGGCCAGCTTGAGCGGCGCATCCCTGCCGGCGGGGGCAGCATATACAGCTATTACCCGGTCCAGGTCGTCAGCATTGATTTCGTGAAGGGCGACCGTAAACGGGACAATTTCATCCAGCACTGCCCAGACTTCGTGATCGTGGACGAGGCTCACGGAGCGGCATCAGCCACCGGCGCCAACAGCAACCAGCAGCAACGGCATGAACTCCTGAAAAACCTCGCGGCCTCGCCAACTCGCCACCTCGTTATGCTCACCGCCACGCCTCACAGCGGCGTTCCCGAGGCGTTCCGCTCCTTGCTGGCGTTGCTCCGGCCCGAGTTCGCCCGCTACGAAATCACGGCACTCACCGAGCCCCAGCGCATCGAACTCGCCAGGCACTTCGTCCAGCGCACCCGCAAGGACATCGAGAAGGATTGGGAAGCCGAGCACTGTTTCCCCGTACGCATCGGCTCCGACGAGAATTACCGCCTGTCCGAAGCCTACGCAGACCTGTTTGAAAAAACCTACGAGTTTTGTACGGAACTGGTTCGCACCGGCCAGTCGTTGGACAAACGCCAGCAGCGTGTTCGCTATTGGGCCGCACTTGGGTTGTTGCGTTGCGTAATGTCCAGTCCAGCCGCGGCCATCGCCGCCCTCAACCGGCGCGACGGCGCATTGCCGCAGACGGAAGACGACGTGGAGTTCAGCCAGAATATTTTCGAGTCATCCAACGAACAGACCGATGACAGCCAGCCCACACCTCCGATTGAATCGGCGGAACAGACCATGCCGGAGAGCGAAAAGCGCAAACTCCGCGACCTCTCACGCCTGGCTGCTTCCATTGCCCTCACGCCCAATGACACGAAGCTCGCCGGTTGCGCCAAGCTGGTTGCGGGGCTTCTCCGGGAAGGCTTTCACCCCATCGTCTGGTGTCGCTACATCGCCACGGCTGATTATGTGGCCGAGGGATTACAACGCGCCCTGAGCCGCGAGTTCGGTGATGTTCGCGTCGCCTCCATCACCGGCATGCTCAGTGACGACGAGCGGCGCGCCAAGGTCGCGGAACTCACGCAGGAAAAGCGCCGCGTTCTGGTCGCCACCGATTGCCTCAGTGAAGGCATCAACTTGCAAACCGCCTTCAACGCTGCACTGCACTACGACCTTCCATGGAACCCGAATCGCCTTGAGCAGCGCGAAGGCCGCGTGGATCGCTTCGGCCAGACATTATCGAAAACGGTTAAGACCATCCGTTACTTCAGCCCGGATAACGCGGTGGATGGCGTTGTGATTCGTGTATTGCTCGACAAGGCCAAGGAGATTCGCAGGGCTCTTGGGACATACGTCCCCGTTCCCGAAGAAAGCGAGACTGTGACGCAAGCGGTGCTCAAGGCGCTGTTTTTCAAAGGCCGAACGGTTGAGGAGACCATGCCGCAACTGGAACTCGGCTTGGAAATTCCGGAAGTGGTCGAACTTCACCGAAGCTGGGATCTCGACGCCGCACGTGAAAAGGAAAACCGGACCCGCTTCGCCCAACGCGCCTTGAAGCCGGAAGAAGTGCGTAAGGAGCTTGAAGCCACCGACGCCGTCCTGGGCGACCCCGATGCCGTCCGGATGTTCGTATTGAGCGCTGCCCAGCGGCTTGGCGTATTGATTACGCCAGACCGCCGAACAAACGTCTTTCGCGTCGGTGTCAGCCCCGAGACTCGCGCCGGCTTGCCTACCGCTATCGCCGCCGCGCTCCCGATCATCAAGAGCGGTTACTGGTATGTCAGCTTCGTGGCGCCCACGCCGGAAGGCGCTGAATATCTCGGTCGCAATCACCGATTCGTTGCCACGCTTGCGCAGTTCCTCATGGAAGAAGCCCTCACCAAGGGCGCAGGGGCGCGGGCTTCGCGCTGCGGTGCGATGCGCACCGAAGCTGTCTCACGGCTGACCACACTCTATTTGCTGCGGCTGCGTTTCCTCATCGAACAACCCGACCACACACCGTTACTCGCCGAAGAAGTCCAGGTCATCGGCCATAGCGGTACGGCGGACAAACCTATGTGGATTAGTAGCGACGAGGCTCTCAAACTTTTGGAACAGGCGGGCGCGGACGCCAACATTGGCGAGGAGGAGAAGCGAGAACTAATATCCACCGCGCTAGGTGGCTGGATGGGTCTCGATCCCGCCATTCAAAATCATATCACCCAGCGCGCCGAGGCTCTCACCGAGGCCCACCGCCGCATTCGTCAGGCCGTTTCTATGCGCGTCCGCGGTCTCACCGTCAAACCACAGATGCCACCGGATCTGCTTGGCATGCTCGTCCTTCAACCGTTTGTCGGTAATTCCTGATTCATGTCGTCCTTTCCCTCCATCCGGATTGAAGGCGGCCTGCTCGGCCCGGAATTGCTCGACCAAGTAATAGCCGCAGACGTCCCGGGCCAGAGTGCCACAAAGGCCAACCGGAGATCGTGCGCGTTCATTACGCCGGCCTTCCCGAGGTTTCCAGCGCCAGGACTTCCGATAGTCGGTACAGCAGCTTCCGTTGACTCAGGTAGACCGGGTGAAGCTTCCCGTCCCTTTGCCGCCTCTTACAGGTTTCGCCACTGCACCGCCAGCGCTCCGCCAGCTCGCGCCGCGTGAGGAATTTTTCCGTTTGCTCGATTAATGTCTTAGGTTCAGGCATGAGCCAAACCTATGGGTCACGATTGCAACATCAACAATTTGAGTATGTTACAATACTACCCCGGAACTCTTAGGGTTGATTTTTGGCTACCTTCCCAAGACTCGCCGACGGAGAGTCGACCGGACGCCGGAACTCTTAGGGTTGATTTTTTTCGCGTGAGATTCCCTTTGCTCCCCCCCGTTTCGACCCGGGCTCCTTACCGGCGGCATTCAGAACAGGGTTCTCAAACAATTCGTCCAGGCTCGGTCCAACCCTGACAGATTTCCTTCGCGCACCTGAAGCCCTCTTTGCCTTCTTGATGCGCTTCTCTTGCTCCAATCGAGGGGAACCAACTCTCAGCAAAGGCAGGATCGGAAGCAGTCGCTTGATGTACTCCTCATTGCCGAGTTGGCTAAAATAGCCTGATACGTGCATTCCCCAGCCATTCTCCCAATGGTGAACCGCCACCAGTGCTCGCTCGTGACGAGCCTGTATTTCCTTCGCCAAAACCGCAGCGTAAAGGGCACCGACACCGTCGCGAAGTTCTTCGATGAGATTTTCAATCGGCTCCTTCCGCAGCTCGGCCCGATTATCAAGCTGGCGAAGGCGTTTGTTTAATTGCTGGTACAAGGATTCGGAATGCTCTTTGCTCCAGGGTGAAGCCCACCTTTCCAGGATTTTAATGTCTGTCCCCCTCGCGGCTCCTCCTCGCTCGATGCGCTGCATGACGGCCACGGCCGGGAACTTCCGATCCAACTCCGCGCGTCGTTTTGCGTCCGGTTCGCACCCGTAAACAAAGGCATACTGGTCCGCCAGATTCTTGTAATGTATCCACTCCCGCGTGTACGGTGAAACGCTTCCGCCGTGGAGGCGCCACTGGTTTTCCCAGAACTCTGGTAGCAGCCTCACATATCGCTCGATGCGTTTAATCACCCGCAGTTTCCTCCACCGGTCCCATTTCTTGATGATGGTCCAGTAATAGTCCGCAGGAAATTCCTTCCGGGCAAGCGGCACCCCTTTGCCGGATTTTTCCAACTTCCGGATGTATTCATCGACCTCCGACCGCGCCACGAGTGGCGAGTAATCCGATTCGATCAAATCGTGCAACCGTCCTATATGTTCTGCCAACGGCGGGTGCCGAAGGACTTCGCGCTTCACAAACCGGCGCGCAGTCGGGCTCCATTCTTTACGCTCCTCGAAACAGGTATCCAGTTCATCGAGCCATCGTGCTACGTGGGGCTTTAGCGCCGTTTTTGAAGTGCTGGCCATTTGCTTTATCCCTGGTTGGAAGTCTCTTCCGCTGCCGGCGCTTTCTCGCCGGCGCCGTCGTTCATCGGCCTCTCGTTCTCCGGCATTGGCAACAGTTTTCCCATGCCGAAGGTGACGCGCTTCTTCGTGTCAACATAATGCTCGGAAGTGATGGCAATGTCCGCATGGCGCAGCATCCGACTCGCTGCGTAGATGCCGAATTTCGCGCACAATTGGCTGCCAAATTCCTTTCTCATTTCATGAATAGGCTTCATGGCCGTCACTCCCTTTTTGCGCAGCCAGGCCGTCAGAGCATCGAAGTGCCGTTGCGCCCGATAATGCGAGTACCTCTCACCGACGCGCGGCTCCACATCGCTCTCAATTACAAAGGAGGAGGTAGCCTTTGCGTGCCACCCCTGAAACATCGCCCGAAGCTCCGGGTCAATCGGCACGTCGCCACTACTGTCGTCTGTCTTGGGTGTAAAATGTTCCGTCGCCTCGATCCGAATAACGCCATCCGCCCACCGGAACGCAGACCATGGCAGCCTGTCAATCTCACCGCGCCGCAAGCCGACCATTGTCGCCAAGAGAAAGATTTTCAACTGTTGCTCCGGCAGGTCGCTGATGGCGTCTTTAATCAGAGCCTCGATGTCCACCGTACTACGGTAGCGCATACTTTCCCTAGGGTAGAACTTCACTCCCTCAAATGGCATCGCCGCCGGCTTGTTCGTGCCCAGGAGCTTCAGTAGGTCCGGCGCAAAGAGGCTCTTGCCTTGCCTCATGATGGAATTGCAGGAGATTCGCGCCCGCCGTTGCAAAATCGGATTGTTGCCCGCGTCTTTTACGAAAGCGATCTTCCATCGCGTCACGCGGTCCGGCGTCACCCGCTCCAGCCTGATGGCATCGATTCGGCCAATCCATTTCTCCCGTCCTCCGTTAATGTGATCAAACCGGGATGCGTCACCCTTGATGCCGAAAATCCCGGCAAGCATCGTGCGAAATTTTTGGGCGTAATCCTCAAGGGTTTTCGGCTTGCCCGCCCATTGGACGCGCAACTCCTTCAGAAACGCCCCCACGGTTCTCAGATCCTTCCGCTTAACCTGCGGCTTGAACACGGCGAGTGCTGCGTCCCAACCCGCCCCCACCAGCGTGGCGTAGATTTCCTTTGCCGTAGCTGCGGCATCGGAACGGTTGGCTGTGTGCAAATTGAAGGTTTCCCGTCTCCCCAAATGGCAAATCTTCACAGCCCAGAACTTTGAAGCCACCGCTTTGCCGTCCCTCTTCTTTGTTGGCAGAAAGACCACATCATACCAATACCGCTGGTCGCTTTTACCGAAACGCTGTTCAGTTTTATCCGAAGACTGTCTGGACACTTTCTGGACACTTTTTTCGTTCAGAACCAACCCGTTTTGTTTGGAATTTTTCATGTTAACTGCTCCATAAGCTTCTTATTTCCAGTATTTTGACTGGAACACTTAGGAGCAGTATCAAAAAGTACGGGTTAAGGCTACAAAAAAACTCTTAATCACTAGGTTCTGGGTTCGAGTCCCAGACGATGCACCATCCGGCTCAATCCACGAGGTCGCGCTCGAGCTGCTCCAGCGTCTTTCCGCGCGTCTCTGGCAGCCGCTTGTAGAGGAAGATGAACCCGGCAAAACAGATGCCGGCATAGACCCAGAAACAACGCGCCATTCCCATCGTGCGATACATCACCGGGAACATCTCCGATAACGCGAAGTTCGCCAGCCACAATGCCGCGACGGATACCGACATTGCCGCACCCCGGATGCGATTTGGAAAAATTTCCGAGAGGATCACCCAGGTGATCGGCGCGAGCGAATAGCAATAGCATGCGATCGCCGCCACCACGAGTATCACCGGCACGGGTCCCTTTAGATTCAGGTAGTACGCAAGCCCGGCTACGAGATAGATCACCGCAAGGCCCAGTGCACCGCTCAGCATCAACACCCGCCGGCCCCAGCGATCCACGGTCCCGATTGCCACGAAGGTCATCAAGAGACCGACGGCGCCCGTTATGACAATGCTGAACATGATTCCCGATACTGCGTAGCCAGCCTCCGCAAAAATGCGTGAACCGTATTGGTAGATGACGTTGATCCCGCACCATTGCTGGAACACTGCGAGCACAATCCCCAACACCAGAATCTTCAGCATCTTCGGCTCGAACAATTCGCGCAGATCGACCTTGTCGATTTCGTTTACCAGCGTCGCTTCGATATCCAGCGCTGAAGCCTCTCCGTATTCCGGGCCGCCGATCTTGCTCAAGACCTTGCGCGCCGGCCCGCCGCGGCCTTTCTTGAGCAGCCAGCGGGGGCTCTCCGGCACCAGCATCATTGCGAGAAAGAAGATGCACGCCGGAATCGCGGTGACCCCGAACATCCAGCGCCACGCGCTTTGCACGTTCCACGAATCCCACGGAATTTGATCGATCGCGACTCCTGGAGGCGTCGGACGCGCGATGAGCCAGTTGACGATTTGCGCCGCCATGACTCCGAGCGCGATCGTCACTTGATTGAGCGCGACCAACCTTCCGCGCATCGACGCCGGCGCGATCTCCGCGATGTAGAGCGGCGAAAGATTCGACGCGACTCCAATCGCAACCCCGCCCAGCAATCGGTTCGCAATAAACAGCGGGAAACTGTGGGCAATCCCTGTGCCGATCGAGGTCACCACGAACAATAGTCCCGCCAGCACCAGCAGCGGTTTGCGCCCCCACTTGTCGCTCAGCGCTCCGGCAAGCGTCGCGCCCACCAACGCGCCGATCAGGGCGCTGCTCATCGCCCAGCCGACTTCCCACGCGCTCGCCAGCCTGAAAAACTTCTCATAGAAGATTTCAGCGCCACCGATTACGACCCAGTCGTACCCGAACATCAATCCCCCCATCGCCGCGGCGAATGTAATCCCAAATAAATAGAGCCGATTTAAATTCGCGTTCGGACCGCCGATCGCGACCGGTGTGGAAGCAGGAGGAGTGATCAAGAGGGGGGAGGGTTGCCGGTATTAAACGATTAACGCGGGGCGTCTGGCAATGCCGCCCATGGCCCGGCTTTGAAATGATCGCGCGACGCCCATTTTTCCCACAGTTCCGGATCGGTCAACGCCTTGATGAAAATGCCGCCAACTACCGATCGCGCGTGAAAACCGCCCCTTCCAATGTCGTCCGTCCCGTAGGTATCCACGAGCGGTTCCCGGCGAGGGGTCCCGTCCAGATAGGCGTAAAACGGGTC
>Ga0326727_10028771_pt1 | contig 10072 bp, 7 predicted proteins | sample MB2enrmetagenome_FD_207643 | JGI IMG/M metagenome (GOLD analysis project Ga0326727, IMG submission 207643) | Lab enriched peat soil microbial communities from McLean, Ithaca, NY, United States - MB29MY | ecosystem: Environmental > Terrestrial > Soil > Wetlands > Peat | place: USA: New York...
CAGTTACAGGCCTGCAAGTTTCAAGCGTTGACGCTGTCCTGCCGAGTTCCTCTTCGCAACGTCTCAAGCACCAGAGAGAGCGCATCTTCCCAATGGGGCATGCGCACCCCGAATGTGTCCTCCACAAGCCGGCACGACAACCGCGAATTGGCCGGGCGCTTGGCGGGGCGGGAATACTCGCTGGCTTTGATCGCCACCAGATTGGGCGCCGCCGTTCCATCAACCTCATACCGATCCGCGAGCAGAGCCTTCGCGAACCCAAACCATGTGGTCTCGCCCGCGTTGCTCAGGTTGTAAATGCCGCTTCGTCCTTGGAGTCCGCCGATTGCAGGGGGCAGTATCTGCGCCAATATATCCGCCGTAGCTTGCGCAATACATTCGCTGGAGGTCGGAGCGCCGTGCTGGTCGTCCACGATCCGCAATTCGTCGCGTTCTTCGGCCAGGCGCAGCATCGTCAACAGGAAGTTATTTCCGCGCGCTCCATACACCCAGCTGGTGCGCAGAATGAGCGCCTCGCAGCCCACCGCCCGGATGGCTTCGTCGCCGGCAAGCTTGGTCTTCCCATAAACACTCAGCGGGTTGGGCGTATCGGTTTCAAGGTACGGGCTCGGCTTGGCGCCATCGAAGACATAGTCGGTGGAGTAATGCACCAGAATGCTGCTCAGCCGTTTAGCTTCTTCCGCAATCACTCCTGGCGCTCGACCGTTGATCGCCATGGCCAGCTCCGGCTCGCTTTCAGCCTTATCCACTGCCGTGTAAGCCGCGGCATTCAGGATGACTGCCGGTTCCGACGCGCGTATCGTCTCGCGAATCGAATCAGCCTGCGCAAAATCTACCTTGGGATACTCAACTGAAGCGATCTGTCCGAGGCATGCCAATCTGTGGCGAAGTTCCCACCCAACTTGGCCGGAACTGCCAAAAATCAATATCTTTGTATTCGCCATCCCATTCCTTTAGTACGACTCTAACTTGAAAACACTCCACCGGCAACCGGCTGAGCCGCTCCGGATTTCTGCTCGGTTAGCTGAAGGCCGTCATCGTCGCATCAAAAGGAATTCTGAGTTCAGGCCGTGGCCGGCTCCAGTATCTCCGGATCCACTTCCATGGCCGCGTGTTGGTTGATGAGTTCCAGCGTGAGGACGAATCGGTTGCCGGTGCATTTTCTAACCAGCGTCCCTTCAATTCCCCGCATCAGTCCGCTCTTGATGCGAACCTTCTCGCCAACCACAAGTTCGCGATATGGTTCGATATGTTGGCTGCGCAATCCACAGCGGAGAATCTCGACATCGGAATCGGGAAGCGGAACTCCCTCTCTGCCGTTGCCCACAATCTGTAGAACCCCGGGAGACTGAAGAACCTTGACGCGTTCCCGCGAGCTGATGTGCACGAACAAATAGGTGGGAAACAGCGGCAGAATAGTCTTGACTCGCTGCCGGTTCTTCCACAGACGAACTGTCTCATAGGTGGGAAGAAACGACTCGATCTCACGCAATCCGAGATGTTTCACCACGGACTTTTCGCTCTGCGGCACAGTGAAAACTGCGTACCATTTCCGCTCGCTTGCCCGGCCTCCCACCGCGGCATCCAGGTGTATGTTGCCGGAGAACTCTGTATCGAACTTTTCCATGTCAATCCAACCTTCTTTGGAATGAAAACACCACGGACGATGCGGAGATCGATCGGTGCGATCTCTCGATCGCGCAGCCAGATCAGGCTCTTGCCAGATTCCGATCGCTTCGCCGCCCAACATCGGCGGGCGCGGTCCGGACCATGAACTCCATCGCGCGGAGCGGCGGAAGTGGTCTACCCGGCGGAGCGCCGATCTTTTGCACAAGCGAATCGAATTGAGGATCGCCTTTTAGCCGCCGCAAGGCCGGATCGGATCCAAACCCCAGGCTCCAAAGCGAACCTTCGGCATAGGAGGCCTCCAGCCACTGAGTGGCCTGCCGGCCATGGCCCAAGCCAATTAAAACCAGCGCCCGGCCGTAGGAATTGCTCGGCTTCTTTTGGGCATTCGGTTGGTCCAGAATTTGCAGAACGTCCAGCGCCCTGACGGTCTGTTTTGCGATTGCATAGGCGTACCCCAAGGCGCCCTGCAAGGTTTGGCTGCGCGGAAACTCAGCCGCGATTGCCTCAATACGTTCGATGCTTTCCTCGGTCGGGCCTGCCTGGTTCAACGCCAGTGCCTCGATGGCGCCGATCGTGGCGCCCGATCCGCCGCTCCCCCTCACTTGCGCGACCAGTTCCAGAGCCCGTTCAAAATCGCCTTGCAGGTACTTGCTCCAGCAAACAATAGCGCCCAGCGTGGAGACCAGCGTGTTCTGCATCCATGCCTCCCATGCGCAATGAAAGGCGCTTGCCAAGTCACCCTCCGCGATGTGCACCAGGGCCAGACCGGCCAGGGCAAACGACAGTCTGGGTTGCTTGCTCAGCACGTCCTCAAATCCTATGCGCGCTTGCCGCCACTTTCGCGCGGAAACCAGATTGAGCCATGCCTGGCTGCATCTTCCGTCGAGGTCCTGAGAGTCCAGTTGAGCTGCCCGCCGCAATGCCTCCGATGCGCAGGGGTATGCAACGGAGCCATCCATCACGCCTTCAAGCGAAGCCGAGATCATGCTGTCGGCCAGGCCAATAAGAGCCCGCGGGTTGCCTGGATACTGGTCGATCGCCTTGCGGTAGATCCCGGCAATCGTGTTCAGGTTTTCTTCCGAATGGGTCTCCCACATCTCCGTGGCGCGCGCCGTCAGCTCCAGAGATCTTCTCTTCCGGGTCTCGAGCGCCTCGTCGCCGTCCGTCTCGCCGCCCCGGGTTTCTTCGCCCAGGCTGGTAAGCCAGCGATCAATCTCTTGCGGGTAGGCGAACACCGAGCCTTTGCAGCCTCCAAAGTGATGAACCGGCAAGCCGTGAGACGCATGCCATCGCTGCACAGTCCGTGGGCTGCGCTCAAGATAATCGGCAATCGATTTCCAGGAATCCAAACGCAATTTAGGCATGGTTCTGCAAACCTTTCTGGTCATGCTGAGGATTGCAGGTCTTGGGAGGGAGGAATGCAGTCTGGTGCACTTACTTGATATTCAGCGCGAATCGCATGAGAAGCTTGGATGGGCAAACTATAGCCCAATTGAGCATACGAATGCAATGAAGCTTTGATGAATTACTTTCTTCGCTGACTCTACTAGCTGAGTTTAAGTTATGCAAGTGAAAACATCCATCGCTCGACGTGAAGTGGCGCGCATTGTCGCTATGTGTCATAGGATGATGTGAATTGTCTCATTCTTGCAACATTTCCGCGTATGCATGCACTCACGCAAAAGCGCCCCGATTGTAATGTTGTCAACATGTCTTCACCGCCGTGAGGGCAATTTCCTCTGTGGATAAAGGCCGATATGCCTCAAACATCAAGCCAAGTTAGACCTGCTGGAGGGCCCAATCAAGGAGTTATTGGACTAAAGTAACTTCAGAATCAAGACAGTTATAGTCTCGGAAGCCGAGTGTTCGACTTATTGAACGCGCGGCTCGCCGGTCGGCAGAAAAGCCGCGCCGGAGATTTCATTGCCCGAGGCCAGCACTTGCCTCAAGCGCTCCGAATTAGCGCCGCTGCGACAGACGCCTGCCACTAGCATTCGTAGCGCGGTGGCCGGCGTTGTCTCCGGCTGGAGGCGGAAGATCCAGGGAATGTTCGTCGAGGTCAGCGTCTTATCGCTGCTCAGCGCGATCACCGGAACAAAGCTTTTGAGCGCCAGTTGCTCAGACAAATGGCTGGCATTTCGATCGAGGGCCACGATGGCCAGCGCGTGCTCGTCCATCAGCGCGTGAACCAGTTCGGTTGAGGCCGCGCCCCAATTCCGATCGCTCTCCACAGGCAGCAGCTTCAACGGCCGCCCTTTTGCCGCACCGAACGCCAGCTCCGCCTTTACTTCCGGCGACTCGGCAACCTCGGCTGCCTTGGGCCCGAACAATACAATGTTGATCGGCCCCGCCGGCACATCGGCTCGACGCGGCCCTGCATAGTCCACGCCATCCTCGCCGACCTGCGCATAAGGCTGCGAGGCAGGGCTCAGGGAATAGGGAACAGGGAACAACGAACGGCCCTCTCCTGTGCTAGTTGTCTGCCCCACCGCAGGCGGCTGTTTTTCCATGGTGGCAACTTTGTAGGTGATAGCCCCGTTGTGTATCGTGCCCAGATACAGCGGAGCCACATTCTTCCCGTTCGGATCGAAAACCATGCGCCCGGTTACGCCGTCGTATTCTTCAACATCGGCCAGCGCATCGTGAATGCGTGCGCGATTCAAGCCCGCCTTGCAGATCGAATCCAGCAGCATATTCATCGTGTCGTATGCCATTGAGGCGAACTGCTCCGGCTTCTCATGGAAGCGGTTCTCGAAGCGCTTGTTGAAATCGAGCCAGCGCGAATCGCTGCGCGTGGGATCGTAAGGATAAACGGCCTCGAAGCCCTCGGCCGCATCGCCGGCCTCTTTCAACAGCGTATCGCCCAGGGTGCGAAAGGCGCCGAAGACGCGCTGCTTCATACCCGCGGCCCGCATCTGTTTCAGAATCGCAGCTGCCTCCAGCTCATCGCCGATCAGAAAAACTGCGTCCGGGCGCGAGTTGCGAATCACCCTCAATTGCTTGGAGTAATCCGTGTCTCCGGGCTGGAAAATCTGCTCCATCACCACCGGATGGCCCAGCCGGCGCGAGGCATCGAGGAATTTAGGCAGGCCAAAACGGCCATATCGGCTGCTCGCCCTCAGAACCGCCACGCGCTTCAATCCAAGCTCGGTATAGATGTGCCGCGCCAGCGTCAAATATTGCTGCCGGTCATCCTGCATCGTGCCTACGTACCAGGGAATGGTGGTCTCCGGCACAGTGGGATCGCTGTTCGCCGAACTCACCACCGGAAGCTCCGCGCGCAGAGCCACGCGCAGGGCGATGTGTGTCGACTCAGAGCTGATGGAGCCGAAGATCGCCCAGACCTTTTCGTCGTAGGCCATCTTCACCGCTTCATCGGATGCCGAGCCCCAGATGGCAGGGTCGGTAGGCCTAACATCGCCATACACAGCCTTCGCCTGCCAGTTGTTGTAATCGTTATGCAGCATCAGCTTGAAAGGCTTGCCCCCATAGCCTCCGCCGGCATTGGCTTCTTCAACAGCCAACTGCGCGCCGTGCAGCATGCGCAATCCAAGGACCGATTCCGAATTGTGTTCGATCGGCCCAAAGAAACCAATCCGCACCTCGGTCACGTCCTTCGGCTCGGGAATATCGCGCGCCGCGCCGACATAGATATTGGGGCGCGTGTAGTTGGTGTCATAGGGCACCGCGAACTTTGAGTAGGGAGTCATGTCCTTAGGCTCGCCCGCATAGGGCACAACCTCGCGGTCGCGCGGCGGCCCCGGCGGATGCTTGCCGCATTCGCACACACGCTTCGTCGCGTCCGGACTCACCGCGGGCGTCTGGCCCGCAACATTCGACGCGGCAAGCGTGACTAAAATGCCTACCCCTGCCCAAAAACATCCCCTGCGCATGACCACTACTCCTTGCTGCCTTCTGCCTTATCCGTGCGGAACATTGCGATGGCCTCGATCTCAATCAGCAGCTCCGGCCGGCACAGATGCGCCTGAATACCTGTCGAAGCAGGCAGCGGATCGAGTCCCTGCTCCTTGAAGAATGCGGTGCGCCCTGCATTGAACACGTCGTAGTCGCGGTCGATATCGCGCAGGTAGCAACTGGTGCGCACAATGTCGTGCCAGGTGGCGCCCTCGGCTTCAAGCAGTCCGGTGATGTTATCGAAGGTGCGCCGCAACTGAGCGGGGAAGTCGCCAATGTGCACGCTTCTGCCATGCTCGTCGATCGAAGCGGTACCCGAGATCAGCAGGATGACGACCCCGCCGATATCGATGCGCATGCCCCGCGAGAACGAGCTTGGCTTGGCGTAGGCGTAGGCTTCGTTGAGCACGCCGTGATTGGTGATGGCGCGCTTCTCAATCGGCGCGTGTGCGATGGCTTCCAGAATATCCGCGAATGCATTCATGTTTGTCTTGTCTCCTGATTTCTTTATTCCTTTTGACGAATTCCGTGACTTAGCCCCTTGGCGGTTGCGACCCATATATCCTCACCCTGAAAGTCGATCCCCAGTATGTAGTTGTGCGCCGGCGCGGTGGTAACGGCGACCGGCGTTACCTTGCCCTCGGCGTCGCGCACCGTCATCTGCGGCTTGCCGTCTTTCAACGACGGCGTGTAAACAGCCCAATTCGCACCGTCGTAGTAGGCCAGGCCCTTGTCGGTGCCGAACCAGGCGCGCTTGGCATCTATGCCTTTAACCACGTTGGTAAAGTTCGAGGGAAGTCCGCTGTCCTTCTTGAGAAAGTTGTGCCAGTAGCGCCCGTCGTAGTGGCTGTCACCAAAGTACGTGGCTGCCCATAAGACATTGTCTACATAACTGACGGAAGTGACAATCTCGTGGATCAATCCCTGATCCTTGAAGAGCACCATCTCTGTCTCGCCGTCGGGATCGTCGTACTTATCCCACTTTCCGGTCTTCTGATCGTACTCAAGCACTCCGCTGCCCCATATGCCGTAGTAGACCTTGGTCGGGGTCGCTGAAACCGAATAAGACCATATCTCCGCCATAGGCGTGTTGCGCTCGTTATAGAGCGACCATTGGTTGGTGTGCAGATTCAGGCGGCAGGCGCCGGCAGCCGTGGCAATCCAAACGTTCTCGCCCTCGATTGAAACGCTGTAGACCACATCGTTGCTCAGCCCGGAGTTCAACTGCGTGAAGCTGTCGATGTGCCCACCGGAGATGCGGCTTAAACCACCCATCGTCCCCGCCCACACATCGCCTGTGCGTTTGTCCAGCGCCAGCGAGAGCACCGCGCGATGCGCCAGCCCATCGGCGGTGGTGTAGACCTTCCAAGTGCGATTCTCGTAGAGCGCCAGTCCATTCTCCGTGCCCGCCCAGATGCGATCTCCATCCACCAGCACGGCGAAGACGTGATTGTCGGGCAGGCCATTGGCCGTCGTGAAGTTCTCAAAGCGGAATTGCGGCATCCGGGGCAGCGCGCGCACCTGGGGCACAGCAGACGCCGGTGGTGCCGCAAAAGCCGCAGATCCCGCGGCAATAATCAATGCGATCATGCACAGTTTTCTCATCGTGTCCTCAAATACTCGATCAGGTCGTTAAGCTCATCCTTGGTCAGGTCGTTGGTGCGCCCATGCTTGTCGTCCGGATTGAAGACCGTCCATATCTCTTCCAGCGAGCGCGCCGACCCATCGTGCAGATAAGGCGCGGTGAGTGCGATATTGGTCAGCAGAGCGGCCTTCAGAAGGCCAGTGTTGTCGTTAGGCTTCCTCGTCCCCACATCGAAGATCTTCTGGTTCGTGCCCTTGGGCCCGCTGTGGCAATATGCGCAGCGGTTGTATTCGGGAATCGGCTTCTTGAACTTGTCCACGGAACGCTCAAAGATGACCTGGCCACGTTCCTGCGCCGGTGTAAGCTCGCCATTTGCCGACCGCCAGCGATTGGGCCGAGGTGCAAGGCTGCGAATGTACACCGCGAGATCGGTAAGCGTCAGATTGTCGTAATTCTCAGACCGCCAGAAGTACTTTTCCGTCCGCGGCCCGCACTCCGTGGGTATGTTGGGATTGGTGCCCGTCCACTTGTAGGGTTCTGTATCCTTGACGCCTTCGAGCAATTTGTTGTCCACAGTGCTGCGCCCGAAGCCGTCCGGTTCCAGGTTCCATTGCAGGCCGTCGAAGGTGGAATCGATGTGGCAACTGGAGCAGCCGATCTGCCCCTGAAACGAGTAGCGCGCGGTATAGAAAGTCTGCTCACCGCGGCGCAGCACAGTGATGGTCTTCGGCCCGGCCAGCGCAATGGTAGATGCCACGCGGTTGGTGCGCGTATCGATCACGCCGATCGAATCGTCAAGCCGATTTGCGACGAACAGTTTGCGGCCGTCGTGTGTCAGCGCAAGCCCACGCGGATTTCGCCCCACAGGAATCCGCGCGACCACGTAGTTGGCGCTGGCGGAAAGGTCCACGGTGTACGGCTCTGCATGGGTGCGGACGAACCGAAGCAACCGCGGAACATCGATCACCGTCACGATCTCAGAGCCGGCGATTGTGACGTAGATGCGCGACTTGTCCGGGGCAACTGCCACGCCGAACGGCTGCGATGCGTAGCGCTCCAGTTCGTCCAGCGGGATCTCAACAGTCTTGCCCACGTCCGCGCCAAACAATTCAAGTGAATAAGTGAAGGCCCCGCCGTGTTCGAGATGCGCCAGCGGAATCAGATTCTTGGGATGGTACTCGGCCGCAACTCCCAGGCGTCCATCCGCCGAAAACGCAATGTGAAAAACTCCGGCGATCTCGTGCAATGGAATCCTATCGATCACTACGGCGCGCGCCACATCGATAACCGTGATCTCCGACTCCGGCGCGATCCTATTCTCGAACCCAGTCTTGCGCGGCAGCGTATTCGGATACACATGCGTTGCGTAAAGCCTCGCTCCATCCGGCGAGAGCGCAAGATAACTCGATCCGCGCCCGGCCAGCAGCCGCTTCTCTTCCTCGCCTGTCTGCGCGTCGAGCACGGCCACATCGTTGCTGATGCGATTCGCCACAAACAGGCGCTTGCCCTCGTGGTCCTCTACGACACTCGAAGGCTCCGCGCCCACCGGCCACGTTGCCGCAACCGCAAGCGTCTTTGTGTCGATCACCGACATTGTGTCGTCCCACGAGTTGGTGACAAACAGTCGCGCGCCGTCAGGCGAAAGCGAAAGCCCCCGCGGCACGCGTCCCACGGCTATGTTCTTGATCACCGCATATGTGGACGCATCGAGCACGCGCACCTCTTCGCTCTGCTGGCAGAGCACGTAGAGCCGCGCGCCATCGGGCGAAAGCAGAACCTCAAGCGGCGAGGCGTAATCCTCCGACGTGCTCGCGTCCGCCTGAGCGGCTGCGCGGACAGGCCGGCTCGTGAGCGGTGCCACCGAAGCAATCGCCACGGTCAGTGCCACCAGCATCGCGCCAATTCCGGCCCGTATTCCGATTTGATTTCGCCGGCTCACTTTGGCTCCTCAACTCTGAGGACGCGATCGACGCTGAGCTTTTCCAGCGTCTGCTCGCGACCGCTGGGCCAGCGAACAATCAGCTTGTCGATGGCCGTGGCCGCGCCCAGCCCGAAGTGCAGCCGCTCACCATCCTGAGAAAGATAGCCCGAGCCGGCCACGCGCTCTGCCGTTTGCCGCTTGCCCGCCGCATACACTTCAACCCGCGCGCCAATGCCGTCGCGGTTGCTTCCCGTCCCGGTTTTCCCAGTCCTCGCCCCCACCAGCTTGATCTCGATCCAGTGCCCAGCATTGGTGGAAACATTGTGCAGCAGTGTCCCTTTGCCGCCCAGGTTCACTACAAATGCATCCACCTTGCCGTCGTTCTCGTAATCCGCAAAACACGCGCCGCGCGCGGTCGTGCGCTCACTCAATACCGGACCGGCATCGCGCGAGACATCGGCGAATTTGTCGTTGCCGAGTCCGCGAAACAGCGTGTGCTCCTGCGGGATCAGGTGAATCAGCCCGCCGTGAAAGATAAGAATGTCGAGCAGGCCGTCGTTGTCGAAGTCGTAGACACCCGTGCCCCAGCTCACGTATTGCGCATTCGCCTGTGAAACGCCGTTGGACGCGCCCAGGTCTTCAAAGCCGAGCTTCCCAGTGTTGCGCAGGAACCGGTTGTAATGCCCATCGGTCACCCACAGATCAAGCACTCCCCTGCTCTCGAAATCGGCAAACACCGGACCCATCGACGAAGTGGATTCGCCGTTCTGCCCGTAGGCCGTGCCGGTATCGTTGCCGATCTCTTCAAACGTTCCATCGTGCTTGTTGTGAAACAGAAAATTCTCGGTACGGTCGTTGGCGACGTAAATGTCGTCCCAGCCGTCGTTGTCGAAATCGGCTGCCGTGACGCCCATGGTGCGGCCAACGTAGCCGCCAATGCCCGACTTCTCCGTCACATCGGTAAACGTGCCGTCGCAATTGTTGTGGAAAAGCTGATTGGTCTCGCCCTCGTAGTCGAGCGG
>Ga0326727_10028772_pt1 | contig 10072 bp, 4 predicted proteins | sample MB2enrmetagenome_FD_207643 | JGI IMG/M metagenome (GOLD analysis project Ga0326727, IMG submission 207643) | Lab enriched peat soil microbial communities from McLean, Ithaca, NY, United States - MB29MY | ecosystem: Environmental > Terrestrial > Soil > Wetlands > Peat | place: USA: New York...
CTTACGGCGCCGCCGGTTCATCCTGACCACGGACTCCAAACACGGGTTGCCGATTTACCCCAACCTGGCGCGAACGATGGCGCTGACGGCCATCAATCAGCTTTGGGTCGCCGATATCACCTACATCCGCCTGCAAGTGGAGTTCGTCTATCTGGCAGTAATCCTGGACGCCTTTTCGCGGCGTTGTATCGGCTGGGCACTGCAGCGCACCCTGGAAGCTGCGGTCGTCCTGGAGGCCCTACGCATGGCTTTGGCCCTGCGCCGGCCCGGACCAGGTTTGGTCCATCATTCCGATCGTGGCGTGCAGTATGCTTCGCAGGACTACATCGCGCTCCTGTTGGAACATGACATTCGCATCAGCATGAGCCGCATCGGAACACCCTACGACAACGCCCAAGCGGAAAGCTTCATCAAAACCCTCAAGTACGAAGAGGTGTACCGCGGAGAGTACCGCAACCTAGAAGAGGCTAGGCTCTCCATCCGCGAATTCCTGGAGAAAATCTACAACCAGCAGCGCCTGCATTCGGCGCTGGGCTATCGTCCACCAGAAGAGTTTGAAGCTTTACAGCCACCGGTTATTACCAAGGAGCGAGTGAGCCATGAGTTTTCCAAGGCATAGGGAAATCTATCGATCCGATGTTAGGTCAAACACGCTGGGAGCGACGTCTGTCATCTCCCAGCGCTCATCGGCTTCGATGAGTTTCCAGCCGGCTATTCCTTGGCAGGTTGCTCTCCAGCAGAGCCTACCTCCGCTTCACCGACCGAGAGCTAGTGTCAAACAACCAACGTTACCGGACAACGCTTTTACAGCGAACGGCAACAACCCCTTAATTCAGTGTCTCAGCACATGGGTGCAGTCCAACGGGAAGATCCCTATCAGTCTCCCTCAAGCGAAAGGACACCTTGCCTCTCATCCTTGACCTTCTTGCTTCGACCTCTCTTGAGCGGGATCAAGCGACGCTGCGTGATGGTCTCCATCGCCCGCACGAACTCTGCTGTTCCTAGTGGCCTGCCAGTATGCGTGCACTCGCGTATGGCCGCGGTTTCCTCCTCTGAATCTTTCTCCCGCAAGTACTGCCGCCAACTCGAACTGTCCCAGCGCTCCTGCCACTGCCCAAGCTCCAGCAAACCGTCGTTGGCGAGAGCTCGTACAGCTCCACGTACTCGCGCAGCAGGGAGAGGTAGACCAAGCGGTCGGCGTCGCCGTCGAGAACATAGCGGCGTGCATTTCCACGCTGCGTCACGTGGTGAGGAACCCCAACCACGATCACCCGTGCTAATCGCGCCACGGCTGATCAAAATATCAGAAATTGACCCGTGTGTCCCCTGTCTCCCCATGCGGCCAACCGGGACGCCGTGAACCGGCTGTACGCTCCCGCCATGGCCCACCAAGCATGATCCGGGTACAGTCCGCCGTGAAGTATACGCCGTCAGCATGGGTTCCATACCGCCGGACTTTAGCCGCCGCAGGCAACTTTCGTGGATAGATTAGGTTCGGTACTAAGTGTCTGAATTGCGATCAGACAAGGAGGAACTCACTATGAAGATGAAGCTCGCCGTCCTCTTGGCAGTGTTGACCGTGGCGGTCATATTGGCCTTTGCCACGCCCCCTGCGGCGCCGAACGCGGCCGTTAAGGTTGCCGTTCCCGCCGCCAGCAATTCGGTTGCACCTCCCATTACCAACGTTGCCGGCCCCCACCCGGAAATTCGTGACGCCATCGAGGCGCTCCACCGGGCTAAGGCACACCTGGAACATGCCGCACACGATTTTGGCGGTCACCGGGTCAATGCGATTCGCGCCATCGATGAAGCCAACCGCCAACTCGAAATCTGCCTTAAATACTGAGACCAGCAACCCGCGCCATCCAGACAGCGCCTCAGTTTTGAGGCGCTGTTTCTCCTGAATTCGTCATGGGAAAAGGGGGCAGCCTGGTACCCCTCAATTCACCGGGCGAAAGCCGGTGCTTCCCCCGATATGGGGGAGACGTTGCCTTTAACCCAACCGTGTTTGGCTGAATGTTGGCTGAGTGCTGAATGCTGCCTCGCGCTAGTCCGCCGCCTGCGCGCCCGCTTCGTTCCACTGCACCGAAACCAGCTTCGATACGCCCGGTTCCTGCATGGTGACGCCATATAACACCGGCGCAATGCTCATCGTCTTCTTGCTGTGCGTGATGAGCACGAACTGCGTGCTGGAACTCATGTCGCGCACCAGTTCCGTGAAACGCGCAATGTTGGCATCGTCCAGCGGGGCGTCCACTTCGTCCAGAACACAGAACGGGCTGGGCTGATACTGAAAGACGGCGACCAGCAACGCGAGCGCGGTGAGGGCCTTTTCACCGCCCGAGAGCAGCAACACGTTCTGCAGCCGCTTTCCCGGTGGGGAAGCGACGATGTCCACGCCGCTCTCTTCGCTGTTCTCCTCGTCGGTAAGCTTCATGAAGGCCTGTCCGCCGCCGAACAGCTTGCGGAAGGTCGCCTGGAAATTATCGTTCACGATGGCGAAGGCCTGATCGAATTTCTGCCGGGTAACGGTTTCGATTTCGCGAATGGTTTGCTGGGTATTGGCGATGGACCCCAGCAAATCGTTGCGCTGGGTTTCCAGGAATTCGTGGCGCTGGGTCACTTCGTTGTACTCCTCCAGCGCCATCATATTCACCGGGCCCATATTGTCGATCCGTTGGCGCAACTCGCGGCAGGCGGCATCCTCCTCCGTTAGCTCTTCGCCTTGCACCAGGGTTAGCGTCTGGTCGGCGCACAGTTCCTCGGGGCCGATGCTCAGGTCGTTGCGGCACGTTTCCGCCAGGTAGGCCGCATCCGACTCCAGCTTGGCCAGGGCCGCGGCCACATCGCCGCGACGATCGCGAATCCGGTCCAGCGTCTCGCGGGCGGCGCGCAGGTCCGTTTCAATCTCGCCCAAACGGGCCCGCACCTGCGCCGATTCCGCTTGCAACTCGCCTTCCCGCTTTTGGCAGGCTTCCCGCTCCGCGGCAACCTCCAGCATACGCTGGCTGAGCCGCTGGTTTTCCGCCGTCCGCTCTTCCCTTTCCGCCGCCGCCGAAGCGATTTGCCCGTGCAGGGCATCGACCCGTCCGGTGATTTCGCTAACCAGCAGTTCAATGCGTTGCGTCGCCTGGAGCGCGGCCCGCCGCCGTTCCTCCAAAACCGCCACCTGCGCCCGCGCCTCGGAAGCGTTTTGCGCCGCCCCCTCACCCTGGAGGCGCAACTGGCCCAGTTCCTCGCGGGCCGCGGCCATCACCTGTTCCAGCTCGTCGCGCATCTGCTCGCGCTGCGCCAGCTCCGCGCGCTGCTCGGTCAGGTATGCCGTGATGGCGGCGCGTTCCCCGTTGGCCCGCTGCAACTCCCGCTCATAGACATGCAGACGTTCCCGTACCCGGGACATTTCGCCGTCCAATTGCCGCAGCGTGTGCCCCGTGGTCATGGCCGCCTTTTCCGCTTCCCGCCGCTCGTCTTCCAACTGCTGCAGCAACGCAATCAGCTCGCTGATGGAGCGCGCCAGCATTTGCACGCGCCCTTCTTCCTCGCGCAGCGCGCGCTCCAGTTCGGTCACCTGCCGCAGCAACTCGCGCAACTCGCGTTTCATCGACAGCGGCCCGGCGGCCGCCGGCTTGCCCCCGGTCACGGTGACGTTGTGGAAACATTCGCCGCTTTGCGCCAGGAAAAAAGCGTCCGGATTTTCCAGCGCCAGTTCCTGGCCCAGCTCGGCGCTGGGCACCAGATACCCGTCGCGCAGCTTCGGCAGGATGACTTCCAGTGAATTACCGAAGCCATTCAGGACGCGCAGACAATTCTTCAGCGGCACCACGCTGTCGCGCTGGGGCGCCGCCGCCTGATGCGCCTCGTCGACGAAAAAGGGGAATTTGGCTTGCGAATCCTGAGGATGCACCAGAAACGTGGCCCGCCCATCCACGTCGCTTCGCAGTAGCTGCAAACCGCGGCTGGCGGCGTCCCACGACTTCACCACCACGTAGTTCAGTTCTTCCCGCAGAAAGTCTTCAATCACATGCTCGTGCTGCGCTTCTACTTCCAGAAAGTCGGCCAGGACCCCCACCGGGGCAAACCCATCCTGCAATCCCGCGGCGCGGGACTGGAACAGGCGGCGCACCGACTCGGTGGAATAACCATGCTCGGCAATCACCGACTCCAGCGACGATTTCTTGCCCAGGGCGCTGGCATACTCGGCGCGCAGGCCGTCCAGCCGCCGCTTAGCTTCGCCTTCCTCGGCGCGCTTGCGCTCCAGGTCGGCCCGTCCGGCCGCCACCCGCTCCGCCAGGGCCCCCACGCGCTGCGAAGCCGACTCGAATTCGAGCGCCAGTTGCCCGCGCTCGGCGCCGAAATTCTCCAATTGCAGCTCGGCGGTGTTCTTCTCCCCGCTAACCCGCTGATTCTCGCGCTCCAATGCCGCCGCGTGTTCTTCCGCCTGGGTCATGCGATTACGTATGCCGGCGGCGGCGTTGGCCGCTTCCAGAATCGACACCCGCCGCATTTCCTGCTGCTTCTCCAGGCTGGTCAGAGCGGAGGCGGAGGCGGCCGCATCCTGCTGGCGCGCGTTCCATTCCTGCTGGGCTGCCGCCACTTCGGTTTCCGCGTTCTCCAGGGCTTGTAAATTGGCGTTCCGCTCGGCCTGCAACGTCTCCAGCCGGCCGCCCGTCTGCGCCAGCTCTTGTTGTGCCGCCGCCGTCCGCTGGTCGAGCTCGGCAGCGCGTTCTTCATTCTGTTTGTGCCGCGCCGCGGCGCGGTCGGCTTCGCGCGCATTCTCCGCCAGCAGTTCGCGGTTCTCGCGCAATGCGCCTTCCAGGGCGTACCCCCGCTGCGTGCGCTCGCCATGCTCGGCTTCCAGCGCCTGGACGGCCTCGCTCCCGGCCCGCATCTCCTCCCCAATGCCGCCCAATTCGTCCTGGCGCGCGCAGATTTCGCCGTTCAGTTGGCTGAACTTACTCGCCAACACCACCCGCAGCTTGGCCCGCAGCTCATCCCGCAAGCGGACATACCGTGCCGCTTTCGACGCCTGCCGCTTCAGCGAATTCATCTGCCGCGTCACTTCTTCGAAAATATCGTTTATCCGGTTCAGATTGAGCCGGGCATCTTCCAGGCGCGCTTCCGCCAGCCGTTTCTTGGCCTTGAACTTGGTAATGCCGGCGGCTTCCTCGATGATGGCCCGCCGATCCGTCGGCCGGCTGGAGAGAATCTGCCCGATCCGCCCCTGTTCGATAATGGCGTACGACTCCGGCCCCAAGCCGGTTCCCATGAACAAATCCTGGATGTCGCGGAGCCGGCAGAGCTTGTGATTCAACAGGTACTCGCTGTCGCCGGAACGGAACAGCCGGCGCGTAACAATGATCTCGCCCCTTTTCAGCGTGGCCGGCTTGAGCCGGCGCCGGCGAATGCGCAAAACTACCTGCCGGCCCGAAGCCTGTGCCTCCGCCGGCGGTGTGGACTCGCGGCCTTCCGCAGGCGACGTTTCCGCCGCCGGTAACGGCTCGGCCTCCGCCCCGCTGCCGGCATTGACCGGACATCCCTCGTCTGTGGACTCCACGGCGGCGGCCGCACCCGTTTCTGTGGCAGCGGGGCCGCCGGCCGCTGGATTGCTCTTAACCTCGACTTCTTCGGTCTTCCCCGGCTGAATCTCTTCCAGGTATTGGGCGGTTTCCTGGCCCGAGACCGCTCGCAGAGCCTCTTCGTCCCAGTCCTCGGCCGGCAGTTCATCGCCGACTTCGATCTCCGGTTCGCTGGCAACCGCACCCTCGTACACATCGGGATCGACCAGCGTCAAAGAAACTTCGGCCATCCCGGTGGGTTTGCGCGCCGGGGTGCCCGCAAAGATTACGTCCTCCATCCGCGATCCGCGCAGCGACTTGGCCGATTGCTCGCCCAGGACCCAGCAGATCGCGTCCGCGATATTGGATTTGCCACAGCCATTAGGACCTACGATGGCCGCAACGCCATCGCCCTGAAACCGTAATTCCGTGCGGTCGCAGAAAGACTTGAACCCGAGGATCTGGAGCTTCTTCAGCTTGAGCAATGTCTTAACTCCTTATACCGCCGACATGGCTTGTACCGCCGGCCTCCAGCATTTACCCAACCGGCGTTTCCGCCTCCCTTTATGCCTGCCTGAATACGGCTGCGCGAAAACCGGCCAATCCGCCACCAACTGCTGGCCGTCATGACGGAATGTATCCATTGCCGCATCGTCCGTCAACAACAAACCGCTATATATTGGGTACCGAAGACAAAAACCACCCTATGTTGCACACTGTATGTAGCACCTTGGCGTTTTTTACCTCTCGGTGGGAAAGGAAACGAAGAGGCGGGAGAACCGCAGTAAGCAAAACAACATTAGCGCGCCGTCACCAAAAAAGCAACAAGATTGGTGCAAATGAGCGCGAAATAGTTAACTCCGGCCCGCCAACCTGCTAACCACTGGCCACTGACCACTGAACTTGAAAAAAACCGTCCAAACCGTCCAAAGCGTCCAAAGCGACCAAAGCGACCAAAGCGACCAAAGCGTACACTCCGGCGAAAAGACTTCGATCCTTCTAGCCTTTGCATCCTCGGTAACGCTGACCACTGGCCACTGGCCACTGACCACTGACCTTGAAAAAAAATCCGTCCAACTCGACCAAACCGTACACCGGTGCGGCAGGAAAGCGGTTACTCTCTGCAGCATGAGGCTCGCCATGGTGGTCCCGCCTTGCGGGATGGGAACCAAACCGACAGCGACGAGCAGCAGGCGCACAGACAGATGCGCCCCTTTTTTGCTCTTAGCCTGCGGCTTGTTGCTTGTTGCTTGCTGCTTGTTGCTGTTTTGCTTGCGTGGGAGACGCGTGCAAATTGAGCCGATTTGCGGGCGTGAGCGGAGCGGGAGCCCGCAGGCGAAATCCCGAGCGGCCGCGAGGAATCTGGTGCAAATCAGGCCTGACCGCTTGGTGTTTCTGCTGGTTTCTCAGTTTTGCAGCTTGTTGCTTGCGGCTTGTCGCTTGTTGCTGGGTTTGTTTGGCCGCCCCATCCCGAGCCCGCCACATCCCGCCACATCCCGCCATATCCCGCCTCCGAGGTGAAAAAAAATAAGAAATTTTCCGCTCACCGGTCAGCGGTTCTCTGGGTTAGGAAGGAGAAAGTAAGGGAGCAGAACCCCGAGGCTGGCCGCGGTACATATTTCCGGGGAGAATTGCAGACGGATTTCCCGGTACTCTGTTACCATCCCTATACCGTGTCTGGCGTAATCAGGGTCCTTCTTCTTATCAGCTCCCTGCTGTTTGTGGCCACGCCATCGTTCCCCCAGAACACGATCCCACCGCAACAGGAGACGGTGATCGTAACCGGCGTGCCGGAACCGGTGCCTCTGGATGAGGTGGATCGGGCGGTGACTGCCTTCGACCTGCGCCAATCCCCCGAGCTTTACCGCAGTTGGGCCGATTTCCTGGAATTGGACCCCTCTTTGGACTTGCAGCAGCGCGCTCCCAACGGCGTGCTCAGCGATCTCTCCATCCGGGGTGCTACCTTTGACAAGACGTTGGTCATGGTTAACGGGTTCCGCATCAATGACGTGCAGACCGGGCATTTCAATTTGGACCTTCCACTGCCGCTGGCGTTCATCCAGCGCATTGAAGTTCTGCGGGGCGCCGGCTCAACCCTTTATGGCTCTGACGCTGTAGCCGGAGCGGTGAATTTCGTGGCTGCCCCGCCGCCTATGTCGGAGATTCGCCTGGGCACGGCAGTCGGTAATTTTGGCACCAATGAGCAGGACGGGTCGCTCTCCTATGTTTCCCAGCGGTTCAGCGAGCAGGCTGGTTTCAGCCGCGATTTTTCCACCGGGTTTATGCCCGATCGCGATTACCGGCGCCTGGTGCTGGGTTCGGATACGCGCTTCACTTCCACATGGGGTGTGACCTCAATTTTGCTGGGATTGAGTGACAATCCCTACGGCGCGCAGAATTTCTACGGCCCTTACAATTCCTGGGAACGAACCAAGGGCTGGTTTGCGGCCCTCCAGCAACCGCTCGGTAATAAGACCGAGATCGATCTCGCATACCGCCGCCACACCGACGATTTCGTCCTGTTTCGCGACCAGCCCGATTTCTATCAGAACAATCACATCGACCAGAATTGGCAGGCCGCGGTTCGCCGCAACCAGCCGCTGTGGCAGAACGCGAAATTATTCTTTGGCGTCGAGGGCTATCACGATTCGATCGACAGCAGCAATCTAGGCGTGCATGCGCGCAATCACGGGGCGCTATACGTGGACCTGGATGTGCGCGCCTTGCGCCGCTTCTCTTTTTCCGTTGGGCTGAGGGAAGAGTTGTACGGCAACTACCGTAGTAACGTCAGTCCCACGGCCAGCGCCGGGGTTTGGCTTTCACCCACGCTGAAGCTGCGCGCCGGCGCTACTCACGGTTTCCGGCTGCCGAGCTACACCGAGCTTTACTACTTCCAGCCGGCCGTGGGGAACAGTCCGGGAATAGCCGGCAATCCGGGACTGGCGGCGGAATCCGCGTGGAACTTTGAAGGCGGCGTCGATTGGCATGCCACCAGCCGCTTGCTCGCCACCGCAACTGTCTTCTACCGTCGTGAGCACAACGACATCGATTATGTCTTCAACCCTGCTAACCCATTTCCGTGTGACCTCTTCCAGCCCGGATCATCCGGCAACTGCTATCAGGCCCTGAACTTCGACCAACTCAACTTTACCGGCGCGGAAGCGGCCGTAAAGATACGGCTGGCGGGGGAACAGGAAGTTCAGCTTGCTTACACCGGTATACACGGATCCCAGGCCTTCACCACTCTGCAAACCCGATACCTGGCGAGTTATCCTGCCAACAATGCGGTGGTAGCCTGGCAAGGAAGGCTGCCGGGGAAGATTCTGGGGCGTACGCGTCTCGGCGTCACCCAGCGGCATTCGTTGGACCCGTATGCCGTCTGGGATATTTCGGCCATGCGCCGCTTCTCGTACTTCGCTCCCTACCTGCAGCTTGCCAACGTGACCAACACAGCATATGCGGAAATTCAAAACCCCGTACCCGTGCTGATGCCCGGCCGCACTGTGGTGGCTGGCGTTGAATTTGTCCTGACAGCAAAAACGAAATAACAGCAACTGAGAAAATTTGGGATTGGCGTTTTTTCCATTTCGGGTATTCCAGCCCGTTTACACCAATAAACTGACTTGCGCCCTAAAATCCCGAATCCGAAATCCCCAATCCCAAATGTTTTCTCTGTGTCTCTGCGTCTCTGTGTTGGGTGTTTCCCCCGATTTACCGCCCCAAAATCTCAAACCAGCGCACGAGGGACTCGATGCCGCGATAGAAATTTGGGATATGGAACTTCTCGTTGGGCGCGTGTATGTTATCGTCCGGCAGGCCGAAGCCCATCATGACGCTGGGCACCTTCAGCGCGTGTTCGAATGCCGCGACGATCGGCACCGAACCGCCGGAGCGAATATAGACGGTATCCTTGCGGAACACTTCCCGCATGGCCTCGCAAGCCGCCTGGATGAAGCGGTTGTCCGTCTGTACCACCACCGGGTCGGCCAGCGACCAGCGCTTGACATTGAGCTGGATGCCCCTGGGGGCAAGCGATTTGACATGCTTGCTAAACAGCTTCCAGATCTCTTCCGGACGTTGGTCAGGCACCAGGCGCATGGAGACCTTCGCCGAAGCCCGCGCCGGAATCACCGTTTTCGCGCCGTGGCCGACAAAGCCGCCGGGCAATCCGTGTACCTCCAGGGTGGGACGGGCCCAGGTGCGGTACAGCACCGGATACTTGCGCTCCCCGGTCAATGCGGTGGCGCCAATCTCCGTCTTCAAGTACTTCTTTTCGCTGAACGGCAGGTGCTTCCAGGCTTTGCGTTCGTCCTTGGCCGGCTGGGCGACGCGCTTGTAGAAGCCGGGAATAAGGATCTTGCCTTTCTCGTCTTTCAGTTCACCAATGATCCGGCAGAGCGCTTCCAGCGGGTTGGGGGCGGCGCCACCGTAGATCCCGGAATGCAGATCGGTTTTGGCTCCGATGGCCTCGATCTCCGTATAACACATGCCACGCAAGCCCACGCAGAGACTGGGCA
>Ga0326727_10028775_pt1 | contig 10072 bp, 5 predicted proteins | sample MB2enrmetagenome_FD_207643 | JGI IMG/M metagenome (GOLD analysis project Ga0326727, IMG submission 207643) | Lab enriched peat soil microbial communities from McLean, Ithaca, NY, United States - MB29MY | ecosystem: Environmental > Terrestrial > Soil > Wetlands > Peat | place: USA: New York...
AATAGAATCCGTAGCTGGAGAGGCGCCCGAACATGCGCGCTTCCGGATAGTTGGGAATCTGCTCGGGAATCGGATGATCGGTCCATTCGCGTTTGCCGCCCTCGCCGGTTTCGATGCGGATATTGCTCAAGCTGACATTGTGCACGTCCGAGCCCGGAATACCGGTGATGGATGAGGTCAGAATGGCGCCAGTCGCCCGCACGTTATCGATCATGATGCCGCGCAGGTAGCTCGGATTATCATGTTTGCGGCGCGCGCCCAGACGGATGAAGATGGGCGTGCGCACGCGCTGCATGCTGACATTCGAGATCACCACGCCATCCATCCAACCGCCGTCGACGGTCTCGAGCGCGATGCCGGCGATGACGCGCGCATTCAGCGGCACGTCGTCATTCTGGATGACGCAGTTGGTGAAGGTGATGTTTTCGTAGCCGCCGTGGGTCGCGGTGCCGAACTTGAGGCCGTTGCAACAGCAGGTCAGCACGCAATTGTTGATGGTGATGTTGCGCGAGAGCCCCATCACGCCATACGGGCTCTCGCTCTTCAGGCAGATGGCGTCGTCTCCGGTGGCGATGTCGCAATCGGAAATGGAGACGTTGCGGCAGCAGGTGAGGTCGATGCCGTCGGTGTTGGGCCCGATTACCGGGTTGCGGATCTTGAGCCCGCGAATCACCACGGTGTCGCATTCGATAGGCCGGAAGGTCCAACCGGAGGCATTCTCGAAGGTGACATCTTCCACGCGCACGTTCTTGCAGTTGAAGATTTCGACCATGGGGGAAGCGCGATCGAGCGGCTTCCAGTCGTAGGTGGCGACATCCTTCCAGCCGTCTTCGGGTGGCGGGGTTTTCCTCCCGCTCGGCACCCAGAATGACGGACCCTGCCCATTGACATGACCGTTGCCCGTGATGCTGACGTTGTCCGCGTCGCGGGCGAAAATCAGGTGCTTGGCGTTGGCGTCTCCCTTGAGTTTCGGGCCGGCCTCGTTGGCCAACGGCGTGTAATCCGCCAAATCCTTGCTGCCCAAGATGGTGGCGCCGGACTCCAGATGGAAATCGACATTGCTCTTGAGCACCAGCGTGCCCGTAAGATAGGTTCCCGGGGCGACGTAGACCACTCCGCCGCCCGATTGCGCGCACGCGTCGATGGCGCGCTGGATGGCAGCAGTGTCCTTGGTCTTGCCGTCGCCCACCGCGCCCAAGGCGCGAGCCTCGAAGAAATGGCCGGATTCGTTATGCGTGGACGATCGTGCCGCTCCGCGCGCGACTCCGTAACCGGCAAGGGCGGCAGCACCGCCCAGCGTGAAAATGTCGCGTCTGTACATGCGGCTTCATTTTATCCTGAGCACCCTGGGGGCGGATCTCATCAGCGGCGTTTTTGCGGAACCCGAGCATGTGGCGACGCCCCTCCGTTGCGACGAACAGTGCCGTAGCTGCGAAATAGATCGAAAACCACCAAGCCGCGGCGATAGTAAGCCCGAGTATCGTTGGAACCGGTCAACCCTCTGGCGAACCGTTGAGGGTGCGCAAACCACCCGCCTCCAGCATCTCCAGAGCACCCACCGTGACGTAGTAGAAGAAAACGCCTGCCGGTGGCACATAACGAATCGCCGCGACTTGCAGGAGCAGAAGGAGAATGCTCAGAAGCAAAGGAGCCAGGATCCGCTGTTTGAGGATCGCACTCACGCCCCTAGGTTACTACGCGGCCGGCTAAAGCCCGCGCTAATTAGTACGCCCCTTTTGAAAGTAAAACTGCCCGCACCGTCCGGGCCAGGATATACAGGTCCAGCCATAACGACCAATTCCGTATATAGAAAGTATCGAGCGATTCCTGTACTTCCAGGTCTCCGTCGCTACGCGCGGAAACTTGCCACAACCCGGTCAGCCCGGGAGTGACCTTAGCGCGAAACTCGCGAAAGCGTTCGTCAAAGTGGTCGAGATGATAACGCGGGAACGGACGCGGACCGACCAGCGTCATTTCGCCCTTGATAATGTTCAACAGCTGCGGCAACTCGTCCAGGCTGGTGCGCCGCAGAAGAGTCCCCACCACCGGAAGAATGCGCGGATCGTTCCTCAATTTGAGATGCGTCTCCCACTCCTGGCGCGCCGCGGGATTTCCGGCGAGGTATTTCCGGAGTAGCTCATCGGCCTTGGGAAACATGGTTCGCAGCTTCCACACTTTGATCTTCCTGCGGCCCTCGCCTTCCCGGGTCTGGCAGTAAAAAGGCGAAGCTTCCGGACTCACGATCCAGATCCAGACGGCTGCCAGTGCCAACACCGGCAGCGAACAGATTCCCACCAGCAGCGTCATGGTCAGATCGATCCCCCGCTTAATCCACCAATTGACGGGGACCAGCAGGCTCTGGTGAACCTCCAGCCCCAACACGCCGCCCAAATCCCGCCCTGTCACCCACAAGGAAGCCAGTCCGAAGAGATTGGGGATCAGAATCATGTGCCGGTAATGTTGCGCCAGTCTTTCCGTCAGGCCCACGAGTTGTTTTCGTTCGAGTCCCGGCATCGCCACCAGCGCGTGGCGAATCCTGGTGGAACGTGCGATGTCCGCCGCCAGATCCAGCGGACCGAGTACGGGCACACCACGACAGTCCGATTGCACCGGCCGGTCGTCCGCCAGACATCCGGCAACCTTCAGCCCGATCTCCGGATGGGCGCGCAACTTCTCAACGATAGTCTGTGCGGTTTTTCCGGCGCCCAGAATCAGTACCGGGACGCCCCACCAGGAGCACACCGCGAACTGATCCCGGACCAGCCCCCTCGCCCAAGGAACCAGAATCGCCATCAATATTGAAGAGAGAACCAGGATGCCGCGTGAATAATCCGCCGCGTCTTTGGAAAAGAAACTGGCGGACGCCAGCATCAGCCCCACAAAAGCAGTGCTCTGGACCGCCCGCCGCAACTCGACCACCGGGCCCAAACCGGCCGCTGAATACAACCCCTGAATGGCATACACCAGCACGTACAGGAAAAGTGACGGCCAGAATTGGAACAGGTTCCCCTCGGAAACTTGCGGATTAAACCGCGTCCAGACCAGGTATCCGGCCCAACGGGAGATCGCCAGCGTCAAAATATCGGTTATCAACAGACAGGCGGACGTGGCGAACGGCCGCGTGGAGATCTCCACCAGCGGAGTCACCCGAATCCGCGCGCCGACCGTTCCCAAATGCTGCTCGACCGTCGTAGTCCTCATCGTTCACCCACCGCACACACCTCCGGCCTTCGAGCCGGAACGGCATGTTAAAACGCAATTCAACCTTTCTCATTTATTTAGTGCCGGAAGATGGCACTTTTTCTCACCGCACGCCTGTCAGCCCGTGGCAGAACTGCGTGCACACCGAAGGCAGCAGGCGAAAACGCCTACTCCGCAATGGAGGATCAATAGTTTACAAGCCTCGTACTACTAAAACGCCAGGAAGGGGTGCCCTCACCCACGAGCCAGAAAATCCCGCCGCACCGCGAGAGGCACAGACTGAAGTCTGTGTTACCGGGGCATTTTCGAGGCATAGTCTGAATCTTCGCAGTCCGCGATGATTTCCGCGCTTGCAACAAATAGCCGCCCCGCAGCCGGGCAGACCACAAAAGGCGATGGTCTGCCCCGCGGAGGGCTGCCATCTGATGACTGACAACTGAAAACTTGCGGCTTGCCGCTATACGGGGTAGGCCTTTGGGCCTCCTTTTTGACTTCTGGCGCAGGCTGCTAATCTAATCCTGGCGTTCAAACTGGTCGGACAGCTTCCGGGAGTATTCCTCTGAGCCGTACAATTCAAACGGAAAATTCTCCGCGCTGACCATGGTGAACGGGCTAAGCCGCTGATAGCACGCGTATAGATGGTCCGCGTAGCGATGGTAATTCTTTAAAAACAAGGGCGACAGCAAATCCGCCGGGGGCAGTTCTTCAAACGCGCTGCGCAGCCCGATCGCACGGGAAAAGATAGTCCGCTGGTCGCTGACCCCCCAATTGCTCAACTTTTCCGTAACCCCTTTCGGTGCAGCATCCACCAGCATCGCCGCAAAACTCTGTATGCGAATTCCCAGCGTCTTCAATTCTTCGGTTTTGTCGATGATCTCCTGGCACTGGTCCATCCAGCGGAAAATATCTTTTCCCAGAAAATAGAGCATCCGGACCTCGTTGTACCGGCCCATCAGAATGCGCCGGCCGAGTTCGTCCATGTCGGCGTCGCTGGGCATCAGTCCGTGCATCATGAGCGCCGCCCGCGAGCCTTCCAGCAGTTTGTCCGGTCCCTCACGGCCGGCAAATGGATGAAGAATCAACGGCGGCAGGTTCCACACGCCAGTGAGACTTGGTTTGAACAGCGAAGCTGGCATCGTCCGCACTTGCCTTTCTATCGGCTGCCTGGGCATTAAGCTTTAGGGCAGGCATAGCCTTTCTTTCAGAATACAAGCAGATGCAATACCCGTCGGTTTACCTTGATCCTGCGTTACGGTTGCCCGGCGGTCCGTGCCTCGATCGGCCGCGCAGCGGAGAATACGGGCCATATCGCCCAGACGATCGTTATCAGCAGGAACCCGGCGGTCATCCAACCTTGGATTCGGAGGGGTAGGGAAGGCTGCGAAGCCAGCGTATACGCGGCCTTCCCTAACAGCACAGTCCATAGCCACAGGGCGTAGGCCAGGTAGTTACGGCGGAAGAAATAGAGCAAAATCGCGCCGTACAGAATGAACGCGCCCGTCATGGATGCGTATTGCAGCAGGAACTCGCCGGCGGTGTGTCCTTCGCAAAAGCCGGCAACCGCAAGCAGCGAAGCCAGGCCGATCAGCCACGGACGCTGGAGGTAAGCGAAGGCGGCCAATCCGATCAGGGCTATCGTCACACTCCATTGGAGCAGGGACGACACACCGCTCGAGATCTCGTTAATGGCCGGGACGAGCGCGGCAAATACCTGCGGCGGATTCAGCTCAGGCAGGGCATAGGCGTGAAATTGCGCCGTGAGCAAAGCGCGAAAATGGGATGCAAACAGAAAAGCCGCCGCGCCCAGCAAAGTCGCGAGCAAAGCGTCACGGCCCAATCTGCGGCGGTTGACGGCAGTGAATGCGGTCAGGCAATCGGGGCGCAGAGAGAGCAGCAGGCCGCCTTCGAAGGCACTGAGGATGAAAATCCCGATGACTCCGATGAGCAGGCCGACGAGCATGAATGCCTGGAACATTTCCATGCTCCAGGCGGTATTAAACGAGCGGAACATGAGGGGATAAGAGCAGATGAGGCTGAGCGTGCCGATCCCCGTGCATGCGGCGCCGATGAGGAGAGCCGGTTTCCAGCGCAACTTGCTCTGGCGGGTCTTCCGCACGATAATCCACACCGCCAGCACGACCGCGCAGGCGATCACCATGACCTGGATGGCGGTGAGCACGATCTGCAGCGGCACGGTGCGCTGGCGCTCGCGCTGGTAGTCTTCGGGAAGCTTCCAGAAGGTCGCGAAATGGGCGACCTGGTCGCCGGCCACGTCGACCACTACCCGATAATGAGCCTCGTCGAGATTGCGCGGATCGCCGGGTTTGGCTTCCCAGCGCATGGAATGATCGCGGCGGGCTTTGCGCTTCTCGCTGGTAGTCTCTTTCAATTCCAGTTTGGCGAGATCCATACCGCGGCTGGCGATGTAGCGCGTGGCGATGTCGCGAGCCGCCTCGGGCGGAATATCGGCCCCGGGTCCATCTTCCGGCAGTTCGTGCTGGAATTCGATGACGCGACCACTGGAGGGATCGAGCGAGACGCGGATTTCTTCTTTGTCGAGAGGCTTGTAATAGCGGACCGTCCATTGGCCAAGCGGCTGGTAATCGGCAGCCATTTTTTCCAGATATGAGATGGGCCGGCGCTCCAAAAAATACTTGGCGGTAAACCAGTTGAAGGCGCTATCGGGATAGACCACGTTGTGGAAGGCACTGGGATTGAAGCCGCGGCTGCGCACGAAGGTGTCGGCCGCGGCGCGGGCTTGCGGCACGTCCAGCTTGAAGTCGGTGCTCTCGATGCGATGGGCGGGGATGAGAAGCACCAGCGACAGCATCACGGCCGCGATGATCACGGCTGCCGTCACGCGACGCACAGGCCAGGCTTCGTAAGGCAGGGTAATGGGCGGAGGCAGTGCGGCTGCGGCCACGGGGTCGGGACGCGATGTGCCTTCGTCCGCATTGGTCAATCCGGCTTCGGGTTCGAAACCTTTGTAATAGAGGTAGGCGATGCCGGCCGCGAAGGCGGGAATCAGCATGATTCCGCCGCTGGCCGCTCCGGAGAGTACGTAATAAGGGTTGTGCGAACGCAACAGGAGCAGGGCGGTGTACATGGCGTCGACCGAATAGTGCCAGATCAGCGTGGGCAGGACGCCGTAGCGCAGCATGATGATGCCGAGCGCCACGCCGCCGATGCCGACTTCCACGCCGCGAATAAAGAAAGGCTGCTGCGGGTACGCCACGTGTCCGAAACCCCAGATGAAGGCTGAGAGGACCACTCCAAGCCAGGGCCGGCGCAGCAGCGCGGTGAGAAAGGGAATCGAGAACATGCGGAACATGAACTCTTCGAAGACCGCCGGGAAGAATCCTCCGAAGAGAACGAAGAGCCAGGGGAAGCTGGTATTCAACATGTCGCTGTAAGGCACGTCGGCGGGCGACCATGCGCCGAAACGGTAGGCGGTGGTGTAGAACACGATCTGATAGGCCGCGAAGATGCCGGCCAGGGCGAGGCCCAGGACCGCGCCGCGGAAGAAGCTTTTAGTCCGCAGGCCGCGCCAGCGCAGCAGGCTGCCGATGGAGAGAAACCGGCCGCAGGCCTGGCGATAAACCGGCTCCGCCCAGGCGGTCAGCAGGAAGATGAAGACTCCGCTGGCGGCCGCGCTGAGCAGCATCTGCAGCAGGCGGTTGGCGAGGAAACTCCCGTAGGAGTCGGTGGTCGGATAGCCGAATTCCTGTAGAGGAAATGCATTCAGGCTAGCGAGGAAGGAGAGCACGAAGGTGATGGCGCCGAAGATGACGGCGCGTCCCCACTTCACGTCGCGGTTGCGCACGCGGATCATCAGCACCACCAGGCCGCCGAGGGCCAGCAGGATCATCAGCACGGCGTCGAAAGTGCTGGCGGTGTCGTTACGGGAGCGCATGTGCTGGTAGTCGCGCGTCCAGGCTTCGGGCACTTTGAGGTATTCGTTGAATGCGCCGATGCGGTCTCCAAGGACGGTGACTTCGAAGCGGTAGGTGGCGTCTTTGATCTGGAAATCGCGTTCCTTCCAGGTGAAGGTGTGGTCGGTGCGGGCGGGACGGGTCTGGCTGGAAGCTTCCACGAATTCGAGCGCGGCGGGATCGCGGTGCAGCCCGTTCGTGAGGAACGCTTCGGCGATGGCGCGGGCCTGGTCGGAGGTGAGGTTCGCGCCGGCAGTTTTCTCGGCGAGTTCGTGGCGGAAGCTGACCAGTTCGCCGCGCGTGGTGACTTCGGCTTGGAACTCTTCTTTTTGGAGAGGACGGAACCAGCGGTAGGACCAGCGCCAGAGGCGGATATGGCTGCCCATGAGCTGATTGGCTTTTTCCAGGCCCAACTCGCGTTCCAGGAAAGTTTTCGCGGAATCGTCGAAGTCGAAGCGGGAGGCTTCGCGATATCCGGTGGTTGGATAGCCTTGCGATGCCAGGAATTGCTGCGCCGTGGCAAGCGCCTGAGGACGAGTCACCACGAAGTCGATGGAGGCCTCGGGGAAGGCGATGTAGAAGTGAGTCGCGGCGTACCAGATGGTAGCGCCGAACAGCAGAACGCAGATGAGGAGGAAGCGGGAGTCAGCCGCCGTAAGACGTTCGCGCATGTTCAACACTCTACACCTGTCGGGGGGCGCGACGGGACGAAATACCTTCCAAAGAGTCCGGCAGGCTGAATGCATGCCCTTCCGAGGTCTGTAACGGATGAGCCGCAATAGTGTGGGGTGCCCGCTGGGCCCGTTGGCGGGTTTGGTTACAGCGGAGATCTATCCACGACTGATGGCGCGAAGGGGATTTATCGCCAGTAACCGAAGGTATGGCAAGGAGGCAGTCGAGTTTGCCTCGCTTCCGCGTTCGCGTTGTCTGGCACTGGATACGGGGCGACTTGTGGGAGTAGTCTCCCAGAATGTCGACTCCTTGAGTATGCCCTCGAGGCGTGGCGCGGTACGCTCGCGTGGATGGTCATGTTGGCCACGATATTGGCTCAGATTCCCGTACGCTGCGATGGGGGTGGTGTCACAGAAGCGTTCCCTACGAATCGACGACATTTCACACTTCGTCTTTATGTCGTCGAGTTATCGCTCGTAGTACGTTTTTCCGATAACTTCCCTATTGGGATCCCCGCGAAGGTTCGGGTCGTATACCGTCCACGAGTCATCGCGGTTGATCATGCACTCCCACAGAAGCAAACCGAAGCTGAAGCTCGCCTGCTCCTGAATCTCCTCCTCCGGAGTATTTTCCGCAGCCGTGATTGTCGCGACTTCGTAGAGGTGAGAAGGCGGCGGGGGCCAAGGTGTTAAGTCAGAGCCTAAGTACGAGGCGTTGACCGTTCTCCGCCCCGTGTGATCCACTGGCCTAAGCTCGTTAATCAACCGATTAAGCTCGGAGCGGACCTGTTCTGTTCTCTCCGGACCTAAATCGCGAATCACGCCGTTCAAAAAAGCCCTTCGCTTGGCGGGAATTTCCGAGATTCTCTCTCCATCTACCGAGAATAACAAGGCCACTACCTCATAATTTAATCCGGCTAGAACCTTATTTCTATCCCGAGATTGTTAATCGGGAGCCGGCTACGAGTATACACCTCCTGGTTGACCTGTAGCCCTAGATGGCGCAGGTTTCTGAGTGGCCACCGCATTTAAGCCGGAAATATGGAGAGAAACTGCGGATCTCGTCCTCTGAGCATTGGGGCTGGCGAGAGGGCGGAATTCCCTCACCGACTGGACTCTGACGGGACCGGAGTTTGGCTGGACCCATTCCCATACTCGGTTATATGGTAAATCGCATCCGGCGGGACTTGTTGTATCATTCTCTTTGCGATGATCTGCCCTAAATGCGGCAACGACGTCAGGAGTCACGAGCGAAACTGTGCTGTCTGCGATGCTGACGTCGGGTACCCGAACGTGCGTGCAGCGCAGAATCCCGACGAGGTCTCGGCCTTGGAGGGCCGCTTGGCTGAGGCGTCGGAAGAGTGCGCTGCGCGCGGATCTGGAGTGGTACTCGCACAATTTCAGGAGGCGGCTCGGACGTCGAAGGCCGTTCTTAATCGGTCCCTTCACCAGGTGATGTCGCTCGTGTCTTCTGATAACGAATTGTATGCTACGTTTTACGCTCAAATCGCCTCCCAATCCCGGCGGCCAGAGGATACGCTCGTCGAGCGCGAGAGGCTGATTGCCGACAATCTCCTATTCCCGTATTTCCATCATGAGATCCGTTTTGCCTCTCTCTCCCTGGACGATACAGGCGTTCGGCATTATGGTGCCTGTGCTCTCGCAATATCCGAATTGGCGATAAAGCATCGCGCTACTGTGTTTGAGAAGAACTCGGTCGAGTTCTGCCGTGAACACAAGCTCGGCGCAGGTAAGCCAGTCCCTCAAGGCTACCGGGCTGTTTGGGAGGATCGAGGCAAACTCGCTGCCGCCAAGCTTCATAGTCGCCTCGATCCTAATCTCGGCTCCAGCCAATTCGCAAATGTTCTGCTGAGTGACATTGAGAGTGAAGCGCCACCCGATTTCATCGAAGTTCACATCTACGGCCCGCTCCATCGACGTGCGATTGAGACCGTCGCAGTCCGCGGTCCGATCGATCCTTCCGATGAGGCGCTGCTACTTGAAATCGAAAGACGCGCGGAAGAGTTCAACGCGAAGGTGGTGCGGATAAATGCCCCGTAATAGATCCACTAGGTTGCGCGCGCTGCTTTCGGGGCAAGCGGGCAACGTTGTCCTGATCGATGGCGCCAGTTGTACATGCCGTTCAATCGGTGAAACCGACTATCGTCGATGTCGGATCGATGATATTTCATACCTGTTCGGCGACGCGTCCGACGTGATTTCAGTAGCTGCCAGTTCTCAAGCGCAAGCTTCTCGAATATTGGAAAA
>Ga0326727_10028776_pt1 | contig 10072 bp, 4 predicted proteins | sample MB2enrmetagenome_FD_207643 | JGI IMG/M metagenome (GOLD analysis project Ga0326727, IMG submission 207643) | Lab enriched peat soil microbial communities from McLean, Ithaca, NY, United States - MB29MY | ecosystem: Environmental > Terrestrial > Soil > Wetlands > Peat | place: USA: New York...
GCATATCGTTGGGATCCTGTTCGGTGGCCGAATGACCATCGACGCCCAGGGCATAATCGAGTGCTTTGGACCATGTGAACGTAGACAAAACATCCACGCCTTTCCAGGCCCGCGTCTGGAGTTTTCCCTGGAACGCGTTATAGGACGTATTGTCGTTCTCCTCCAGCAAGGTTCCCGAGGAGAACGTCGTATTCTGGCGGCGCGATTGGACGACACCCGGCCCGGGGAGCGGCACATTCACATATTGCGAGAACGCGAGATCGGTCCCCTTGATCCCAATGTATGAGCCTTCGACCGACATCACACCGGCAATTGCCTTTTGCACCGTAAAGTTCCATTGCTGGAAATACGGGTTGGGAGAATACGGGTTGATCTGGTCGTAGGAAACTGGCGGCAGGTTGAAATTAGCGGTGCTGACCGGCGGGAAAAAGTTAGCCAGCGTCAAGGTCGGCGTCGGAGTCGTGTTGAGAATGCCGTTCTGGTCGGCGAAGAACGGCAAGGCCCCTCCTTCGGGGAACTCGATGACGCCGCCCGAGTAGATGGAATACAGAATCGAGTAGCCGGTCCGAATCACGAAGCCGTGACCCGGTTGCCAGGCTAGCCCCAAGCGCGGCGCGAAGTTCTTGTCATTCGGCTGGCGCAAGCTGGAGTTGAGTCCGACCTGCGAGGACGGAACAATAATGTTAGCGAACAGCGGATAGACGTACTGCGCTACCTGTTGCCCGCCCAACTCGATTTTGCCATTTGAGCCGGTGGCCACTACGATCTGGTTCGCCGTCGCGTTCACCGAGGAGAGGGTGTTGTTCAGGAGGCTCGGCTGCGGGAAAAGGGAGTAGCGCACGCCCGCGGTCACGGTCAGATGCGGAGTAATTTTCCAGGTGTCTTGCACAAAGGGCTCAAACTGGAGGTCGGCGTAGCCGAAGAGGTCCCGAGGAAAGGTTCTCGATCCAGTGAAGGGAATTCCCAGCAGATAATCGGCAAAGGCGTTTCCCGTATAGGTACCGCTAAAGGTGAACTCGCCGCGGGCGTGCGCGGAATTCGTGGTGTAGTTGGAATGGCGCGTAAAATCGACGCCGGCCTGCAGGATGTGCTTACCGTTTACAATACTCACCAGGTCGTGGATGTTGTAGTTGCTTTCGATAAAATTGAGCGGCTCAAACGCGTTATCCGTCAGAGCCGTATAGCCGGTCGGCGTCAGCGCGGGGAAGCCCGGGAATTGCGCGCTGGTCACATCGAAGCCTCCGATTCCGGCCTGCACGGTGTAATTCGTCCCCGCCCCCTGCTGGATGCCGAAGCTTCTCATGCGCGCATAACCCAGGGTGAATTCGTTCACGATGTTGGGGCTGAAGGTGTGCGTCTCTGTCAGCCCGGCAGCCTGGTTCCGCAGATTAGTCGTAGCGCCGCCGTTATCCGGGAACGAGCCTGGAACATAGTAGTGGGGCTGCAGGAATGAGTAGGTGAACCGCAAGCTGTCCTTTTCGCTGAAATGATGGTCGATGCGGATATCGAACTGATCGGTGTCGCTGATCTGGTTTCCGGCGTAGACGAACGTGCCTTGCGGCGTATTCGCCAGCGGAAAAAACGGCAGAAAAAACGCGGCTTGCGGAGAGATCCGGCTCACCGGAATGAGATTGTTGGGGAACGCCTGGCCCGTGGTTGGATCGATAATGGCCTTGAGGCCGGAGAAGTTTCCGGCTTTGATGGCAGCTGTGGGAACTACATCATTCGACGTGGTCGCGCTGACGGTCCGCGTGCCTTCATAGTCGACGAAAAAGAATGTCTTATCCTTGCGGATCGGCCCGCCCAGCGTACCGCCGAACTGATTCTGCTTCAAGGTCGGAACCGTAGCCGAGAAGAAGTTACGCGAGTCCATGTCGTTATTGCGTAGGAACTCATACAGGGAACCATGTAACTTATTGGTGCCTCCTTTGAGTTCAATGCTGACAACCGCGCCGCCGAGTCCCAGGTCAGAATCCAGGTTGCTGGTTTGTAACTTAAACTCCTGAATGGCGTCGGGAGGCGGGAAAATGGCGGTGCCCAGATAGTCCATGTCCGTGGTATTGACTCCGTTCACCATGAAGATCGTATTCGAGGCACGCATGCCATTGGCAAGCACGGTAATGCCGTGCATATAGGGAGACGCGGGCGACCCGGTGGACGCGCCCGGCGTCAGCGTAGTCAACTGCGTGAAGTTGCGGCCGTTCAGCGGCAGGTCGGTGACCGTCTTCTCGTCAATTACCTGCCCCACCGCGGCACTCTCGCTCTGCAACAGCGGAGCGGTTGCCGTCACATCCATTTTTTCGGTCTGCGAGCCGACCAGCAGCCGGAAGTCGATGCGGGCGATTTGACTGACGTCCAGTTTGATGGCAGAGCGGGTCGCGGTCTTGAAGCCTTCCTTGCTGACCGTGATGCTGTAGTCTCCCGGCGAAAGAAAGGGCACGGTATAGTAGCCGTCCGTATTGGTCGCGCTGGAGCCCGAGACGCCCGTTGCGGTATTCAGAACCGTAACGCCGGCGCCCGGAATGCTGGCGCCTGAGGGGTCGGAAATCTGACCGGTAATCTGGCTTGTTTGGGCGGACATCCGGCTACCCGCAAGCAAAATTACAAGGATGGTTTGGATTACACGCGATGGCATGAGATGTTCATTACTCCCGTCGGAAGGAAGACGGCCATCGCCCCGAGATTTTGATAAATCTTTGGTTAAAACTTCACTGTGCCGCGCCGTAAACGGCACGGAGGCGGGCAATCTCGTCCTCCAGCGTCCCTGCGTCAGCCCTGCTGGCCGAGAACAGGCGAGTCACAGCCGATTGGAGTGTACGGGCGCCGGCGGCCGAAATCGCTGTCCGGTCGCCGAGCGGCCCGGTAAGCGGTTCCAGGCTGTTTTTCAACGACGAGAGGAGGGTCGTAATCCGCTTCTCGTGATCCTGCCGTACCAGGAGCAGTTCGCCAGCAGCAGGATGATCCTTGAGAGCCGCGTAGCGCACCTCCAACTCCCGCCATACGTTCGCTTCACCCAACAGCGCAGAGGCTAACTGCCCGGCCCGGTTGACGAATGCAGCGCTCTGATCCTGGTCCGGCCACGTCGACTTGAGCCACTTGGAGGCGAGGGGCGGCAGCGTGTTTCCCTGTTCGCCTTTCGGGAAAGAGGAGTCATCGCCGGGCTGGAACTCGGCATACGTTTTGATCGCCACCCGAACGTTGGGGATGGCCGAGAGCGTGGCCGCAAGTTCAGCCTGCCGCTCGGGGCTGCGGACCAAGCCGAACACTTCCAGCGCATCCGGTTCCCGCCGCACCATGGTCTCGTAACCGAGATCTGCTTGCCGCTCGTGCAGAGCGACTCGGACGCGGATTTCGGCGGAATCCAGACGCTCCGCGAGTTCTTGCGACGGTGGCTTGGCGGCGGGCGCATCCGGTGTGACGCTGACAGGCTTGGGAGCGGCCGACGGTTCTATCGCTGCCGAAGTGACCGGCTCGGGTGCGGATTCCTCGGAAACCTCGATCAGCGCCGACTCCTCAAACTCCAGGCGCATCGTCAACGGATGGAAATCGCCGCTACGCACTTGCAAGGTTGCGGCCCGCAACACTCCGCTCGTAGTGGAAGTGCGCAGCTTGTACGACGAGGTCTCGAGCGTCACGGTGTCGTGCTTGTCCCGGAGCGAGGACCGCCATCGTTCAAAGCCCCGGGCTGAAAGCGGGTTCTGCCAATCCCAATGGGCAGTTTGCAGGCGCGACCGGATGCGCTCGCAGGCGCCTCCCGTCAGGACGACTGGGGCGTCGGGATGTAGTGTGCATGCGCCGTTTGCATCCCGGAGGCTCACGTACGCGGCTCGCTCGGCACGCTGGGAATCCTCGTGAACGGCACGGTCCAGGAGTTCCGTCGCGCTCACCGGAGGCACGCTGCTGTTCCACACCAGCAGCCCCACGATTAACGCTGCCGTCGCCGAAAGGGCCGTAACGCTATACCGCAACACCCGCGAGAACCAACCCGATCGCCGATGCACCGAATCGAGCCGAGACGAAAAACGCTCATAATCCGCACGATTGACTGCTTGCCGCATTTCGCCGGCAAACGAACTGGCTTCCTCCAGCCGTTGACGGCACGGGCCGCACCACGCGAGGTGGTCAACAGCTAATCGTCGCTCGGGGTCCGGCAACTCACCGCTGATGAAGAGGAGCAGGGACTCTTCGGAAAGATGGAACCCCCGGCTGCGTGTCATCCGTTCACCCGCCTGCGGACTTTCGCAATCGCCCGATTGGTGTGGGACACCGCTGCCGACATGGGAATTTCGAGGGCGTCCGCGATCTCGCGAAAAGCCAGGCCCTTCAAGCGCAGGGTCAGGCAATCTTTCTCCAAGCCCTTCAAACGCGAGAGAGCCCGGTTCAACTCGGCCGCCCGATCCTCGCTAAGGAGGGCATGTTCCGCATCCGGCGTGGAGTCGGTCCTCGTCCTGGTCAGAACCGACCAGACATCGCCGATGCACGGGACCTCACGCCGTAGCCGCCTTCCGCGATCGATCATCAGGTTTCGCGCGACCGTCAGCATCCAATGCAGCGGATTCTCGACCGACCGATCGGATGCGTAGTGGATGTACAGCCGGAGGAATGCTTCGTGCGTCAGGTCCTCGGCCTCGGTGCGATTATGACTGTTCACCAGCAGAAACCGGAAGACCACATCGCGGTGCAGAAGATAGAGATTCGCCACCTCGTCGCGAATCTGTTTCAACCGCTCCGGATCGTAGTCCCGGCAGCCCGCGTAAGCAGACAACCGGGGGAGCGGAAATGTGAGAGAGAGACCTCCCATTGATATTCAATTCTTCGTGGTGCGGGTGATTTTGTCAAGGTCGAGAAAATTTAAAAAACGCTGCTCTTGTTTCGTCTTCCTGATTGAGACGGGGAGACAACATTCATCACGCCGCAGGCATTCGCTTGCGATGCGGCGCCAGACGCGCATAGCAACTCTCGCCTTGGCCATGGCCGTGGCGGCGCAGCCACAGACGCGTGAAGTCATCGTGTGCGGTCCGGATGGACTGTCTACGCTCGATATCGGCGGCAATCAGCCGAAACGCACCTGGGTCTGGAAAGCCGTTGAACACCCTGAGCTTCCCGAGCAGATGCTCCCGAAACTGCGGACTGTGGACGAATGTAAGCCGGTGGAAGGTGGCAGCCGAATTCTGATCACCTCGTCCAGCGGCGGCGTCGCCCTGCTGGAGCGCGGGACCGGCAAGGTCCTGTTCTACGGCAGCGCAGTCAACGCGCACTCGGCCGATATCCTGCCCCGCGGGCGGATTGCGGTGGCCGCTTCCCACACGGAGAACAAGCCCGGTGACCGCTTGATCGTCTTTGACATCGCCAAGTCCGACGCGGAGGTCTATCATACGGACCTGGAGGCGGGGCACGGCGTGGTGTGGGATGAACAAAGACAAGTGCTGTGGGCGCTGTCCCACCCGCAGTTGCTCGCGTACAAGTTGCTGAACTGGAATTCGGGATCGCCGTCGCTTTCCAAGATCGCCGCCTACGCGCTGCCCGACGCTTTGGGGCATGACCTTTCCGCGATACCGCGATCTTCCATGTTGTCGGTCACCACCGGCAAACGCGTCTGGCTGTTTGACCGCGAACGGCGGACCTTCCTCCCACATCCCCAACTCGCGAATGAAGCCGACGTGAAGAGCGCCACGGTAAACGCCGCCACGGGTCAACTGGTCTACACACAAGCCAACCAAGGTTCAACCTCAACCGATACTTTGCGATTCCTCGCGCCCCCGCGCGTCATTCAAATTCTCGGCGCGAGAATATATAAAGCCAGATGGTAAACATGATCCGGCCGATTGGTCTAACAATTCTGTTCCTCGCCGCAATTCAAAGCGCTCAAAGTCCCTTGTACTCTCTTCGAGAGATGGATATGCATCTTCATGCGGGGCTCGAATGCGACATCGGCCTCAGCGAGTGGGTCGACATGAATGCGTCTGACGGTCGCAAGGTGATGGTTCTGCTGGATCATCTGGAACTCTATCGGCGCAAGGCAGCAGGGCGTTATCCCATGGGCCCGGCGGGCCACAAGGCGCTCATGGCCGCTTTCGACGCCGAAGCTGCGCGGCGGAAGGACCTGGTTCTCTTCAAGGGTTGGGAGATCCTGGAGACGGAACTGGACACCGGTCTGGAAACTGCTCCCATGACGATGGCGGAGGTGCTCGGCTGGCACATTTCGTGGAGCCTTCCGGATGCCCCGAACGGGCAGCTGCTCATCAAGCGAGTCAAGCAGTTGAAAGAGCTTCACAAGCAGTTTCCGGTCCCCATGATTGTGTTTCACCCGTTTGCCGCGCGGATTCGGAAGTTACAGGATTCGGCGAAGGAGCAAGGTCGGGACCCCAAATCAATCACCTTAGCCGAGTACCGTTTCTTTCAGCCAGGCGAGCAACAGGAGTTGGCCCGGATACTGAAAGACAGTTCGATCTACATCGAGATTTCGTCCTCCAACGCAAGCTTCATTCATGACCCCGTGTGCCGGGAGGCATTAATTGCGGACGTCAAGCCTCTCGCCGATGCCGGTGTCCAATTCACGGTGTCGACCGATCATCACGTTTCCAAGTCAGCCGACAAGCCCTTTCATCCGGAAGCGTATTGCGCGCCTCTGGGAGTGACCCCGGAGAATACCAATGGGATTGTGCAGGAATTACTGGCAATCCGGAGACACAAAGGGTAACCACAATATCGGAAGCAGCTCACCAATGGACCGCCTGAACGATATTACGTAATCCAGTGGGTATAAACTACAGTCTTGATTCACAGGGAGTTTCTACATGCTTAAGGCTTCAGAAAGGTCCACCCTCGGACGATCGTGGATATTTGCCATGGCAATCGCAAGTCTTTGCGTGCTGCTTCCGGAGGTCGCCAAACCTCAGGTCGATACAGGAACCATTCGCGGGACCATCACGGATTCCTCGGGACGGCCGGTCCCGGATGCGCAGGTTTCCATCACTAACCAAGGCACCGGATTTGTCAGCAATGCCAAGAGCTCGAGCGACGGCACTTATCTTTTCACGCCGCTGCATGCCGGCACCTATTCAGTAACGGTCGCAATGACGGGTTTCGACAAAGAAACCAAGGCTGGAATTACCCTCGACGTGCAGCAGAACGCAGTCGTGGACTTTGGGTTGAAGCCGGGACAGGTATCGACTTCCGTAGACGTCACGGCGACCACACCGCTGCTGCAATCTCAGGACGCATCCGTAGGGCAGGTGTTCGATGCGCACGAGGTCGACACGCTGCCGCTCAACGGCAGGAACTACACGCTGCTTGCCCAACTCGCTCCCGGAACGACCACGACCGTTGCAGAGACGCGTGGCTTGAGCGCCACCGGAAGCTTCGTCGCCAACGGCGTCCCGAGCATCTATAACACTTACATCCTCGACGGAATCGCCAATAACAACAACACCGTCGACTTCCTGAATGGGGCGGCGTATGTCGTGAAGCCGCCGGTCGACGCCATTCAGGAGTTCAAAGTTCAAACCAGCAATTACAGCGCGGAATTCTCCCGCGCAGCCGGCGCGGTGGTCAATGCCGTGGTGAAATCCGGAACCAACCACGTCCACGGAGACGCCTGGGAGTTTCTCCGCAACGACGCGATGGACGGAACCGATTACTTTCTGAATGCGGGCAATCAGAAGAAAGGCGAATTCCGCCGCAACCAGTTTGGCTTCACGCTGGGCGGGCCGGTGGTGATTCCCAAGATTTACAACGGGAAGAACAAGACTTTCATCTTCGGCGACCTGGAAGAGACGCGTATCCGGCAAGCGACTCCGTTCGTCGACTCCGTCCCGACCCTCAGCGAAAAGAACAGCGGCTTCACCAATTTCGAGGATCTCATCACCTACCAGAGCGGGACCCAGAAAGATCTCCTCGGCCGCACGTTTCCTTTGGGACAGGTGTTCGATCCGGCCAGCACCCGCACGGTCTCCAGCGGCCAGGTCGATGCCGTCACCGGCAACACCGCGACCGGCAGCGGTTACGTTCGCGATCCGTTTCCCGGCAATATCATCCCCGCCAGCCGCCTGGATCCGGTCGCGGTCAAACTCCTTAACCTCTTCCCAGCGCCCAATAACCCAGGAATCGTGAACAACATGGTCACGGATCCGGTTAAACAGATCAACAACACGACCATGGATATCCGCCTGGACCACAACTTCAGCGAGAAGGACCAGACCTTTATTCGCACCAGCCTGGCATGGGAACCGCAAGTCCTGCCGACGCCACTGGGAGGGTTGGCGGAAGGCGCAGCCAATTTCGCCGAGGGCAATCAGACCAATGATGTGATGAATATCGGCTGGAGCGAAACTCACGTGTTCAACGCCACCATGGTCAACGAGTTTCGCGTGGGCTACAGCCACGTCAATACCATCCGGCTTCAACCCTACGGCAACCAGGGGGGCATCAACGCGCAGTATGGTGTGGAAGGCATTCCCGACGCTCCTCCGAACGGCGGATTGACCCAGATCAACATCACCGGCCTCAACCAGCTGGGCGGCCACAATAATCTGCCGCTCAACGAGGTCAACGGCAATCTACAGGCGCATGATATTCTTTCCAAACAATGGAAATCGCATTCCCTGCGCATGGGATTTGAAATGCAGCGGGTGAAGGTGGGGGTCAACAGCGCGCAATTTCCGCACGGTTATTTTGTTTACAGCGGCCAGTATACGACCGTTCCGGGCGGTAATGCAGCGAGCACCGGCGTCGCCCAGTTCGTGATCCAGCCAATCGCAACCAACCTGACCAACGGCGTACCTTATGAAGGCGGCGCCAACCAGATCGAAGTCTCGCCCCTCGGCCAGGAGGATTACCGGCGTCCCTACTACGGCACTTTCATCCAGGACAACTGGAATGTGACGCGGAAGCTGACCGTCAATCTGGGCTTGCGCTGGGAATACTATCCGCTGCCTCACGACAACTTCGGCGCAGACGCCAATTTCATTCCCGGAACGCCGTTCGTCAACGCGGAATACATCATTGATTCACGGCAGAAGAGCGTGCCACTCTCTCCCAGTTTTCTGAGCGCTCTTTCGAGCAACGGGATTCAGCTCATGTATACCAACAACGAGCAATTGGGCACGGTATCGAAAAAGAATATTGCGCCGCGCATCGGCATCGCCTACCAGGTGACCAGTAAGCTGGTTGTCCGTGCCGGATACGGACTCTTCTTCAACGGCATCTTCAACGTGGGCGATGGCGCCAATGTCGGGAATAACTACCCGTTTGCCTTCGGGCTGAACCTGACTCCCGCAAACGGCAGCCTGCCGCTCTCCACCAACGGTTCCATCGGCCCGATCGAGAGCGGATTGACCGGCGTGCCAATATCGCCCGGCCTGGTTAATGCCTCGGGACTGAAACTGAACGCGGTTCAGTACAACTTCCAGACGCCTTATGTGCAGGGGCTGAATTACTCTATGCAGTACCAGATCAGCGGAACCCAATCGTTCACGCTCGCCTATGTGGGGTCGCTCGGCCGGCACCTGATGACCCTCCCGAATATCAATCGTGTAGGAGAAATTCTGCCGACTGCCGTGAGCGCGACTCCTTATCTGCCCTTCCCTGGCTTCGCCCAAAATATGTCGTATACCACGACCGACGGCAACAGCTTTTTCTATTCTATCCAGGCGAAGTACGAAAAACGGTTCAGCAGCGGAGTCAGTCTGCTGGGTGCGTACACCTGGGGCACAGTGAAAGACGACGTGTCGGACGTGCTGTTTTCGACGCTTTCCTACCGCGCGCCATACCTACCTGGCTTCGGAATCCAGGGCGACTATGGCCTGGCAAATTTCGATGTCCATAATGCGCTCCATGTGAGCGGCGGATACGAACTTCCGTTCGGCAAGGGCAAAAAGTTTCTCTATGTTGACGGATGGAGGAATGCCTTCATCGGTGGATGGAGGGTCAACGGGCTGCTGACGTTGCAAACCGGAACTCCCATCACCATCGGCTGTACCGTCAGCACCACCAACGGCATGGGCTGTGACGCGCTGATGGTTCCCGGTCAAGGGCTCTATACCAACGCAGGCACGGTCGCCCACTGGCTCAA
>Ga0326727_10028778_pt1 | contig 10071 bp, 8 predicted proteins | sample MB2enrmetagenome_FD_207643 | JGI IMG/M metagenome (GOLD analysis project Ga0326727, IMG submission 207643) | Lab enriched peat soil microbial communities from McLean, Ithaca, NY, United States - MB29MY | ecosystem: Environmental > Terrestrial > Soil > Wetlands > Peat | place: USA: New York...
TGCAGACTGTGCCCTTCCAGAATCAGCGGAGCATCGAAGCAGCGCTCCAGGCGCTGGGCGATCTCCTCGACGCCGGCGCGGTTGCGCACCTTGGGCAGCAGCACGGCGAACTCATCGCCGCCCAGCCGCGCCAGCAGGTCGTGGGAGCGGAGTTGCTGCTTCATGCGGCCCGCAACCTCCTGCAGATAGAGGTCCCCGATGTGATGGCCGTAGAGGTCGTTGACCTGCTTGAAGTCATCGAGATCGACGTAGATCAGCCCGAAGATGCCGGCGTTCGCGCGCGCCTCGTCGATGTTCGCGTCAAGGTGGGCTTCCAGCGAGAAGCGGTTGTGGATGTCGGTGAGCAGGTCGAACTCCGAGCGGTGCAGCAGGTCGGAGTAGAGGCGGCGGGTTTCGATGGCCAGCGTGGCCAACCGTGTCCCGGCGGAGAGAGCATCCCTCTCGTTGGCAGCCGGCGGAATAGCCGGATCGAATGCGGCAAAGATCGTTCCCAGCGCCAATCCCGAGCGGGCGGGGATCTCTTCACGTAGCACGCGCAGTCGATTCGCCTCCGGCGGAGGATTCCCGAGTCGCGCGCCATCGGCAATCTCGCACCAGCTGGGCGCGCCCTTGAGTATGAAGGAGACCATCTCCGCGATCTCCTCGATGATTTCGGCCAGGGGCTTTGAGCCGTTGATGTCCTCGAGAATGCGGCTGCGCCGCCGCTCCAGATCGGCCTCGGCCTCGGTGCGCGCCGACATTGCGGCGGTTTGGCGGCGCATCTTCCGCTCCAGGCCCCAACCCCTGGCGCTTACCGCAATAATGACCAGCAGCAGCAGACTGACGGCGATAATCAGGTTGCGCGTGTTGATTAGCGAAGGCTGCGCGACGACCGTGATGTCGTCGAACGAACGCATCAGAATATCGAAGCCCACCTCTGAGTCGAATGGATTCGAGTCTTCCGTGATGCAGATTCCGGTGATGCGAACTTTCGAGCCGATCGGAATCTGCCTCATCGGAGGAAGCGCGAGGCCTCCACCCGGATGGCGGTAAATGGCGGTGAAAAGCTGGCCATCGGCGGTCAGGAGGTACTCGTCCTGAGTGCCCCCGCGGGCCTCCGTCACCACCTGGGCTTCGACAGAGACCAGATCGATGATGTGGTAGCTCGATGTCAGGTCTTTTCTGGTCGTCTGAAGAGGCGCAATCGGCGCCCGCAGGTAGCTGTCCCGGACCTCGCCGCGGGCCAGGGCCAAAAAGCCGTTGTGCGCCTCGGGGAAGCCGGTTGCGTCCACAACATCGCCAACCTGCATGGGCAGCTCGGTCCACGTTGAGATCCAGATGCTGCTTGCGCCGTCCTGCAACACAACCGCCGAGCCGGGCTGGTAGTAGGTGATGGTCCCATGTACCCGAACTCTTTGTGTGTGATCCGTCACATGATAGTTCGTGATGACCTGGCCCATCGGAGTCAGCGGAAGGGACCAGGGACTGGTCTCTGCACGCTTGAGAATCCTGACGCCCGCCGGCGAGGAAACGCTGATCACAACGCCATGAGCCTGCATCTTGCCGTCAAAGAGCCCGCCGGCAATCCCGGTGACTTCAACCTCGGAATCCAGCAGCTCTTCGAGTTCCCCTCCCGTCAAGTGATACACGCTCACCTGGATGTAGCCGCCCTCGGTGAGCAGTTGCAGGTTGACGCCGAAGTTCTGATCCGAGCTCAATGTCTTGTCGGCGGCGCGGACGACGCCGCGCACGGTGACCAGCATGCAGTCGCGCTGGCCCCGAATCAACTGGTCGAAGACCGCTGGCACGGGCATTGGAAGGACGTCGTGGTGAAGCAGAACGACGCTCTCGCTGATCACGATCGGGTGGTAGCTGCCTTCGGTTTTGCCCCGGACCAGGACGCGATCGCCTGGAACCAGTGCGTCATCCGTATTGGGACTGACGAAGATGCCCGCGCTGCCGTCCTGCACAAAGAGAACATGGCTGTCCTTGTGGTAATAGGTCACAGTCGCTTCAAACGCGGCGGGAAGATGCAGTGAGGCCTCGGCATTGGTGAGGTTGTGTACGGCGCGCAGCGTGGTCAGTGTGACAGGCGCCCCTGCCCCCCAGGCAACTGAGGCCCATCCAAGGAGGATCGCAACTAGGGGAATCCGTTTCTTCATAGAGGTGTACCGGTCCAACTTGTTCTGCGCATTCCGGTTTCTGTGCATCTTATCGGCGGAATGGGAACAATCCTTCACTCTGATTTCAAGAATGTGCCCTATTCCTGCACTCAGGCAAGTGCCGTGTCCGAATCGTTAGATGCGGTTCTCCAATTCACATGCCCTTTCTGGCACCCTAACCTAATAAGATGGCTTCTTCTCCTTCTTTTCCGCGTACATCGCTGCGTCGGCGGCGTTCAGAAGGCCGTCCCCGGTGGCTCCGTCTTCGGGGTGAGGCAACCGGCAGATTCTGGCCGGCCTCGGCATTGCTGAGGGCATGAACGGCGCACAGGGAGGTGAACGTGGCGGGCGCCGCCGCCCAAGAGGCCGTGGCCCAGCCGAGAAGTACGGCTATCGCTGGAATCAATCTCTTCATGCCATATCCGTCGAATCGGCGCTCATTGTCTGTCCTCCGAAGTCTATTTTCGGCATTCCCGGCGCCGCAATCACGCCCAGCCGATCACCCGCCTGCAATTTGAGCCTGCGGCCTCTTGCGGAAGACGCGCGACAACCGCGAGGAAGGGATGATAGTGCGTTGGCAGGGGTTTAGATGTGTCGGAGCTCACACCGGCGAAGTGGCGCGGCATTCGTATCGAATCTGCTTAAACCCTGGCCCCCGGCAATCGAAGCCGTATCCCGGCGTAATGCGCCTTGTGCGATACCCATGGCCTAGCGATTTCGGACGACTGACAGGCTGTTCGTGGGCTACCCCTTGCGCCGGTAGAGCACCTGGAACTCATAGCCCTGGTTGGCGGGAAACAAGCTGGACACGTGGCGCAGCCGCTCGGCCAGCGCCGGGGCGGCCAGCAGCGGATAGTCGCGCTCTCGCAGGTCGTGATAGTCGAAGTCCACAGCCAACGACAGCATATAAATCGCCAGCGAATCGGAGAAGGCCGACTCAAAGTAGGCGCTGCGCGCGCGCTCATCGATGCTCTTGGGGCCTGTCCGGCTCTCAAGGGGCCGGCTGTCCTGGGCGCGGCGGCGGGTCTCCCAGGCATCCTGGCTGGTTTCGCCGCGCACCTGGGCCTCGGCCTGCGACCAGACGAGCGACGAAAAACTTTCCGGAACCCCGGTGGCCTCGACAAAGTTGTGGGCCACGTTGATGAAGTATTCGAAGGCCAGGCCGAAACGATCCTCGACCAGGCGCGTCGAAAGAAACACCGCCTCGGTCGAGCCGAAGGTCGCGTTGCGATGACAGATGGCGCGGTCGCCCAAATCCACGGTGTAGCCGGGCGCAACCATCGTTTCGTCTGTGTCGGCGATGGCCAGGGGAACGAAGTAATAGGCGCGGTGCTCAAGAGCGGCAGAGAGAGTGGCCGGCACGGCGCCCACCAGCCGCTCCAGATCCGCATCCGAGATACGCGTCTCGCCCCACATTGCGTAGTGAATTCCGTTGGGGGCCTGAGCCACGGTCACCTGCGTGGCCACCTTCTCCGCATGCCAAAGTTCGACTTGTACGCTGCTCGCCATTCAGACTGTATTCTAGACCACGGAGGCTCTCAAGGTGACGCAATCGGCACAAACCCCGCACCCTGCCGGCAGCACGGTCTTTGGCTTCCCACTCAGGGGATTCGGCCTCTTCACCAGCCTCCTGCTGGCCTTTGCCGCGGCGTTCTTCACCTTTTTCGCCTCGACCACGATTGCTATCTTTGCGCTGCTTGCCTGGAATCTGATCGGCCACCACGCGGTGAGTTACGCTGACAGCTATCGCTATGTTGGCTTTCCCGCGTTCGTTGTGGTGCTTGCGGTAGCCTTGCCGCTCTTTGCCGTGCTGTGGATCCGGGCCAGGGTGAGCAAGTAGGTCCCGCGTCAGTTCCCTGCCGGCCTGGGGTTCGCTCGGTCAAAGCTAGCCACGCGAATCTTGCGCGCCAACCCCAGCTTCGCCAGTAGCCAGATGCCCCAGAAGTTGGGGTCGATTTCGTACCAGACGAGGCCGTGGCGCGCCGAGACAGGGTTTGCGTGGTGGTTGTTGTGCCAGCCTTCGCCGCCGCTCAGCAGCGCCACCCACCAGTTATTGCGCGAGCCGTCGCGGGTTTCAAAGCGCCGGCTGCCCCACAAGTGCGTGGCCGAGTTCACCAGCCAGGTGGAGTGCAGGCCGATGGTCACGCGCAAAAAGACGCCCCACAGCAGCATTCCAACAGCGTTAGCCCAGCCGCCCCAGAGCCAGCCCAGGCCGAAGAGCAGCCCGCCACTGGCCGTGAGCGGAATCCAGTGGTACTTGCTCAGCCAGACCAGGAAACGGTCGCGTTTGAGGTCCGGAACGTAGCGGTCCAGCACCCTGGTCTGCGCGTGCAGCGCATTGCCCCAGACGATCCAGCCCGTATGGGCCCACCAGCCGCCCTCCCGGGGTGTGTGCGGGTCTCCCTCCTGGTCGCTCAACTGGTGATGCACGCGATGGGTAGCCACCCAGAAGATCGGCCCGCCCTCTAGAGACAGCGTGGCACAGACGGCCATTGCGTGTTCCAGCCACTTGGGCACCTGGTAGCCGCGATGGGTGAGCAGCCGGTGGTAGCACATGCCAATGCCTACATTGATAGCCAGCACATATAGACCCAGCATCACGGTCAACCGCTGCCAGGTGAAGAAAAACAGCGCCGCGAGAGCGCCCAGATGGAAGGCTATGAGCACCCCCAGCGTCAACCAGTTGATGCCCTCGCCAACGGTTGCGGCGCGGCCCATGCGAACCTGAAGACGCGCGGACTCTGCGTTGGCTGGAGAGGCCGCCGAAGGATCCGGAAAAGTTGAAGCCGATTTGTCTGGCGCAGTGTCTGTGATTTCAGGGGCCAGCTCGCGCGGAGGTGCGGTGATAAGTGAAGCCATATTCAGGGAAGATCCTTGTGGAGTGGCGACGCGCCCACCCTTATGCCGTCATTCTATAGGACCAAATGTCTCCAAAATGTCCAAAATAGCACGATTGTTGGCGATAACGATAAGATTCTCCACATAAGCGAGCAATACTGCTCACAATTGGCTATGTGACCACGCACCAGAAAAATAGAAGCGCTGTGGCGCAATTCAGCTTCTTGCAATCCTCTACTGCGTGCTCTCCGTCCCGAAGACGCCGCCGCCTGTTACGAACAGCTTCTCCGCCTGCCCGCGCAGCACGCGATAGAGGGCAAACTGGCGCTGTGTCGCGCCCCGCAGCTCAAAGAGCAACTCGCCGCGGTTGTCGGCCATGGCGTCCACGGCGTCAATCAGCCTCATGCGCGGGGTATCGTCGAGATGTGCTCCATCGGCCACGTACTTCAACAGCACCAGCACGTTGCCGTAGAAGTCCGGCTGGGCTATCAGCGTGACAAACTTCTGCTCGGCCAGAGGACCGCCGGTGCGCGCCGTCAGCACCAGGGTTGCGCCCGATCCATAGGCCAGCTCGAAGTCGCGGAAGTGCTCGTCGAAAAGTGGCGCAGGCGGAAGCGGCTCGGCGGAAGGCGCTAGCCTCGAGTTCTTGCGCGGAACCGCCCGCTTGGGAGCTGGCGCTCGAGGAGGTGCGGGCAGCTTCAGACCCAAGGCATCGCGGGCAATGTCTTCGAGAGCCGACTTCATCTTGGCCTCATCGTCCGGATTGGCCCAACTATAGCTCCACAGGTGTTCGGGGCGGATCTTTGCGTCGGAGACAGCCACAGCCTGCTGCATATCCGCCGGCAGGCCCATCAGGGTCGGCAGCACATCCAGGCCATTGCCGGCGGACTTGCCCCGCCTGAGCCGGGGACGGTCCGGATCAGTGACATCGGGCAGCGACTCCACGCGGCCGAGGTCTTCCGGCTTCTTCTTCTTGCTTTTCTTTTGCCCCGTGCGGTCGGAGTCGTCCGGCGCCGCGTTTCCGCTGGCCGTGCTGTCGTTTGAATCCTTCCTGTGCAGCGTGGGCTGATCGGAATCGGGAGCGGCGTTGGAACTCGTGGCAGGGGCGCTGGCGTCGGCTGTGTCGCTGCTCGTGTCTTTCTTACGCAGCGTGGGGCGGTCGGGGTCGATGGGAACGGTGGAGGTTGAGCCGGAACCGCCGTTGCCCGGCGCTCCCGTGCTGCTGCCGCCGGTGCCACCCGATCCGGCCGAGCCTTCGTCGGCATGATGCTTACGGTGCAGGACGGGGCGGTCGCTATCCTCATCTTCGATCTTGACCTGCGCCACTTCGTCCATTGAAGGCTTGGGCTTGGGAGCGGCGAGTTGCTTCCAAGCACCGTAGCCGACCCATGAACCCTCTTCCTGGCCGGAATTCTTGATGTCGAAGAGGCCGATCTGCTTGCCGTTCTGCTCCAGTTCGTACTCCACCTCGCCGGCCAGCGCCAGCGGCTGGGGCCGGGCCATGTAGATACCGCCATCCTGAAGCTGATCGCCCTGGAGCCGCGCGCCGTCCATCACGGCGACGGGCACCAGCCGGCAGGCCTTGGGCTTGCCCGCCTCGCCGGTCCACTCGAGGACCGCGATTGACCGCAGTTCGGGCGCGCCCTTGCTGCTCTTGGCTACCTGGCCGGGGTATTGACACCACACTGGCAACGCGGAGAGGAGGGCGAATGCGAGGATGATTTTGGGGCGTGGCATCCCACCCTTGCCGCAAAAGCAAAAATGCGGCAAGGATAGGGCGTCCAATCCTGTTTGTTTCATCGATAAAATACCCGTCCTGCGCAATGACATCTGCCGCCCGCCTCGAAAATAATCGAACCTGATGGCCACCAACGGCCCTCCAATCAACATACGAGGTGTATCCCCATGGAACTCAACCAGAAAGTCGCCGACTTCACTTTGCAAACCGACGAGGAGAAGACCGCAAGCCTCTCCGACTACGCCGGCCAGCCGGTCATACTCTTTTTTTATCCCAGAGCGGACACTCCCGGCTGCACCATTGAGGCCTGCGGCTTCCGCGACACGTTCAAAAAACTCCAGGCAGCCGGCGCGGTTGTGCTGGGCATCAGCCGCGATACGCCCAAAGCCCAGGCAAAATTTCGCGCCAAATACGATCTGCCCTACACACTCCTTGCTGATGTAGACGAGAAAGTCTGCAATCAGTTTGGCGTGCTGAAGGAAAAGAACATGTACGGCAAGAAAGTTTGGGGCATCGAGCGAACAACGTTCGTCATTGGCCCGGACCAGACCCTCCTGCACATCTTCCCCAAGGTTACGCCCGAGGGCCACGCCGAAGAAGTTCTCGCCCTGCTAAAGGAATGGAAGAAAGCGCACAAGTAGTGTTGGAGGACAGTGCGGCTGGGCGGTTGCCTGGCCGCCTGCTGACGCGCGCCTTCTTTGAAGCGCCGCCGGAAGAGGTGGCGCCGCGCCTGCTGGGCAAGGTGCTGGCGCATTTTTCGCACTCCGGTATGCTGGCGGGCCGAATCGTCGAGGCCGAGGCTTACCTGGGCCCGCACAACGATCCGCCCGACCACGCTGCGCATTCCCATCGCGGCCCCACGCCGCGCAACCGCGTCCTCTTTGGTCCAGCAGGTCATGCGTATGTTTACAGCATTTACGGCCGCTACTTCTGCATGAACATCTCGTGCGAGGTTGAAGGCTGGGCCGGGTGCGTATTGCTGCGCGCGCTGGAACCGTTGGCCGGAGCGGACGAAATGGCGCTGAATCGGGGTTTGGCGCAGGGCGCAACGGCCCATCAACTGACCTCCGGCCCCAGCCGCCTTTGCCAGGCGCTCGGCCTCACTCGCGCGGCCCACAACGGCCTCGATCTGCTCGACCTCGCCTCGCCGCTGCAGTTGCGCGACGACGGCTACCAGGTGGATGAGGTACTGGTAACGCCGCGCATCGGCATTCACGAGGCCGTGGACTGGCCGTTGCGCTTTGCCCTGCCGGGGAACTCGTGCGTCTCCGGCCAAAAGAATTCAAACGGCAAACGAATCCACCTTCGGTAGAATTCCGTGCATAGGTAAAAACCAATCCAAACCGCGAGGAAACACTCCGCTTGAAGACCTCTTCCCTGCCCCTTTACGCCACTGCGGCTGTCCTGCTGCTCACCGCGGCCGTCTTTGCCGTTGCCACGGTTGCCCAAGCCCCGCAAACCACCCCATCGCAACAACCGGCTACCGCCGGCCCGCCACCTCCGGAACAAGAACAACCGCATCCAGCCCCCACCAACCTCAAAGTCCTGCCCAAGAACCTGACCGGCGACCAGGTTCACGAGATCATGGAAGGATGGAGCGCAGCCTTGGGCACGCATTGCAACACCTGCCACACCGCCGACCCAACGAAGATCGGCCCTGACGGCCGTCCTCGGCTCAACTTTGCCGACGATTCCCGGCCCGAAAAGTCCACCGCCCGGCTGATGTACAAGATGGTCGAGGATATCAACGGCAACTACATCAGCATGGTTGACAGCTCCGGCGCACCCGTCACCTGCGGCACCTGTCATCGCGGCCACCTGGGCCCCGAGCCATTCGTTGCGCCAAAGGGAAACCACTCACACGACCACTAGAATGTGAAGGTCGTACCCTTCACCCAAAGCCAGACGATCAGGAGCATTTCACGGCAACAGAACGCGGACGAGTGAGCCACGTTTGAGCCTCTGGGCCTCTTCCGGCACAACCAGAAAGCAATTGGAACGAGCCAGTGCAACCAGGTCCCCGGAACCGTGCCAGGGAACGAAAGCGGCCTGAGGCGGTTGCCCGGTTGCCGCTCCAAAATCGCAAAATGCAGGCAGAAAGCGCGTGAGACCGGCCTTGACGCTTCGGTCGACAGGCGGGGCCAGCCGCGCCAGGGCAAAGCGGGGAGAGGATTCGCTGCTGCCGGCTAGAGCGGTCAGCACCGGCACGGCGAACAGCAGAAAAGTGACTGCCGTGGAGATGGGATTGCCTGGAAAACCAAAGAAAGGCAGTGTGGGCAATCCGGTTCCCGCAGCCCGTGGCAGTTCGCCGAAGACGGCCGGCTTGCCGGGCTGGATGCGGACTCCGGTGAAGTGGAAGTTGGCTCCCAAGCGGGCCAGCGCGGGCTCGACGAGGTCGAACTTGCCTGCCGAGACGCCGCCGGAGAGCAGCAGGAGGTCGGCGGTAACAGTCTCGGCTATCGCCTCATCGAGAGCCTGGGGGTTGTCGGCGGCTGTGGGCAAAACCCAGGGCTCGCCGCCCGCTTCGGCTACCAGGGCAGCCAGCATGGGAGCGTTGGAGTTACGAATCTTGCCGGGAGCGGGCGAAGACGCGACCGGAACCAGTTCGTCGCCGGTGGTGAGGATAGCCACGCGGGGGCGGCGAAAGACCTCCAGCGCAGCGTAACCGCAGGCTGCGGCCACCGCAATCTGACTGGGATGGAGCGCGGTCCCGGCGGGAAGTAACTCGTCTCCCGCATGAGCGTGAGCGCCCTGCGCCACGATGTTTTCGCCCGGCTTGAGGGTGCGGGGTGGGAGCAGCCTGGCTTTCCGTGCCTTTGTGCCGCCGGTCGCCTCGGAGCGCTCGAACATCATCACTGCATCGGCTCCCGCGGGAACCGGAGCACCCGTCATGATCTCCCAGGCGGTTCCGGGCTGCAGCGGTCCGGCTGGGGAGTCTCCGGCGCGGCCAGCGCCAGAGATGGCCAGCGGCGCATGGGCGTTGGCCTCGGCGGCGCGGCAGGCGTAGCCGTCGCGGGTGGAACGGGCAAAGAGAGGCTGATCGCTATCGGCCCAGAGAGGCTGGGCAAGTATCCGGCCAGATGCCTGTTCGAGCTTCACGCGTTCAACAGCAGGCCGCAACCAACCCAGTCGCGCGGCGTGAGCAGCCACCAGCGCCGCGGCCTCATCGTAGCTGGGCAGAGCAGGCTTCATGGAATGGATTGTAGAGGGTTCAAATGGTTTCGGAGATCGGCATAGGGGGAGCGAGTGACCGCTCTCCCCTGCCACACCACCCGGCATGCGGGTCCGCACCGGGCGGTTCGAGAAGTTGAGGTATTCCCCATGCCTCCTGTTTGAGGACGCGGGCGTCGGTCT
>Ga0326727_10028779_pt1 | contig 10071 bp, 4 predicted proteins | sample MB2enrmetagenome_FD_207643 | JGI IMG/M metagenome (GOLD analysis project Ga0326727, IMG submission 207643) | Lab enriched peat soil microbial communities from McLean, Ithaca, NY, United States - MB29MY | ecosystem: Environmental > Terrestrial > Soil > Wetlands > Peat | place: USA: New York...
CGGCATATACCAAACGCTGACCTGCGGCGTAAACAGACTGTAGGTAAACTCGTTGGCGTTGGGCACCGGCGCCAGAAAATGCGACTGGCTCTGGCGGCTGGCCGAGAAACCTCCCGCGATACCGGGGAAATAGGCGCCCCGCTGAACCAGGACGTTTTCCCTCGCAACCAATAACGCCGCTTGCCCCGCCTTTATGCTCGGATTGTTGCTCAGCGAACGCTCAATCAAGGCGTTGAGAGCCTTGGAGTGAAACAGCGCCCACCACTCCCCCGGTATGTTCCTCCCGTTGAGAAAGCGTTGCGCTTCTCCGCCGACGAGGTTGGTCACGCCGTCCGTCGTCGAAAGCGGGGCCGCCGTATAGCCGTTCACCTCCGGCGCGGCCGGCCTTTTGAAGTTCGGCCCCACTGCGCATCCGGCCAGCAGCATCATGGCCAAATCGAGCGCATAACCAACGCCCGGTTTCCTTCGGGTCTCGGCCTTCGGATTTCGGATTTGATTCATGGCTTGCGCCTCATCCCGGTCCCGTTGAGGACGGCGGTATTTCCGGCTCTCGGGCTCGCCGGCCCGCCGAGGCTCGCCGGGCCGGGACCCACACGATGGACAACCTGGCCGGGCTTGTTCAAACCAGGTTGATGAGGGGCCGCGGCATTTCCCAATGCGCCTTTGGTCTGGCCATTATTGGTCCGCTTTTCGCCCGGATGCTCGCCACTGCGCTGGAATGGTTGGGGCAGCTTGGGCCCAGGGCGGCCCTTGGCGGTTGCCTTTGTTCCGTTGGTTTGACCGCTCTTTGCGGAAGCATGACTTCCATGTTGTTCTCCGTCCAGAGGCTTCCTATCCGCCCGCCCTTGCCCGGCGCGTGCGGCGGGAGGCTGGACACGGTCCCCGGCGTCGGAAGTGCGCTCGCTGGTTGTTTTCGCCCGGTTCTGGGATGGCGCCCTCTGCACCGCCTGGTTGGAGGGTTCGCCGGCAGAACCCAACCCCAGGGCCAATGCGCCGAAGCCAACCAGCGTGAAAAGGAAACGCGCCTTCATAATTCATAATTCATAATTGCCCTCACTACACAGCGGGAGCCTTGGGTGGGGACTGACCCTGGCCATGGCCCAGAAACACCATTTTGAGCGCCGGCACCATGATGAGCAGCAGCATGGGTCCCACCAACATCCCGCCCACGATGACGGTGGCCAGCGGACGCTGCACCTGGCTTCCGATTCCGGTGGAAATGGCCGCCGGAAACAGGCCGATGCAGGCCGAAAGGCTCATCATCAGCAACGGCCGCATACGAGTCGAGGCGGCGCGAAACATTGACTCCATGGGCGTTCCTCCCCGAAGCCTTGACTGGTTGTAATAAGTGATTAGCAGGATGCCGCTCATGACGGACACACCGAATAGTGAGATGAAGCCAATGGCGGCCGAGATGCTGAAGTTCAGGCCCGAGATGTAGAGTGCCAGCACCCCGCCCGCCATGGCGAACGTAATTCCGGAAAGCGTCAGCAGGCACTCAAGCACGGAATTGAACAAAGTGTAGAGCAGCCCGAAAATCAGGACCAGGCTGACCGGCACAACGATGTCCAGGCGTTTCTTGGCTTCTTGAAGGTCTCCGAACTCGCCCGCCCAGACCATCCGGTAGCCGCTGGGAAGCTGCACGGCTTTTGCGATGCGCGCCTGGGCTTCGGCAACCGTGCTGCCAAGGTCGCGCCCGCGCACGCTGAACTTGATCGGGATGAAACGCTGGGTGCTTTCATGGTAAATCCACGCCGCCCCGGTATCCAGGGTAATCGTAGCCAGCTCGCACAGGGGGATGCTCGCGTTGAGGGCGCCGGCCGTCGGAAAGGCTACCTTGAGGTTGCGAATCTTGTCGACGCTGTCACGGGAAGCGGTCGGGAAACGGACGGTCAGGTTGAACTGGCGGTCCCCTTCCAGCACGGTGGTGGCCACAGCCCCGCCCAGCGCCGCCTGAATGACCGAGTTGACGTCGCCGGAGTTGAGGCCATAACGGGCGGCTTTGGCCCGATCCACCTTGATGTTCAGGTTCGGTTGCCCGAGGACCGGAAAGACCCCGAGGTCTGCGACTCCGGGAACCTGGTTCATCTCGTCTCTGACCCGGGCGGCCAGCGTGGTCAAGGTTTCCAGGTTCGGTCCGATGAGCTTGACGGAATTGGCCCCTTTGACTCCCGAGATCGCCTCTTCGATGTTATCCTGGATGTATTGAGAGAAGTTGAAGCTGACTCCCGGCAACTGGCTGCTGAACTCGGCCTGGATTTGCTCGATCAACTTCCCTTTGGTCAGGCCCCTGGGCCATCGGTCAAAGGGCTTTAAGGGGGCGAACAGTTCGACGTTGGAGAAGGGCGAGGCATCGCTGCCGTCGTCGGGGCGGCCATGCTGGGAGACGACGGTGATGACCTCCGGGTGCTTGAGCAGGATCGCGCGCATGGTTCGGGCCGCTGCCTCACCGTCCGGCAGGGCGAGCGTCATCGGCATCGAGGCGCGAATCCACAGATTACCCTCCTCGAGCTGAGGGAGAAACTCGCTTCCCAACCGAAGCCCCAGCAAACCTGCCACCGCGAGAAAAACAAGGCCGACGCCGATGGTGAGGACCGGCCTGGCCAGGGCGAGGCGCAGGACGGGATTGTAAAGGCGATGCAGCACCCGGATCACTATCGTCTCGGCCTCCCTGATGTCCTCGGGAAGAAAGAACGAGGCAAGCACGGGTGTGATTGTGAAGGCGGAGATCAGCGCCCCCGCCAGGGCGTAGGCGTAAGTGCGCGCCATGGGACCGAAGATCTGGCCCTCGACGCCCTGCATGGTGAAGAGCGGGACAAAGCCGGCGACGGTGATCAGCGCCGAGAAGACGATGGCCTTGTCCACTTGCAGCCCGCTGATCAAGATCAGACGCAGGCGATCGGTCCATCCGTCGCCGGGCGAAGAATGCGACGCGCTCGTCGGGTCCGGGCCGTAGAAGCTGTCGGCCAACCGCCGCAGCCAAACCTGCTGTTCGTCCGGGGACCTTTGGAAGTTGCGGAAGATGTTCTCGACGAAGATCACGGCAAAATCCACAATGATGCCGAGGTCCACGGCCCCGATGGAGAGGAGGTTTGCGCTTTCGCCTCGAATCACAAGGAGAATGACGGCGAAGAACAGCGCGAACGGGATGTTCAGCCCGACGATGATCGCGCTGCGGACGTCCCCCAGGAAAATCCATTGGATGAAGAAGATGAGCAGGCATCCGAAGACGAGGTTGTGCAGGACAGTGTGAGTGGTCACTGCGATCAGCGAGGAGCGATCATAATAGGGAACCACCGTCACCCCCGGCGGCAGACTCCCATCGGTATTCATCTTCTGGATCTCGGCCCGGACCTTTGGAATCATGTCGGCGGTCTTCTCCGCGCGGCTCATTACCACGATGGCGCCCACCACGTCGTCGTCCCCGTCCCGGCCCAGGATGCCGAGCCTGGGCACGCAGCCCACATACACCCGGGCAACATCCTTCACCAGCACGGGCACGCTGCCCGACTGAGTCAGGACGACGTTCTCGATATCATCCACCTTGTCCCCTCGGGTCAGATCATCCTCGCCCCCGTCGTCAATCAGCCCAACGCCGCGGATGTTGATCGACTGCTGGCCAATGCGGATTTCGCGCCCTCCGACGTTGAGGTTGGCGTTGCCCAGGGCGGTCAGCACCTGCGGCACCGTGACGTTGTAGGTCTCCAACTTGTGAGGGTCCGCCTCGACCTCGAACTCCTTGGTGGGGCCGCCCCAACTGTTGACCGCTACGATGCCGGGAATGGTCAATAGCCGGCGCCTTACGATCCAATCCTGAACCGTGCGCAGATTGGTCAGCCCGAAATGCCTGGGCCCGGTCACCTGGTAGCGATAAATCTCTCCGGTCGAGCTGTTCTGTTGGATGGTAGGCACCAGGCCGCCCGGAAGGGCCACGTTCTGTTGCAACGCTATCGCCGCCTGGCCGTAGGCAAAGTGATAGTCCACCCCGTACTTGAACACGACACGCACAAAGGACAGGCCATAGAACGAGGTCGAGCGGATGACCTCGATGCCCGGGGTCGTGTAAAGTCCAATCTCGATTGGACGGGTGTAGTAGCGCTCCATCTCCTCCGCCGAGAGGCCCGGCGCCTGGGCGGTGATTTCCAGGATGACCGGCGTCGGGTTCGGATAGGCCTCGATGTTGAGCCTCTCAAAGGCGAACAACCCCGCCACGGTAAACGCCAGCAAGCCGAACAGAACGATCGCGCGGCGGCTCAGGCAAAATGCAATAACAGGCTTGAACATGGTTGGCGGCTAAGGTCATTGGCCCTCGCGGCCTAATCGCTCGGCGAGGCGTGCAGCATGTTGCTCAGGAACACGGCCCCATCCGTCACGGCCAGTTCTCCGGGCTGCAAGCCATCCAGGACCTGATAGCGGCCATCCCGTTGCAGGCCAATCTTGACGGTTCTTTGCGAAAAGCGACGGCGGTCGGTGGTCACCCATGCCGTCATCGTCCTGTCGCCTTCCCGCACGACGCCGTTCATCGGTATGGCGATCGACTCCACCGGCTCCTGAACTCGAATCACGAAATTGGCAAGCATCCCGGGACGCAGCTCGTGTTTGGGGTCCGCTATCTCGGAGCGGACCGTGACTCGATGGGTGTTGGGGTCGACTGTCGCGTAGATTTTTGAAATCCCGCCTTTGAACACGCGGCCAGGATAGGCCATCACCTGGACTTCAACCGGCTGTCCCGTATGATAAAGCGGGCTGTCGCTTTCGGTGACGTTCGCCAGCATCCATTTGACGGAGATGTCGGCGACCGAGTAAGGCGCGGGCGCGTTTCCCGGCTGCACCAGGAGTCCGGGCGGCGCGTTCTTGGATGTGATCTGGCCAGCCACCGGGCTGGACACGACCAGGGCCGGGTCAATCTTGCGCGTGGCGACGATCTGATCGATTTCGGCCTCCGTCTTCCCAAAAACCCGAACTGCATCCCGCGCGGCTCTAAGGGCGCCCTCCGCCATTTGCTGATCGGAGGTGGCTTGTTCCATCTCGCGCTCGGAAACCCCGTTCGTTCCGTAAAGGTCCTTGGCGCGCGCCAGTTCCTTGCCGGCCAGGTCTAGAACGGCGGCGGCGCCAATCAGCGTTGACTCGGCCTGGATGAGGTCCGGGCTGTCAATGGTATAGAGCGGCTGCCCCTTTTTGACTTCGTCGCCCAATTCGACAAAGGTCTTGATCAGTTTTCCCTGATAGTCCGGGAAGACCTGAACGTTAAGGTCCTCAACGAAAGCGATGCTGCCGAGCGCCTCCTTGTCGACCGGGAAAAGGCGTGTGCCCACCGGTTCGATTTTGATCGCATTGAGTTGGCCGGGCGCCAATTCCACGGTTGCTTCGGACGTGGCTGCGCTGGACGCTGCGCCCGAGCCCTGCGGGGCGTTCGTATTCGCAGGCCGGCCCGAGCCGGAATTAAGAAGGATGGTTGCGAAAAGGATGGCCGCGGCCCCCACAACCACCGCGGCCGCCTTCCTGCCAAGCTGTCGTAAGTCTTTCATTTTCCCAGCTTGCAGGGTACGGGCGGACAAATTCTCTAGTCAATCGGGGCGGATATAATTCTCCTGTAGGGCATGGCCTGATACGAAATCAAAGCGCCCGGGTGAAAGCCGAAGCCTCACCACCGGCAGGCATTTGTTTCTGTACGGGCCCTAAGCTGGCACACGAGCCGTTTACCAGGCAATTCGCAGCCGAGTGCAGACGGTCCGGAGTTCTTTCTGATTCCTATTCTTCCGCCACCTCAATCCAGGGAGAGGTTCGCGCGGCTTTCGCCCCGGTAAGCTCCATCCACGGGCTTAGGAGCGACCAACAGCAGGCGCTCGGCCGCCACGTGGCCGTTCTGCAGGAGCCAGTTCTGTACCCACCGGGCGCGCTCATTCATTAGGGCACGGTAATTCTCGTCCGTGACGGGTAGTTGCCCGGCTACCAGCGTCTCCACGGTCGCCGGGGCGGCCTGGCCCAGGGCGAGGCGATCGGCTTTGGTCAGGCGCTTCTCCACCGCACTCTTACGGGCATGCCTTTCCAGGCCAACCCAGGCGAGCGCGGGCTGGTAGAATGGCTTGCCGGCATGCCTGTCCAGGCCAACCCAGCCGAGCGCGCGCCGGTAGAGTGGCTGTTTTGGCTTGCCGGAGACCTTGGCGCCCATCGTTCCGCTTGGTTGGTTGGTGGCCGCCGCAGCCAGTTGGTTGGTGCGCAGGATGGCGGCGATATTGGTCCCAAATTGCTCCGTAAAGGCCGCCCGCAGAAGCCGGTCGTAATCCTCCGGGTCAAGCTGCAGGCTTTCGAGGGACTGCGCAGCTTTGCCCTTGGCGCTGAGTTCCTGGAGCCGTTTGGCCTTAAGCCGCTCGCGGAGTTTGTTCATCGCCAAGGCTTCGTGGTCGGCGACCGGATCGATGGCGCCTTCGACCTCCAGATTGAGCGCCGGGCGTTGAGCCAAGGCCTTGCTGAGTTTGGCCAGTTTGTCCAGTTCGCCTTCGACGAGGTTGGTCGTGCCGGGGACAAACGCGACGAAGCTGAGTTCCTCCCCGCCGCCCACCAGGGCGCCCAGCAACTTGAAGGGGGAGGCCACGGCTTTGGCCAGCATATTCATAAGCACCTTGAGGAGGATGGGGCCGAGGCTAAACTGCGGGTCGTCGAGGCGGCCGTGGAGGGGCAGGTCGAGGCCGATGTGTCCATTGTTGTCTTTGAGCAGCGCCACCGCCAGCTTCACCGGGAGGCTGGTGGCATCTGGGCTGTTGTTGCGCGGGCCAAGCGTAAGGTGATCAATGCCGATCTTGTTGTCGGCTTTGAGCTCCTTGCCCTCGACATGGTAACGCAAGGTGGTGGTCAGGCGGCCCTTGTTCAGCGAGTGGCCGGCGTATTTCTCCATGTAGGGCGTCAACGGGATCAGTTGGGTGTTGGCGTTGGAAATGACCAGATCGACAAAGAGGTCCGCGGCCAGGGGATTGATGCGGCCCGCGACGCCGAAAGGCGATTGTTCGTCCACCTTGCCCGCCAGGTCCACGTCGGCGGCCGTGTTCAAGGCGGAGGAGAGGCCCTTGAGAGTGCCGCTGATTTCCTGGATGCCCAGACTGGCGTGCGGCTGGACCGATTCGTCCGCAAAGGCGAACGCGGCCCGCTCGAGCCTCACTGTGCCGATCTGGATCGGGAAGACCTCTGCGCCGGGCCGGGCGGCGATCTCGCCCGGGGCAGAACGCGGCACGGCATTTGTCCCGGAGGCTTGGGTTGGCTGCAGTATCAGCGCCAGGTTCGGTTTATGGTCTGCGCCCAGGACCAGCGTCGCCTTCGGAGCGACCCATTTCACTTCGTCCACCTTGAGCCGATTGGGCTGCAAACCACATTCGATTCCCGTCACTGCAAGGTCGTTCCATCGCGCGAATTCCTTGAAGGCCACCTGGTCGGTGCAGACGAAGTTGGCAACGCTCACATTGCCCGCGAATCGGAACCCTGGCACGCTTGGGTCGCCCGTTTGATACCGAGCCTGGCCGTGCGTGCTCAAGGCGCCACTGACCACGCCGAGCCGGACATATTGCTCGAGGTAGGACTGGGCGGCGCGTAGGTCCAGGTTCGTGAGACTCAACTCCAAATCGGCAAACAACGGCGCAAGCCGGGCCGTGCCCCGCGCGGCGATGGCGCCTGTCTGGTTGAAGCGCAACGAGACCGCGGCCGAGATGGGCGCGTTGCCGGCCGTGCTCACGCCTTTGAGGTTCAGCGCGAGTTGGTCCATCAGCAGCGCAACCGGTTTGGGCGGCTGCTGGTCGTCAATCTTCAGGGTGTAGTCGCTGAGTGAGACCTCATCAACGCTGACCACCCAGCCGGGGGCTGCACTCGAGGCGGGGAGACTGCCGGTGGCGGACGCCCGGTTTGTGCCGGCGGACGCGAGCAGCCCGAGCAGGTTGATTGAGCCGTCCTTCTGGCGCCGGGCGAGAATGGAGCCGCCGCCGGCCTTTACCCGGCCCACCCGCGCCCGCCGCTCCTGCAGGCCGGCTTCCACCTCCTCCAGCCTGAACTCGGCGATGCGCGTGACGGTCTCGTCGGTGTCCGGCCCCTTCACTTCCAAACCAGTGAGAGTGACGGTCAGATTGGAAACCGCCGCCTGGAGGCCGTTGGTGGCCAGCGCAAAGCGATAAGGCGCCCGGACCCCAAGTTGGCCGGCGGTGATCTTGCCCCGGAAAAAATCCTCGGCGTAGGGCAGGTACTTTTTCACCTCCACGGCCGCCAGTTCCACTTCGCCGCCAGAGCGGACAGGGTTGATCGACAGGGTGCCGGAACCCGCAAAGGTCTCCGCCGACTCGCTGGCGATGCGAAAGGAGTAATGGGCGTCCGAATCGGGTTTGGTAGTGAAGTCTTTGAGGCTGACCGCGATCGGCTTCAAATCGGTTTTAAAGGGCGTGCGATGGGTGAGGTCTTCCAGGCTCACCGCGGTATTCTCGATGGCAAAATCGTCCACGGTCACCGTCCAGGGCGGCGCCGCCCCGGCCGAGGCGGGGGGAGGGTTGGTCGAAGCGGGCGGCAGGGTCAGCAAGTCGAGCAGATTGACATGCCCATCCGGCTTAAGCCGCGCCAGCAGTGTCGCTTCTGAAACCTTCACCCTTCCAAGCCGCGCGGCTCGTTCACGCAAGTTGAGTTCAGCTCGCTGTACGTCGAAGCCCCGCATGGCCGCCACGGTTTCCCCGGTGTCTGGGTCCTCGAGCTGCAGTTGTTCGACAAGGACAGCACCGTTGGTGACGAACAGGTCCATGCCGTTGCTGCCCGCCTGGAAGCGATAGCTGAGCAGGAGGTCGGCCAAGCCATTAGTGAGCCGCGCCCGTGTAAAATCCTCGAGGTAAGGTTGATAGCGGCTGAGTCTGACGCCGGTGATCCCGATGCGGCCCTGCGAACGAAACGGTTGAATGCTCACATCCCCCGCCCAGTCCACGCTGCGGCCGGCATCGCTTTCGGCATGAAAAGAATAGGGCGTGTCCGAATTCGGCCGAGTGGTGAACCGGGTGAGGTTCAGGTTAATAGGCCGGTACTCGGTGCGAAAGCGGGGATGCCGGGTCCGATCCTCGAACGCCACAAAACCGTTGGTGACCTCGAGGCGAAAGATATTGACGCGTGGGATGCCCGCCCTTTTCGGCTTGGGTGGAGGAACGGGCTTGGGCGGCGACTCGAACATGTTCGCGAAGTTCAGCCGTCCGTCGTTGAACAGGATGACCTCGCCGCAAGGCCTCACGAGCCGGATTTCCTTGAAGGTCCACGCCCAGCGAAACAGGGAGGAGGCTTGGAAGTTGATGTAAAGTTCGTCCCATGAGGCGAAGGGTCTGCCGTCCGGCTCGGTTAGCGCAAGGCCGCGAATCGTCAGCGACAGAACCAGTGGATTGAACTTGACCTGGCGAATTGCCGCCTGGCGCTTGGTGACGCCGGGCAACCGCTTGAGCATCTGCCACTTCAGGATCGGCGGCAGGACGAGAAAACCCACGAGCGTATAGACCAGGAAGACCACTGCCGCCCAGACCACGCGTTTGCACCACCGCGACCGCTTGAAAACCGCGAAATCTGCAAAGCTCATGACCGCACGCTTAAAGTAACCGCGATTGCTTGTGTCCGCAACCAAAGACCAAATCCAATCCGCCAGCCCGACGCCCCTGGGCGGGTGGGCCTTTGCGGCCAAGGAGGGCTGGGCCGGCAAAGTCGACCGTTTCTACGGAAACCCTGGGAAACTCGAAGTATCGCAATTGGAGCCAAGCATGAGCGAGCCGGGCCAGGGCGGTGACCGTGAGTTTGCGCGCGAGAGCGCACAACCTGGAGTTTGGACATCTTGCGGCACCGCGAAGCGGTGATTTGAAGGTAGCCGTGGGGCTTCAGCCCACGGAATCAGCGGCCCGTAGCCGTCGCGTCGCGCCAGCGACGCTTGCACCCCTCGGCTTGCCTTGTCAATCCTCCTGCATGTCCAGCCGCAGCCAGGGCTCGCGGCCATTGGTGCTGAAGACAACGTGGTAGTGGAGACTGGTGAAGGTATCGGCCATCGTGTAATTGACGCGGTTGGGTTGCGTGAACGCGCTG
>Ga0326727_10028782_pt1 | contig 10071 bp, 5 predicted proteins | sample MB2enrmetagenome_FD_207643 | JGI IMG/M metagenome (GOLD analysis project Ga0326727, IMG submission 207643) | Lab enriched peat soil microbial communities from McLean, Ithaca, NY, United States - MB29MY | ecosystem: Environmental > Terrestrial > Soil > Wetlands > Peat | place: USA: New York...
TTCCACAAGGGGCAAGTTCGAGTGTCGGGGAGATAGAACCGCCGCAAGCGCCAGCAATTCAATCCCAGGGACCCTATCGAAACCGCCCGGCCGGAAAACCGGGCTGGATGTGTTTCCGGCAGCCCCCAAAGAGGCTGAGCGCCAGTGTGGACTTCGGTAGTATTCAGAGTTTTTCGCACTTTCCAATCCCGGTTTCGCGCACCCCGAGACTTCGCTTTTGCAGAAAATTACCCTCCGTTGGCGCATTATCGATCTTGAGTGGGGTGCGGAGAACTTCAAGAAGCCCCTTTGCACCTCCCCCCTCTACCCCAGGGGGTATATGTTCCCATTTCTTTCGCCTCAAAGCCTTCCATGCGTTTCTCGTCTGTGCACCGGCGAACACGCACATAACTTATGCTTGATAAATACCTTACGAAAATAATCCTCACCAGGAAGCACAACCCGCGCATTTTTGCATCGGCGGACTCCAGAACACTCCAGTACTGGCAAACCCGCAAAGTTGCGCCCAAAAACTCGGCCTTCCGCGCGCCCTATAATGAAGAATGGCTGTTTGCGCTCTGGGCCTCGCTGAGGGGACAGGGACGCGGCGGACCAAATTCTTCCCGGTGCCTTCCCGTTGAATTCATCGAACGACGCCATCGTCATCCGCGGCGCGCGGACGCACAACCTGAAGAACATCTCCTGCGATATTCCGCACGGCAAGCTGACGGTGGTCAGCGGCGTGTCGGGCTCGGGGAAAAGTTCGCTGGCCTTCGACACCATCTACGCCGAAGGGCAGCGGCGCTATGTGGAGTCGCTTTCGGCCTACGCGCGCCAGTTTCTGGAGCGTATTGAAAAACCCGATGTTGACCTGATCGACGGTCTGGCGCCGGCCATCGCCATCAAGCAGAAGAACTCCACGCGCAACCCGCGCTCGACCGTGGCCACGGCAACCGAGATCTACGACTACCTGCGCTTGCTCTACGCTCGCTGCGGCACGGTGCATTGCGTCCATTGCGACGGCCTGGTCAAGCGCGACTCCATGGACGAGGTTGCCGAGGCCACGCTGGCGCTGGGCGAGGGAACGCGGCTGAACGCGCTGTTCCCGGTGCTGAGCGCGATGCCGTCCGCTGAGGCGGAAGCGAAGCCCGCGGCGAAACCGGCCAAGGCTGCGGGACGGCCGGCGAAGTCCTCTGCCAAGCCGGTGGTGAATGGGGGCGACTCGCCGCATACGGAGACGCTGAAAGCCCGGCTTACCGAACTGCGCACGTCGGGCTTCAATCGCCTTTACCAGCGGGGCCGCATCGTCGAGTTCTCCACGCCCGAGTCGCTGCTGGACCTGGACTTTACGCTGCCGGTGTTCGTTCTGCTGGACCGGATCGTAGTGAGTGCGGAGAACCGCGCGCGCATTGTGGACGCCGCGGAGATCGCCTATCGCGAGGCTGGCGAGGTGACCTTCGAGGAGGTTCCCCGCGACGAGGACGCCGAGCGCAAGCGCCACCGCTTCTCCGGAGAATATGAGTGCAAGAGCTGCCACCGGCCGGGCAAGGAGCCGGAGCCGCGCCTGTTCAGCTTCAACAATCCTTTCGGCGCCTGCCCGCGCTGCCAGGGCTTCGGCAACACGGTGGACTTCGACCTGAACCTGGTGATTCCCGACAAGGGCCTGAGCCTCGCCGACGGCGCCATCGACCCCTGGAACCGGCCCAAGTACCGGCCCTGGTTTACGGACCTGCGCAAGCAGGCGGCGGAACTGGGCATCCCGATGGACGTTCCCTGGCGCGAGATGCCCGAAGCGGCGCGGGAGACGGTGTTGCGCGGCAAGGGCAGCTTTGCCGGGGTGTTCGGCTTCTTTGCGCTGATGGAGAAGAAGAAGTACAAGCTGCACGTGCGCGTGATGCTGAGCAAGTATCGCGGCTACGCCGAGTGCCCGGACTGCCGCGGCCAGCGCCTCCGCGCCGAGGCCCGCTCGGTCCGCATCAACGGCAAGAACATCTGCCAGGCCACCGCGTTCACCATCGCCCATGCTGTGAAGTTCTTTGGCGAACTGAAGCTTTCGCCCATGCAGGAGGAGATCGCCGGGCCGATTCTGGAGGAGGTCCGCCAGCGGCTCAGTTTTCTCGACGCGGTGGGTCTGGAATACATCACTCTCGATCGGCTGGCCTCCACGCTCTCCGGCGGCGAGGCGCAGCGCATTCAACTGGCCACCTCGCTGGGCTCGCGGCTGGTGGGCGCGCTCTATGTGCTGGACGAGCCTTCGATCGGGCTGCACACCAGGGACACGGCCCGGCTGATCCACATTCTTGAGGAACTGCGCGACCTGGGAAACACGATCATTGTCGTCGAGCACGACGCGGACGTGCTGCGCGCCGCCGATTACCTGCTCGACCTCGGCCCCGGGGCCGGCGAGTTTGGCGGCAAGCTGCTGGCCGAGGGCGTGCTGGCGGAGATCGAGGCCAACCCCAACTCGCTGACCGGCCGCTATCTTTCCGGCCAGATTTCCATCCCTGTCCCCACCCGCCGCCGTGCGCCGGGCAAAGAGCGGCTGGTTCTGCGCGGAGCCACAGCCAACAACCTGCACGGGCTGGAGGTTGAAATTCCACTGGGATTGCTGGTGGCCATTACCGGCGTTTCCGGTTCGGGCAAATCCACGCTGGTGCACCAGGTGCTTTACCGGGCTGTGGCGCGGGCGCTGGGCCAGAGCGACGGGGCCGACCCGTCCAGCGTCTACAAGTCGCTCACCGGCGTCGAGCGGCTCAACGACGTGGTTCTTGTAGACCAGACGCCCATTGGCCGTACGCCGCGCTCCAATCCCATCACCTACATCAAGGGCTTTGATCTGATCCGCGAACTGTTTGCCGCGCAGCCCGAAGCCAAGCGGCTTTCGCTCACGCCGGGGCATTTTTCCTTCAATGTGCCTGGCGGCCGCTGCAACACCTGCGAGGGCGACGGGACGGTGACCGTCGAAATGCAGTTCCTGGCCGACGTCGAGCTGCCTTGCGAGGACTGCAACGGCACACGCTACCAGTCCAAGATTCTGAATGTCGAGTACAAGGGAAAGAACATCCACCAGGTGCTGCAAATGACGGTGAAGGAGGCGCTGCGCTTCTTTGCCGGGCAAACGCGCCTCTTGGAAAAGCTCGCCGTGCTGGACGAAATCGGTCTAGGCTACCTCCGGCTCGGCCAGTCGGCGACCACCCTCTCCGGCGGGGAGGCGCAGCGCGTCAAGCTGGCCGCCCACCTCGCCCAGGTGCGCGCCGCCAACGCCAACGCCAAGCCCTCGCAAGCCAGCCGGGTGCTTTACATCCTGGACGAACCCACCACCGGCCTGCACTTCGACGACGTTTCCAAGCTCCTCACCGCCTTCCGCAAGCTCATCGACGGCGGTGGATCGCTGGTGGTCATCGAGCACAATCTGGACGTAATCAAATGCGCCGACTGGGTGATCGATCTGGGCCCGGAAGGCGGCGAGGCCGGAGGGCGCATTGTGGCCGAGGGTACGCCCGAGGAGATAGCGGCCAACCTGCTCTCCCATACGGGCAAGTGGCTGGCGCGGATGTTATAGAACCGCCGCGTTGCAGTCCCAAGGGCGCACGATTCTGTTCGGGTTCGCCTGCTTGCCGGGGGAACTCCGCTTCTGCTTCTATTCGGCGACCACCGGATTCGTCAGCGAGCCCAATCCTTCCACCGTAATAGTGACGGTTTCGCCGGGCTTGAGCCAGCGCTTGGGCGTGCGGCCCAGGCCCACGCCATAGGGTGTTCCCGTGGAAACAATGTCGCCGGGAAGCAGCGGCGTGATCGAAGAAAGATACTCGATCAGTTCGGGAATCTTGAAGATCAGCTCGCGGGTGTTCGAGCTTTGATGCACCACCCCGTCGATGGTCAGGCCGATGGCAAGGTTGTGCGGATCGGGAATTTCGTCCGCCGTGACGATGGCCGGGCCGATGGGGCAGAAGGTGGGGAAGCTCTTGCCCATGGTCCATTGCGAGGTGGCCAACTGAATGTCGCGGGCGCTCACGTCGTTGACGATGGTGTAGCCGTAGACGTGCTCGCGCCAGGCCGAAGCGGGAATGCGATAGCCGCCCTTGCCGATGACAAACGCAAACTCGGCTTCGTAGTCGGGCTCGGTGGAGTTTTTGGGGAGAACGATGTTCTCGCCGGGACCGATGATGGCGGTTTGCAGCTTGAAAAAGACGACCGGGGTCGTGGGGATGGCCATGCCGGATTCGATGGCATGATCGCGGTAATTGAGGCCAATGGCGAATACGCGCGGCGGGTTCGAGAGGGGCGCGTGCAGGCGGACTTTGCCGAGCGGGAGCGTGGGTCCGGCGGGGACCGTGGTCAACCCGGACGCGATGACTGCCAGCGCGTCAGGGAAACCGGCGGCAGACAAATCGAGAACGGAGCTTCCCTCGTCGAGCAAAACGCCGGGGCGTATCTGGCCGTCTGCGGAAGAAAAGGAAACAAGCTTCATTGGCCCTCCTGGGCGGAAATTAAAGTATGGACGAAATTGCCGGGTTCAAGCTGCGGTCCAGCCGCCGTCGATGGTGAACAGCGAACCGGTGATGAACGCGGCTTCGTCCGAGGCTAGATAACGGACCATGGAGGCAATCTCCTCCGGCTGGCCAAGGCGGCCGATGGGTTGGCGTGCGCGGAGTTCGGCGCGGACTTCTTCCTTGTTGTGGCGGTGAAATTTCTCCAGGTAGCCCTCGACGAAGGGCGTCTCCACAGTGCCGGGACAGATGGCGTTCACGCGCAAGGTCTTGGGATAATCCACGGCAAGCTGGCGGGTCATGGCCAGCACCGCGCCCTTGCTGGTGCAGTAGGCAAAGCGCTGCTTGATGCCCACCTGGCCGGCGACGGAGCCGATGTTCACGATCGTTGCCACCCGTGGCGGCGTGCTCCCCTCGCCCACGGCCAGCAGCAGCGGCAGAAATCCCCGCGTGACCAGGTAGACGGCGCGGACATTTACGTCGAGCAGGCGATCGAGGTCCTCGGGCTCCGTGGTCTCAATGGTGCCCACGTGTCCGATTCCGGCGTTGTTCACCAGGATGTCGAGGCGGTCGAGGTGGGCGACGCCAGCGGCGATGGAGCTTTGGCTGGTCACGTCCAGATGCAGGACTTCGGCGGAGGTGAGGGAACTGGCCAGCTTCTCGGCGGCGGGCAGGTTGATGTCGGCGATCCAGACGAAGGCGCCTGCGCGGACAAGTTCCTTGACCGTCGCCTCGCCAATGCCGCTGGCTCCGCCGGTGACCAGGGCGTGGCGGCCATCGAGGCGAAAAGGCTGCGATTGCAGGGAGGAAGTCGCGGGTGTCGGCGAGTGTGTGGCTTTCATGGCAGGCGGCCGGCGAAGTTCAGCGGGCAGTGGAAGTATACACGCGTACGGGCGAACAGCAGGCCCTTCGCGTCGTTGAGCCAGGGCGGGCATCCACGCGCGGCTGGTCTCCCAGCATCGCATCGCTGAGGATGAGGGGGTGGACTTGGCGAGGGAACTCGCGCATGGGCTGGTGAAAAAGGCTCACAAGACGGCCAGGGCCGCAAGTAAATCGTCTTGGATGATAATGTTTTGGGGGCGGGCGATGGACTCTGACTGCGCGCAATTGAGGGGGAAGTTATGACGGAGCTACGCAAGTTACGCATGGGAATGGTGGGTGGTGGGCCGGGGGCGTTCATCGGTCCCGTGCATCGCATGGCGGCTGAACTGGACGGCAGAATCGAACTGGTGGCGGGGGCATTTTCGCAGTCTCCGGCGCGGTCGCGCGAGGCGGGCAAGAGTTTTCGCATCGATCCCGGGCGGGCGTATGCGGACTATCGGGAGATGCTTGAAGTGGAGCGGCGGCGGACCGATGCAATCGACTTTGTGGTCATCGCCACGCCCAATTACCTGCACCTTCCCGTGGCGGTGGCCGCGCTGGAGGCGGGGTTTGCGGTGGTCAGCGACAAGCCGGCCACAGCCACCTACGAGGAAGCTCTGGTCCTGAAGAAGGCGGTGGCCAAGGCCGGCTTGCCGTATGCGCTCACTCACACGTATGCGGGTTATGCGCTGGTGCGGGAGGCGCGGGCCATCTGCGCCAGCGGACAACTGGGCCGGATTCGCAAGGTTGCGGTCGAGTATCTGCAAGGTTGGTTGAGCCAACCGCTGGAGAAGACCGGGCAGAAGCAGGCCGCGTGGCGCGCCGATCCGGCGCTGAACGGCCCCGGCGGCTGCATCGGGGACATCGGCGTGCACGCTTTCCACCTGCTCGAATATGTCACCGGCCTCGACGTGACCAGGATGAACGCCACGCTGCGGTCGGTGGTGCCGGAACGGCGGCTGGACGACGATTGCAGCGCGTTTTTGCGCCTGGAGAACGAGGCCAGCGGAGTGCTGATGGCCTCGCAGGTGACGGCGGGCGAGGGCAACGGGCTGCGCCTACGCGTCTATGGCGAGGCCGGCTCCATCGACTGGAGGCAGGAGGACCCCAACCGACTTCGGGTGAAATGGGTGGATGGGCCGGAGGAGATTCGCCACGCCGCGGGCGGCTACCTGAGCGAGGATGCGCGCGCCGTGACGCGCCTGCCGGGCGGCCATCCGGAGGGCTACATCGAGGCCTTCGCCGTGCTCTATCGCGAGTTTGCCGATGCCATGATTGCCTGGCGCGCGGGGCAGGCAAATCCGCTGCCGGAGACGTTGCCCGGCATTCGTGCCGGAGTGCGCGGAATGCGGTTCATCGAACGCGCGATCGAGAGCAGCCGCACTGAGCGCTGGGTGAAGTTTTAGATTTTTCTGGGTTTCGCAGGAGAGAGACGATGAAGACGATCAAAGGACCGGGAATTTTTCTGGCGCAGTTTGCAGGCGATGCGGCGCCCTTCAACACGCTCAAGGGAATGGCGCAATGGGCGGCGGACCTGGGATTTACCGGAGTGCAGATTCCCACATGGGACCAGCGCCTGTTCGATTTGAAGCTGGCCGCCGAAAGCCAGACCTACTGCGACGAATTGCTGGGCGTGGTGGGGCAGGCGGGGCTTGCCGTCACCGAGCTTTCCACCCACCTGCAAGGGCAGTTGGTAGCTAGCCACGCGGCCTTCGACGTGCTTCTGGAAGGCTTTGCGCCGCCTGAGTTGGCGGGGGATGGGAAAGCTCGCCAGGCGTGGGCGGTGGATCAGTTGCTGCTTGCGGCCAAGGCCAGCCGCAATCTGGGCCTGAATGCGCACGCGACTTTTTCGGGCGCCTTGGCTTGGCCGTTCTTCTATCCATGGCCGCAGCGGCCTGCGGGACTGATCGACGAGGCCTTTCAGGAACTGGGCCGGCGCTGGCTTCCGATTCTCGATGCCTTCGACGAGGCAGGCGTCGATGTCTGCTACGAACTGCACCCCGGCGAAGACTTGCACGATGGCGCAACCTTCGAGCGCTTCCTCGGCGTTGTGGGCGGGCACAGACGCGCCAACATTTTGTATGACCCCAGCCACATGATCTTGCAGCAGATGGATTACCTGGGCTTCCTGGATATCTATCACCAGCGGGTGCGCGCGTTCCATGTTAAGGACGCCGAGTACCGGCCGAGCGGGCGCTCGGGAGTGTATGGCGGCTATCAGGATTGGATCGACCGGCCGGGCCGGTTTCGCTCTCTCGGCGACGGCCAGATCGATTTTCATTCCATCTTCAGCAAGATGGCGCAGTACGGCTATCCGGGCTGGGCGGTTCTGGAGTGGGAGTGCTGCCTGAAGCATCCCGAAGATGGCGCGGCGGAGGGCGCGGCATTCATTCGCGACCGCATCATTCGAGTGACGGACCGGGCCTTCGACGACTTTGCCGGTGCCAGTGCGGATGCAGAAAGGAATCGCAGGATTCTGGGGTTATAGCGAACCCAAAGTTGCTGCGGATTGGGCATCATTCATGCAGCTTCGCCTTCAGCACACTCCTGCTGACCGGCATTTCGTGGAGCAGCAGTTCCGTGGCCTGAATCAGCGGATTGGCATGGAACCACCGCTGCACAACGTCATCGTGGAGAAGGTTGAGAATCGCCAGCAGCGACATGCCCTGGTGGTGCGCCATCCATTCGCGCACCAGGACCGTCTTGCCGGCTGATGAGATGTAGTCGCCAGCCTCATAAAAGCCGTAGGAGCCAACCCATCCGGCGGAGGCCATGTGACGAAGGTTCTGGAGGCTGGCGAGAGAGTCGACTCCGAGGGCGAGAAATGTGGAGTAGGGCGAGACAACCGGGCCGGCCGTGGCCTCAACCCACAGCGCGATTTGTGGCACTCCGTAGGCCTGGTAGTGATAGTGGCCGGCGTCGTCTTTGCGCGAGGCGCCCGATTCCGAGATGCCCCATGGAATGCGATGAGAGGCAGCAAAAGCGCGCTGCACCTGGACGCACGCAACAAGAGTTCGAGAGATGAGCGTGTCCGGGTAACTGCGCATCCACAGCGAGGGCATCAGGTATTCAAACATGGTGCCTGTCCAGGAGAGCAGCAGAAACTCCCCGAAGGCGTAGGTGTGGTCGCGGCCGAGTTTGAACCAGCTTTGCTGGGGAATCGCGTCGCGGGCGATAGCCAGGAACGTGGCAATGCGTGCTTCGGAGGCGATCAGGTCATAGCAGGCTTCGTGGAGTTCTTGCGCGCGCACGTTGTAGCCGATAGAGAGAATCTGGCGGCCGGGGTCGGCAAGAAAAGAGAATTCGGTTTCTTGAGCCATGCGCTCGGCCTTCTGTGCGAGGTCGCGAAGACCGGCGGCCAGGGTGCTCAGGTTCCGCGTGACGGCCGGCAGCGACGCTAGAAGCTGCTCGCTGAGTACGCGCTGCGGTGAGTCGCCGGCGAGTTCGGACGAGGCGCGGGCCAGGCGCGCATTCAATTCTTCTGAAAACGCGGCCGCCCGGTCGATGGAAAACGTATCGGTTTCCGGCTTGATGTCGAGTGCCGGCAACCCGCGCAGTGGCGCGTATTCGGGCAGCAGCCACGGCAGATAGTTCCAGAGCAAGGTCAGGATCGCGTCGACACGGCACTCTGTTTCGGTGATCCACCAGGGGTCTGCGCGCTGAGTTGCGGCAGCGGATTCGAGCGCGGCTTGAGCCGCCGGCAACCATGCAATCCAGGCGGCGAGTGAAGCGTTGGAAGCGGGCAGGGAACAGCGCTTCAGCGAATCCGGCAAGCCGTTTTCGAGCTTCATCAGTTGCCAATGTGCGCGGAGACCTATAAAGAGCCGATTCGAAAGCAAGGGTTGTTCCGCAAGGGCGAGCGCGCCGGAACGCAGCGTATAGAGCGATGCGACGAAATTCCCGCTATCGACCGACGAAACGAACGGTGCTGCGTCGAGCGGTTGCAGCGTTTGCGTGTTGTACCAGTTGAAGAGGTGCCCACGATACTTCTCCAGGCGGTCGATCGACGCAAAACTGCTGTTGGTGAGGGCGACGAACTCCGGCGCAGTCAGGAACCCGAACTCGCAGGCAGCCTGACGGGCATTGAGCAAGAGGCCGACGTTGGTGGGCGAGACGCGGGCGGCCTCGAAAAGGCCGTCTTCTTCCACGTTGTCGGGGATGAGGTAGTTGTGGCGCTCTGCGCCAAATTGACGGAAGTAGCGCCAGATGCGCAGGGCGTGACCGAGCAGAAAGGCTTCATCGCCGGAGTTGAGGCGTTCATGCTGTTCGCGCGGCGGCGTGTTGAGCCAGGCAGTGACGATGGGGGCCCAGATCCAGGCCAGCAGGATGGGCGCGGCTACTACCAGTGCGTAGTGATGGTGGGGGTTTGCGACGTAGAGCAAGAGACCGGTAGCCAAAGCAACCAGGGGCGTGAGGATGAGATAGCGGTCTATCGATGTGCGGGTGGTGGACTGGACTTCGGCCTGGGCTGCGGTTTCCCACTCCAGCAAGCGATTGCCGGTGATGAACTGCCGAACGAGGGCGCGCACAATCGCGTCGAGCGAGAGCAGTGTCTGGTAGGGGATAAAGACAACGCCGAGCAGAGCGACGAGGATTCCCTGCCAAAAGCCCGAGAGCGCCTCGCCAACGCTTCCTTTGCGGCCGCTGAAATACGCGCGGACGAGGCCGAAGGTGCATTGAACGACGGTGGGAAAGACCAGCAGGAGAAGAACGACAATCGTCCAATAAAGAGGACCTCCGG
>Ga0326727_10028785_pt1 | contig 10069 bp, 8 predicted proteins | sample MB2enrmetagenome_FD_207643 | JGI IMG/M metagenome (GOLD analysis project Ga0326727, IMG submission 207643) | Lab enriched peat soil microbial communities from McLean, Ithaca, NY, United States - MB29MY | ecosystem: Environmental > Terrestrial > Soil > Wetlands > Peat | place: USA: New York...
TAAGATGACGTCCACTCCTACCTACAGAATCTAGATCATTGAGGCGAATGCAGGGCTGAGAAATCGTGAGGGGGTTTGCAGGAGGGGGCACTTGTCCCGATGTTACGAACGGTTGGAAGTCTGCAATGGATGCAATGGTAAGATAAATGTCATCTCGCCAGCGTGCAATTACAGGATAGCGATCAATTCTTTTATGCCCTCTGGCCTGAAAGAAGGAGAGATAATACTCACGCATCTGTGATATATCGAATTCCCTAGAAAATATAGGACTTCCTATAAAGGAATAAGGATCACAGGGTGCATCTCCACATGTATTCCGATCAAAGTCCCGTGTCCAGAAGAATTTGCCGCATATGTGGCACTGCTTCCGGATAAATCCATTATTTTTAAAAAAATCAAGTTGATATTCATCTTCAAGCATAACAATCACTCAGGATGGTGGAGATTTGCTCTGCCTTGCTGTATTATGGATGCTAAAGGAAGGCACAAATGTCCCAACTCAACAATTTTGAAGAATATTAAGGCTTTTAAACTGTGTATGATTATTCAATATGTTTAGCTATCAATTTTATTCAAAGTATGGAGGGAATTAAACTGGAATTGTGAAATGACTATAACTTATGTGCGAATTAAATCTTGCAGCTCGAAATTGCTTTTGTAGTATAAGCAATTTGATAACATTAGGGCAGAATATAATAATGTTGTCTTAAAGTGGATCCACAATTATGGATCTTAACTTATACAGGCAATTCTATAGAAAAACCTTATTCTTTATTTTAAAAGATAGAAAGTTATGGTAGTCCTCTTTTATTTGGTTGATTTCATTTCAAAAATGCACTTAGTGTTATTTTTCTATTTTTTTGTTCTGCGCTTCATTTATGTTGGTTGGAGCAGATCTGCTTCAATTCATGAAAATGCAAATATTTGTTATGTTGGAACTTAATCATGAAAAGATCCTTCATTTAATGAAGGACATCCTAAATAAAGAGTTTATTAAACTATCCATCGTTTATTGATACCGGATCTAAATTTAGAGGAATTCAATAAACCTCTGATTTTTCACGAATCATCTATATCTATTTATAAGCATACTAAGAAATGTGGGATTTTATCGAGATCTTTTTTATTCTATTTGAAGTAAATGATAGGCTTTTATTTGCAAAGCTATTTAGTGATTGGATTTTTCTATTATTTTTCGGCTAACTGAATGCGGGCAGAAAGTAACAAAATATCTCTGTCATTTTTCGGAGCTTTCCCAGAAAACCATTATTTACGGACCGTTTATTGGATTTGCGATAGATTTTTGATTTTCATGAACATCTATATACTATTTATAACCATGTTACAAAATGAGGGGATTTATCCAATATTCTTGTATTTTGAGCTAAAGTTGCGCTATAAAATGGAACTACTTCATGAAAGCTACTATGTTTATAAAATAAACTATCAGATTGGTTTTTTTCGTGAAGTATCATAAAAAATTTCTGTTATACAATGATACAATCGACCATTTGAAATATATATGATTTGAAGTTAGTAAAAGACACTGTTTAAATTTTATACAACTATATTGGTAGTGATGTACATCTTTTCTTTGGTGATTAACCAATATATTTTCCTTCAATAGCGATTCAGATTATAAAATATATCACAGCAAAAAAATCTTTAAAAAAATAATAAATTTGATGGAAAAATTTGTGAAAAATACTAATTTTTAGGAGAGATCTGTGGAAAGTCTGATACAAACAAAAAAAATCATGTGATATCTCTTTTTCGAGATAAAATTGTTTTGATAACGTAGTTCCATTCCATAGTGCAAAGGTAGCATGAAATATAAATCAATTAGTTAAAAAGTTATCGAGGAAGTTTCCATTCCAGCGGCAAACTGCTTGATATTCTATTGGAATAAAAACCCTGAAAATTATAGGGCTACTAATTAGTTGTTGGTTGCACAAATGATCCTTCTTATGGACAAATGTATCATTCCTGTGAAAAATAGTTAATATTTGGACAGGCGAGAAAGTCGAAAAATTATTTTATTAATACATCTCCTTTTACATCACTAAAAAAATAAAGATTTACTATATCTTCGCTCCTATAGAAAAAGCAAAATAAGAGTTCAATACCTTCTCTATTTTATCGTCTTCATCAAAAACGGTCTTCATATAATATTTAATTGATATTATTTGAAGGTCCTCTTGAACAAAGGTCAATATCATAATTTCGTGTAGCTATTCAGCTTGGGCAAAAAAATGTCAATCTCTATCTCTACTAAGATTCAATGAGCAAATTTCGGCGAATTTATTTTATTTACTTGTCTGCTATTGATCTTATTTTTCATTTTTTCATCAAGCAGTGATCAAAAATATCTATTGTATCAAAAAACATCATCCAATTAATTTTTTATGTAGGTTGAATAGTTACAATTTTATTATATAAAGAGTAAATTAAGAGCATACTTTTTGGGATATCTATTCTCTTCATTTGTATTCCGTCAGTCTCACAACCCTGCCAGTACCTTCTGAGTCCAGTTCAATATCTACAAGGTAAGTATAGTCCGAAATATTAGAAAGCCCCCCTGCTCCGCTGGCGCCTATAATCAGCGAGTAAACCTTTGCTTTATACTTCCTTTTTGTCTCTTCCCAGCGTGCAAGTAACAGCTCGTCAGATATCGCTGACTTTCCATCGGTGATGAAAACCAGATCTGCACCCTGAAAGTCATTTTCTTTGAGTGATTTCAGGCCTGATGCAAGGGCAGTGTTGAAATCCGTTCCTCCACCGAAGGTATACAGTAAGAAATTCAGAAATTTCTCAGACATCTTTTTTCTGCTGCTTAGTTCTATTTCCAGGTGTTGGCTGGTAGATGCAAAAAAAATGACTTTCATGTCTCTCTGTTGAGAGAGCATTAGCTTTGCCATAGCCAGCACCACAGACTTTGCCAGGGTCTGAGGAGCTCCGTGCATGGATCCAGAGGTATCCACAAGAACAATCATAGGACCTTTTGGCTTTATACTGGGAGGGCTTGTATAGTGTTTTCCAAGTAACTGGTAGCTCAGAAGTTTTCCTTCGACCATATCCGCATAGAACTTCCGCTTCAGAGAGGGGTTCAGAAGCTTTGAGGCTTCCATGGGGAAGAGGTTATTTATAGAATCGGAGTAATTCACGGTCTGTATTCTGTTTTTCCCGAATATAGATAGGCTTATATGATCACTTGATGGGTTGAATTCCTGCCTACCTATGAAATCTACAATTTTTATCAGATCAGGATTTCTTTCGAAAAAGGTTGAATAGCTTTTCAGTGTTTTAAATTGCGGGTAAAAAGGTTCTTTTTGGAGTTCTTTTATGGAATAGTTCCAGTTTCGTCCTGGAAAAAGGAGGGCAAGAGTATCAAAAAGATTCAGATTTTCTTCCATTTCCGCGATAAATTCATTCATTATCTTGTAAATTCCCTCCATTATTCCTTTCATAAATATCCAATGATTATTATTCTGCATAAATTCGAGGACAGATTCCTGAAAAGAAAGATCTGCAGAATTCCTTATCCCTTGATAATTTTTGTCTTCATCATATGAGTTATTTCCCCACATAATGATAGTTTCTTTTAAACTTTTTTCAAACTCTGCTAGGATAGCATCCATCCCAGCTTCGAGTTCTTGAATATATTTTCCTGTTGAAACGTTAGTTGAAGGTTCTAAACAAAGTTCCATTATATCATATATTAGGGGCAGAAGAATTTTCAAGCCTGCAATTCCGGCTCCTCTACTTCTTTTTGCTATTTTTTGGAGTTTGGGCCAAGATTTTGAATTTTTCAGGGCGAAGAAGATCGGATAAAAGGATCTGAAAACCGCGATAAATCTTTCAAGATCCTTTATCTCATAAGGCTGGCCAAAGAGGATCTCTAAGGTTATAACTTCAGCTATTTTCTCCCTCAGTTGGCGAGGAATAACTCTTGGAATGGCTATAGTGCTTCTTAGTTCTTTTCCCAACAGGAAATTAGTTTGCTTTTGAAGATCATATATAGGTAGCTTGATAGTTTATCCCCTAGTAAGTCTATTCGTTTAGCATGAGTAATCAGAAGCTCTTAGAAGCCTCTCCTTTAAATTATGTAGTATAGTTGATATAATAACTTCACCTGATGAAGCAAATTATGCATTAAGGATCTTTTTCGAGGTTTTATTTAATGTTGCAACATCTTCTCCCAATTCTCTTGAATCTGCAACCAACGATCCAGAGTTAAGAGTACAAAAATGAGAATTCATTTGAAATATGCTTTTTTTAATTCTATAATCCATTTTCTGCAGATGTACACAAGAATGTTATTTATTTTCTCAATATGGCAATAGCTTAAAAGCAAATATGAAATTCTTCGAATAATAAGCTCGAATAAAATGAAAGTATGCACCACATGATTTTTTTTTGAAAATTGATTGCATCGTTATTTTGGGCGAGAAGTTTGTTCTAATTTTGGTTTTCAAAACCGTCCAACAATTAATAATTGAATTTCTCTCGTAAGCTAAAATTTGGGTCCACTTTCTTATAATTGTGGATGTAAATGAGGGATAGGCTACTGATAGGCTCGAGGCTAGGTTCTCATTCGATGGCAATGGGAAAATCTGCCAACATTTATAATATTTTTTATAAAGTTGAAACATTAATTGGATTTCCCAAAAAAGCAGGGCATTAGGGGATAATTGGGTAAAACTCGAAACTGTTAATAGGCATCAAAGGAATATATTTCGACATGCAATTAAAAAGCGAGTTTTATAAATATTATATTATTAATATGTTAACTTCACAAATAATAAAAAATAATAAATAATATATTTTTGTTATTTGATTGCAAAAAATCTTATGTAGGATTATTTTTTGTTTAGAAGCAAATTTTCATAGAATTAATTTAAAATAACTATGCAGATAATTATGTATTGTACCAGAGTAGTAGAAAAGAACAGACCTAAAAGGATATAATATAAAGGGCATAATGGGACTAAATGGCATAGTAGAGTTACTTGGAAGATGTTGGTCTTACTTCGAATTAAATGTACTTGCTAGGGGTATCTATTTGAAGTAACTGTATATGGGTAACAGTAGACTAGCTCTTCCAAGATATCCTTCTTTCTTTTATAATGTACTTAATAGTGAATGTATTTTTATATAAATTTACTCTCTATCACTTAATATTTTTTCTTGATTACTAGTTTCCGAGGTTCTAAGACCATTGATAAAACTTATTGATAATTATGTTAGCTATTCTATAAAAATTTACATTATTTATATATTTATTTTGTCTTGTTCTTATTCTCTTTGCCTCTTAAAATACCGACAATAATGAAGATACTTTGCATTAAAGAGATACATAACCGGAAAATATGAAAATTTTAAACATGTGATTAAAATAACAGATCGAATTCAACCACTTGAAAGCTTATCTAATTAGCTTTAGAAGGCAAAGGAACTCTATTTTAATAAATTAAATAAGTCAGATTTGTAGATTGAATAGTTACTTAATTTTCATTTATTGTGGGAATAGTCGGGTCGTGGATATCACAGTCCAGAAGTTCCACTTTATATCCATGCAGAGCCAGTCCGATAGATAGATTTGTGGCAAGTGTGATTTTCCCTACTCCACCTTTTCCGCTCATTATCATGATCCCACGCTTGATACGCCTGAGGTTAACTATAATTTTAGGTTCTTGTGGCTTTTGAATCCTTGGGGTTAATTTCAATTGCTTTGTCATATGCTTTTATTGCTTCACCGAAGTTATTTAATTTATTTAAAGCATTCCCTTTATTGTACCAGGACATTGAATCCTGCGGGTTGTCTAATGTAGCAGCAGCACTTCCTAGTGTAAGGATAAGGATTATAACAGTTGTCAATGCAAATTGATTAAAGGTAATTTTTGTCATGCTTTTCTCCACATTTTCCCATTTTCATTTGTATCGCTATCACTAGTTGTTTCAGTTCATTAATCGTCAAGGATCCATAGTGCAGTAAGCCTGGTAATCTTCTGGAAAAGTTCCACTGAAGCGTTAGTTATCCTTTACAAATTTATCCACTCGCTAGACTATATAGTAATTAGCTTGAAAGAATATATCTACACACTGTATTATATTGTTGGAATATTGGTATGGATAATTTGAAACCAATTAAATAAGTAATTTAGTTCCTTTTGTAAGAGTGGAATTGGTTTTCCCATAAAGGAAAAAGAGCTTGAAAATAAGAAAAATGTCAGGAAATTATCCTGCAGAAGTGATGTGATCATGAACATGATTTTCAGACGTGAATGTAAGAAACCATAAGAACTTTTTTGATTGATTACAGTTGATGCCAGTGAAATTAATGGTAAAATTTGGCGATCCCATAAAACATTAAAGAGTCTAATAAATTAAGAAAGAATTTTTGGTAACATAACTTTTGCCAATGCATCTTGTTTTTTTAGTGAAAGAAAAGGATACAGAGTTAATCATATCTCAGATCCATTCTATATTCTTCGAACGTTTCTGTGTTTCAGTGGTAAATGTTTGAGTTTTTATATGCTAAAGCAGATAGGCTCCAGTATATTGAAATTTGGAACAAAAAATATTAGAGAAATCATTAAGAGTGTCTTAGAGAATATTAATCGAATAAAAATTGACGAGCAATTCTATTGGTACTCTACTAGTATCAAATGTGTATTATATAATTTAGATGATAATACTCTTATTAGAACTGCTAATTAACACTATGATAAATCGTGGTTGTCGAAAATGCGCACAAGAATCCAAAGTTTATGAAGGGCTGTGTGCGTATCGTGGCCAAAAATTGTCAAAAAATTTACTTATCTTTTGGATGAAGCAGTTATAAAGATCAAAAAGATTAATGAAGAAAGTATCCCTCAGCACGATGCTTCTGCAGGAATGGTTTCCCTGATGTGAGAACCGAGGTCAGAGATTACCCGGGGATAGATATGGAAAGGTATTAATTAGAGAATTGTGAGTAATTATATGATGGTTATATAAATTTAGTAAGCTCCTTGATAAAATCATGAGGTAATAATGATGTGTAGTGTTGGAGACGCGTTTGATATCGATATGGAAGAAAAATTGCCGGTTAAAGATTATGTATGCAAGGACTGTGGGAATAAATTCAAAGGTATTGGCAAGAATGTAAAGTGTCCTTCCTGCCAGTCTAAAAATGTAATAGAATCCAATTAATCAACTGGATTTTTTAGATACTTATTTTTAACATGAAAAAATCGACCTCCTCTAAAGACATTTCACTGAAGGAAAGTGAAATGCTTCTTCTGCGCGGCACGGCAGGAACTGTTGCTATTGTGAAAGTAGGTCCTTGTGACCAGTTCTTTCTGGAAACTGAAAACGAAGAAATTGTACTCGGACTGGAACCCCATGACCTAATTGTTGCTTCTGCGCTTTCGGTAGATGAGAATACTGAGAAAGGGCTTAAGTGCGTTCTATTCATGATTCGGGAAATCAGGTCACCATTAATAGTTCTTCCGAAGAATCATCCTGCATCACCAAGGCTTCCAATCGTAGTGTCGGCTGGTAAAAAGACAGTTCTAAGCTGCAATATCACACCTGGCACGCACCCGAATCAAGACATACTCTGCGGTTCAAATGAATTTGATAGTCTGGAGGTAACAGGAACATTAGAAGGTGTACAAATTAAAAATATGCCACAGTGTGAGGTATTAAGGGTTAACTTTGATATCTGACCAACAAATTTCTTTAGGAACAAAGAAATAATGGAGGTAACTATTCAGGTCTTATTGTAAAGATTACAATATTTCCTTCTTCGTAGGAAAAAATACATGTTAAATGAAGTTTTTGGTCTTCCGTCGTTATACGGTTGATGTTTTGAAACACCTGAATGTAAGCAATTCCTTTAAAATCCACTCGGATGCTATAGTTCCTTTTTATCTTGTAGGTGTATTTTTACATTTAAAGCCTTTTTCATCATGGTATGGTAATACTCTATGTTCTCTACAGAAGTTGAAATATGTGCACTAGAGAACCATTCTACTTACTAAATAATTTTTCTTCTTCGAGAATTCTATTATCTTCCTTTAAACTTTATTGTTGTCTTGCCCAAATGTCAGATTTTGCCTTTCGAGTAAACTTGTTAATACCTCATATTCTGAACGCGTACCAAAAATTCTGTAAAATATACCAGGATGAAGAGTCAATGGTTATGCCGACAAGGTGTTGTTTATCTTGTCTTCATTGATGCAGGTTTTTTACTGTACAATATATGCATTTTCTCAGTTTCAGTCGAAATAAAAGGACATTTTTACTTAAATTTTTGGGAAATAAATAGAGATATCAGTAAAATCAGCGCAGTAACAAAAAGCCAAAACATTTCTATTTAAAACGCTGCTATTTTATTACTTGAAGATTAGAAAATCTATAAAATTAACTGTAAAATCTGAAAAATGGTGCTGTTTTACCAGAAAATGTTGCTGTCATATCTATTGAGTTTTTAAGTTGTAATTAAAAAAATATCATGAGAATGTATTTATCAAAATTTATATATAATATCTAATTGTAATACAAATCCAATTGTCATCTGTTAATAAATTTTCTTGCACGAAGACTATCAATTATGTGGCAGAAGTTGCTTCACATTTTGTTTCTTTGATTAAAATCTATACTTTTCCCAGTAGAAGGAAGTAGCTGTCCTAATAATCAATTTATAAAGCATGAGATGACAGATTATGTGCAATTATCGGTTAATAGGACAAAATCAGACGTATCAAATATATCTCTTCCGAAGTAAAAAGGCAAATTATAGCTTCTGTTCGGAATGGTTATTCTTTCATACCTGGAATATTATTTATTAACTAATAACTTCACATAATCAAATATGCTACTTAATATAGAGAAGAACAATTATACTCAGTCTTCTTTGAAACTTTTTAAAAAATCCGGTTTCGATATCAAAAAAGAGATGGAGTTTTGATATGGACGAGAATATCGACGAACTTGAGGATTATTTTTGCAAAAAGGTAGAACCTACTGAAGGCGAATCTCTCAAACTAGAACATGTAATGATGGAAAAAGTTTCTATAAGTCCTGCAAGAAGAAAGCTTCTTAGAATAATTGGGATCTTTGGGAAGGATGAAAAGAAGTTGAAGGAAGATTCGGGATTAAACGATTTCTTCTTTAAGTTTCATATGGATTTCCTGCTCAAAGAAGGATTCCTTAAATTCGAAGACGGAATGTATCGCCTTACAGATACTGGAATTGCTATGCACGACTCTGTGTGTTGAATGGATATTTTGGTATTTTTTTGTCATTTGGGTGATTCTATTTTAAAAAATATCCATAATGTTGTATCCCAACTTAATTCTGTTCCACATTTAATTGAGGTTAGGTAGAGCATATCAGCTTTAGTGCATGAAAATGCAAACATTCGCTACACTGAGAACTTGGTCGTGAAAAACATCAACCTTAATAGTGCGACAATTCATTATTTTTTTGGGCTTTTTGATTGATTGCAGTCAGTTGAAAGTGAAATTTGTGGCGTATTTTTGAGATTCCAGAATACATTAAAAAGGCTCTTATTTTTTCTTTAATCACCTTTTTCTGCGACCCGATTTAACTCATTTCCACAACTTTGTTTTACTTTTTCAGTCCTTGCATTATGCTTTTCGAGGCAGAATACCCTTGAAACTACATCAAGAAACTCCTCGTTTCCGAGTTCTGCGGCCTGGCGCAGGACTTTGGTAGGCTCGGCCAAAATTTTGTTAACAATTGAATGAGTAAGGTCATCCAGAACCTCGGTTTCGATCTCGCCTATAGTATGATAGGAGCAAAGTTTGTTTACTGCTTTTTGCCTTTCCTTTATCCTGACATCATACACCTGCCTATAAAGGTCAGCAAGAAGACGGTCGGCTCGTTGGCGTTTATACTGGAGATTTAGAAGTTTGATCTCTTCTTGAATTATAGCCTCGGCTTTTTTAGCTTCCTCCTTTCGCATTTTAAGAGTCTTTTCGCTGATAACCCTGAGATTGTCTATATTGCACAATTCGATATTCTCAAGTTCAACAACAGACTCCTCGATATCCCTGGG
>Ga0326727_10028787_pt1 | contig 10068 bp, 7 predicted proteins | sample MB2enrmetagenome_FD_207643 | JGI IMG/M metagenome (GOLD analysis project Ga0326727, IMG submission 207643) | Lab enriched peat soil microbial communities from McLean, Ithaca, NY, United States - MB29MY | ecosystem: Environmental > Terrestrial > Soil > Wetlands > Peat | place: USA: New York...
GCCGGAAAATACGCACGGCAAACAACCGAGGGGAAGTCCTATCCCTTAGCCCCGGCCGCCGCAACGATCTCCCGCCCGTAGTGTCTTCTATCTCCGCTGTCTCCGCGCTCTCAAATCCCCCGTTCCAGCAGTGTAAATCCCCACTCCCCGCGCGCCCCCTTTTATCCCTCCCATTTTTTCTCCGCGTTTTTTCTCAGCGTCTCCGCGCCTCCGCGTCGAAGTTCACCCGTCGCGGCCGTCGAAATACTGGTATCGTGATCGGAAGTGACAGACCCGCGCGAACAACTCATTCAAGCCTTCGGACCCAGCCCCGTCGAAACCTGGGTAGTCTCCGCCCCCGGCCGGGTCAACCTGATCGGCGAGCACATCGATTATCACGGCCTCCCCGTGCTGCCGATCGCCATTCCCCGGCGTATTCGCGTGGCGTTCCGGGCGCGAATTGACCGGCTGATCCGAGCTGTCAGCACGCCAGAGTACGGCCTGCGGGAATTCGAGTGGACGCCGCGGCTCGCTCCCACAAACGCGGGCGATTGGGAGAATTACCTGCGGGCGGCGGCCGAGGCGGTGGGCCGCAAATGGGGCGCCGGGGCCGGAGTGGACGCCGCGGTGGTGTCGGACCTTCCCCCGGCGGCCGGGCTGTCATCGTCTTCCGCTCTGATTGTGGCATTCACCCTCTGCCTGCTCCAGGCCAACCAGCGGCACGCCAGCTTTGAGGAACTGATGGAGATCCTGCCGGAAGGCGAGCAATTCGTGGGGACACGCGGCGGTGGTATGGATCATGCCGCCTCGCTCGCTTCAAGAGACGGCTGCGCCTCGCTGATCGAATTCGAGCCGCTGGCGGTGCGCCCGATTCCCGTGCCGCGGGATTGGCGCTTTCTGGTGGCCCACAGTCTCCAGACCGCCGAGAAGTCCGGCGCCGCGCGCGAGGAATACAACGCCCGGCGCGCGGCGGGAACGGCCGCGCTGAAGCGTCTTGGGTTCGTTTCGTATCGCACGGCCATTCAGGAGCCGAACGCCGCCGAAAGGCTTCCGCCCGGACCGGAGCGCGATAGCTTCCTGCACGTGACCAGCGAGGCATGGCGCGTCGAGGCCGCGGTGAAGGCCATGGAACAGAGCGACGCCGCCAGCTTCGGGCGGCTGCTCTTGGAATCCCACGCCAGCTTGCGGGACCGGCTCAGGGTGAGCTCGCCCGCGCTCGACCATCTGGTGGAGACGGCCGTCGAATCCGGCGCCCTGGGCGCGCGGCTCACCGGCGCGGGCCTGGGCGGCTGCGCGGTAGTGTTCTCGAAGCAGCCGGACCTGGCGGCCGTGCGGCGCGGATTGATTGACCGATACTACGCGGGCCACCCGGATTTCGATCCGGACCGGCACCTCATCGACGCGCAACCGGGGCCGGGCGCGCTCCACCGCGAGGAAGTAAACTCGTAGGTTCGGTATGCAGCTCCACACCCTCGACTGGATCATCGCTTTCGTCTCGGTCGCCATCTGCTTCGTGCCCGCGCTGTTCTTTGGAAGGCGCTCCGGCAAGAACACGGCCGAGTTCTTCGCGTCGGGCCGCTCGGTGCCCTGGTGGCTGGCCGGAATCTCGATGGTGGCCACCACGTTTTCGAGCGACACGCCCAACCTGGTGGCCAACTTCGTGCGCACGCAGGGGGTGGCGGGCAACTGGCAGTGGTGGGCCTTCACGCTCACCGGCGTTGCCACCGTGTTCTTCTACGCGCGCCTATGGCGGCGTTCCGGCGTCCTCACCGACCTGGAGTTCTACGAGTTGCGCTACTCCGGCCGGGCCGCCGGAGCGGTACGCGGCTTTCGCGCGGTCTACCTGGGCCTGCTTTTCAATTGCATGATCATGGCCAGCGTGAACCTGGCGGCCTGCAAAATTGCCGCCGTGCTGTTCGGATTCAGCCGCTGGCAAACGCTCGCGGCGGTGGGACTGCTGAACGTGGTCTTCGCCACCTTCTCCGGTCTCTGGGGCGTGCTGGTCATCGACATGTTTCAGTTCTTTATCAAAATGTCGGCGGTGATCGCGGCGGCCTACTTCGCGGTGCGTCTGCCGCAAGTGGGCGGCCTCGGCGGGTTGGTGGAAAAACTCTCTCACGTAAGAGGCCCGGGAGGCTTGAATTACCTCAACATGCTGCCGGATTTCACCAACAATTGGGATCTGCTGCTGGCGGTGTTCATCATGCCGCTGGCCGTGCAATGGTGGGCCGTGTGGTACCCCGGCGCGGAACCCGGAGGCGGCAGCTACATCGCGCAGCGGATGCTGGCGTCGAAATCGGAGAAGGACGCGCTGGGCTCCACCCTCTTCTTCAACGTCGCCCACTACGTGCTGCGGCCGTGGCCGTGGATTCTGGTCGGGTTGGCATCGCTGATCGTCTACCCGGAGCTGTCGGACATCCGCAAGGCTTTCCCCCACCTCGACCCAACTCTCATTGGCCACGATATCGCCTTCCCCGCGATGCTGCGATTTCTCCCGGTGGGCTGGATGGGGCTGATGCTGGGCGGCTTGGTGGCGGCCAACTCGTCCACCATCCTCACGCACCTCAACTGGGGCGCATCTTACCTGGTGCACGACTTCTACCGGCGGTTCGTGAAGCCGCTAGCGACCGAGAAGCATTACGTGCTGGCGGGCCGTGTGGCCACGGTTGGGCTGTTCGTGGCCTCCTCCGCGCTGGTGTTCGCGCTCGATACCGCCAAAGACACCTTCAACGTGATTCTGCAGATCGGCGCGGGCACCGGCCTGTTGTACCTGGTGCGCTGGTTCTGGTGGCGCGTGACGGCGTGGTGCGAGATCGTGGCCATGGCCAGTTCATTCGCCATCTCGATGTTGTTTCTGATTCTGAACAAGAGTGGCTGCGCGCCGGGCACGCAATACCAACTGCTGATCACGGTAATCTGCACCACGGTCTGCTGGCTGGCCACGGCGTACCTGGGGCCGCGGACCGATCCGCTGGTGCTGGCGGAGTTCTACAGGAAGATCCACCCGTTCGGCCCCGGTTGGCGCAGGGTGCGCGTCCAGGCCGGTATTTCCGAGGCTGAGGCGGCCATGTATGCCCGGAGCGACAACTTTCCGATGGCGCTCGCGGGCTGGTTCGCGGGCTGCACCATGATCTGGTCGGCGCTCTTCACGGTGGGAAACTTTCTGTACGGCCGGACCAACTACGCGCTGGCGCTGCTAGCTGTTTTCGTGGTCAGCGCCATGATCGTCATTGAAGTGGTGCGCCGCCTTTGGAAATGAGGACATCGCATTTCACGCGCGGACGCTGGCAGCAGGCCGCCACGGCATGACGCAGGCCCGGATCTCCTCGGCCGCCATCACCAGCAAAGGAAGCAGCACCACGGCTGCGAGAGGGAACGGCGGGGCCGGCAACAGGGACGGCAAGTACGCCAGCGGGCAAAGCACGAAGATGGCAACCAGCCTGAGCGGAGCGCTGGGGGCCCGGCTGAGCAGCAGCAGGCTGGCCGGCAACAGCATCACGGCATCCCCAAAGAAGGCGTGATGGCTCATGAGCAATCCGCTGACGAGCGTGGCCGAGACGCTTCTGGCGATGTCTCCGCCGCGAATCGCGAGCCACGCGGCCGCCATCACAACGCATGCCCCGGCCGGTTCCAGGAAGACGCTCCGCGGCAGGGTGGAAAAGAGCCCGTGGAGATTCGGCATTCCGTCGTAACCGGGCGTGGTGGCCGGCAAGCGAAGCATAGCCGCGTACCGCCACGGCCAGGACCATCCGCCAACCGCGAACGACATCGCCAGCAGCGCTGTTCCGCCAGCAACTATGCCACCGCCAAATCTCCAGAGTCGCTTCCCGAAAATCAGAAGCGGTATGGAGAGGAACAGGTTGTACTTGATGAGGCACAGGCTGAAGACGCATCCGGCCGCGAAGCGCCTGCCGCGGAAGAGCAGGGCAAGCGAGACCGCCAGCGCCAGCATGACGACCGCCAGATCCCGGCCCATGATGAAACACTCCAGCAGCGGCATGCTCCAGCAACAGGTCATCGCGGTCACCCACTTCCGCGGCCCTGGCCAGAAAAAGACGAACAGCAGAACCGAGGCTAACGAGACCGATTGCCAGATCCAGTAAGCCCGCTGGTAACTGAAGAAACGCAGAGGCGAGATCGCCGCTGCATAGACCGGCAATCTCACGAACGGGAGGAAGCGGGGGGTATCCCACAACCGCGACTCCGCCCGCGTAATGGCCTCGGGATTGTACAACTCGCCCGTAGCCACCAGTTGGGCCCCGGCGTAAAAACCCATGAAATCGTTGTCGCCGTGGACGATACGCGAGAGGGCCGGGAGTTTCAGGTAGCCGTTCACCGCAAGCCCGAGCAGACACCCAAGCACTACGAGAAGTCGCATGAGGCCAGGCAGGGGTTGGGCGCCGGCAGGATCACGGAGACGCGCAGGGCCGGCAGTCAGGAGACGGGACACGTTTATAGTAAGCACGCTACCTACGGAGCCTTAGACTTTTAGTATTCAGGAGATTAAGCCTGGAGCTAGACTCTATTTGGTTTTGGAGTGGATTGTATCCTTTCGTTAACAGGCGTCCCCGAGGCGCAAGGCCCAAAGAGCGCCCCCGGCACCGGGGCCTTGGGACACATGCGCCAGTCACCGATAATGGAAAGGAATGCGCCCCCTCGCCATTGCCTTGCTGGTGGCATCCGCTTGCGCCGCCCAGACCATTGTGGATCCAGGCAGATTCGGGAGCGTCCTGAAATCTCTTGAGCCGCGCGCAGGCGAGCAACTCCTGCGCTGTGAAGTCACGCCCATCAAACCCTCTCTCAATTTCAGCTTTCGCTTTCAGGCCGGGTATGTCGTGCGCGTGCCCATGAACCAGTATTCCGGCGCGGGACACGGCTGGGCCATGATAACCAGGATCACGCCGGAAGGCGGCGGCCAAAAGCCCGTCTATCTCGCCAGCAGAACCATGCTGCCATCCATTCCGAAGACCAAGGTCGCTGTGGAGGTGGGAGGCGGATACCTGCTGGGGGAGGGCCGCTACGACGTGAACTGGACCCTGCTCGATGACACCGACCGCGTCTGCCGCGGCAGTTGGCGCGTGGACGCCAAACTGGGCCACAGCGACCGCCAGTTGAACCTCGCCATGCCGCGCGATACGGTCGCCGATTTTACGTTGCGCGGCCGGCGCGACAGCCGGCGCGGCGCCGATGACGCGGCCCCGATCCGCCTCACCGTGCTGCTGAACGCAGCGCCGCTATCGCCGCTCCGGACCAGGCTGCGCGCCAACGATCGCGTGCTCCTGCTGGGCCTGCTTTCCTCGCTGCTGGAACGGGTGCCCGCGCGCTCCGTGCGCCTGGTGGTCTTCAACCTGGATCAGCAGAAGACCCTGCTCCGCCAGGATGCCCTCGCTCCCGGTGCGCTGGGCCGGGTGGCGCAAGCCCTGGACGGCATCGAACTCGGGCTGGTGGATTACCACGTGCTCCAGAACCCCAAGGGTCACGTGGATTTCCTCGCCGGCCTGATGAACCAGGAACTGCGCGCGGAGACGCCCTCCGACGTGGTGGTGTTTCTCGGTCCCGAGACGCGCTATGAGGACAAGCTTCCGCAGGCCGCGCTCGAGGATCCCCACGGCGCCGCGCCCCAGTTCTTCAACCTCCAGTTCAGGCCTTACTTCCGCGCTGGTCTCGGCTTGCCCGATAGCATTTCGCGCGCCACGGCGAGGCTGAAGGGGAAGACCATCATCATCCGGACGCCGGCCGACTTTGCCAAGGCCATCGAACAGATTGAGCGTCGCGGAGCCGCGGGAAAGTAGGGTGGATGTGGGGATTTCTGGTCGGGGCGAGTGGATTCGAACCACCGACCTCCTGGTCCCGAACCAGGCGCTCTAGCCAGGCTGAGCCACGCCCCGACGTTTCCAGTGTACCATCGAATTCGTGGACCAAAACGACAAGCTGCGCGATTTGCCGGCGGTGCATGAAGTGCTCGAACGCCTCTTCCCCGCCCTGGCGCGGTTCCCGCGCGCGCTGCTGGCGGCGGAAACTCGCCGCGCGCTGGATGAACTCCGGACGGAAATCCTGGGCGGCGCCGCCACCGGGCCGCCGGTCGAAGCGCGCGTCGAACAGGCGCTGGCGGCGCTCGAACGCCCGTCGCTGCGGCGCGTCGTCAATGCCACCGGGGTGGTGCTACATACCAACCTGGGACGCGCGCCGCTGGGCCCCCTCCACGCGCTGTCCGGCTATTCCAACCTGGAATACGATCTGGCGGCCGGGCGCCGCGGCCAGCGCGATGTGCACGCGGCGGGCCTGCTGGAGCGCCTCGTGGGCGCGCCGGGCATCGCGGTCAATAACAATGCCGCCGCCATCTTTCTGGCGCTGAACGAACTGGCCGCCGGGGGCGAGGTGGTGGTCTCGCGCGGCGAGCTGATCGAAATCGGCGACGGCTTCCGCATTCCCGACATCATGGCGCGGTCGGGCGCGGCGGTCCGCGAAGTCGGCACCACCAACCGAACCGGGATTGCCGACTACCGCGCGGCCATCGGCGAGCGCACCAAGCTGCTGCTGCGCGTTCATCCCAGCAACTTTCGCATCTCGGGCTTCACCGCGCGGCCCGAATTGCGCGAGTTGGTGGCCTTGGGGCGCGAGCGCGGCGTGCCCGTGTATGAGGACCTCGGCAGCGGGTGCGTGGTGGATCTGCTGGCGTTCGGAATCCAAGAACCGCTGGTTGGCGACAGCCTGAAGGCCGGCGCCGATTTGGTCTCTTTCAGCGGCGACAAGCTGCTCGGCGGTCCCCAGGCGGGGATTCTGGCGGGGAAACCGGAGATCGTCGCCCGCTTGCGGCGCAACCCGCTCTACCGCGCCCTGCGCCTCGACAAAATCATCTATCAGGCCCTCGGCGACACGTTGCGCAGCCTGTTGCTGGAACGGTGGGACGATGTGCCGGCTCTGGCCCTGATCCGGCAGCCGGCCGCCGGGATTCGCGCGCGCGCCGAGGCGCTGCTGGCGCGCATCCCGGGAATGCGCGCGGAGATCGTGCCCGGAAGCTCCGTCGCCGGAGGCGGGGCCACGCCGGAGCAGTCCATTCCCACCTGGCTGATCGCCATCGAGTGCGCGGACCTGGCCGACGCCGAGCGCCGCCTCCGCGCGGGCGACCCGCCTGTGGTGGCGCGCATCGAAAACGAGAGGATCGTCCTCGACCTGAGGACCGTCTTTCCGGAGGAAGAGGAAGAACTAGCGGCGGCGCTACGGAGGCTGTGAAACCCCCGCTACGCGCATTCCTTGCCGCCAGCCTACGTTTTTTCGTGCGAAACCGCCTTTATCTTTCGGCTACCAGAGTCGCTCGCAACAAAAAAAAAGCAAAAAAGAGCTTCAACGGCAGCCGTTGGATGTACAATCGATCCTGACCAGTACCGGGGTATGGTAGTACTGGCATTTCCATGTCCCCAGGCGCGAACCTATGGAGTGCCACCCTTGATGGGGCGCCACGTGCCGGGGCTTGACGCTGCCGCGAACGGCAGCGCCTGGCAAACTTCGTAGTGCAATCTGATGTTTCGGAGGAACGTATGCGCGCATTGACTTTTCCGCGTGCGCTGGCGGTGATCTTACTTCTGGTGCCGTCCGCGTTCGCGCAACCCGCATGCCATAACTACGCGGGAAACGATAATAACAAACCCAACAAGTTGTATTTGTATTTTCCCGCCGCCGCGGATTCCACCTATCCCGAGTTTGGCGGAGGAGGACTCAACACTTCACCGGCGGCCGCGTTCAACGTCGCGAACTTGACCACCTATACGGGCACCGCCGCGGACCTGCGCAACTCCGTCTTGCAGGTGGTGAAGGACGATTACTGCGAATTCACCGTCCAGGTGATCGCCACCACCACCGCCCCGCCCACCACCTACTCGCGGCGTAATACCGTGGCGATTGGATCGGACAGCGATCCCACCAGCAGCGGCACGTTCGGCCTGGCTCAGGCGGTCGACACCAACGACGCAACCGCCGTGGACTTCGCCCGGGTGTGGGCCGGCACCTACCAGACTCTCTACGGCGGGGCGGGCGGCGCCCTCAACGGCGCCAACGCCACGCTCGACCGTTGGGCTCGCTCCATTGGCGGCACGGCCGCCCACGAGGGCGGGCACAATTACGGGATGTCGCACGCCGACGGTTTGGTTTTGGCCCCGGGCGAGGACCCTCTGGTCCATCACATCATGGCATCGGGTTCCCACTTCAGCGGCGAAGATCGCGCCGGCTACCGCCGCCACTTCAGCGATCACGAGTATTCCATCCTGGCGGCGAATATCGGCCTGGCCCTTCAGACCATGTGGAACTGGGACCTCATCAACCCCAACGCCGAGACTGGCGTAAAACTGCAAATGGATTTCCTCAGCACCATGCCGTCGATCGTGGTTGCCTGGACATACACGGGAAACCTGAGCCCCTGGGGGCAATCCACAGTCACCGGACCGACGGGCACGCAGGTCTTCAAGGGCGTCACCTACAATCGCTACATGCTCGAATGGTCCACCGGCCAGAATTGGTCTAACGGCCCGTCCGGGCAGGTTCCGGGTGGGGTCGAGTTCCATGTGGGTGCGGGGCTGAACAACGTGGATTTCACCCAGCCCGATGCCATCATCATTACCGATTGCCGCCTGCTCGACAGCACCGGCGCCGTGCTCGCCATGCACCCGCGCGTGGTGGGGTACGATTCGGGCAACCTTGACCAGGCCAGCGACACCATGAACCTGCGCTTCTTCAACTTCCGTCCCGAGCAACTGGTGGTCCAGAATGTCGAGGTTCAGGAACTGCCGCGCGTCCTTTCGATAGACGCGATGATGTCCACCACTAAGGAGCTGGTGGATGTGCGGGGGGATGCGTTTGAGCCCTGGGCACAGACGCGCCGCACTGTTCTTGCAGCTTCCAAACCGTTGGCGAAGGAAAAGGAGCTGGCCGTGCCGATCGCGAAAATGTCGCAGGCGCCGCACGTGCTTAATATGATGGACACGCGGGCTTGCGAGGCTCTCGACCGTCTGAGAGGCCCCGACGTCGCCAAGTGCCGCCCCGGCCTGCAGATCGACCTGTTTCCCGCCACTTCGGTTTTCATCAAGGCCACGGTGGTCGATCCGAAAGCGCGATACTGGGATCGGACCAAGAAGAAATACGTGACCGGCCCCTTGGCCAGCCACCTCTTTTACCAGATCGCCGGACGGCGCCTCACCATCCAGCAGCGCGGCTTGGTGGAAACCGTCCAGCGACTCGAGAAGCAGATGCCGCAATGACCTTTCGGAAGCCTGCTTTGGCGCTATTGGCCGCGGCGGTGGCCCTGCCTGTGGTGGGGGACCCCGCCGCCGTCCCCCACGCGCTCGCCCGGCGCGGATGCACGCAGGAGGACGTGCCGGCGCTCGAACTGTTCCTCACCCACGACGCCTACGACGGGAAGGGCGAGCCTCCCAAGCCCTATCTGCACATGGAACTCGCCTGGGGGGATTTCACCAAGCTGGTGGGCCGCGACCTCGACCTGATTCCTCTCTCCCGCCAGGGCGTTGATCGCTCCAAGCTGTTGGTCCGAGCCGAAGCGGCACCGGCACAAGGCGCATCCGTCTGGCTTTCCGGGCGGCTGCGCCTGAGCCGCGTCGTAGTGGACCAGAGAGTGGAGGGGTCGTATCGATTCATCGCGCCCGACCAGACCGTGTGGGTTGGCAAATTCACGGCGTCCTGGGTCGCGGGCCCGCACACCTGCGGCTGACCCCCAGCCCCTGGCCCCCGGCTTCCCGCTACGCCCGTTCCTGGTAAGTGCCTTCGGCGGTGTTGACGCGGATCTTCTCGCCTTCGGTGATGAACGACGGCACCTGCACCACCAGGCCCGTCTCCAGCTTGGCCGGCTTGGTGACGTTGGAAACCGTCGCGCCCTTCATGCCCGGCTCGGTTTCCAGCACCGTCAGATCGACGGTCTGCGGCAGTTCCACGCTCATCGGTTTGCCTTCGTAGAATTCCACTTTGACCATCAACTGCGGGATGAGGTATTGGGTGGCGTCGCCCAGCAGGTCCTTCATCAGGTGCATCTGCTCGAAGTTCTCCGTGTTCATGAAATAGTAGTATTCGCCATCGTCGTACAGG
>Ga0326727_10028789_pt1 | contig 10068 bp, 8 predicted proteins | sample MB2enrmetagenome_FD_207643 | JGI IMG/M metagenome (GOLD analysis project Ga0326727, IMG submission 207643) | Lab enriched peat soil microbial communities from McLean, Ithaca, NY, United States - MB29MY | ecosystem: Environmental > Terrestrial > Soil > Wetlands > Peat | place: USA: New York...
TGACAAACTCTTCATACAAATAACGACCGGCGACACGCTCAATTCCCAAGTCCGGTGCTTCTCTTCCCAAAAAGTGTGCGAGTTTGCAGAGGAGACTCTTGCCGCTTGCCTGGGGGCCGATAAGGACGGTGATTTTGCCGAACTCGAGTTCGGCGTGTTTGATTACCGAGAAGTTATCAACGGTGAGCTTGCGTACCGGGCGCTGCTCGTTACCGTTATCTGTCATCGCGCCCTCCTTTGACTCCTAATATTATCGCCCGAAGCGTTGTTTGGGGTTCATGCCGAGGCCGCTTAGGCCGCCGCGCATCATGTTTCTGGCCAGGCCGCCTTTGCCCATCTGCTTGAACATTTTGGCCATCTGGGCGTATTGGCGGAGGAGCTGGTTTACGTCCTGGACTTCAGTGCCGGAGCCCTTGGCGATGCGCTTGCGGCGGCTGCCGCTGATGATTTCGTGGTTGCGGCGCTCGTAGGGCGTCATGGAGTCGATGATGGCTTCGAGGCGCGCGAATTGCTTTTCGTCGACGTTGCCGGCAGCCTGTTGCACGCCGGCGAATGGGCCGACAGAGGGGAGCATTTTGAGGATGCTCTCCATGGAGCCCAGCTTCTTGATCTGGCGCAATTGGTCGCGAAAGTCTTCGAGCGTGAAACCGTCGCCGAGGAGAGCTTTCTTGGCGAACTCATCGGATTTCTTGCGATCGAGCGTGGATTCGGCCTTCTCGATGAGCGACATCATGTCGCCCATGCCGAGGATGCGCGAGACAATGCGGTCGGGATGGAAGGGCTCGAAGGCGTCGGGCTTTTCGCCCACGCCGATGAACTTGATGGGCTGGCCGGTGACGTGGCGAATGGAGAGAGCCGCGCCGCCGCGGGCGTCGCCGTCCATCTTAGTGAGGACGACGCCGGTGAGGCCGAGGCGGGAATGGAAATCCTGGGCGGAGTTGACGGCGTCCTGGCCGGTCATGGCGTCGGCGATGAAGAGAATTTCCGAGGGGTTGAGGAGCTTTTTGAGGCTGGCCATCTCATCCATCAACGCTTCGTCGATGTGGAGGCGGCCGGCGGTGTCGACGATGAGGGTGTCGCAGCCCATGATGACGGCTTCGCGGCGCGCCTCTTTGGCGAGGCGGACGACGAGGTCGGGACCGGCGGGCTCGCCTTTCTGGTCGCCTTCATAGAGCTTGGCTTCAATGGATTTGGCGACTACTTTGAGCTGCTCGCGGGCGGCGGGGCGGTAGACGTCGACCGAGACCAGCATGGGCCGGTGACCACCTTTTTTGAGCCATGCGGCGAGCTTGCCGGAGGTGGTGGTTTTGCCGGAGCCCTGAAGGCCGGCCATGAGAATGACGGTGGGCGGCTGGGAGGCGAATTTGAAGCGGGCAGTGTCTTTGCCGAGCAGGGCGATCAGCTCGTCGCGAACGATTTTGATGACCTGTTCGGAGGGCGAGAGGGCCGTTAAAACTTCAGTCCCGATGGCTTTGACGCGGATGTGCTCGATGAGGTCGCGGGCGACGTTGAGGTTGACGTCGGCTTCGAGCAGGGCCACGCGGATTTCGCGCAGGGCGTCGGCGATGTTCTCTTCAGTGAGCGTGCCCTGGCCGCGGAGGGACTTGAAGGCGCGCTGGAGTTTGTCTGTGAGGTTTTCAAACATGGTCAATTCAAGTGTATCGCGGGTGCGGAAGGACGGAATTCGTCGTATCCCAACCTAGCGACAAAAACGGAAGCGTCGCGAGGATGGGGCACCCAGCTTTCTGCGAGATGAAAGCGGCTAATCGGCCGGGGCGATCAGGTATTGCTCGAGTTTGCCGTCGGGGTAGGTGTATGTGGTGAGGGTGAGGTGTTTGCCGGGATAGACGATCTGGAAGGCGCGGAAGGTCATGCCGCCACGCAATTGCTCTGATGTTTGGTGGAAGGTGAGCGGCTCGCCGAGCGGGGCGAGACTATCGCGAAAGTCGGCAAGTGCTTCGGGGGTGAAGTAGTCGCTGAGGTTGGGCGCGAGCAACGTGCGGTCGATGCGGCCTTGCTGCAAGTCGTGATAGATGGCCTGCGCCTGAGTTTCGGCGGGCGTAGCCGGCGTTGCAAGAATTACCGGGGCGGCGAGGCGGGCTATGGTGATGGCCGCTGAGACAGCGTCCTGATTGGTGAGGACAGCTACAGCGACGCCGTCGTCGACGAGGACTTCGTTGGCCGAGACGAAGCCGGAGACTTCGCCACTGTGCTCGATGGATCGGTGGCCGTCGCGGTCGATGACTTCAACGCCCAGGCCGTAGTGGGTTCCCTTGCCGTCTTTCAGCTTGACCTCGGTAAACATTTGTTTGTAGCTCTCGGGTTTGAGGATGGATTGGGCGATGAGGCTCTCATCCCAGAGGGCGAGGTCATGCGCGGTCATGGCCAGTTCGCCGGCGGCGAAAATCCAGCCGCGGCCTTCTTTGGGCGCGAAGCGCAGGGGTCCGAGGGCGTGGCGATAGTAGGCGGTGGCGTCGGCCTGTGTGAGCTTGGTTTCGTCGGAGTTCCAGACGGACTGCATGCCGAGGGGGCGAAAGATTCGGCTGGTAAGGAAATCCATGAGCGGATGGCCGGTGATGTTCTCGACGATGCGGCCGGCGATGACGAAGTTGGTGTTGGAGTACTGCCATTGGGTACCCGGCTCGAAGTCGAGGGGCTTTTTGGCCCAGGTGTCGAGTATCTGCTGAGAGGACTCGGGGCGGAGCATGGGAGTCATGACGTAGTCCTCGGGCCAGTAGTCCTGGTAACCGGAGGTATGGGAGAGAACCTGCCTGATGGTCACCTCATTTCCGCGCGTTAGTCCAGTGACAAACTTGTCCAAAGGATCATCGAGGCTGAGTTTGCCCTCTTCCTGGAGCAGGAGGATGGCGGCGGCGGTGAATTGTTTTGAGATTGAGCCGATGGAGTAGCGCATTTCGGGCGTGGCGGGAATGGCTGGAGCGGTTGCAGTGGCCAGGCGCGCGTAGCCGTAGGCGTGGGTGTAGACGAGCTTGCCGTGCTGGACGACGGCTACCGAGGCGGATGGGACGCCGGTCTGTTCGAGGACTTGCTGCGCGATTCGGTCGATGCGGGATTGCAGTGCCGGATCAAGGGCGCTGATTGATTGAGCCGGCGCGGGCGCCGCTGCAATTGACAGGAAGAGGAATGGAAGCAGGATCGCGGAACGGAAAGGACGTACTAGAGATTTCATCGACGGTGGCCTCCTTTGGATCGTGGCTCACTGATATGGCTGACAACGACTAAGGTATCAGGCCGGCCAAGGTGCGATAGGCTGGGGAAAAGCGCGCCTGAACGCCGGCGGAATTGAATTGGGGGTTGGATGGATCGGTTGATTGCGGGGCACAAGCGGTTCTTGGCAGAGGTTTTTCCGAAGAGGCGGGATCAATACAAGCTGCTGAGCGATCGGCAGGCGCCGGAGTGGCTGCTCATCACGTGCTCGGATTCGCGCGTTCTGCCGGACCTGATTCTGGGAACGGGACCGGGGGACTTGTTCATTACGCGGAACGCGGGCAACGTGGTGCCGGTTCATAGCCACGATGTGGATGGGGTGACGGCGACGATCGAATACGCGGTCGAGGTGCTGAAGGTTAAGAGCGCGATTTTGTGCGGTCACTCGGACTGCGGGGCGCTTAAAGCCGCCGTCAATCAGGCCGGGCTGGAGAAGATGCCCAAGGCGAAGCGCTGGCTTAGCCATGTGGAGGCGGCGTTTGCGCACAAGCAGCCATTGAATCCGGCGGATGGGGAACACGCCGAGCTGGCTTCGTTGATTCGAGGGAACGTGGTGGCTCAATTGGCGAACTTGAAGGCCCAGCCGGCCGTGGCACGCGCGGTGGCGGAGGGGCGGCTGACGGTGCATGGGTGGTACTACGACATATTGAGCGGACGGATCGAGGAGTACGACGAAGAGGCTGGGAAGTTTGTGCTGCTGGCGGGGTGAGCCTTCGGAATTGCGATGGAAGGTTGGTGAAACTGCTAGATCGGAGTAATCTAGTTGATAGGCTAGTTGGTTTGGACTGAAAAGCGCGTTGGAGGGTTTATGCCGGTTGCGGAACGCAAACATACCGAGGTTGGGGCATTCGAGGCAAAGACGAAGCTCTCAGAGATTTTGCGCAAGGTGGAACAGGGCGAGCGGTTCACGATCACGGTGCGGGGGCGGGCGGTGGCGGATGTTGTGCCTGTTCAGAAGCCAGCTGCCGTTCGGTCTGCCGAAGAGATTGAAGCGGCGTATCAACGGCTGCGGAACCCGACAATTCGGGGCATTTCTCACGAGGAAATACGAGCGGCGATTGAGGAAGGCAGGCCGTGACGATCGTCCTCGATGCGTCGATGGCGCTGGCGTGGCTAATTGTGCGAGCGGACCCCGCAGAAGCGGTTCTTGCCGATCGGGCGTTCGGCGAGGTGAGTGCATACGGTGCGCATGTGCCTGCGTTGTGGTACGCGGAAGTTGCGAATACCCTTCTCGTCTTCGAGCGCGCAAAACGGCTGACGGTGCAAACGTCCGTTAGCTATCTTGCCGATATTGCGCTACTCGAAATCAATGAGGATGACTTTGCATGTGCGCCTATGCAAGGGCGTGTGCTCGATCTCGGTAGGATGTACAATCTCACCGCCTACGATGCTACCTACCTGGAACTGGCGATGCGGCGGGCCGCCGTGCTGGCGACATTTGACCGGAAGCTGGCTGAGGCGGCGCGGGCGGCAGGGGTGCGGGTGTTTGGGGATTTGGCGTAGGGTGTTTATTACGCTGAGCTATCATCGGCCTGAGAGAGGATTGGCCTGACCATGAGCGATCCGGAAACCAATATTCATATACTCGATGCGGCTTACAAGCCGTTCCCCACGTTTGCGGAGTGGGCTTCGCGGACGTCGGTCGATACGGTGCGGTGGGATCGATACAACGCGTCGCTGAAAGATAAGTCGGAGCTTTCTCCCGAGCTTTTGAATCGGGCACGCGAGATTGCAAAACGCGCGGCGGCGTTGGATACGGGAGCGATCGAGGGTCTGTACGAGGTTGACCGCGGTTTCACCTATACAGTCGCGTTCGAAACAGCGGCGTGGGAGGTAGAGCTAGCTAAGAAGGGCGAGAATGTTCGTCCGCTTTTTGAAGCTCAACTGCACGCTTACGACTATGTGCTAGATCTTGCCACGAAGGCTGAGCCAATCTCCGAAGCTGCCATTCGCGTGCTGCATGAAGAGGTTTGTCGAGCGCAGGCTACTTACCGGGTGATGACGGCAGTCGGGCCACAGGAGCAGGCGCTTCCGAAAGGGCGGTACAAGGTACTGCCCAATCATGTGCGGACACGCGATGGCGAGGACCACTCTTATGCGCCGGTGGACGTAACGCCAGCGGAGATGGCGCGGCTTGTCGGTGAATTGCGCAGTGACGCATTCTTAGGAGCGCACCCGGTTCTTCAGGCTGCATACGCACACTACGGATTGGTGGTCATTCATCCATTCGCGGACGGAAATGGACGCGTGGCTCGGGCGCTGGCTTCCGCCTTCATGTACCGGGCGATCTCGATGCCGATTGTGATTCTCTCCGAACACAAGGAGGTCTATCTTGATTCGCTGGAAGCTGCTGACAGCGGCAACTACCAGACGTTTGTGGACTTCATGCTGACTCGGTCGCTGGATACGATCACTCTCGTGAAGGAGAGTCTCCTTGGCGAACTTGGACCCGACCTGGAAGAAGCCGCAGCCGATTTAAACAGCCTATACATTACAAAGGGCGGATATACCCAGGAGCAGGTAGATAACGCAGGCAGGCAGTTCCTTCAGATTGTTGGGGCGGAGTTCGAGAGAGTTATTTCCAGGAATGTTGGAACAAATCTGCAAGGGAACGTTCGCTTCACACTAGGCATCTTTGACAAGCCGGATTCCACACATCGTCTTCTCGTGGGTGACGATCAGAGCCTAGATGTCAGCCTTAGGTCCAATGCTCCAGCCTTCGCGAGTGTGACCAGGGAATATGTAATGTGGCTGCCGAAGGATGCCAGTGGCGATGACGATGTTCAATTATGTTGGGTTCGCGGGAAGGACACATTTTCTGCTCGAGTGGATGAATTGATTCCCTCCATTTCCGGCGTCTTGCAGATACGTGCGGGCTTGTTCGCAGAACGCTCAATTGGCGAGATGCTCAAAGAACTTAAGCCGCTTGCGGAGAAGGCACTACGAGGGAAACGCTGAGCATTGCGTTCCTCAGTGCATGCCCGGCGGCGGCGCTGCGGGCTTGCTCGGTTTTTTGAAGAGCCAAGCCGCGACGGCGCAGATCATTGCTAAGACAGCGGTCCATCGAAAGACGTCAACGTAGGCCATCAGGGCGGATTGCTGTTCCATCAGCATGTAGAGCAGGCCGATGGAGCCGGAACGGGCCTGGGCGGGGCCGAGACGGTGGGCCAGGTAGGCGGCGATCAGGGCGGACTTCTGCTGGAAGACCATGGTGGAGGGGGTGATGTGGGCGCCGATCTCGTTCTGATGGAGGGCGGCGCGGCGGATCAGCGCGGTAGTGGCCATCGAGATGCCAATGGACCCGCCGATGTTGCGCAGCATGTTGGCCAAGCCGGTGGCATTGCCCATCTCGCGGTTGGGAACAGTGGCCATCATCATGGTGGACATGGGGACAAAGACGAAGCTGAGGGCAAAGCCGGTGAGGGTGATGGGAATCAGCAGCGTGTAAGGTCCGATGTCGAGATCGACGGTGCCGAAGATGAGGGCACAGGCGGCGAAGCCGAGGAAACCGGCCGAGAGCAGCTTGCGATTGTCGATGCGCGAGCCGAGAAAACCGATGATGGGCGAGCCTATGAATGAGCCGATGCCGCGCGGGCCGACGACCAGGCCAGCAGTGAAGGCGGTGTAGCCGAGAACCTCTTGATAGTAAAGGGGCAGAATGGCGATGGTGATGTAGATGCACATGCCGAGCATGGCGACCAGGAAGCAGCCGGTGCGGAAGTTGCGATCTTTGAGAATGTGGAGATCGACCAGGCCTTTGGGGTGGGTCCATGAATGCCATATCCAGCCGATGAGTGACACGACCAGCGCGGCGACGGTCCAACGGACCCAGGTGGCGCCAAACCAGTCGTCTTCCTGACCCTTGTCCAGGACGATCTGCAGGCTGCCGGTCCAGACCATGAGCAGTCCGAAGCCGATGTTGTCAAAGGGACCGACCTTGGCGTTCTTGATGTAGGGCGGATCGTGGACGAAGCGGGAGATGAGAACGACGGCGAGAATGCCGACGGGGATATTGATGTAAAAGGCGTAACGCCAACTGAATGTGTCCGTCAGCCAACCGCCTAAGGTGGGGCCCAGCACCGGGGCGAGCACGATGCCCAGGCCGTAGGCGGCCATGGACATGGACCGCTTGGCGACGGGGAAACTTTCCAGCAGGATGGATTGCGAAAGGGGCTGGAGGGCGCCGCCGCCTGCTCCTTGAAGGACGCGGGCGAGCAGTATGATGCCGAGCGAAGGCGCGGCTCCACAGAAGAACGAGGCGATGGTGAAGACGATGACGCAGAAGAGCAGAAAGCGCTTGCGGCCGAAGCGGCGCGCGAACCAGTTGGAGGCAGGCAGGATGACGGCGTTGGCAACCAGATAGGAGGTCAGGACCCAGGTGGCTTCGGAGTTCGAGGCGGAGAGCGAGCCGGCGATGTAGGGCAGGGCCACCGAGGCGATGGCGGTGTCGAGCACCTCCATAAAGGTGGGGAGCATGACCGAGACGGTGACCAGCCACGGGTTGACGCCCTGAGTGAGCGGGTAACGGGCTTGGAGGGCGGCGGTGGTCATGATGGACGGAACACTTGAGGTTAAACGATTGGAGTGCGGGAGGCCAGTGACGGAGAGCAGCTTTTAGCTTTCAGCCTTCAGCTCTCAGCTCTTGGAGCGGGGATGATCGGCGAGCTGGGACGCTGCCGGGCTGTTCAATCCGCATTGATTTTAGGGCGTTAGCCGTTGGAAATGGACCGTGGGGTCTGGATGGAGCAGCGGGAACGATAGTTTATGGAAATACAATCAAATAAAGTTGACACTAATACACTCAATGCTGCATCTTATAAGAGTCAGAATTTTATCCAAGAGGCAGGGAACCAAACATGGCAAAGATTATCGGGATTGACCTTGGCACCACGAATTCGTGCGTGGCAGTACTTGAGGGCGGGGAGCCCAAAGTGATTCCAAATGAAGAGGGTGCGCGGACTACACCCTCGATTGTGGCTTTCTCGAAGAGCGGCGAGCGGCTGGTGGGACAGGTGGCCAAGCGGCAGGCTATCACCAACCCCGAGAACACAATTTTCTCGATCAAGCGGTTTATGGGCCGGCGCTACAACGAAGTGAACGACGAAATGAAGATGGTGCCGTTCAAGGTGACGCAGCAGGGCGATCACGTGGGGGTGCTGGCGCAGGGCAAGGAGTATACGCCGCCGGAGATTTCGGCGATGATCCTGCAAAAGCTGAAGAAGAGCGCCGAGGCCTACCTGGGCGAGGCGGTGACCGAGGCAGTGATCACCGTTCCGGCCTACTTCAACGATGCGCAGCGGCAGGCTACCAAGGACGCCGGCAAGATCGCCGGCCTGGATGTGAAGCGCATTGTGAACGAGCCGACGGCGGCCGCGCTGGCTTATGGGCTGGACAAGAAGAAGGACGAGACCATTGCCGTGTACGATTTTGGCGGCGGCACCTTCGACATTTCAATTCTTGAAGTGGGCGAGGGCGTGATCGAGGTCAAATCGACCAACGGCGATACCCACCTGGGCGGCGACAATCTCGACCAGCGCATCGTGGAGTGGCTGATTGCCGAGTTCAAGACCGAGCAGGGACTTGATCTGTCTTCGAAGGGCAATGAAATGGCTCTGCAGCGGCTGCGGGATGCCGCGGAAAAGGCCAAGATCGAGCTTTCGACAACCATCGAGACGGAGATCAACCTGCCCTTCGTCACCGCCGACGCAAGCGGGCCGAAGCACCTGGTGCGCAAGCTGACGCGCGCCAAGCTGGAGCAGCTCGTCGAAGATCTGCTGGACCGGTCTCTGGAGCCGTGCAAGAAGGCTCTGTCGGATGCGGGCGTGACCGCGAGCCAGATTCATGAAGTGGTTCTGGTTGGCGGGCAGACGCGTATGCCCAAGATTCAGGAGATGGTGAAGAAGCTGTTTGGCCGGGAGCCGAATCGCAGCGTGAATCCGGACGAAGTTGTAGCGATTGGCGCGGCTGTGCAGGCTGGCGTGCTGGCCGGCGAAGTGAAAGACCTGCTGCTGCTGGACGTGACGCCGCTGACGCTGGCCATTGAAACGCTGGGCGGAGTGGCTACGCCGATGATTCCGCGCAACACGACGATTCCGACCAAGAAGACGGAGACGTTTTCGACGGCTGCGGACTCACAGACTGAAGTCGAAGTCCACGTGCTGCAGGGCGAGCGGCCTTTGGCGGCGCAGAACCGCACGCTGGGCAAGTTCAAGCTGGGCGGGCTGCCGCCGGCGCCGCGCGGAGTGCCGCAGATCGAGGTCACGTTTGACATCGACGCCAACGGCATTTTGAACGTGACGGCCAAGGACAACGCCACCGGCAAGGACACGCGCATTACCATCACTTCGAGCTCGGGTTTGAGCAAGGACGAGGTCGAGAAGATGGCCAAGGAAGCCGAGGCGCATGCCGCCGAAGACAAGGAGAAGCGCGAAGAGATCGACGCGCGCAACTCGCTGGACGGGATGGTCTACAACATCGAAAAGATGCTGAAGGACAGCGGCGACAAGATCCAGGGACCGGAGAAGACCGAGGTCGAGGAGGTTCTTGCGCAGTCGAAGAAGGTGCTCGAAGGGACGCCGACATCGAAGGAGCTGAAGGACGCGAACGAGAAGCTGACCCACGCCAGCCACAAGCTGGCCGAGGTTATGTACAAGGCCAATGCGGCTTCGGCGGCGGCGGGGGCGGCGGGGGGCACGGAGCCTCCGGCGCCCGAGCAGAAGAAGGATGAGGGCGTGATCGACGCGGAGTATGTGGACGTGGAAGAGAAGAAGTAGGACTTGCCGGGACTCGCCGTCCAGGCGGGACCGCCGTTCGGCGGAAAAAACTTCGGGGTGGGCGACG
>Ga0326727_10028791_pt1 | contig 10067 bp, 6 predicted proteins | sample MB2enrmetagenome_FD_207643 | JGI IMG/M metagenome (GOLD analysis project Ga0326727, IMG submission 207643) | Lab enriched peat soil microbial communities from McLean, Ithaca, NY, United States - MB29MY | ecosystem: Environmental > Terrestrial > Soil > Wetlands > Peat | place: USA: New York...
TTTCGACGACAAGCCGAGGACATTTCCCATCAATCTTGAAGCCACGGGGCGTTGGCGCGATAGTTTCGATATCTCACTCCCGCCTGGATACGTCATTGACGACTTGCCCGAACCGGTCAGCATCGAAACCGAATTCGGAAGCTATCATTCGGCCGTGACTGCGAAAGGCAGCGTGCTCCATTACGATCGCGAGCTGGTTGTGAAAGTGGTCCAGCTGCCCGCAGACAAGGCCGCCGAGTTCAGGAAATTCGAGAATACGATTCTTTTTGACGAGAAGAGTGCCGCAGTGCTGAAGAAGTAAGCCGCAGCGGCCCGGGGGCAGCACCTAGTCTCTCGCAACGCTCAGTAGCCGAGTCGCTTGTTCACTACATTTTCAAGCGGTTGGCCTTTGCAAAAACGCTCGTATTGCTCAAGAAAGAACTGCATGGCCCGGTTGAGCCACGTGGCAGTGTGATCCGCGGTGTGCGGCGAAATCAGCACATTGTCGAGCGACCAGATTGGATCGCCTGCCGGGATCGGCTCCTGCTCAAAGACGTCGAGGCCGGCGCCGCGAATCTTCCTTGCCGCAAGTGCGCGAACCAGGGCTGCCTGGTCGATCACGGGGCCTCGGCCGACGTTGATCACCACCGCTGAAGGCTTCATCGCCTCAAACTCCGCGTCTGAAACCATGTAGCGCGTTTCACTGGTGAGTGGCGCAGCCACAACTACGTAGTCCGAAAGCGCAAGCATCTCCAGAATCTGCCGCGGCGCGTAGAACCGCTCGATTATCGGTTCGCCTTTGGCGGGCAGCGAATCAGGTTCCGCGGGCGCATGGCGCTTGAGCGCGAGTACCTTCATTCCCATGGCCTTCGCGCGCGACGCGACCTCCCGGCCGATGTCGCCGTAGCCGACGATGCCGACGGTCTGGCCTGCGATCTCATCTACGTCGAACTGCTCCCATAGCTGCGCCCTCTGATTGCGCAGCATGCGGCCAAAATCCTTGGCGAAAAACAGAATTGCCGCAAGAGCAAATTCACCAAGCGACTGGCTGAAAACGCCGCTCCCATTGGTGAGCGGGACGGGGCTCTCGATCAGCTCAGGGAAGAGAATGCTGTCGAGTCCGGCATTGCGGGAGTGAACCCAGCGAACCTTCGGGCCGGCAAGAAAGACCTGGCGCAACGTCTCGCGATCACCCGACCAGTGGAAGATGGCTTCAGCATCGGAGACAGCATTGGCGAACGCATCGAGCGTCGACCCGGCGACGTGGGGAACGTTCCCCAGCATCGCAAGCTGCGGATCGCTTTCGGCTGCAAGAACCAGTACCAGCGGCTGATCGCTCATTTGAAGTTGAGGCTCCGATGGTCACGCGGTGAGGTTGCAGGTCAAGTTGTAAATCAGGCCGTAGGGATCGCGAACATAACAGCGGGGAAACTCGGGCTCGTCTTTCACCACTTCGCAGCCGTGGGCAACCAGGCGCCGGCGCGCTTCGGCTACGTCTGGGACTGTGACTTCAAGGACAGGCCCAAGCGCCGGCCCTCTCTCGATAAACAGGTTGATGTTTCTGCCGTGCAGGCTGAACATGTTCGGATCGGTACCGGTAATCGTAAAGCCAAGCTGATCGACGTAAAACGCGGCGGCCTGTTCGGGATCGGGTGCCTGGATAAGAATATCCGTGCCAAAACTATTTGCCATGGTCTTGACCTCCGGCGGGTGAAGATCTCTTGCAAGGACGAAGAGCGGCGCCCCAGCTCTGGAAAACGGGGCGCCTGCATTCGTACAACTTCAGACGGTCAGAGACCTAACGCTTGCGGTCACTGCGCGGCTTGAACTTGCCGCCTGGCCGCGAACCGGACTTGCCGGGCGCGCCCGCGCCAAACTTCCTTCCGGACGATTTTCCGCCTGAGAACTTTCCGCCCGAAGGCCGCGCCCCCGGCTTGCCCGCTGGCCTGCCGCCGAATGTTCTGCCCGGCGGTCTCGATGGGCGGCTTTCGACATTGCCGCCCGCCTCGCCGCTCCGCTGGAACGGCGGCCGGTCGTCGCGCTTGAAAGCCGGCCGCTCGCTGCGCTTGAAAGCCGGCCTTGCGCCGCGTTCGAATGGGGGCCTGCTCGAGCGATCAGGGGCGGGTTTGCTGCCGCGATCGAAGGCGGGTCTTTCGCTCTTAAAGGTCGATTGACCTCCGCGCAACGGCGCGCCTGGACTGCTGCGTTTGAAAGCTGGCTTATCCCCGCGATTAAAGGCTGGTTCTCCGCTGCGCTTGAATTCGGGTTTGACGCCGGGTCTGAATGCCGGCCGCTCGCTACGCTTGAATTCCGGCTTGGCGCCACGATTGAAAGGCGGTTTTCCGCCGCGATTGAAGGTCGGTCTTGCACCACGCTGGAACTCCGGCTTATCGGCGCGCGGGCCGAACTCGCGCCGCGGGACGTTTTCGCCATCAGGCTCCCGGCCTGGCTGACGAGGGCGGGCGCCGAATCCCCGGTCTTCAAAACGCCGCTTCGGGGCGGATTGGAACTCCCCGCGTCCGCGCAATGGCTTCGACTCGCCGCGTCCTTCACCAGCCGGGCGTGCGTACCCTGACCGCCCGCTGAATCTCTCGGTGCTGCGATTCTCGAATCTCGGCTTGAAACCGGGCTGTGCGCCGCGCTCCGGCTTACGGCCTTCAAAGCCCGGCCCGGATTCTGGCTTACGGCCTCGAGGGGGACCGTCGAAAGCTCGAACCGGCCTGCCGGCGGGGGCCCGGCCCGGCCTGTCGCCAAAGGTTCTGCCGCTGCCGCTCCTGGCGGCGCGATCGCCAGCGGCGCGGCCCGCATCTTTCGGCACCGTCGGCATTGCTCTCGTCCGCCGTGGTTTCAGTTTACCCTCGGCAGTCAAGCGCAGCGCGTTCACCTCTTCGGCGGTCAGTTCGCGGAACTTGCCCGGTTCGACATCCAACACCAGCGGTCCATAGCCCACGCGGCGAATCTTCTCAACAAAATGACCGATCTGCTCAAACATCTTTCGCAGTTCGCGGTTGCGCCCCTCGATCAGCACCACTTCATACCATGGGTTATCGCCCTGCCGAACCTGCCTGATCGCCGCCGGCGCAGTGCCAACACGCTCCGAGCCGGGTGCGCCGCGCTCGATGGAGACGCCGGACCGCAGCCGGTCGAGCTCCTCTTCGGTCGGCTTGCCCGCCACCTTCACCAGGTAGGTCTTCTCCACCCCCAATGAGGCGCGGGTAAGCTGGTTGGCGAGCTCTCCATCGTTGGTTACCAGCAGCAGGCCCTCGCTCAGGTAGTCGAGCCGGCCTACAGGGTACAGGCGCTGGTGCGTCTTTTCGAAGAACTGCATCACCGTGGGGCGGCCTTCGGGATCGCTCACCGTGGTCACGAAGCCGCGCGGCTTATTGAGGACAAAATAACGGTGGTGCTCTGCCCCGGCAATCAGCTTTCCGTCGACGCGGACGTGGTCGCGGCCAAGGTCAGCTTTTGCTCCCAGCTGGGTCACCAGCTGGCCGTTCACCATCACACGGCCTTCAACGATCATCTCTTCGGCGCGACGCCGGCTCGCAATGCCGGCCTGGGCCATAATCTTCTGCAGCCGTTCCAGCTTTGCAGGCGGTGCCGAGTCAGCGGCGAAGACGGTTTTGGGTAAATATTCCTCTGCTTCGTTCGATTCGATCTCTTCGGCAAGAGTCTCGGCCAGCGCCTCTGACTCACTCTGCTCCTGGGGTACATCGGCGCCTTCCGCGGCGTGAGCCTCGCCATCGCTCACATCTCCAATCGGATCGCGCGACGGTGAGCCGGCGGGAAGAGTCACTCCGGCCACTGCTCCCGATTCGTCCTTGCCGGCAGCTTTCGTTGCGCGCGGCTTTGATTGAGCGCGCTTCTTTTTGGCCGGCGGTGCGGCTGGCTCAAGGGCGGCATCGCCTGAAACGGCAACCGGCTCCGGCGAAGACTCAACCGGGGTCTTTCCGGCGCCGGCAGTCGCCTTTGCAGTGACCGCTGTTTTCTTCACGCGTGTTTTCCGGGCCTTCGGCTCCGGTTCAGGCGCGGAAATTAATTCGATCTCGAGCTTTGCCGCCTGTTCTTTGCCCGCGGGTGCGGTGGCAGCTACGGCCTTCTTCTCGGTTTTCTTTGGCACGAGCGGCCTCCCTGTCTCATCCTACTCCAGGGTGGGCTTTGGGGCCTCCGCGGCAACCTCTTCAGTTGCATGTGCGTCTTCCGGCGCTTTCTCGGCCGCGCCCGTCCCGTCCACACACTCAGCCGGGTTCTCCTGCCAGGTCTCTTCTACTGCCGGAGCTTCCGATTCAGAGTCCGCAGCTTCAGTTTCTTCGAACTCGCTCGCCGCCATCTTCTCAAACTCTTCCATCGAAGGCAGCTCAGAGAGATCCTTCAGCCCGAAACGCAGCAGGAATTCCTTTGTGGTCTTGTAAAGAATGGGCCGTCCGACAACCGGCTTGCGGCCCGCAGTCGCAATCAGCTTGCGCGCCAGCAGCGAGCCAAAGACGCCCGAGGAGTCGACACCTCGAATCTCGTTCACCTCAGGCGCGGTCACGGGCTGCTTGTAGGCGATTACCGCAAGAGTCTCGAGCGCGGGCAGCGAGAGCTTCATCGCCGGCTTCAGACTCTTCACAAACGAGCGGACCGCGTCGTGATACTCAGGCTTGGTGGCCATCCGGTAGCCGCCCGCGATCTCGCGAATCTCAATGCCGCTGCCGTCGTTGGCGTAGTTTTCAACGAGCTCATCGAGCAGTTCACGGATAACCAGGCGGACCTCGCGATCACGCTGCCGCGCCGCCTGTTTTGCGGCTTCTTCAGTGGACAGATCGGGGCTCGCGTCGGGGAATTCCGAAACCGGGGGCTCTTCGGCCGCTTCAGCCGGCGTCTCTCCTGCTGAATTCTCATCGGTTGCCGGGGTCTGAATCTGCGCATCGGCGCCGGGCTCTTCGGTAGGGGCCTGCGCGCCGCCATTGTCCTCGATAGCGGCTTCGGGCGCGGCTGCCTCTGCCGGCTCCGCACCCGGTTTGGAGCTCTCCTCAGCCGGAGCAGACTCAGCGCCCTGCTCAAGCTCCAGGTAATCGAAGGCCTCGGTCAACAGGGGCAGCGGGTCGGCCGCTGATGCAGGCGCCGAAGCCTCGACTTCGGCGGCAGCCTTTTCCTGTTCCGCCCGCCATTCCAGGGCCTCATCGGCGAACAGGGCCGCCAACTGGTTCAGCGTAACCGGCTCCTCGGCCGCGTAGATAACAGCTTCAAGCTTTGCTTTCAGACTCATTCCTTAAAGACTCACCCCAAGACTCACCCTATGTATGGTACCGGATGCGACGCGGGAGCAGGATGTGAATGAAAGGGTTTTGAATGAGACAAAAACAGGCGTCCGGGGGTTGCCGGACGCCTGTGGGGTGCCCGATCTCTTTGATCGGGCCGAAATAGAGTTAGCTTGCGATCTTTTGGAACAGCCAGAAGAGGCAGCCCGAGAGCAGCGCGGCAGCCGGCAGGGTAAAGACCCACGCCGCCGCGATGTTGCGAATAGTAGATATCTGCAATCCACTTTTGTTGGCGGCCATGGTGCCCGCCACGCCCGAGCTGAGCACGTGCGTGGTTGAGACTGGCAGCCCAAAGTTGTCGGCAGCAGAAATCGTGGCCATCGCAACCAGCTCGGCGCAGGCGCCCTGCGCATAGGTCAAGTGCTCTTTACCTATCTTCTCGCCGACGGTGACCACAATGCGCTTCCAGCCCACCATGGTGCCCAGTCCCAGCGCCAGCGCCACGGCTACCTTCACCCACGAAGGGATGAACTTGGTGGCCTTGTCCACTTTCGATTTGTAATTGTCGAGAGCTGCCTGTTCAGCCGGGGTGAACTTCGGATTCTTGCTCTTCCCCATCAGCCGCAGCGCTTCGCTGGTCACGTACATGTCGTTGCGGACGTTGGTCTGCTGGCCGGGAGGAACATGCTTGTAGTCGCCGTAGGCCTGCACATTGCCTTCCAGATCGCGGATGCTTTCCCTGAGCGCAGTCATCGTGTCAGGCTGCAACTGCTTGGTGCGGAGATACTCCGACAATTCGGTGCGCGCGTCGCCGCCCAGGATGGCCTTCGGGTCAACGTGGGCCGCGACGATCGTCGCAGCTTTGTCTGACGCGGCGATGAAGTCCTGCATGTCCTTGTTAGTGACGGCATGGTTGAGAGCGTACGCCGTGGGAACGGTTCCGATGAGGATGAGCATGATCAGGCCCATGCCCTTCTGTCCGTCATTGGAGCCGTGGAAGTAGCTGACGCCGGAACAGGTGAGAATGAGCAGAAGGCGAATGGGCCACGGCGGAGGCGTGCTGCCTTCCGGTGCGCGGAACAGCGAATCCGGAGTCGGAATCAAGCTCAATCCCACTACCACCGCCGCCGTCACACCCACCGCAAAGACGGCTGACCAGAGGATGCTCCACTTGAACATGAAATATGCAGCCAACCCCAATACCACCGCCAGGCCCACCGAGCCATACAGCCGCGATGACGGCTTCATCACGAGGAACAAAATCGCCGCGCACGCAAACCCCACCAGAGGCGAGATCAGCAGCACCTGGAAGACCTTGGTCGCCTGGGCCCAGTCGACGCCCGACGTGCCGCTGCTGGCATTGATTATCTGGTTGGCGACTCCGACGCCGATGATGGAGCCCACCATGGTGTGGGAACTCGAAGCCGGCAGTCCCAACGACCACGTGGCCAGGTTCCATAGAATCGCCGCAATGAGCAGGGCGAACACCATGGCAAAGCCCGCGCCGGAGCTGACCTTGAGGATCAACTCGACAGGCAGCAGCGTGATAATGCTGAAGGCCACAGTCCCCGACGAAACCAGCACGCCGATCAGGTTGCAGATTCCCGACCAGACCACGGCGATGTTGGGATCGAGCGAGTGGGTGTAAATTACCGTCGCTACGGCATTTGCCGTATCGTGGAATCCGTTGACGAACTCAAAGCCCAGCGCGATGAGCAGTGCCACTCCCAGCAGCAAATACGGCCAAACGCTGACGATGGCTATGTTTCCCAGATCGCCGGCCACGTGGAAGCCGATATACGACAGGCCGCCGATCAGCGCGACAAGCACGACAACCGTGCTTATCCATGCGGGGGACTTCTTCATTTTGCGGTCGAGCAGCGATCCACCTGCGGGTTTGCCATCGACTGTAGTTGCTAAATCGGCCATGCGGGGTGCTCCAGAGAGGAAGTTCGCCGGGCGATGCGGGGGTTTGAATTGTCCGGACCTACCAAGGGATAAACGAACTAGATGAAAGGAGGATGAATTGTGCGGGTGCGTCCCAGGGGACGCGGGAACGGATTGGGCCGCCGGAGAACGGTGGAGCGGGCGCGGAAAGTACTGAAAAGGGTGATTTTAGGAAATCGCGTGAAACAGGCAGTAGAGCACGCCTGAGAGCAGCGCGGCTGCCGGGAGCGTGAAGACCCAGCCCGCGGCAATATTGCGAACCGTCGCAAATCGAACACCGCTGCCGTTGGCGGCCATGGTGCCGGCCACTCCCGAGCTGAGAATGTGGGTGGTTGAAACCGGAAGCCCCCACCTGTCCGCTGCGAAGATGGTCACCATCGCCACCAGCTCGGCGCTTGCGCCCTGAGCGTAGGTAAGGTGTTCTTTGCCAATCCGTTCGCCCACGGTGACGACGATGCGTTTCCATCCCACCATTGTTCCAAGGCCGAGCGCAAGAGCTACAGCCACCTTGACCCAGTCGGGGATGTATTTCGTCGAACGGTCAAGCTTGCCCTGGTAGCTGGCCAGCTCGGATTTTTCGGCGGCTGTAAAACCGGGATTGCCGCTCTTCATCATTCGGCGGAGGGTCTCGCTCACAACATACATGTCGTTGCGGACGTTGGCCTGTTCTTGAGCAGGCACCGATTTGAGCGCCTTGTAAGGAGCTACTTCCTGGTCAAGCTGATTGATAAGCTGGCGCAGTGCCGGCAGCGTTTCAGGCTGTAGTTTGCCGCTGCGGATGTAATCCAGCAGATCGTTGCGGGGATCGGGCGGGTCGGCAAGCGTGGGACTGACGTAATGGTCAAGGATACTGCCTGCCTGGGCTGAGGCCGCGATAAAGCTCTGCACCTCGGCTGGGCTGACCGCATGATTCAGCGCATAGGCAGTGGGCACTGTTCCGATGAGAATCAGCATGATGAGCCCCATGCCCTTTTGACCGTCATTGGATCCGTGGAAGAAGCTGACGCCGGTGCAGGTAAGCATGAGCAGGGCGCGGACATGCCAGGGCGGCGGCTGATTTTTCACCGGGGCCTGATAGAGCTCCGGCATCTTGATCAACCGTTTTGCGACGTAAATCAATAGCCCGGCAAGGGCGAAGCCGATGAGCGGAGAGAACAGCAGAGCTTTGAAAACCTTGAACGCCTGAGCCCAGTCGACGCCGGAAGTGAAGCTGTGCGGATTGAGCAACTGGTTGGCGAGCCCCACGCCGATGATGGAACCGACCATGGTGTGGGAACTCGAAGCCGGAAGTCCCAGCCACCATGTGCCCAGATTCCAGAGAATCGCCGCGATCAGCAACGCAAAGATCATGGCGAAACCGGCGCCCGAACTCACTTTGAGTATCAGCTCAACCGGCAGCAGCGTGATGACTGCGAAAGCCACCGTCCCCGACGAAAACAAGACGCCGGCTAGGTTGCACATTCCCGACCAGACCACCGCGACTGTCGGCTCAAGTGAGTGCGTGTAAATGACGGTCGCTACCGCATTGGCTGTGTCGTGAAAGCCATTGACAAACTCAAATCCAAGCGCGATTAAAAGCGCCAGCGCCAGTAGAAAAAAAGGCCAGATGCCGGTGATTGTGGCGTTAGTGAGGTCTTTGGCAACGTGGAATCCGATAAAGATCAATCCGGAAAGGAGGGCGCAGCAAAAGAGCACGATGCCTCTCCGGCTCGAAGAGCGTTTTTGCATGTCATCGAGGCAAGACTTGCCTTCTGGCATCACATCAACAGCCGTCGCAAGGTCGGCCATCAGAAATCACCAATGCGCCCGGAGAGATTCCGGTACCGCTTGGTCCTCCTAAACAACTCGAAAACTGAAATGCAATGGAAATACGCAGGTGGGCGACTGGGGGAGGTGAGATGAGAGCGGAATAACTTAACGTTCATAAAACCCCAACGGCCGAATAAATAACGCGTTGGCCGCTAGCCCGTTCCACATTGGGGAGGGTGTGTGACTGAGCTAAAACTGATTTTACACCTCACGTTAAAGGAAGATGAAATTCGAGGCTCGCATGGTGGAATTCAGGTACGCGGCGCCCTTCGTCAGGAGGCTGTCTTTCATATAAGTTACTGATTAAATTTGGCTTGGAGTCTTTATTAATACAGTGTTAATCCAGTGATGCTCATGACATGCACTCACCGCCAGTCGTCCTGCGCATTGGCCAGACCCTGGTTCATCGCCGCTTCAAATCCGGAGTGCTTTTTGATGAAGATCTCGCTGAAGTGCCGGTCCTGCCGCAACAGAATCGCCTGCAGCCGCACCAGCTCCAGCAGCGCCAGGAACATGGCAATCAGCGTCCGCTCCGAGCGGGTGTGACTAAGCAGCTTGCGCAGAGCCACTGGTTTGTCTTCCATCGTCAGCCGGCGGGTGAGGAACTGGATCATTTGGCCCACGGTGACCGAGTCCTCCTGCACGTCGAGCACAGGCCGGTTGCGGGCCCGCTCCAGAATGTCGCGAAAGACGCGGACCAGATCGACCGTGTCGGCCGCAATCTCGGGTTCGGCGGCGTCTTCCTTAAAGTCGCGCATGCCGGGGTTGGTCCAGCTTGCAGCTTCAAGCATCTGCTTCTGTTGCAGCATCTGCGCCGCGCCCTTGAATCGCTCGTGCTCCAGCAGCCGCTCCACCAGCTCGCGGCGCGGGTCCTCCACCGCATCGTCAGGACCGGCGGGCGTTCGCGGCAGCAGCATCTTGCTTTTGATATGGATGAGCAAGGACGCCGTGTAAATGAACTCCCCGGCAACGTCCACGTCGCCGGCCTTCAGGTTCTCAACGTAGGCCAGGAACTGCGCCGTGATCTTCGCGATCGGGATGTCGTAGATATCGATGTCCTGCTTGCGGATCAGATCCAGCAGCAGGTCG
>Ga0326727_10028792_pt1 | contig 10067 bp, 5 predicted proteins | sample MB2enrmetagenome_FD_207643 | JGI IMG/M metagenome (GOLD analysis project Ga0326727, IMG submission 207643) | Lab enriched peat soil microbial communities from McLean, Ithaca, NY, United States - MB29MY | ecosystem: Environmental > Terrestrial > Soil > Wetlands > Peat | place: USA: New York...
TCCACCACCAGAAGGCGAAGCGGAGGTATGTCCTCGGGTATACGATGGAATCCACTCTCCAAGCCATCCGGCCTGGAGACCTCTTCAAGCACCTCCACTGGGGCAAAGGACACACTTTGACCTTCGCCCGCTGCCAGGCATGGCTGCAACCGGCGAAGGCCGGGTCGCACTAAGAATCTCTTGGGAATAGGTGTTCCACCGCCGAGCACTACCCTGCTCGGAAGTCTAGACATTGCAGCGTGAATCTGTGGTAGCTGCGTGAATGGTTTGGAACCGCAATACGTCCCTGAGGCCGTGGAACTCTGCTTTGCCCGCATGGATCAGTACTCCAATACAAATAGTCTGCTGCTCTCCCGTTCAGGAGATTAACGTGCAAACGTTATAATCTGACGATGCTCCTACCTGAGAAATTAAATGACTGACCATGGAACTCCAGCCGGGGACTGGCTCGGCCTGTCTTTGTGACCAATATTAAGTAGAGACGAGTGGTTCGAACAAAACATACACAATAGCGGTGCCTCAAGCATTAACGAGCAATTCCCATTTTGGGAAATGTACGAACGGGCCCCCCCCTGCTTGTTCGCAGACACCCTTCTAAGCGCCATCCCGCCTCTCCCGTCCTATCTTCCGTAACGTACCCGCACGATTCAGCGCCTCCGAACCCACACAAGCTCAAGCGTTTCTGATGCAGTTCTACGAACGCTACGTGTCCTCGATACGGCTAATACTTCTGTGTTGCGCATGATTTGCACTCCGGCGCAGGTAAATGACTAGTCCCGGTATAAACTGTCGAGTATGCCTGACCACGACGACATCCAGGAATTGCTATTACGGATGATCCAGTTGATTGTGGACCACCCTGAGGACGTTGCGATTGAAGCAATTCACGAAGATGAAGATAAGACCACGACATTTCGAATCAGAGTGAACCCTCTGGATGTTGGAAAGGTCATCGGCAGACAAGCCCAAAACGCCCTCTCTCTACGCATTCTTGTGGGCGCAATGGGGATGAAGACCCGGTGGCGCCATTGTCTCGAGATTGAAGAGGATATCCGGGCGGGACTGCCTAAAGCTACTGCGCATTGACTAAACAGTTGAGCCTTCCAAACCCAAATAGTGATTTAAACCACGGCCTCATCTGTCTAAATCAATAGGTTGCACTACATGCACGACACCACATAGACGGTCGAGTGGACGGCTCCCTGCTGGCAGTAGTGCATGGACATGGACAAACAAATAGGCGAACCCACGTATACATGTCATCCGCAGGCGACAAGTCCTCAACCACAACAACCGACGACAGGGACGGCTTACTGAGCACAGGCGGTATGGCAGGCGTGTAGCGACTACGAGACGGGCAAGAGGTGGGCCGAGGGAAGGGATAGGGCTGGAGCTACCTTGCCCCATTGGAGCGCCTTTCTGGCGGTTCTAGGTGCAAGGCTGGAGGAAGGCGAGGGTGTTGCTAGCTCTGTCCCGGCAAGGATGGGTAAAGTGCGGTTAGCGGCCTCAGCGCAGTTTCGCAGGGGGTATATTTGGGGGTATCCTTGACGTAGAGCAAATAATACAACTGAAAATAAACATCTTGTAGTGTGATACTAATCCTGCTGTGCCACCATGATTTCAATAACTTAGCAAACTGCGAAGGTCCAATAAGGACCGGCGAAGGTCCACAAAGATCCAACTGCATTCGTCATGCGGCGGAGTGCCGGGTCTGCGGATTCGTTCTGGTTGCATCCTGGTTTGCCGGATCGCCGAAGTACGCGCTGGGCATGGGCGACCGCGCCGCCACAATCAGCAGCGCAAGCAGCAGCAGGAGCTTGGCGTCTCCAGCGTAGATCGTCAGCAACGTCAGCGGAGAGAACAGAAGCGCATAGATGACGGCGAGCGCAAGCATGGAGGAGTAGGGGAAGGCGGCCTTGCCAACGGCCACCTCGCGGGTCAGGAAGACCAGCAGCGCTGCAAATGGGACGTAGAGATGGAGCAGCGTATAGTCGCCGGCGAGCGGCGGGAAAAGGGTGACAGCGACTGCCAGCGCTGTCAACTGGTTGAGTATCGGCATCCTGTAGAAGACGACGAACAATAGCCCAAGCCCGGCGATTGTAATAAACGGGTAGACGTGCACTAACGGACGGACACCGTGCCAGCCTCCGGGTTCATCGCGCAGTTTCTCTATCTCTGCGATGGCCTTGATGGGATGAATGCCGCCCATCTCCACGGTCAGCGCGGCAGACTTCATTCCGTCGAGCAGGGAGTGGTTGAAGCGCATCTCGTCGGGCGGTCTCAAGTCCATGATGTACCAATCCCTGTAAAGAGAGATGCCGGGCTGCAATTCCTGGTACGCCTTCCAGGGGTTCGGTCCGATGGCGGTCAGTGCCGCGATCACCAGAAAGGCCGCTGTCGCCAGGCCAAACGCCGCATCCTTGACCTTGCGACGCCCCACCAGGAGGAACAAAAACACAATGCAAAACGGTTTGATCGAGGCGGCAATGCCGATCAGCACTGCCGCTGCAAGGGGCCTCCCTCGCAGCAGGAAGCAGAGGCCGGCCGCTGCCAGCGCCCATACCACGCCCTCGATATTTCCCCGGTCGGCGCAGAACCATAACGGATAGCCCAATACGGCGGTGACAATAATCGCGGTGGCGGCCGAGTCCATAACCGCCCGGCCAGCGCGCGCGGCACGCCACGCCACAACCGCAAAGCAGGAGATGCAGATTGCGAGAAAGACAAGGTAGGTCCGGACCGCATGGCCCGGAAAGGAGTAGATCAGAATCTTGTAGACGAAGGCTGCGGGCGCGGGATACCCCAAGGCAGGATCGCCGCTGCCCATCGCTGCCGCCTCGCCGCGCAAATGCGCGACCAGGCCAATGAAGTTCGTCAGGTCGCAGAACCGCTCATCTACTGTAAACAACGGGCGAAGATAGAAGACCGTGTGGCACTCGTAGATGGCCCAGCTGGCCGCCGTGACCAACCCCACAAGCAACGCATAAACCCAAAGCGCAATCCTGACTTGCGATGCAGTATTGAAGTTCGTGTTTCTTCCGCGCAAATCACCCTCCCCTGCGGCGAACAAGGCCCAATCGATCTGGCTCCATGGCCCGTCAGCCAGGTTGTACCGACACCCGCGCCGGCATCATGGGCTTACCACGAAGGGGCCTGCACGTAGTTAGCAGGGATTTCCATTTTGCCATTCGGTTCCTGACCAATATACCTCCAACCGCCTCCGTTCGATGCAGATGGTTGTAGAGCGCGGCCCTACGGAACCATCCATTTCAAAACGTAGGCCTGCAGCATTGTGATGACGCCAACCAATGCGGCAAGCATGAGGCTGTGTTTGAGGGTGAAGCGGAAGAGGTCGGACTCGCGCCCCACCAGACCGACCGCGCCGGTGGCAACCGCGATGGACTGCGGAGAGATCATCTTGCCGGTGACGCCGCCGGTCGAATTGGCCGCGACCATCAGGGTGCTGCTGACGTGGATCTGATGGGCGGTGTTGGCCTGCAGGTTGCAGAACAGCGCGTTGGAGGAGGTGTCCGATCCGGTGAGAAAGACGCCGATCCATCCCAGGAACGGCGCGAAGAATGGGAACGCGAGACCGGTTGCAGCCAGAAGCATCGCCAGGGTCGCGGACAGGCCGGAGTAGTTGGCGATGTAGGCGAAGGCCAGCACCATGCCAATGGAGAGAATGGGGAACTTAAGGTCGTTGAGCGTGCCGGCAAAGGTCCTGATGGCATCCATCGGCCTCATGCGCAGCAGCAGGATGCTGACCAGGGAGGCGAGCAGGATGGCGGTCCCGGTGGCGGACAGCCAGTTGAACGTGTAAACCGATCCGTAGGGAGTGGGCGCATTGACGATGGGCGGCATTTTGATCACCAGCCGGTCGAGCATGGGCACCGGCGAGTTGATGACGGTCCAGGCCAGATGACCACCCTTGGCGAAGAGCGCATTGAAGGGCTTGAGCGACCAGAGGGTGACGAAGACGGTCAAAACGGCAAAGGGCGACCACGCCCTGGCCACCTGCGCGAAGGAGTGGCTTTCCGCCTTGAGCGTTGCGTGCTGACCGGGGAAACGGAATATATTTTTGGGCTTCCAGTACTTGAGAAAGATGGTGAGCGAAACTAGGCTGACCAAGGCCGATGTGATGTCGGGCAACTGCGGACCGATGAAGTTGGAGGTGAAAAACTGCGTGACGGCGAAGCTGCCACCGCAGACCAGAATTGCCGGCCAGGTCTGGCGCACGCCGCGCCATCCGTCCATGATCATGATGACCCAGAAAGGGATGAGAAAGGAGAGCAGCGGCAGTTGGCGTCCGGCCATGGCGCCGATCTTGAACGGATCGATGCCGGTGACCTGCCCGGCGACGATGATCGGAATGCCCATTGCACCGAAGGCCACCGGCGCCGTATTGGTAATGAGACAGAGGCCGGCGGCGTAGAGCGGGTTGAAACCCAGACCGACCAGCAAGGCGGCCGTGATGGCCACCGGCGCGCCAAATCCCGCTGCGCCCTCCAGAAAAGCGCCAAACGAGAAGCCGACCAGAAGCATCTGCAGACGCTGGTCCTCGGTGATGGAGACCACCGATGCGCGGATGATTTCGAACTGGCCGGTGCGCACAGTGATTCTGTATAGAAAGACGGCGGTGACGATGATCCAGGCAATGGGCCACAACCCGAAGAGAAAACCGTCTCCCGCGGCAGCCAGCGCCATGCGCAGGGGCATGCGATAGAAGAAGATCGATACCAGAAGAGCAAGGACGACGGTCAGCGTGCCGGCGAGGTACCCCTTCATGCGGACGACAGCCAGGGCAACAAAGAAGAAGAGGATCGGGACTGCTGCGATGAGAGATGAAAACCAGATATTGCCGAGTGGATTGTAGACCTGGGGCCAGGGGTGCAAGGGGAGACTCCTTGTTCTGAATGTTGAACTCTTAAGGCTTGGATCCGGAATGCGTGGAATGATTTGAGCGTGATGATTTGGTAGATTTTCAGCAGGCACCCATACTATCCGGTCGGCTGCATTCTTCAAGCAAATACGCGATGGAGCGGTAGGGACGGCCGGTTTCGGCGGTGAGGCCGATCTCGCAGGTGCGGTTGGTGGAGACGCCCTCGCGGCAGTTCGTCGGGAGCGCCTGATGGATCGCGCGCAAGGCGAAGACGTTGAGTTCGGGGACGACGAAGCCGCGGTCGCCGGCAAAACCGCAGCAGTCGACTCCGGCGGGCTCGACAACCTGATCGACGCATGCCTCGATCAAGCGGCGCAGCTTGGCGTCGGAACCCGTGCGGCGCACGCTGCAGTTGATGTGCAGCGCAACCGGGCCCGGCTTGCGCGCGATGCGCAGGCGCGGCAGAAGCGCATCGTGGGCAAACTCGTGGAAGTCGTAGAGCCGCAGGCGGCCGGCAAGGCGCTCTTGCATGCGCAGCGAGCAGGTGCTGGCGTCGAGCACGATCGGATAGAAGCCGCCGTGGCCATCGTCGGCCGCCTTCAGCAGTGCGCCGGTGAGGGCATCGGCCATCTGCGCGGCCTCCTCGGCCATGCCTTTGCTGGCGAGCATCTGGCCGCAACAGAGCTTGTCGAATCCCTCGGGCAGGCGCGGCGCGTAACCGGCGCGAACCAGAAGCTCCATGACAACTTCGGCGAGCGATGCTTCCTGTGGGCTGTTGGCTCCGAAGATGCGGCCTCCGCAGGCCGGCAGATACACCACCGGATCGCCCGCGCCCTTGTATGGAGCGGGCAACTTGCCCGCACGCGGCATGCCGCGCTTCCATGCGCCTGCCGAAATGCGGGCGAGCGCGGCGTCGCCGACCACGCTGGAGACAGCGTGGCCGACAGCAAGGCCCGCGCGCGCTGCAGACGCGAGCTTGCCGAAGTTTCCCACCGTCCACTCTCCGACTCGGCGCGAGACAGCACTGAGGTTGCGCCCGCGCAGGAGGCGCGTCAGGTCGCCGGTATTGATGTCCACCGGGCAGGCGGTGGAACAGAGGCCGCATCCGGCACAGGTGTCGAGACTATCGTAGACAAAACCGGCTTCGAGATCGGAGGCGTCTTCGCCAACGGCGGCGCGGCGCGACAGTTCGCGCCAACTGACGATGCGCTGGCGCGGCGACAGCGTGAGCCCATGCGACGGGCACAAGGGTTCACAGAAGCCGCATTCGATGCAACGGTCGACGATCTCCCCGGCGGCCGGCATCGGCTTGAGGTTTTTCAGGTGGACCTGCGGGTCGTCATTGAGAATGACGCCGGGATTCAGGAGGTTCTCCGGGTCGAAGAGCATTTTGATGCGGCGCATCAGGCCGGTGGCCTGGCGCCCCCACTCCATCTCGACGAAGGGCGCCATGTTGCGGCCGGTGCCGTGCTCGGCCTTGAGCGAGCCATCGTACTTGTCGACGACGAGTTTGCAGATGTCTTCCATGAAGCGCGCGTAGCGACCGACCTCGGCGGCATCGGAGAAATCCTGGGTAAAGACGAAATGCAGATTGCCTTCGAGCGCATGGCCAAAGATGACCCCGTCGCCGTAGCCGTGTTGCCGCATCAGGGCCTGCAGATCCAGCGTTGCGGCGGCCAGCGACGCAATCGGAAAGGCAACATCCTCCATGAGGACGGAGGTTCCGGCGCGGCGCATGGCGCCGACCGAGGGGAAGGTCCCCTTGCGCACCTTCCAGTACATCTCGCAGGTGGCGAGGTCGGTGGAAAAGGCGGCGGGCTCGACGGTGGCAATGCCGGCCAGCGCTCCCAGCACGGCATTCATGGACCCCTGCAGAAGCAGGGCATTCGCGGCGCGCACCTCGATGAGCAGGGCGGCAGCTTCTTCGCTCAAGGTGCGAATAATCGGGGGCAGTCCGGGCTTGCCCTCGACCGAGCGCAGGGCGGAACGGTCAAGCAGTTCGACCGCCGAGACGGGCTGCGGCTTGAGGCGAATGACGGCCTGGCAGGCAGTTTCGATGGTTGGAAAGAAGACCAGCGCGCTGGCCTTGCATGGATCTTCAACGACGGTGCGAAGAGTAATTCGCGAGAGGAAGCCAAGCGTGCCTTCGGAGCCGATCATGAGGTGGGCGAGGATGTCGATGGGGTCTTCGAAATCAACCAGCGCGTTGAGGCTGTAGCCGGTGGTGTTCTTGATCTTGTACTTGTGGCGAATGCGCGCGGCCAGAGCAGAATCGGCACGCGCGGCGACGCCGAGCTGCTCCAGTTCGGTCAGCAAAGACGCGTGGCTCTGGCGAAAGGCCGCGACGCTGGTCGCGTCCTCGGTGTCGAGCACCGTGCCATCGGCCAGCACCACGCGCACTCCGGCCAGCGTGCGATAGCTGTTCTGGGCGGTGCCGCAGCACATGCCGGAGGCATTGTTGGCGGCGATGCCCCCGATCTTGCATGCGTTGATGGAGGCCGGATCGGGGCCGATCTTGCGTCCGAATGGGGCGAGGCGGAGATTCACTTCGCCGCCCACGATGCCGGGGCCAAGGCGAACCGTGGCGGCATCGGGCGGGATTTCGCAGGTCGCGAAGCTTTCACCGATCAAGGCCAGCACACCATCGGTGATCGCCTGGCCGGAGAGACTGGTTCCGGCGGCGCGAAAGGTGACCGGGCGCCGATGGGCGCGCGCCACCCGCAGCAGGGCCTGCACCTCCTGCTCGCTTTCGACCACCGCAACGACCTCGGGAACCAGACGATAGAAACTGGCGTCCGTGCCATAGGCAAGGCGGCGCAGAGGGTCGGTGACGACCTGGCGCTGGGGCAAGATGAGGGAGAGTGCCTGGATCAGCGAACTCAAGGTTTCCTTTCGTGGATCAGTCTGCGCAGGCGTACCACCTGCAAGAGGTCTACACCCCCGGCTATTGGCCGATCAACAACCGAATGGCGCGAGACGCAAATAGGACAGAAGCGTGGGCAATTGATGCGGAGCGGCTAGTGCAGAACCACCAGCGGCGAGGGGGGATTTTTTTGCGGGGCGAAGCGGGGCTGGCCGCGGAGGGTTGGGACGGATTGTGATGGAGTGCGGGTGAAGCGGCCTCCGGGGCCCGTGCCGACGGTGCGGCCGAGGTTCTCGATGCGCTCGCGCAGGCAGGTGTTGCACAGCGTGGCGTCCTCGTCGAGACATGCCTTGCCAGGATAGATCTGGTACATCTGGCGATAGGGCACGGGAGTGAGGACGGGCATGAAGACGTTGGCGCCGCACTGCAGGCCGTGCTCGCGGCCGTCGAGGGTGTTGATGGTGGCGAGCGCGGTGGTGCTGGGAAGATTGGCCTGGGGGCAGACGAGGCGAGTGAGTGCGACAGCCTTGAGCACCATACCCTCGCTGCTGGGAACCTGGTCCGCTCCTGCGGTGCGGACGCCGGGCGCGCCGAGCGGCGTGTCGGGGTGGGCGATGAAGGGACCAATGCCGATCATGTCGAGGTCGAGGGATTCGAAGAGCTCGATGTCGCGGGCGAGCATCTCGCAGGTCTGGCCGGGGATGCCGACCATGACGCCGCTGCCGATCTCGTAGCCCATTTCGCGCAGATCGCATAGCAGGGTGGTGCGGTCGCTGATGGCAGTGCCGCGGCGAGGATGAATTGCGTTGTAGAGGCCGGGGTCGGAGGTCTCGAAGCGCAGGAGATAGCGGTCGGCACCGGCCTCGCGCCAGAGGCACAGCTCGCTGCGGCGGCGCTCGCCGAGGCTTAAGGTGATGGCGAGCGGCGTCTCCTTTTTTATGGTGCGGATGATCTCGGCGAGCCAGGCGGCCCGGATGCCGTAGTCCTCGCCGGCCTGGAGGACGACGGTGCCGAAGCCGAGTTCGACTGCCTGGCGCGCGCCGGCGAGAATTTCATCGCGCGACATGCGGTAGCGCGGCATGGAGCGGGCGGCGCGCAGGCCGCAGTAATGGCACTGGCGGACGCAGAAGCTGGAGATTTCGATGAGTCCGCGCAGATGGATGTCGTCGCCGACGTGGGCGCGGCGGACCGCATCGGCGCGGGCGAAGAGCTGCTCCAGCGCGGCGGGGTGGTCCTCGCGCAGCCAGCCGACGATCTCTGCATGGGCGATTCGAGGCATTACGACGACTCCGGATTACACATAGACGTCGCGCTTGCCTGAGCGGACGGCGGCGATCATGGGCCTGGCGATGCGCTGCTGTTTGGCGTCCATCTGCGCGATGTGGGTGAGCATGTGCTTCTCGCCGGCGGACTTGGTCTCGGGGCTGGCGTAGTCCTCCAGATACTCGGTGAAGGTGGAGAGGGCGTTGGGCTCACAGTGGTACTTGATCTCACCGGGTTTGGCCATGTCCATGAAATCCGTTCCGGTGCGGCCAAGGCGGTAGCAGGCGGTGCAAAAGGAGGGGGTGAAGCCCATCTCGGCGATCTCGCGGACGACCTGGTCGAGCGGGCGGGTGTCGCCGACGGCGAACTGGCTGCTGTTGAAGTCGCCCTGCGCGAGTTCGTAGCCGCCGGGATCGGTGCGGCTGCCGGCGGAGGTCTGCGAGATGCCGATCTGGAAGCACTTGTGGCGCACCTCGGCGGACTCGCGCGTGGACATGATCATTCCGGTATACGGAACCGTGAGGCGCAGGATGGCGATGAGCTTTAGGAAGTCTGCGTCACTGACCTTCCACGGCGTGGTTGCGGTGAAGTCGGTGCCGGCGGCGGGTTCCAGGCGCGGAACGCTGATGGTGTGCGGGCCGCAGCCGAAGCGCTCTTCCAGATGATGGATGTGCTGCAACATGGCGAGCACTTCGTAGCGCCAGTCGTAGATGCCGAAGAGCGGGCCAATGCCCACGTCGTCGATGCCGGCCTCCATGGCCCGGTCCATGACGGTGGCGCGCCAGTCGTAGTCGGACTTGCGGCCGCGGGGATGGACGCGCGCGTAGGTGGGGCGGTGATAGGTCTCCTGAAAGCACTGATAGGTGCCGATGCCGCAGGCCTTCAGATGGCGGAGGTCGTCAACCGGGAGCGGCGCGATGTTGACGTTGACGCGACGAATCTCGCCGTTGCCGCTGCGCGTGGCGTAGATGGTCTCGATGGCCTTGTAGACGTAGTCGAGGCTGTTGGAGTTGGGATAGGCCTCGCCGGCGACCATGAGGATGCGCTTGTGGCCCTGCTCGA
>Ga0326727_10028794_pt1 | contig 10067 bp, 9 predicted proteins | sample MB2enrmetagenome_FD_207643 | JGI IMG/M metagenome (GOLD analysis project Ga0326727, IMG submission 207643) | Lab enriched peat soil microbial communities from McLean, Ithaca, NY, United States - MB29MY | ecosystem: Environmental > Terrestrial > Soil > Wetlands > Peat | place: USA: New York...
GGTGACGATGAGATCGAGATTGTACTCGCGCTCAAGCCGCTCCTGGATGATCTCCATGTGCAGCAGGCCGAGGAAGCCGCAGCGGAAGCCGAAGCCGAGCGCGGTGGAGCTTTCGGGCTCGAAGAAAAAGGAGGCGTCGTTGAGGCGCAGTTTTTCGAGGGCATCGCGCAGCAGGCCGTGCTCGTGAGCATCGACCGTGTAGAGGCCGGCGAAGACCATCGGCTTGAGCTCTTCGAAGCCGGGCATGGCCTCGATGGCGGGGCGCTCGGCGTCGGTGATCGTATCGCCGATCTTCACGTCGGCGACGGTTTTCATGGTGGCGAAGAAGAATCCGACCTCGCCGGCGGTGAGCTCGCCGATCTCCTGTGCCTTGGGCGTCAGCACGCCCATGGAATCGACGAGGAATGTAGTGCCGCGCGCCATCAGTTCAATCTTCTGGCCCTTGTAAAGCCGTCCGTTGACTACGCGGGCCAGCACGCCGACGCCGCGATAGCTATCGAACCAGGAGTCGAAGATCAGCGCCTGCAGCGGCGCATCGATGTTGCCCTTCGGCGGAGGGACACGATGGACGATGGCCTCCAGCACCTCGATGACGCCCACGCCGGTCTTGGCGCTGATCGGCAGGGCGTTCGAGGCGTCGAGTCCGACGGCGCCCTCGATCATCTCCTTGGTGCGCTCAATGTCGGAGCTGGGCAGGTCGATCTTGTTGATGACCGGAATAATTTCGAGTCCGTGATTGATGGCGATGTAGCTGTTGGCGAGCGTCTGTGCCTCGACGCCCTGAGTGGCATCGACGACCAGCAGAGCGCCCTCGCAGCTGGCGAGCGAGCGTGAGACCTCGTAGGAGAAATCGACGTGGCCAGGAGTGTCGATGAGGTTGAGCTGGTAGGTCTTGCCGTCCCGGGCGGTGTACATCATGCGGACGGCGTGAGCCTTGATGGTGATGCCGCGCTCGCGCTCAAGGTCCATGGCGTCGAGCACCTGCTCCTGCCCTGCCATCTCGCGGGCGCTGAGCGAGCCGGTGATCTCAAGCATGCGGTCGCTGAGAGTGGTCTTGCCGTGGTCGATGTGCGCGATAATCGCGAAGTTCCGTATCAGTGTGCGGTCCATGCTTTGTTGTCCAAGGTCCAACGCCCGCACCGGTTGCGAGGCTGCGCTGTAGCGATGTAGCTTAAGTTTATCATTCCACTTCGGCGTCGAATAAAGTGCGCAGTCGTTGCCATGGCCGTACCAGCGATCTGTCCGCTGACGGAAATCGGCGCAACCTTGGGGCCGATTGCGGGTTACTATCGCTGATATCAAGAAGGAGGGTTCGCTTTGCGCAGAGGAATTCTTCTGGTGTTCGCGCTGGCCTTGATGAGCACGTTTGCCCTGGCACAGGTTCCGACCTCGGGCAACGTCTTCCTGGGATACTCGATCAACCATGCCAAAACCGGACTGACGAACAGCGGCACGCTGAACGGCTGGGAGGCTGCGCTGCAGGGAAACTTTGCGCCGCACGTCGGCATGGTGGCTGACGTGGGCGCGCAGTACGGCAATTTGACGGTCTCCGGCACGGACGTGAAAGCCTCCGCCCACGTGGAAAGCTACCTGTTCGGGCCGAGAGTTTCGGTTACGGTGCAGAATCTCCAGCCGTTCTTCCACGTGCTGATCGGCGCTGGACATCAGCACGCGACGGCGAGCTCGATCGGCTTCGCCGAATCGAGCACCAGCTTCTCCGATGCCTTTGGCGGCGGGATCGATTACCATCTCGCTCCCGCGGTGGCCTGGCGCTTCCAGTTGGACGATCTGCAGACGCGCTTCCACTCCACCCGGCAGGATGACACACGTTTCTCGACGGGAATCGTGGTGAAGTTCTAGCAGCATTTACGCGAAAAGAAACGGCCCCGGCTTTTGGCTGGGGCCGTTGCATATCCGGAGCCTTCCTACTGTGCGAGCATTCTGCGCACTTCGGCTTGCGAACGTCCAGCGAACCGCAGTGCCATGCATGCTCCATGCAACCATTTGCTGCGGAGCTGCTAATGTCCTGCGGCTCCGAAGAGGCTGTAACAGAGCACGGCCAGGACGGTGAGGGTGAGGGCGACGTAGAGGTAATCGCGCTCGCGCAGGAAGGCCACGGCGGAGAAGACGACGCGCGCGACGGGCGTGGCGATCAGCAGCAGCAATCCGAGCTGGATGATGGCCGAGCCGCTGAAGCGCGCGAGTCCGCGAAAGATGCCCGAGACGCTGCGCAGCGGAGAGCTGCCGCCGCGGAAGTCGCGATAGCTGACGACAGCGTGGCCGTGGCGCACGAGATAGACCATGCCGCCGAGGATGACGACGGCGGCCGAGAGCAGCACTCCGGCGCGCAGCAGCCTGCCCATCAGCAACTCGATGCGCTGATCGTTCCACTCCGAGCGGTGCGTGTTCTTTGCCGTTGTGCTCATAGCCTTCCCGTGAATCCGTTGTAGATCATCTCCACTCCGAGGGCGACGATGACGGCGCTGAAGACGATGCGCAGCGTGCGGGTGCGAACCTGGACGAGGACGCGCGCGCCCAGCATCGAGCCGGCCAGCGCGCCCAGGACGACCGGCATCGCGATGCCGGGATCGATGTATCCGCGGGCGAGATAGACTCCGGCGCTGGCTGCGGCCGTCACGCCGATCATGAAGTTGCTGGTGGTGGTGGAGACCTTGAAGGGAAGGCGCATCGCCTGATCCATCGCCAGCACCTTCACCGCGCCCGAGCCGATGCCGAGCAGGCCGGAGAGCGTTCCCGCACCGAACATGACCGAGAAGCCGAGCGGAACGCGGTGAACGGCGTAGGGCTCCGGCCCATGCTCGCCGGGATAGCTGCCATCGAGATGCAGCGCGCGGACGAAGCGGCTGGGTGGTTGCGCCGGCGCGGCGTGAACGGGTTGGCGGCGGAGCGAAAGATAGGCGGAGTAGATGAGTACGGCTCCGAAGATGATGGCGATGGTCGAGGTGGAGACGTGGGCGGCGATCAGCGCTCCGGCGATGGCTCCGATGGTGGTGGCGATCTCAAGAAACATGCCGATGCGGATGTTGCTGAATCCCTCGCGCAGATAGGCCGCCGCCGCTCCGGAGGAGGTCGCGATGACGGAGACGAGCGAGGCTCCGATGGCATAGCGCATATCGACATGAAAGACGAGCGCAAGCAGCGGCACAATGACCACGCCGCCGCCCAGTCCGGTGAGCGCACCGAGAAATCCAGCGATAAACGAGCCGGCGAGAACCAGCGATGTGAAGAGCAGAACGGACATTATTGACCAGTCGTCTGGAAGTGCCTTTCTCCACTCCATTCAAGGTACGGCTTCCACGTTTCCTCGCCGGGCATTCGCAGTTCGAACCTGCCGAACATGGTCTTTGACTTCAGTTCATACGTCAAGCGAAACTGAGGCCCCGGTTGAGAGCTCTCCGAGAGAAACACCGCGAAATTCGGTGACGGCGTGGAGACGTTGTAGCGAATCACGTGGCCTTCGTTGTCGAAGTAGATGGCCTTCAACGGCTGCGCGGGGGCTTCGCGATAAATGTAGAGCAGGTCTCCATGCTCGCAGTCGAATGTAGATGGCCCTTTGCAGTCGCTTACGTTTCCGTGCCGGGCCAGAATGTGACTCCGCAGTTCAAGCCTGAAGGTGTAGGTGCCCGTCGCGGCGACCCCTCCTCCGCCCGTGGCTTTCGCATCCCAGGTTCCTTCGAGAAAGGAGAGTGTGCTCCAGGGACTCGTCTCCGAAGGGTCGCTCTGGGCGTACATGGAAATTGCAAAGAGAAGCGGAAGGAGACGAAGGATGTATTTCATCGGCTATTTTCTCCCATCCCACATCTGCCAACAGCGGGCATATAAGGGGCACCGTCGGTGTTGCGTTTGAATCGCCTACCCCTCCCACACAAATCCATCGAAGGTGTGCAGGTGCTGGAAGCCGAGGCGCAGGTAGAGGGCGAGGGCGCGGTTGTTTTCTTCCGTTACGGTCAGCGAGAGTTCGGTGAAGCCGCGGGATTGCAAGTCGGCGCGGCAGTAGCGCAGCAGGTGCTCGCCGATGCCGTGGCCGCGGTACTCCGGCAGGGTGCAGAGTTGGGTGATATGTCCCACATCGTGCCGGACGCGCGAGCAGAGCAGGATTCCGATGCGTGTGCGCGTCGGGCGGTGAGTGGCGACGAACGATCCTGCTGGATCGAAGACTCCGCAGCCGGGGAAGCGCACGATGTTGTTCAGAAAGCGCAGCGATCCGGCCGGGGTACGGTACTGGTCGTTGACGTCGCTATCGACGTGTCCGCGATAGGCGGCGGTGATGATGCCGGCCGCGGGCTGATAGTCGGCCTCGGTCCATCGATGGATCTCGATCTCGGGCGGGAGTGGGCGCGTTGGCTCCACGTATTCGCGGGTGACCGGCAGGGTGAGGAAGATTCTCTGGTAGCAGTGGAAGCCTTCGGTGATGAAGGGCTCGGCGAGATGTCCTGCGGGGTGGACCAGTAGCTGCGCCTCGATGCGACGCACTCCGGGAGAGTGTTGCATCGTGCTGATTACGCTCTGCAGAAGGCGCAGTTCGATCTCCTGCCGGCGCTCGCGCGTAGCTCCGGAGTCTTCGACGAAGAGATCGCCGATGACGCCCTTTGCGCCCTCGTAGACGAAGAAGCAGTAGCCGTGAACGCGGCCGCGCTCGATGGCGGCGAAGCCGGGAAGGATGCGCGAGTCGATATAGCGCAGCACCATCTCGGCCGAGGCCCGATAGTCCCAGTGCAGATTGCTTCGCCAGACGGAGATCTCCTCCTCAATCAGCGGGCGAAGGTCGGTGGAGGCGAAGTGGCGAAGGTCAAGTATCTCCAAAGGAGAGCGGTCCATGGCCGCCGGGCTTAGTGTAACGGAAACGCAGGCACGGCCGGGTTGACCTTTGGGGTTCGCCTGCCGGGCGGTTCGTCAGAACGTTACGGCGCGGCGGAGACGCGGTAAATCTCAATGTGTTGAGCGCGATCGGAGGCGAGGAATTCGAGCTCGCGTCCCGGAAGCAGCGCACGCAGCGAGGGGATGGAGCCGGCGCGCGCGACCAGAACGTGCTCCGCGCGCGGCACGGCCGGAGGGAATTCGTAGACCGCTGGCGAGACCTCCAGGCCCTCATAGGGCGCGACGCGGCGGTTGAGATAGAAGGCAAGTCCAAAGGCGCTGTTGCGACTGAGTCCGAAGGTTGCCAGCGGCAACGGGCCGGGCTGATCGATCTCCTGCATCAGGCGGGCGATGGGGCGCGAGGACTGGACAGCGTCGAAGCCCGGAGCGATGCCGCGAAGGAAGAATCCCACGGCGAGGATGATGGGGAGCAGGGTGACGAAGTGAAGCATGCGCCATCCACTGGTGAGCAGCGAGAGCGCGGAGATGAGGAAGATGGCCGTACCCGCGGCGGCGGCGATCATCAACTGCTGCGGCTGGAGCGGCAGCTTGAACATAAGCCGCGGGGCGACACAGACCGCGGCGGCGATGGCGGCCAGCAGCGCGGAGTGGAAGCAGATGGAGAGCCAGTGGGGACGATCGTCGGCTTCGGCGCGGCGATGCACGGCCGTGGCAGCGAGGATCAGCAGCGCGGGGATCGAGGGCAGGATGTATCCCGGCAGCTTGGAGCGCGAGAGCGAGAAGAAGAGGATCGGCACGGCGGCCCAGAGGAGCAGGAAGATCTCGAAGGCGAAATTGGGCGCGGCGTTGGAATTAGCGGTGGCGTCGGCGGGCTCCTCGCGGCTGCCGTTGCGAAGTCCGCGGACGGCGTCGCCGAGGCCGTGAATCAGCCAGACCGTCCACGGAATTGTGGCCGCCAGCGCGACGGGAATATAGAACCAGAAAGGCTGGCGATGGCGATAGAGATTGCTTCCGAATCGGGCCAGGTTGTGCTGCAGGAAGAAGACTCGGAAGAACTCCGGTGTGTGCATCTGCACCAGCACGTACCAGGGCGCGGCGATGGCGGCGAAGACGACGATGCCGATTGCATCGAGTGAGCGCACCAGCGCCCGGCGGTCGCGCCGCGCGGCGCAGAAGGCGATGACGATGAGCGCTGCCAGCGCCGGAGCCACCGGTCCCTTGGCCAGCGTGGCGACCGCCTGCAAGGCGTAGAAGAGCACGAGCCAGAGCCGGGCGCGGCGCTCCTTGGACTCGGCCGCTGTCTGATACCAGCAATACCAGGCCAGCATGGCGAGCGCGAAGGGCGCGGCCAGCAGCATGTCCGTTGCGGCGGCGCGGGCAAAGCCGATGACCAGCGCCGAGGAGGCGATCATCAGCGCGGCGTCGAAGCGGGCGTCGTGGCGGATCTGGCGCACCAGCAGAAAGACTCCGCAGACGAGCACGGTGGCAGCCACGGCCGAAGGGATGCGCGCGGCCCAGTCGCTGACGCCGTAGAGCTGGTAAGCGATCATCTGGCCCCAGTAGAGCAGCGCGGGTTTTTCCAGCCAGGTGTGGCCGTAGAGGATGGGCGTGATCCAGTCGTGGCGGGTGAGCATCTCGCGCGCTACTTGCGCGTAGCGCGGCTCGTCCGGGCCGAGCAGCCCTATGGCCGAGAGGCGGAAGAAGAAGAAAAATCCGCAGAGCGCAATGAGAACAAGAAGCTCGCGCAGGCGATTCTGGCTGAGACGCATGGGAGTAGTGTAATGCAGCGGAGAGCAAACGCACTCGTTGGGCTTACCAGACGAAGGGAAGCAGCCGGTAGCGCACGCGGCGCATGTAATCTTCATAGCCGGCGAGGTTGCGCCGAAGGAAGTCTTCCTCGATCCCGATGCGCACCGCCAGCACGCTGAGATGCGCGAGAGCGAAGATCGCTGCAGTCGTCGATTCGAGCCAGAGCGGCGCGCCGACGAACATCATGAGCATGCCGGCATAAAGCGGGTGTCGAACGATGCCGTACATGCCGATGTCGATTACCACCTGGTGGCGCTCGGGCTGGCAGCGGACGGCGGGGACGGCGAAGTTGTTCACGCGAAAAGAGAGCGTCACCACGGTCCATCCGAGCAGGAAGAGAAGCATTCCCGCGGATGAGAGGATGATTCCGGGCTTGGGCAGCAGGTGCAGATGGAAGACGTCGAGAGGGATCAGCAGCAGTTGGAAGACGTACGCGGCAATGAGGAAGCTGACGGCGATCTTGTCGGCGCGCGGCTGGCCCGGTTGGAAACCTTTGCTGCGCTCGGCGAGAAGCTCGTCGCGGTCTCGGAGGGCGGTGCTCCTGCTTACCTTCCACGCCATCGCCATAGTGGCGATGAGAACCCAGGCGCGCCACCAGCGCAGCGTCCCGGCGGGAAGAAAGAGCAACGCGAGCAGGGCGAGGATCTTAACGGCTACGGCCAGACGGCGGGCGGTCATGGCTGCGCTCCTCACGGCGGGAGCTTAGCACGTCTGGATGAGCAACGTCCGCGTAAAATCGCCGCAGCCGCCTACGGCTCGTCCCGATAGATGCTGATCTGCTTCTTGCCACCCTCCTGCAGCCGTGCGCGGAACATGCCCGGCGTGTTGAAGCTCCAGGAGATCTCGCCATCGGGCGCGAGGGCGATGACGCCGCCATCGCCGTGCAGCGCGGTGAGCTGCTTCTGGATGACCTCGTCGGCGGCGGCCTGCAGTTTCATCCCTTTGTATTCCACCAGCGCGCAGACGGTGCGGGCGACGGTGAGCCGGATGAAGTACTCGCCGGTTCCGGTGCCGCTGACGGCGCAGGAGCTATTCGAGGCGTAAGTCCCGGCGCCGATGATCGGCGAGTCGCCGACGCGATTCCAGCGCTTGGCCGTCACTCCTCCGGTCGAGGTTCCGGCGGCGAGGTTGCCATGGCGATCGAGGGCGACGACGCCGACGGTGCCGAACTTATGCGCCTCGGGAGGCTCGAAGAACGCCAGCGGCTTTGTGGGCGCGGGCGGAGCGCCCTCCGGACGCGGCGGAACCGGCAGTCCCTGCTTCTTCAACTCGTCGACGAGGTTCTGCCAGCGGCGCTCGGTGAAGAAGAAGCTGTTGGGAACCTGTTCGAGGTGCTGGCTGGCGGCGAAGGTGTCGGCTCCGGAGCCGATCAGCATCACGTGCGGCGAGTGCTCCATGACGGCGCGGGCGAGCGAGATGGGATGGCGCGTGTGCTGCACATCGGCAACGGCTCCGGCGCGCAGCGTGGCTCCGTCCATGATGGCGGCGTCGAGTTGGTTGGTGCCGTCGGCGGCGAAGACAGCTCCGCGACCGGCGTTGAAGAGCGGATTGTCCTCAAGCTTCTGGATGGCAGCTTCGATGGCATCGAGCGCCGAGCCATCGCGGTCAAGCACTCCGGCGGCGGCTTCGAGCGCCTCGTCGATTCCGGCACGGTAGGCAGCATCGGCTTCGGGCGTCATCCTCGAGCGCTCGATGACTCCCGCGCCGCCGTGCAGAACGACTGCCCACTTGTGCTTTGGTGGTACATCCTGAGAGAAGGCGATGGTGCTGAGGATCATAACCAGAAAAATACGCGCAAGCCGTTTCATGGAGAACAGTTATACAACGTTCCTGCCTCAATACGCTGCAAAGAAGCGATGCAAATCCATCGAAGCCGGCCGAGCTACAGGCCGAGCTGATCGGCGAGAGCGGTCAAGCTTGGGGCGATGATCTCCCACTCCTGCTCGGCGTGGAGGTCGGTGCTTTGCGCGGAGCCGTGCTCGGTCGGGCGCGGGATGAAGGCCGTGCGAAAGCCGCACGAGCGGGCAGCGGCGAGATCGCCGTTGTGCGCGGCGACCAGGCAGATCTGCTCGGGCTTCATCGCAAGGATTCCGGCCGTGCGCAGGTAGGATTCGGGCGCGGGTTTGTAGGCCTGCACCACCTCTGCTCCCAGAATCGCGTCCCACGGCAGAGCGGCGCGCTTGGCCATCTCAAGCAGCAGGATGACGTTGCCGTTGGAGAGCGGCGCGATGATGTAGCGACGCCTGAGCCGCGTGAGGCCTGCGATGGAATCCGGCCAGGGATCGAGGCGATGCCAGGCGATGTTCAGCTCATCGATCTCGGCGGCGGGAACCTTCGCCGGGTCAATGCCAAACTCCGGCAGCAGCGCGACGAGGTTTTCACGATGCAGCACGTCGAGCGCGACGAACGGACGCCTGCCGCTGCGCACCTCCTGCATGGCGGGCTGATACCGGCTGCGCCACCGGTCGGCGAAGGCAAAGGCGTCGGCGTTGGATGCGCCGTGGCGGGTGAGAAACGACGCGGCCTCGCGGGCGACACCATTGCGCCAGTCAACCACGGTTCCGAAGACATCGAAGAGCAGAGCTTTTACACCATCGAGCGAGTGCATGGCCCTCCCTACTGCTGCTTGTACACCACGCCGCCTTTCATCACGAAGCTGACGTGGGTGAGCGTCGAGATGTTCTCCAGCGGATTTGCCGGCACGGCGATGATATCGGCGAAAAAGCCGGGTTTGAGCTGGCCGATCTCGCCCTCCCAGCCGAGCAGCCGCGCACCGTTGATGAGATCGGCGCGGAGCACATCGGCCGCGGGCATTCCGTATTGCACCATCAGTTCGAACTCGCGTGCCTGGGTTCCGTGCGGGAAGGGACCGACGTCGGAGCCGACGGCCATCGGCACTCCGGCGGCGAGCTGTTTCTTGAACTCGGCGGCGTGCAGCGCCTGCATCGAGCGTTCGCGCTCGGCGAGAGCCTTCGAATCGGCGTGCTCGGCGAAGTACTCGGCGATGGCGAAGGTGGGCACGGCGTAGATCTGGCGATCGTGCATCAGCCGCATTGTCTCCGGCGAGAGTTGGTAGGCGTGCTCGACGCTGGCGACCCCGGCCTGCACGGCGAAGAGCGCACCGGGCTCTCCGGTGGCGTGGACGGCGACGCGGGTACCGGCGCGTCCTGTCTCCATGACGGCGGCCTCAAGCTGCTGGCGCGTGTACTGGTAAGGCGTGGAGAGCTTGTCTCCCGCGAGGCGGTCATGGCCGGTCTGGTAGATCTTGATGAAATCCGCGCCCTCCTTGAGCTGCTGGCGGATGACCGCGACCAGCTCGTCGGCGGAGTTGGCGTAAGTCGCATTCGAGGAGATGTGCTCGGCGGGATTGAAGTGGATAGCGTCCTCGTGTCCGCCGAGGATGTCGATCGCATTGCCGC
>Ga0326727_10028796_pt1 | contig 10066 bp, 9 predicted proteins | sample MB2enrmetagenome_FD_207643 | JGI IMG/M metagenome (GOLD analysis project Ga0326727, IMG submission 207643) | Lab enriched peat soil microbial communities from McLean, Ithaca, NY, United States - MB29MY | ecosystem: Environmental > Terrestrial > Soil > Wetlands > Peat | place: USA: New York...
GCCACGCCGAGGCTGACGTGCAGGTCAGCGTTCTGAGGGTCCAGACGAAGCGCCGCGCGATCCTCGGCTTCCGCGTCCGCATACCGTTTCTTCTGGAGCAGTTCCGCCCCGCGCGCGATGTGCTCGCGGACTTCCGCTTGCCGCGCTTGGAGCGCCGGGTCAACGGTGGCGGGCTTCGTCACCTTGGCGCTCTTGAGCGCCGTGATCAAATCATCGTCACCGCCGCCGATACGCACTTCGTCCAGATAGTCTTGCTGCGGCTCAAAGTCGATGCCACGCTCTTTCACGAGCATCGCCACGCGGTGGCTCGTCACTTGCCCGGCGAGCAGGGCGAAAACCTGCACCTGGTTAAGCGGCTTCTTCGCGCTCACTGGCTCGGGCTGCTTGGCCGCGCGTAGCGCCTTAAGGAACGCCTCGCTCGCGCCGGCTGCCTTGAGGCTTTGGAGAAAATCCTCCGCTGGCGCGAAATCAATGCCGCGCTGCTCGATCAGCTTCGCGCCCGATTCGTCTCCGAGTCCGTCCCGCACCAGGCCTTGCACCTGGTCCCGCGTGAAAGGCTTCTGCTGCGCCCAGGCAGTCAGGGCAAAGACCAGCCCCATTGCCAGCATGAGAAGAGTCAACGTTTTTCGGAATCTAATTGCGACCTCCGAAGCCTGGCGCAGGCTGGTACCCACCCTTCGTCACTCGCAGAGGAAAACCCCGCGAAGAATCTCGCCCTGCTGTTTGTCGGCGGAAAAGTCCAGAGCGAGATTCTTCGCTCCGCTCCGCTGCGCTCAGAATGACAGCATGGCAGACGAGTCCACAGGGTGATTCTACCGCAAATGGGGGGAATTGCTATCCTTACCGCCGAGGCGCGGAGACGCAGAGGAAAGGACGTGTCAGGCTCCAGGTTCCAGGCGCCAGGCGCAAGTAAAACCCTAACACCTGACACCTACTCCTGGCGGTCAGAATCATGCTGTCAATAGGGTCGCAGCACCGTAACCGCGGGCATGGGATAGTGCTTTACGTTGCGGGTGATGAGAGTGGCGCCGAGTTCGACCGCAGTCGAGGCAATCAAGGCGTCGCCAAGCTCCGTCCCATGACTTCGCCGATAGGCTCTGAGCATATTTCCAGCGGCGAGGGCAATTTCTTCGGATATGGGAATTTTTCTGAGAGCCGACAAGAGCGCGCCGGTAGCTGACTCCTCACCCTTCCTCATACCAGCCCATAATTCGGTCACCGACACGACTGAAATGACGGGTGGCTCGGCTGCCGCTTCGTATCGGCCCAGGAAGGCGCGAGCGTCCCCACGACCGCGCAGGAAGTCGATGAGAATGTCGGTGTCCAGAAGATGAACGGCCACGAGATTGTCAGTCCGAGAGGCTCTTGAGACGTTTTCCGCGACGTAAGGCGCGAACCATCGCCAAGCTTGACTTTTTCCGTCCCTTCCACGCCCCAAACGCCTCGTCCAGCGCGGCGCGAAAGTCCGCGGGGCTGGGGCGGTGGACGTATCGCTCCTGAATCGCGGTCCGGATCAAGGCGCTGGCCGTTTTCTTCTCCAGCCTGGACCACGCTCGCAGATGACGCCGTTGCTCTGCGGTAAGGAAGATTTGAGTTCGTACCATGTTTCCCATGATTTAAGAATATACACCGTCTGTACATCTATTCAAGGAGGATTCTGCCGCCCCGCAGCAGGCCTTGAACCTGGTCCCGCGTGAAAGGCTTCCGCTGCGCCCAGGCAGACAGGGCAAAGACCAGCCCCATAGCCAGTATGAGAAGAGTCAGCGTTTTCCGGAATCCCATTGCGACCTCCCAAGGCTGTCGCGGACTGAGAAGAATCTATAGGGAGATTCTACCGCAAATGGCTGGAATTGCCGATTTTCGATTGCCGATTGAAAGGGGAGGAGGTTGCCACACCACTTCTTCAATCGACCCGCCGTGGCGGGGCAATCAGCAATTGGAAGCAATCAAGAAGCTTATGATATGATGCGTGTCCGTTTGAATGCACCTTGATATCAGAGGGCGGATTCCAGATTTCAGAGGAGCCGCTCCACGTAGGAGGTATGGCCTTGAAAGCATTTGAAATGACAAGAGATGCCGGAACTCGAAAGTCACTTGGCGGTCTTTTCGTTTCTATAAGGCTCAACATCTTGCCCCCTATGATTGCTCTTGGCGTTGTTGCGGGATTGTTCACGGTTGTGGGCGCCGGCAAGCCCCTGGCGCATCGCCCGCCAATCGTCGGGATCGCGCATATCGGGCTGAAGACCGACAACGTTGCAGCGGCCCGTGAATTCTACGGACGCACCCTGGGATTTCAGGAACCGTTCACCGTAGATAGACCGACGGGCGGCCTGATGCTGACTTATTTTAAGGTGAACGATCATCAGTATATTGAGGTTTTCCCCAATCTGAGCAGCGCAACCGAAGACAGGCTTTCGCACATTGCTTTCGAGACCACGGATGCCCAAGCACTTCGCGACTACCTTGGCGCACGTGGCGTGACAGTGCCCAATAAACTCCAGCCTGGGCTGGACGGGAATCTGAGCTTCATGGTCAAAGATCCGGACGGGCACTCTGTCGAATTCGTGCAATACATGCCCGGCTCGCTCCACCGCCGGAATTTTGGCAAATTCCTTCCGAACACTCGTATCTCACAGCACATGATCCACGTTGGGGTCACAGTCCTTGACCGCGCTGCGGCGGATCACTTCTACAAGGATATTCTCGGCTTCCAGTTGATGTGGTACGGGGGCATGACCGACGACCGTGTCGATTGGGTCGATATGCGTGTACCCGAAGGCAGCGATTGGCTCGAGTACATGCTGAACGTCCACAACCCCTCGCAACGCACGCTCGGTGTGATGCACCATCTCGCACTCGGTGTTCCTAATGTTGAGACAGCCTATAAGACTGTGGTTGACCGAGGGTATAAGGCAGAACAAGCCAAGATCGGGCGGGACGGCAAGTGGCAATTGAACCTTTACGATCCTAATCACACGCGGGCGGAATTGATGGAGCCGAAACCAGTTAGGAAACCCTGCTGTTCCCCGATGCTAGGTCAGTATGGAACTCCAGGAACCAGCCCCCCGCACTGATGAAGTGTCGGGAGCACTAGCAGCCAGCTTCTTCTCGCGCCGCGCAGATTTCTCCTCGTGTCCTTGACGCCTCCGTCTCCTCCGTGGCCAGAAGAGTCTCAACACAGAGATCACTGAGATGCTGGGTGTGCTCTGTGTTAGGGCTTGAAAGGGACGGAGGACACAGAGAGTCTCGTTTTTGTTGCGGGCAACAGGCGCGCTGTTGCACTGTCACGCGACTTCTTCGCGTTCTGGAGAGAATTCTAAAGCAGATTCTTCCCCCGCAAGGCGGGATCAGAATGACAGGCGTGACGGCGGACTCAGGATGACCTGTCCCGCCGTGGCGGGGTCGCTTAGCGCTGAAGGAGGGCAAACGACCACTGATCACTGGCAACTGACCACTGACGACTGACCACTGACTACTGACTACTGACCACTGACTACTGACCGCTCAGCACCCATCGAGGTGGCCTTGTGGAGTATGATGATATCAGGCGGAGTTCGCTGACTTGGTGGGGCCGGAGAGTGCGATTATGGCTACTCTACAGGAAGTCTTACAGAAAGCCGTCCGAGAGGGTGAGCTTTACGAGAAGCTCGAGCGCGGCTTCGTGCGCTGTTACGCGTGCGGGCATTGCTGCCGAATACCGGATGGGCAACTGGGCGTTTGCAAGGTCCGGTACAACGAGGGCGGCAAACTCCTTGTGCCCTGGGGCTACGTGGCAAGTGCGCAATGCGATCCCATCGAAAAGAAGCCCTTCTATCACGCCTACCCCGGGGCGCTAGCCTATAGCTTCGGGATGCTGGGTTGCGACCTGCACTGCGGCTATTGCCAGAACTGGGTTACCTCACAGGCCTTGCGCGACCCGAGCGCAGTTTCGCCGCCCGTGCGCATGACACCCGAAGAGCTGGTCCAGGAGGCAGTGGAACAGGGGGCGAAGGTCGTGGTGAGCACTTACAATGAACCGCTCATCACCAGCGAATGGGCCGTCGCGGTCTTCAAGGAAGCCCGCGCGGCAGGGCTCACCACGGGATATGTTTCAAATGGCAACGGCACGCCGCAGGTGCTGGAATACCTGCGGCCCTGGGTAGACCTTTACAAAGTGGACCTGAAGAGTTTTGAGGACCGGGATTATCGCCAGCTCGGCGGACGATTGCAGCCTATCCTGGATACCATCCGCAAGCTGCACGAAATGGGATTCTGGGTGGAAATCGTCACCTTGATTGTTCCGGGATTCAACGATTCGGACGACGAACTGAAGCGAATGGCGGAATTCCTGGCGAGTGTTTCGCCAGACATCCCCTGGCACGTCACAGCCTTTCACCAGGACTACAAGATGGCGGAGCCGGAGAATACCAGCTCACAAACGCTGATCCGAGCGGCTGGGATCGGCAAGGCGGCGGGGTTGCGCTTTGTCTATGCCGGAAACATGCCCGGCCGGACGGGGGAGCTCGAGAACACCTATTGTCCCAATTGCCACGCGCTCCTCATCAAACGCCTCGGCTTCCACGTCCTCGAATACCGGCTCACCGCAACGGGCTCCTGCCCCGGTTGCGGCGCTGCCATCCCGGGGCGTTGGGCGGCAGGTTTTCAAGGCCAGATTGCCGACCTTCCATACCTGCCTCGGTTCCGGAGGCGGTCACATCCCTCCAGCGCCTAGCGCGTGCCGATTGCCGATTGGCGATTGAGAACCTTGGAATGCCGAATTTCGATTGACCCGTCAGTTGACGGGCTGGTGGACAGCGGAGGAAGTTGCCACAGCACCTTTTCAATCGACAATCGACAATCGGCAATTCCTGTCGCCGATTGAGAGCGTTGGAATGCCGAATTTCGATCGATCCGTCACTTGACGGGCTAGTGGACAACAGAGGAAGTTGCTACAGCACGTTTTCAATCGGCAATCGACAATCGAAAATCGGCAATTCCTCAGCGCAGCCCATAGAAAAAGTATCCAGGCCCCACCCGCATGTTATGGATGAGCGAGGAGGGCGAGACGGCGGCGAGGAGCAATCCCCCCACCGCCTGGGCCAGCGCAATCGGCCAGATGTTTCGATGCCGCGCGAAGACCTCGGCAAAAACAAAGCCGGCCACGGTGGTGGCGACCATGAGGATTGGATTAGGGATGTGAGCCGAGCCGAAGATGATCCCTACCAGGAGCGAGCTCAGGTGGCGGCTGCGAACGGCTTCCATAAGGCGATTATGAAAATAAGATTGGGCGAGATACTGCTGAAAAGCACACCACATACCGTACCCCAGCAATGAAGCAGCGGCGTGCCGGTTTACCGGCACGAACGTCAGGGCCTGCCGCGTAAAACCGAATATGAGGAGAGGAACGTAGAAGGCGAGGGCGATGGGCAATACGACCTGGGCGTTGGCCCGCATCCCGGTAAATGAGAGGCCAAGCCTCCGGAACGTATCGCGGTGCAGAAAGTGGCTGACAAGCACGACACCCACGAGCGCCATCCAGAAGTAAGGATATGTGGACCGCCAGCGCCAGATGTAAGTTACAATGCCAGCGTAAACCAGTATTACTTCCAGGGCGGAATAGATTGGCAACCAGGAATGCGAGTCACTTCCGGCTTCAAATTTGCCCGCTGAGGTTATTGCGCTCATGAGAATTCCCACACTCATTCTACGTCAACCCAGCCAAAGAACGAAAACCCGCCAAGTCCTTCTTTTGATGGCGGCCGCACTGGTTGGGTTGGGCCTGATTCTTCCGCTATGCGTGCCCGCTCAGGGGGTGCCGTCTTCCAGGCCTTCGCAGGAGCGGCATGTGCTGGTGATTTCGGTGGACGGAATGGGAGCCAGCCTCTATGACCGTCTTGCCACGAAGATTCACATTTCCAATCTGCCGAGACTGCGGAGGGAAGGAAGCTACGCAGAGGGTGTGGTGGGCGTTTACCCTTCGGTGACGTACCCTTCGCATACGGCCATTGTCACAGGACGGATGCCTGCTGAGCACGGCATCTACTCCAACTTGTCATCGCGCGAGCCGGGCAAGAACCCCGAGGACTGGTTCTGGTTCGCGAATGCCATCAAAGTGCCTACGCTCTGGGATGAGGCGCGCGCGCACCATTTGACGACTGGTGCGGTGTTCTGGCCGGTGACGGTGGGCGCGTCGATTGATTGGGACGTCCCGGAGATCTGGGACCCCCAGAAGTTCCTCCCGGTGGATCCCACTTACGTCGCCAAATACGCTACGCCCGGTCTTCTGTTTGAAGCTCTATTGGAAATCGGGCCGCCGCAACCAGGGCAGGAACTTGATGTGACGCGGAGTCGCCTGGCGACGTTCATCCTGAAGAAACATAAGCCCAGCCTCCTCCTGGTTCACTTGGTCGACCTGGACGAGGAGGAGCACCAATTCGGTCCGGACAGCCCCCAGGCTGCCGCGACCCTCGAGAAGATTGATGGTCACCTCGGTGAATTGCTGGCCGCCGACCAGGCTGCCGGGCTGTCTGATTCCACCGATGTCTTCATCGTTTCCGACCACGGTTTTCTGCCAGTTGAAGCGGAGATCAAGCCCAATGTCTTGTTCGTGAAGGCGGGGCTGTTGAGTGCTGACCAGAAAGGAAATGTTACGGGAGGGAGAATCGCCACCGTCGCCCATGGCGGCTCATTCTTTATCTATTGGCCGAAATCGGAGGACCTTCGCTCCAAGGTGAACGAAGCCTTGAAACCCCTGTGTGACCAAGGGGTGCTGTGGGCCGTCCTCGACCGCGCGGCGTTGAGAGAATTGGGCGCAGAGCCCGCCGCACAGATGGCGCTGGAAGCGCCGGCGGGCTACGCTTTCAGCAGCGGCGGCGCTGGCGACTTGCTATCGAAGAGGAGAAGTATCACTGGAACGCACGGATACTTGCCTTTTCGCCGTGAACTTGAAGCGTCGTTCATCGCGTGGGGACCGGACATCAGGGCCGGAGTGCACCTGCATACAATTCGGATGACGGAAATCGCTCCTACCATCTTGAAAGCGATGGGGATCGACGACCCAAAATTCGGTGATCGACCGCCCCTTAGGGATATCTTCAAGTGATTAAGAACAGGATTCAGGAGTCAGAAGAACAGCACCAGACAGCAGCAGGGGCAGCGCAGGTTCCGCGCGCTGGCCCCGAGGCTCTTCAAAGACTGAAAGCAGTCCGAAATGAGGTGTTGGATTGCGATTTTCGCTTCCAGGCCAATGGACAATCGGCAATCGAAAATCGGCAATTACTCGTACCTCAGCCCCACCATGGGATCAACCTTCGTCGCGCGGCGAGCGGGGATGAAGCTGGCCAACCCGGCGAGGATGAGCTGCAAGAGCACGATGAGCGCGAAGGTTGAAGCGTCAGTAGGCCGCACCGAATAAAGGTATGAAGCCAGCAGCCGCGTCAAAGCGAAAGCGCCAGCAAGGCCGGCGGCGATTCCGATCAGAAGCCAACTGAGGTTCTGGCGGAGAATCAGCCAAACAATCTGCTGCCCTCGTGCGCCGAGAGCCATGCGCACCCCGATTTCGTGCGTGCGCTGCCGCATCCCATAGGAAGCCACACCGTAGATTCCAACCGCGGCCAGGACTACTGCGATTGAGGCGAACGCTCCAATCAACTGCAAGATAAACTGTCTTCCCGCGGCCTCTGTGGCCACCAGTTCATTCATAGTCTTGACATCGATGACCGGCTGATCGGGGTCCACTCGCCAAATCTCTTTCTTGACTCGAGGGATCAGGGATGAAGGTTCAGAGGCGGTCCGTAGAACTAGGGACATCTCATTCGACGGCCATTGCGCATACGGCATGAACAGTTCAGGATCGGGCGGCGCGTCCAACCCGAGTTGCCGAACATCGCCCACGATACCCACGATCTCGAGCATGTGCGGTTTGAATTGGACGTGCGTGCCTGCGGAGGTTCGCTCGGCCACGAAGCGGTAAACCACGATTGTCTTGCCTATTGGGTTCTCGTTCGGCCAGTATTTGCCGGCCATGCTGCGGTTGATCACGCCGACCAAGGGTGAGTTCGCGGAGTCGCCAGCCCCCAATTCTCTACCATTCAACAACGATATTCCCATGGTGCGAAAATAATCAGGGCTGACGGCATGGTAGCCCGCGGTGCCCTGACTGGGGTGGGGTCCCGGAATCTCGAACCCGTTCCACGTCTCGTTACGCGTTAACGGCAGGTCCGTGACGGCGCCCACGGAGAGGACTGCGGGCATAGCGGTGAGACGTTGGAGTACCTGGTCAAAGTAGGCCGCCTGTTTCTCGGGTGTGGAATACTTTTCCTCAGAAAGACTAACGTCCATCGTCAACAGATGTTCTGTACGGAACCCAACGTCTTCTTCCAGCAGGCGCAGCAGGCTCTTCATCATCAGCCCGGCGCCCACCAGCAAGACGAAGGACAAGGCAACCTCGAGCGCAATCAGCCCCCCGCGCATGCGGCCAGCACGACCGCTCGCTAGAGAGCTTGGCGCGGGCCGGGTAGCTTTCAAAGCCGGTAAGACTCCGAACAGAATGCTCGAAAGCACAGCCAAGAGCGCACTGAAGATAAGCACGGTCAAGTTCAGATGCAGGTTGGCATCCTGGATGCGCGCGGAGAAGTAGCCATGCGGTGGCGCCATGCCGGCCACCAGTGGTATGGTCCAATATGCCAGGGCCACGCCGATCGCACCGCCCGAGCCTGCCAACAGCAGGCTTTCTGTTAGCAGTTGACGCAAGATTCGCCCGCGGGTTGCGCCCACAGCGGTTCGGATGGCCATCTCGCGCTCGCGCGCCGCGCCCTGCGACAAGAGAAGATTCGCTACGTTGGCGCACGCAATGAGAAGCACGAAGGCGACCGCGCCAAACAAGACCAGTGCCGTCTGGCGCGCATCCGAGACTATGTATTGCGCAAGCGATTCAAGCTTAATTCCTTGTTTTTCCGGTTCATGGTAGGCTTGCGCGAGGCGGACCGCGATGCCGTTCAACTCCGTCCACGCCTGCTGCTCGCTTACACCGGGGGCAAGGCGTCCCAACACCCGCAGGTAAAACCAGTTGCGGCTGGGATTCGGGACTACAGGTACGAACACCTCGGAGGGGGAGTCCCACGCAGGGTACGGTCGAAAGCGGAGCTGCGGCGGCAAGACGCCCACGACGGTATACGCCCGGCCCTCGAGGTGGATGGATTTGCCGATAATTCCACCATCGCTTCCGAATCGCCTCTGCCACAACTCGAAGCTCAACATGGCAACGTGCTCGTCATCATCGCCGGTGAATTCGCGCCCTAATACAGGTCGAATTCCCAAAGTTGCGAAAAATCCTGGCGTAATGGCCGACCCGTCCAGGCGCTCGGGTTCTGCCGTGCCCGTCAGGTTGAAAGCTTGCCCATCACATGCCGCCATGGATTCGAAGGTGCGGCTTTGACGCTGCCAATCACGGAAGTCGGGGTATGAGGACGCCTCCATGGCGGATTTTCTTTTGCCCTCGAGGGTAAACACTCTGAAAAGCCGCTCCGGTTGCGGGTAGGGAAGGGCGCGCAGCAGGACCGCATCGAGCAGGCTGAAGACGACCGCGGTTCCGCCAACGCCGAGGGCAAGGGTTAACGCCGCCACCGCCGTGAAGCCGGGATTCCTCCGCAGCACTCGCAAGCCGAAGCGCAAATCCTGCCAGATTGTCTCGAGCGTCGATTCCCAGCCGGCGTTGCGGATTTCTTCCTTCACTGAGTCCAGGCTGCCCATTTCGACGCGCGCGGCCCGCAGGGCTTCGTCCCGACCCATTCCGGAGCGCATTTTGTCTTTCACCGCGGCGTCCAGGTAGCCGCGTAGCTCTTCGTCCATCTCCTGTTCCACTTGCTCCTTTCGGAACAGCCCCCGAAGCCCACTGGTTAGATTACGTAGCAGTGACATGACCTCTCTCCGCATTGCCGATTTTCGACCTTCGTTTCTCGGCAATCGACAATCGGCAATCGAAAATCGACAATTACTCGTGCCTCAGCGCCACCATGGGATCGACCTTCGCGGCTTGGCGAGCGGGCACCAGTATGGCGAAGCAGGCCGCGAACACCAGCACGACGGG
>Ga0326727_10028797_pt1 | contig 10066 bp, 4 predicted proteins | sample MB2enrmetagenome_FD_207643 | JGI IMG/M metagenome (GOLD analysis project Ga0326727, IMG submission 207643) | Lab enriched peat soil microbial communities from McLean, Ithaca, NY, United States - MB29MY | ecosystem: Environmental > Terrestrial > Soil > Wetlands > Peat | place: USA: New York...
CCACCTACCTGCGCCAGGCTATCGCCACATCGCTGAAATGTTTGTTTCGAGAGCGCGGCTAGGACTTACGGCAACGTATGAACGCGAAGACGGACTGCACAGCGAGCTCCAACGTCTCATTGGCGGCAAAGTCTATGAGCTGACCGTGCAAGACCTTGCCGAGGAACACCTTTCTGGCTACGAAGTCGCACATCTCTTTGTCGACTTGATGCCCGATGAGGCTGAGGAGTACACGCGGATGTATGGCGCATTCATTGATTACATCGCACGCCGCAATATTCTGATGCGTACGCAGTATGATTTCTCGCGGTTTATCATGAGGAGCGCGTGGGATCCAGAGGCGCGAAAGGCGCTTCTGGCTCGAAATCGGGCGTTGGATATAGCCTTAAACTCTCGAGCGAAGATCGAAGCGCTTAAAGAGCTCCTTCTTGACCATCCTAGTGATCAGACGATCATCTTCACACAACACAATAAGCTCGTCGACCGCATCGCGCGTACGTTCTTGATTCCCGCAATCACGCACACGACGTCTAAGGACGAGCGCAGGGAGATCCTTGACAACTTTCACGATGGCGTGTACCGTATGATAGTCACTTCCAAAGTGCTTGACGAGGGTGTGGATGTTCCCGACGCAACGCAAGCAATCATACTTAGCGGAACAGGCAGCTCTCGAGAATTCATTCAGCGCCTCGGGCGCGTGCTGCGAAAGCGAGAGGGAAAGCGCGCGAGACTCACTGAAATCGTGACACGTGACACGACCGAAACAAAAATAAGTCACCGTCGGAAGCAAAAATGGAGGGACGCAGAGCGTGCTACCTAGCAATCTCCTCATCGCCCGTTCTCGCTCTGGAAAGATAAAACCGGTGTACGCGCCGCTTGAAGAGCGTTACTTGGAGTTCGCATCGCGTTTGATCGAGACCTATGAAGCACACGTGGGCAAGCGCCATGGCGAGCTAGTAAAGCACTGTCGGCAGTTCGAAGGCGAAGGCTTTGATTATCGACTGGTGAGGGGGTTACTCGCGTTGCTCGACCGATCAGCAGTCTTCGAACCGCGAAGCCACATTGCTCCTAAAAAAGCGCGCCGTGAAGTGTTCACAGAGGCAAATCGTTATGCGCTTGTCGCGACGAACGAAATGAAAAAAGAGGTGCTAGCGCAGGCAGCATCACGACTCGGCATCTCACCACTGCAGCTCGAAGAGTCGCTCTGGAGCGATGCCGAGGACGAGTTGGTGCTTGAACGCTTCGTTCCTCTCCGTCCGCGCGAGCTAATCCAGCAGTACAACCTGAGCTTGACGCAGACGTTGCTGTTCAAGGCGGTCTCTCTTGAGTTTACTGCGGGGGGCAACTACCAGCGTATTTTCAGGCGGCTAAAATATCTGGGCCTCATGTACACCGTAGAGCAGGTCGGCGGCATTCACCGAGTTTTTGTGGACGGCCCCGTCTCGCTCTTCAAGATGACAGAGCGGTACGGCACATCGCTTGCGAAGCTGCTGCCATCTATCGTGGAGGCTCGTGAATGGCGCCTAAAGGCGCATATCATTGGCGGGGAACGACAGGCACCTAAGCTGGTCGAACTGGAACTTGACAGTAACAAGGTAAAAGAGCTCCTTAAGGTGCCGGCTGCCGAGGAAACAAGAGAGCGTTTTGACAGCTCCGTTGAAGCGGCGTTCGCCCGATCGTTTAACGCGTTGAAGTTGGGCTGGATTCTGAAAAGAGAACCAGAGCTATTGACCGCCGGACGCTACGTGTTTATCCCCGATTTCGGCTTTGAAAAGAACGGCGTGAAGGCGTACCTTGAAGTGGTCGGTTTTTGGACTGACGAGTACCTTCAGAAGAAGCTCGGGAAGCTGCGGGAGCTCGATGTTGAGAACTTACTCATTGCTGTTGATAGAAACCTCAGTTGTGCTAAGTTCAAGGAAGTGAAAGGCCTTGTCATCTTCTATGACAAGAAAGTGCCGCTGAAGCCTGTCGTCGACTACCTAAAGCACTTAGAGGAAAAGATCGTCGCGCAGCAGGCCGAAACTATCGACGGCACACGGCTCGGACTCACAGGCGACGTAATCGACGTAACGCAACTGGCCGACAAACAGTCGGTATCGGTAGGGGCCATCGTGCGGTGGCTGCAGGCCAATCCAGCAGCTCACTACCGTCTGATCGGCACGCTTCTTATAAGTGAACAGAAGCTTAACGTAATCGCAGAGAGACTGGAAGCGCTTGAAGGTAGCGCACTGCCTGCTGCGCTCAACGCAATCGAAGAAGAAGGCTTCTCATCTCCAGAGAAACTGTTGGAAGCTCTCGGCTATGTTGTCGAATGGCGCGGCCTTGATCCGGACAGCGCTACGATTCAGAGGCAACACGAGCCATCCTCATTTTCATGAGTTTTATTCGGTTTTGAAACTATTTTGGCTCTACAGTAAAATGTGACCTTCGCGGAACAGTGACGAAGCATCGAATGGCCGTCTATCGGAGTCACTAAATCAGCAAAGCCTCGGCGCACGCCAGTTGACGTTTTTCCGAAGCCAGCTAACGAATTACAACAGTGGCGCGCTGCCGTTTCGATCGCAAGAGCGTTAGCCGGATGACAAAGGCGGCTCCGACGTGCACTGATGCGCGAAGAGGGCAAAAAACCTTCCTGCAAAATGTCCAAAACCATGACGGCGATGCTAAGTCAGACGAGCCAACTGATCAGAGAATGAGCGGTGTCGAAGAGTATAAATGACTCGACAAGCAACCGTCGCTGCAGAAGCTATTGACATCGCGCTTGAGACCGGCGCGATGTCTGCAGTGCGCGAGCACTTCTCTGTGTGCTCTCCTGATGTATCATGGTCTTGTTAGATTTGAAAGGGCTCCTTGATGACGGTATCATTACTGAAGAGGAATTTCTGGACAAAAAGAGAGAGCTGCTTGCTAGGTTGTAAATCGCATTGCGATTTCATGAGTAGCCCGCGCGCTTCATGTCAGCAGCTCTCTCAACTAAGAGTGACAAGAGCAGTTAGAATTGTTTCGGAAAGCATACTCAAGCTATATGCTCAAGAATGCTGAATGCAAGTCGAAACGATCGGCAGGTTTGAGGTGAGCACTCTCGTCGTCGAACTGCAAGCAAGTACCGGAACAGCTCGCTTTTGAACCGACAGACGTTCAGCTATCACATCTCGTCATTTCTACTACCAAAGCTGACGAAGAAACTCTTCGATTTGTCAGCGTTGATCTGCAGAACCAACCACCGATATGCTTTCTCCATTCACAGTTTCCGCTTGATGTCCGCGTCGTCGCAATAGGTAGCGCAAGCGCGGTTCTCGGATAGGTGCCAGAAGGATTAGTCGGTGCGTGACAAAAGGTTATCCACAAAAGTGAGTTTTCCTAAGAAGGTAGGGGTAAAAAGAGAAGCTAAAGCAGCTCCTCTTTTACCTCGCGTATGTTATGCCAATTGATATTTTGCATCGCTTCAGCCAATATGGCATGGGCCTGGTCTGATCGACCGGCGTCATCTTGAGAGGTGTTCTTTTGGTCGTTTGCTATGAGTGCTTCATTTAAATAGACCAAAAGCTCCCACTTACCTGACGCAACAGGACTATCTATAGTTGATTTGATAGGAATGTTATATTCTGAGTGGCCCTCCCACGCTTGACCCCCATCAAAATAAACTCCTCGCGCATTGTTGTACGCCCGTACCAAAGCAGGGGTGGCGTACCTTTCCGTCATCCAACGCCATACGAGCTTCATTTCGTCAGCGTTAAGCCAACCATCGCAGAAAGAGATCATTTCTGCGTAGAGCTTCAACGAGCAGTTACATGGCAGAAGATCGGCACTCCCACCTTTCGTTATCCCAAAGGGGTCAACGTTCTTACAGTACCACCCGTTTGGGCACTGCGTCCAGTAATACCCGTAATCAAATGGGATCGTTTCTTTCTCACCTCGCAGATACTCTTCTATATAGCGCGGCGGTACGGCCTTTTCAAATAAACCTTGCTTGCGCGTCTTTTTCGTCCAAGCTATAGCCCCTCTGCTCTGTGTGATACCTTCTGCTGCAGCAGGATAAGGAATTTCGTAGAATAAGAATACATCCTTATCCCAATATTCGTTTAGGAGGCCCGCCTTTTGGATGTTCTCATCTTTAGGGCGTGGATAATTGAGTGTCGGCGTTTCGCCCTTACTGATTGATTTGACCTCTACGAAGCAATCCTGCTCTGGGAGATAAAAGTCCGGCAAGTACGTCACTTTTTCCCCATCGAATACGAATCCTTCCGGCTCATATTCGCAGGGAATCTGCAACGTCCAGAAGAACACCGCCCATCTCGCTTCCGTTCTGCTTTTGTACCGAGTCCCGTGAAACATGGTTTGCATCGCACGACTATATTCTTGCATTATTTTTCTTACCTCTGATGATTGCCTTTGACGCAGTAATCATCACAAGAGCTAGATAACTAGCAAGCAATATAAAGGTGCACAAATATCCTTAAGTAAGAAGAAGTGCACATTTTATAGTGTTAGTAATGTACATTGAAGAACTTTCGAAAAAGCTAGCAGATGTTGGCGTACACGTTTCACGAAAAACGCTTCGGCGATGGGCTGATCAAGGCCTTATTAGCAATCGCAAGCAAAGGTTCCCGCCTAGAGGTAGAGGGAACACTGAGAATTGGCCATCTGAGGCTTTTGAAGAGGCAGCGGCAGTGTGGGCGGTGAAAGAGACCGCCAAGAAGCGGCTCACCCCCAAGGAGATTAAAGACATACAGATAGTCGGCATGCGAACGTTCTACAACCCGCAGGCGTACTACACGTGGTCTCATGATGTCCCGCTCACAGGTCCCGTCCCGCGTGATCGCTTCCCTCGCCATCTCCTCCATCGAGAGGGATATGACCACCGAGTTCTCAGAATTGAATTCCGCGACGACCATCCTGTCACCCTTTTTTCCCGACTAGTCGAACTCCGTACCGGTGAAGAGCCCCGTCCCGGCGAGGAGCGACTCATCGAAATGCTTGAGGACGAGCGCACCGCCGCCGCCATCGACTACTTCATACAATGCGACGACCCCGTCCGTCAAGCCCCGATCCTCGTCATGGCCGACCTCACCAAGCTCCGCGTGAATGTTCCTTCGCACCTCGTGAGGACGTGGGTTATGGCATTCGTCAAGGCGGCGTGCGGCGTGGAGGTCACCGCACCGAAGAAGGTGGTCTTTCACTGGCGTACGTTGCACGATGACGCGGGATCCTTCTTCGTGTTTGAGAAGACCGTTCTCGAAGAACCAGACCTCCGCGATCCGTCGTACGCCCACTTGAGAGAGAGCATCATCGCACCGAAAGAGCCCCCCCTAGAGGATGAGGTTGTTATCTGCGTTGACGGGGTCGACGTGCGGAAAAAGGTGTTCTATGCACCGTTTGATGATTGGGATCCAAGCAAACAATACGGACCAGCAACCTAAAACTGGCGCCAAACAGACTATAAAATATAATATCTCAGTAGCTTATGGTTAAGATGTGTTGCCTTTTCTTTTTTATTTCTGCTCTACTGCAACTTGAGGTGCAACATAGATAATGTTAAAGAATTGTTCAGCCATAATTCACCCAAGAGGTTAGCGTGCTTTCTTATCGATCGACCAGATAGATTTCTAAAGGAGTTCTATAATGTGAGTACGCATAAAAGCTCTAAGGGCCACCCGCCCGAATCACAACCATCAAGCGGTATTTAATACTTTTTATGTCTATGCAACCGATCTGCTCGAATATACAAAAAGATCAGTGTGCTATAAGAAACCTAACACACGTCGCCGACGTGAAGGTCGGTAGGTAAAAGGGAACAGTAAGGTTTACCCGCAGCTCCGTTTGCCAAGCCAATACACAGACTTTGCTGGTAAAAAAGCCAGTGTGTATAAAATAAATGAGGATGACGAAGACGTTGCTTTCATTGTTCGCTTTCATACTAAAGACAGTGTAGCGGCCTTTCATGGGCGAGCGGAGCGAGCTGGAGCAAGCGTTGCTTGCGACGTGCCCTGTCGAGGCTTAGCTGTCGGATCATCAACAAGCATAACGTGTGAGGCTTGGTATAATCTTAGCTGCGACACGTTGTGTCAAGACATCGAGTCTTGGTTTTCAATTGCAGCTTGGGGAGCCCGCACTTACACCGGCCAACGATAGAAGCGTTGGTTGGCAATAGAAAAGCGTTTTTGCAGCCGTCGTAGTATTGGGCGCACCCCACGATGATCCCCTTCCGGCGCACAATGGTCAGCGGACCGTGACAACGTGGACAAATGAAGTTGCTCGCTGCGAAGTAGTTGGAAATCACATCATCCATGTTCTCGCATCGACGGTCAATGCACATGTCAACGCCAAGAAGCTTGAGCCTGAACTTGGGCAGCCCGCAGCTGCAAGTACTTTCGGCGAGTTCTGCTCCTGTGGGCAGTTTGTAAAGAGCTCCGCAATCGCACGTTATTGCGCTTTCAGCGCGGTTCAACGAGCCGCCGCATTGCTTGCAGCGCCCCACGGATCTCGAGCGCACGTCTAAAACGCCTTCGTCCTGCTTTGTGTTCTTCTTGCGCGAGTCGTCGTGGGGGGTCGTGAGCGGCGTCTCCAAAGCTCCGGCTCGATGTGTCTCTGCAAGCGCTCCCGGAGGGATCGAAAAGCGTGGTACTTCCGCCTGATCTCTTGTCTCATTGCCGGTAGTCACCGGTCTTTTGCCCGCGTTACTGGTAGCTGCTCTTAGTTCGCTTGGGAGTCCGACTATAACTATTTCTTTCTCTCGGATCTGCGGAGCTTCAACGCAGTCGAGATGGTCGACTCGCACTTGATACGTGACTCGTTCGTTTTGAGAGCCATAGGTGCCGATGGGAATTGATTTGGTATATCCATTCGCCAGATAAAAGCTATCGCGAAGCATCTTGAGCCCATTGGCAAACACGGTTACCGACACACGTGCGCCTCCGCGGGCGTTTGCTAAAGTTGCGTGACACATCATGCCTTGTCCAAATGCTATGGAATCAGGCAACTGCATGTCTATCGCGATTTCGGGCAGTTTGCTTATTGACTGTGCTATCCGCGCGCCGGCAACAAGTCTTGAAAGCATGGTACCGGTGATGTCAAATGGCGACCTGATCCCCTGCGCATAGAGCTGAGTCGCTTGTTTTATGCCCACTCCGTCCAGCTGAAGCAATGGGCACAGCTTCTCTGGCGCTCCGTATTCAAGTCTTAGAGCGAGAATTTTCGCACGAAAGACAGTTTCCGGTGCGTTGAAACGGAGGAGGAACGCTTCAAGCGCCGATAGAAGCCGAAGCGCGTTTTGTCGGATGAGCCACGCATCGCTGCGCAGCACTTCTGGGACCTCTCCGCGCTCGATGTATGCCTTCAATATCGCATATACCTTCGACTTTGGCCCTGTATAATGCGCTTGTGCGCCCTTTATCGCTGAGAGTTCGTTGCGCCTAACGACCACGCTGATGAACTCTTCAGCGGATGCAACTGCGTTGAGCAGCTCCTCGTCTGAAGGCCCCTCTCTCAATTGTTTGAACCCGCGAGCCGTGTCGAGGCGAAGGTAATACTTCGAGGCAAGCGTGCCAAGATCAGTCGGAAGCAGATTATCCTGTGCCTCGACGGCGAAGCCTTTTTCGATGAGGGCGTTCACGTGATCGTTCAACAAAACACTTGATTCCGGGTGTTGCACGTAGTAGAACGTCCCGCTAAACCATTGTTGGGCATCCTCACGGCTCTTGATAGTGCCCATGCTGATTTCGGCGTTCAAATGCTCGCTGAGCGTGGTGTGCAACTGCGAGCGTATGGGTGGCCCCTCCCGCAACATCTGCACGAAGTCTTCTGCACGGTCGCGTGGAGCGATAATCCACCCGAATCCGCGTTCGTCATACTGTGGCCTTCCAGCCCTACCGAGCATCTGGAGCAGATCCAATGAGCTTGTCTCCTCATCGATGGCTTCGTTCGCGATGTCGCGAATAACGACAACACGTGCAGGCAGGTTTACACCCCAGGCGAGCGTCGACGTCGAGACCAGTATTTTGATGTGTCCGGCTTTGAAAGCCTCCTCAACAAGGTCTCTGTCTTGTTTCACAAGACCCGCGTGGTGAAAACCGATACCGTTGCGCACGGCGTCTCCGAGCGATTTGTTCTTGATTCGTGCTGCCACTTGTTCGGACTCAGGTGTTGCAAGTCTCGCCCTTTTTGTGGCGAAGATTTCGACGAGCTTTGACGCCGCCTGAGTCGTGTCAGACCGCGTTGCTACGAAAATGAGCGCTTGACCTCCGGCGAGGTGGGGTTCGATCAGTGAGACGGCCTTGTAAAGTCTAATGTACTTGTCGACGAACTTGTTCTTGCCAGGATTATATCCAAAGACGTCGGCTTTGAGTGGAACTGGGCGGTAAGAATCGTCAAAGGCAAAGGTTCGCTCTTCCGTGGCTCCTATCCATTGAGCGACCTCGCGAACGTTAGGCATCGTCGCGCTGAGTGCAACGATTCGGACTTTGTTGGCCGTGATGCGCTTCATCCGGGTAATCAAAGCCTCAAGCACGCCGCCGCGCCCATCAGAATCGAGCAGATGCACCTCATCGATGATAATAACCGAGACGTCTCTTACGAACTTGTGCGTCGTGCGGTACTTTCTGCTCGAAGAATCCCATTTCTCAGGCGTCGATATGATGATGTGTGCGCTGCGGGCTTTTGCCGGGTCCAGCTCGCGTTCGCCAGAAACGACGTAGACCTCAAACCCCATTGGCTCGAACAGTCTTTGCCACTCGCCTTCCTTCTCGTTCGTGAGCGCCCGCAGCGGTGCGAGGTAGAGGATTTTGCCGCTTCGCGGCTTTGAGAGCTCGCGAACCATTGCAAGCTCAGCAAGGACAGTCTTTCCGGACGCGGTCGGCGCTGCAACGACAACATCTTCATCCGATGCGAGGAGACTTGGCAGTACGTGCGACTGCATTTCATTGAAAAATGTGAAGGGAAAGAGAGGCGCAAACTGACCGCTAATTGAATCTGCAACTGAGTGCATCCTCTGACCCTACCCGATAACAATAAGATTCTCAGCTGAATGCTATTTCAAGCTATGCATTGGGGGGAAAAAGTAATATCGCGTCATCAGTATTGGGAAATGACAGGAACGGTGTGAGACGATGGCGTTTGACATAAAAGGCGACAAAGTAGTGCTCTCTAGGAAGTCCTTTGCGGAGGAGGACTACAGCTATTATGGTCGGCTGAAAGGCGACGCCCTCGAGCTATCACTCGTTGAAGCTGCCTTCTTGATAGAGCGGGATCGGCTTGAGTTGGGGGTCTCGCTCAAAGAGTTTCTGAAAAGAGCTTCCGGCAACCAACCCTACTTCGACCTCAAATATGTGGTCTACAAGGACCTTCGCGAGCGGGGTTATTACGTGCAACCAAGCGTGACGGACTTCCGGCTCTATCCGCGCGGAGGGCGGCCAGGCGAGGGTGCGGCTTCGGCCTATGTCTACGTGCTTTCAGAACGTATTGCCGTTCCATTTGCTGACCTCGTGCAAAAGGTCAAACTCACCCAAAACGTGCGGAAAAAGATGCTTCTTGCGGTCGTTGACGGGGAAAGCGATCTGACCTTCTACGAAGCTAAAAACGCGCATATGCGGGGCAAGATGGCGCCCTTAACAGTCGATCTCTCTGAAGCCGACGCCACCCTTCTTGACGACCGAGTCGTTATCTGGGATCAGCAGCACGCCGTGCAGCTCTACAGAGCTGGCTTTTACGGAAAGCTCGTAGATGAGAAGTTGCTCCAGCTCTCGCTTCTTGAGTGCGCGTACCTCATGCGACTTGGGTTGCCAGTTGAGGATGGGGCGACGAATAAGCACTTCGCCGCACGGCAATTCACGCGCAGGGCGAAGGCCCTTGAACCAGAATTCGTGAGGAAGCTTGACGTATACACGGATCTTCGCGATCGCGGTTTGGTCGTGAAAACAGGTTTCAAATTTGGCAGCCATTTCAGGGCATATGAGCAAGTCAGCGACGTAAGCGCGATCCCGCACTCGAAGTACCTCGTGCACGCACTTCCGGAGGACTATGTCGTAATGCTTCCGGAAATGTCACGCGCCGTTCGTCTCGCACACGGTGT
>Ga0326727_10028798_pt1 | contig 10065 bp, 6 predicted proteins | sample MB2enrmetagenome_FD_207643 | JGI IMG/M metagenome (GOLD analysis project Ga0326727, IMG submission 207643) | Lab enriched peat soil microbial communities from McLean, Ithaca, NY, United States - MB29MY | ecosystem: Environmental > Terrestrial > Soil > Wetlands > Peat | place: USA: New York...
ACCGATGGCGTTGTTATAACTATCATAAAGATGCCAATTAACATTCTGAGCGATATTTGACTTATACTCAGCAGCGGCTTGGTTTTTTTCTGTCTCCTCCGTTTTCTGAAGCTTTTGTTTTGTTGCGACATCAGGGGCTTGGGCCATTTCCGGCGAATATTTAGCATCAATAGCTTTGAGTTGGTCGTTATACTGTTTTTGATAATCAGGAGTATAGTGCGCCTTCTTCCACTCCGGTGAAGGCGCAATTCCTTTGGCTTCGCCGGGCAGATCAACGCCGCTGTAGACTCCTAATCCGAATTCATTGGCAATTTGTTTAATAAGTTCTGAATTGGCGTCAAAGACACGTTGCCCCATCACTTGGAAATAAATATCGGAAGATAAAGCAATCGCCCGATCCATATTCACTTGGCCAAAGTTGAAGCCACCCCATTCGGGAAACCCTTGCAATTGGGACGAACGTGGACCGAGTGAGGTGAGAACATCCGAAATTGTCTCGTCCGGGTTGGTCACTTTGCTTTGGAGTGCTGCCATAGCTGTGATCATTTTGAAGGTCGAACCGGGAGCATAAAGACCGGAAAGCGCACGATTGACCGAGGCCGCATCACTGTTTTGGAAGTATTGTTCCGCCGTGGCCTGGGAAATGGAGCCGATAAGATCATTGGGATTCATGGTGGGACGTGAAGCCATAGCCAAAATTTTTCCCGTATTGACATCAATCACGACTGCTGAACCGGCTTGAGCCTGAGGATGATCCTTTTGAATCGTTTGAATAACACTATCCAGGGAGTTCTCTACCACTTGTTGTAGACCGGCATCTAGGGTTAACTTTACTGTCTTGCCGGGCTGCGGCTCTTTGATGATCTTCTTGGCAACCGGCTGACCGTTGTTGTCAACTTCGACATTCTCAATCCCGTCCTGACCTCGCAGCCAAAAATCATAAGACTTTTCTACGCCCATTTTGCCCACGTTATCTCCTTCAGAATAGATAAATCCAGCTTTCTGAGCAGCGGGGCTCTGGTTAAACTGAGCAATCTCTTGCTGGCTGATCTGTCGCACATAACCGAGATCCTGAGCGGCCAAGGTTTGAAGAGGGTAGGAACGCACCGATCCGGCTTCAATATTGATTCCCGGAAGTTCATTTTGATGTTCGGCAATCACTGCTTGTAAATTTTGTGAAATGTTTTTCAGAATGGTTACCGGACGGTAGTTTTGGATCTTTTGATTTTGGACCATAGCCAGGATATCTTCAGTAATCTTCTCCTGTGTTTCCGCTGAATCGGGCCAAAATGGTTTGACATAAGGCACCAGCCGTCGCACGATATCTTGAAGCGCAAGATTGTTGGCACGCGTTATACTCAACCAGTCAAACGTTAGGTCAAATACAGGCGTGCTGGTAGCCAAAATTTGGCCGTCTTTATCGACAATATCGCCCCGTACAGCAGGGATAGAAACAAGTTGTGTGGCATTTCCTTGAGCCATGGCAGTGTAATAAGCTCCTTGGCTGATCTGCAAGTGCCAGAGATTAAAAGTCAGGATGAAAAACACCAGGATGACGACTACAGTTAAGCTATATAAACGCCGTCGATTTAGTTTTTGCTCGTTACTTTCCATCTTCTTAGCCTACCCGCTTTCTAAATTTGTTTAAAATAAGACCGATTTGAAACTTGTGGTCATTTATGCTCATAATTCATGGAGGAACTTGTTTACTAGTCTGGTTGTGCAGGTTGTTCGGGTTGGGAAATATCCACAAGCGGACGATAGGGGGCTTCAGCCGCAGGCCAGGGAATTGAGGGATCGCGGTCAGTTAAATCAAGGAAGATCTGTTGCTTAGAGCCTACTGATTTCTGGGTCCACACGTTACTGATCGCGGTCGGGAAATCACCTTGTGCGGCTATCTCCGTCTGGATAAATTGCGCTGGAGTCAAAGCGCTCGGGAGAAGCCCCGACTTAGCATCAATTTGACCGCTCACAATTCTCGGCGGTCGAAGAAACTCCGTTTGGATCGTCTGATCCGCCAAAGCAACGGTCATTACCTTTTTCCAGATCTGAGCAGGATAACTGCCTCCATAAACGTTATGCAAGTAATGTCGACCATCGGGGTCAGAATCGTACCCCATCCAGACGGCACCGGTATATTTAGGAGTATAGCCGACAAACCAAGCATCTGGATTGCCGGATTTGTAACCGTATTTCTGGGGATCAAGCGAGGTCGTTCCGGTCTTGCCGGCTACAGCCCAAGCACCCATTTGGGCAGCATAACCTGTTCCGTCGCTCACTACGCTGCGCAGCATATCATTGATTAAATAAGCCGTGGTCTCTTTCATGACTCGATCCCGCGTTATCGGCGGGGAAACGATGGGAACATTATGAGCATCTAAGATTTTAACGATTGCATTATGGGAAACTCGCAGGCCATTGTTGGCATAAACCCCGTAAGATGAAGCCATATCTACGGTAGAAACACGAGCTGTTCCCAAAGATAAACTTAAAACTTTATCCTGATTCGTGAGTGGCAGGCCAAGATTATTCTTCCCGAATTGCCAGCCATAGTCTATCCCAATTAAATTAAAAAGCTTTGCGGCATAGACATTCACGGAGTCTTCCAAAGCATATCGCATGGTAATGCGGCCTTTCCAACCGGCAGTTGCCGTATCATCATCCGTGGGGCTCCAGGAACTGCCGTTTCCCAAGTCAAACGTAACCGGCATGTCGTCCAGGACAGTTCCCGGATAAAATCCGCCCTTTTCCAGAGCGGGGCCGTAAACTACCAAAGGCTTAATGGTCGAACCCGGTTGGCGTTGGGCTTGCCAAGCCCGGTCAAAATCACCGAATTTATAGTTGCGCCCGCCAACCATCGCCTGGATTGCTCCGGTCGTCGGATCAATTATGGTCATAGCCCCTTGAATAAGATTCTTATCCACGCTCTGAGGAAAGTTGGCAGGATCGTTAAAAGCGGTCTCAGCAGCTGTTTGGATTTGGGGATCGACCGTGGTATAGATTTTAAATCCACCGTTAAATATCTGATCAGGAGTTAAGTTATATTGTCCCTCCAGTTGATCAACGACATAATCGACAAACGAGGGGTATTTGTAATCCTCTTCTGCGGCGGTTGCCTTCTGTGGCCCGCCATAAGTTTGGATCATCTTATCGACATAAGAAAAAGGTTCGCTCTTATCTTGTGCATACTGAGTACTGCTGATAAGCCCTGCATCGCGCATGACCCCAAGCACAATATCTCGCCTGGCCTTAGCTTCATCCGGATGATAATACGGATTATCTCCGCTTGGAGCCTGAGGTAAGCCGGCCAGAAGGGCCACTTCAGGCGGCTCTAATTGGTTAACATCCTTGCCAAAATAAGTGCGAGATGCTGCCCCAATGCCATAAGCGGATTCCCCCAAATAGATCTTATTCAGATAAAACGTTAGTATCTCATCCTTTGTATAGTAATGTTCTAATTGCAAAGCGATGAGGGCTTCCTGAACCTTTCTCGTTAAGGTCTTAGCTGTCGGATCTTGGATAAAGGCATTTCGGGCGAGTTGAACGGTGATCGTGCTTGCTCCTTCCTGAGCACTGCCGGAAGTCACGTCATGAAACGCTGAACTTATTATGCGCAGAGGATCTAGGCCGAAATTCTGATAAAATCGTTTATCTTCAACGGCGACAAATGTTTTCTTAACCAGCTCCGGAATCTCAGCGGAACTCAAACTAAGACGGTTTTGGGTTGCATGCAGTTGGGCTATCTGTCCGCCGTTTTTATCGTAGACAATAGATGATTCTTTTTGGTTACTTAAGATCGTGGGATCCCAGCGAGGTAACTGAAAGGCAACTACACCAACGAAAATACTTGCGCCAATCATCAATAGGATGAGACAGGCGAGCAGCAGGAAAAATAACGCTCGCAGTTTGGCGTGCTTTTTTCGCGGTTCGCGCTTATGACGAGTTGTTAATGTCATACTCCTAACCCTCCAACAAAGTACTCTGGTTTTTTCAATTATAACACGCAATATTCCAAGTACAGAATGGGATATATTTACAGACGGCGTCTAGGGGAATTGTGAAGGTACGGCTCAGTACGTGTGATCGGTTGAGTATACATAGTATTCTTAAAGAATTGGAAATTTTTATAACAATACTCTCGCTTCAATTGCTTAAGTCATGTATACTGAAGTTGTATCAGAGATAGTCACCAGATGATTGATTTAATTCGAAAGGGGCGTAAACATGAAAGTAATCGGATTTGTGGGTAGCCCACGTAAGAATGGCAATACCCAGCTGCTGGTGGAAAAGATTCTGGCCGGTTCCGCTGCGGAAGGCGCGGAAACCAAAATTTTCTATCTTAATGTTTTAAATATCAAGGGTTGTCAGGCCTGTAATTACTGCAAAACTCATGATCATTGCCGACAAGAAGATGACATGACTCAACTTTATGAAGAACTGATCACGGCAGATGGCGTTGTGATAGGCTCTCCCATTTATATGGGGTATTTGAGTGCCCAAACCAAGTTGTTTTTTGATCGGCTTTATGCCTTCTTTAATCCAGGTGCAGTCAGTAGGCTGCCGCGGGGGAAGAAAGGGGCCCTTGTCTTTGCCCAAGGTGGCGGTGATGATATTGAAGTGTTAAACGCCTTGGCCCAAAGAATTAGCGATATGTTTGGTGTTGAGATTAAAGGGATTGTTGGCGGCAATGGGATGAACGACCTGGGTATTGTGAAAAATAATCAGGAACTGATGAATAAGGCCTTTGAAGTTGGGAAAGAATTAACAAAGTAGAACCCCGGTTCCGAAGTCGGTGGGACTGTTGGGAGACATAGCCTAAGAAGTTTAGTATTAATAGTTTTAATTGGCGATTGCCAGAACGTTTCCGAAACGTTCTGGCATTTTACATATAATTTCGAAAGGAAGTGCTGCGGTGATAATCTTAGGGGTCTTGATTTTTTTTGCCAGAATTATAGACGTTTCTTTAGATACCCTGCGAGTTAAGTCTATGATCCGAGGGAAAAGGCTTGTCGTCTCAATGATTGCCTTTGTAGAAATCATTGTGTATACTTTGGGGGCGTCTCAAGCTTTTAAATACGTCATGAACCCGACGGTTCTGCTCTTTTATGCCGCTGGGTTTGCGGCGGGCAACTATGTGGGGATGCTCATTGACGATAAACTCTCTCAAGACAGCATATTTGCCTTAGTTGTCACGGAGCATAACGAGTGGAGTTTGGCGGACATCTTAAGGGAACGCGGCTTCGGCGTCACGACAGCCAAAGGATACGGCCTGAACGGTGCGGAAAAGGCGCAGCTGAAAATCGTGGTCAAGAAAAAACAATTTATCGAATTAACCAAGCTTATCCGGGAGTTTGACCCGTCCGCTTATGTTGTAACAATGGATGTCACGGACATTAAGCGGTAAGGCAAATGAGCGAACATAGAGTCTGACATAGAATCTATAGAAGAACTTGACAAGATCTATAGATTTTAACCTCATTTTTATCACAATGTTTGACTATGATTTAGGTATGCTGCCAGAAAAAGATGTTTTTAGTCAAATGAACGAGAAGAGCGGAAGAGTGGATTTGCCACCACTTAGGTCTAAAAATGTGTGGAGCATCGCTTGCTTGATAATGAGGCAGTAGATCCTTCCTGGGTTACCGCCTTATTTACATTTATTCACGTCAATTCAAATTATGAGGATGGGTGAAACAATTGAAGAAAATACTGATTTTAATAGCAATTTTAATAGCAATTGCTGTAGCAATATTGGCAAAGCCACAAATCACTTTAGCAGATACCCCTGTATATTCGGTTCAGCGACTAGCCGGAAATGACAGAATCGATACCTCAATTGCGGCGTCAACTCAAGGCTGGAGTTCGGCGGATACCGTTATATTAGATGAATCAAATGATTATCCGGATGCGATAGCTGCTACTCCGCTGGCAGTTAAGCTGAACGCGCCAATTTTATTAACCGGAGGAACGGCTTTGGACTCTCGGGTAATAGCGGAAATTCAGCGGCTGAAAGCCAAAAAAATTATTTTACTTGGTGGAAAAGGGTGTCTCGCCTCGGCCATAGAGAATAACTTAAACAAGCTCAACCTACCCTATGAACGGGTCGGGGGAAGCGATCGATATGAAACATCGGCCCTCATTGCTCTGAAGATACAAAGTGATTCCGTGATAATCGCCAATGGTGATAACTTTCCGGATGCCCTGGCCAGTGCATCCTTTGCCGGAATTCGTCAGATTCCGATAATTCTAATTACTAACACGTTACCTGATTCGGTTGGAAACTATTTTAAAACGCAGAAACCGGCGCATGTCATAGTTGTTGGCGGAGAAGCAGTGGTGCCCACTTGTCTGCTCTCAAGTAACGATATATCTATAGAAACCAGATTAGGGGGAGTTGATCGCTACGATACAGCGGCAAAAATATATGACTATTCCAAGGATGCCTACACTTCACCGGATATTTTTCTGGCCTCCGGTGAAAATTTCCCAGATGCAATCGTGGGGACGGTTGTGGCAGCGGAAAATAAATCACCGCTTTTGCTTACTATGCCTCAGAGTTTACCGACTGCAGTCTATACAATTTTAGTTAACAGAGGAGATGTGAGCAGCAGCAGTATTGTTTATTTGCTGGGAGGTACGGCTGTCGTATCCGATGCTGATCGCAGCCAGGTAACCAGTATTGTGGTACAACAGCCCGAGTCGGAGGCATCGGTAGCCGGGCAGAAAAAAATTGGAATTGTAACCGCAAAAACTGCACTTAATCTTAGAGTATCAGCGGATGCGAACGCCGATATTGTTACTGCAATTCCTACGAATGCCCAAGTTGATATAATTTCCAATAACGGGAGCGGTTGGTACAATGTCTGCTATAACAATCAAACCGGCTGGGTTTCCGGGCAGTACCTTGAGATTAAGACGGTTACGACAGTTCCTGCAGATCCTGTGTTAGCCGGGAAAACGATTATCATCGATCCGGGTCATGGGACCCCGGACACAGGCGCACTGGGCCCGTCAGGAACTATGGAAAAAGACAATACTTTAGCGATTGCCTTAATGTTGGAGAGCGATTTAGAGGCTGACGGAGCCAATGTAATCATGACAAGAACTACCGATAGCTCACCGGCCTGCTCCAACTTTACTACTATGAATGACCTCCAGTCCAGAGTCGACACAGCCAATAATGCCAAAGCGGACATCTTTGTAAGTATTCATAATAACTCATTTACAAATCCGGATGTTTCCGGAACAGCTACATATTATAGCGAGGATAATCCGCAGGCCGATAAGAGTCAGCAACTTGCTGACAATGTGCAGGATGAGCTGATTAAATATTTAGGCACATCGGATCGGGGAGTTAATGAAGCGCCATTCTATGTAATAAAATATACGAATATGCCGGCAATCTTAACAGAAGCAGCATTTATCTCAAATCCAGCTGAGGAGAAGAAGCTGTCCAGTGATGATTTCCGGCAGAAGATTGCTACTGCCATCTTGTGTGGTATCGCAGACTATTTTAATAACACTAAAAGCGATAGGTAATCATAACGAACAATGATTTTAGGAGAATAAGCACATGACCTGCTCCGAGAAGCAGGTCATGGACTCACCGCCAGCAAATAAAAGCAGCACTTAGGCATCTCCGCGAAGGGGTTTGACCGTATTATAGCCGCGTTCCCCATAAGGTTGAAGCTGGTCCAACCATTTTTCCTTAAGCTTTTTCAAGGCCTCTTTAGTATCGAAATAGCCTTCTTCCGGTGTCTCTAAGGTTTCTAATACTTCAAAAACAAAGGTCTCCGCTCCAAATTCCTTCAATTCAGTTTGGAGGAGTTTGTTTGTGTGCGAACCCATTTCCAACCCAAATTGTTTGCCATTGATAGACTTTAAGTTAAACGTGCTTTCAATCAGAATCTTCTGGTTTCTGGTGTTTTTGATTTGAAAGACTCCGGCTTGGGTCTTTGTTTCTTTGTATTGTCGTTTTAGCTCTTGTTTACGCTCCATGGTTGTCTCCTCCTTATTCTCGGCAGCAGTTCTTAACCAATATTGGCTGCCATCGGGTGTGCGATCAAGAAACCCGTATTCGATTAAATAGCGTCTTAAGGTTGCGAAATCGGGATAAACAAATTTTAAGATTTGATTGACTTCCTTCTCTGTATAGGTTTGCTCAGCTTGAAATCGCTGGATAATTTCTTGTAAAACAACTAACTTATGCTTTTCTTTGATAGAGAACGTCTTTAAAGGTCCTGCGCTGCCTTCGGGAAAGAGGTTTTTTAAGATCTGATCCCTATCCTTTTGGCTCATCTTATAACGGTCATCCACCATTTTGGCCGTTTGGGGAGGGTCCAGAAGGAGCGGTTCGGCTTTGATCTTTCCTTTTAGAAGTTCCATCATCAGCAAATAGACCTTGGACTGACGTTCTTTCTCTTTTAACAAAAAACGATGATTGCGAATCGTAGAGGCACTGCCAATACCCAGTTCCTTTTGGATTTCAGCATCGCTTTTGCCTTGGTAAAAAAGTCTCAAGAGGGTATTCTGATGCTCAGTAAGCCCAGTGATCTTTTTATCCAGGCCGTTAAGGTGTTCAAATACGGATTGATGGGCCCGCTCAATATGCAGACGCATAAATCTGCATGCGTCATAAAAGATCCCTTCCTCAGGGTAGACAATTCCTTTTTCGATTCTCTCGCCGCAGAGCAGACAGACATAATGATCCTCTTCTTGAATATAGCCACATTTGAGGTCGTCAAATGATGCGCTCCAAAACAGTTCCGATACATTCATTGCTAGACGCTACCTTTCGTTCCTTTGATATTTCATAGACATTATAGTATATTGTCTATGAAATATCAAACAGGAAAACACTTTCTTATTTACTTGAATCATGAATAAACCAGATCGAACTAAGCAAACAGCCCCCAGTTTCGGTACGGAAAGTACAGCCCTTTTCAACAAGCAAGGATTTTTTAAGAAAAAATAGACTATAGCAGTATAAAAAAATCAGCTACTGCTAATAGCCTACTTTAACGGTATACTTATTTTATTGATAGAATAATTATCAAAGGAGTTTTTAAAGATGAATGGTCAGATAAGAAAAGATATTTCGGCAGGAGTAACCGTGGACATCGTGTTGAAAGCCGATCAAAGAACGGGCAAACTGACGCGGGGGGTCGTCAAAGACATTTTGACAAACTCCCAGACCCATCCGAGAGGGATAAAAGTCAGGTTAGTTGACGGGCAAATTGGCAGAGTACAAGGTATTATCAAGTGAAGCAGAGCTTGGAACTCCCACTAACTTTTTCACTAAGTCTTTGAGATCCTCGGGAAAGGGAGCACGAATGACCAGGGGGAGTCCCGTCGCAGGATGCAGAAAAGCATAGATTGAGGAATGTAAGGCTTGACGAGGAAGAAAGGTGGTATCCCCGCCATACAGGTCATCGCCGAGCAATGGGTGCCCAATACCCTCACAGTGCACGCGAATTTGATGGGTGCGTCCTGTTTCTAAGATGAACTCGACAAAAGTAGCCTGGGGATAGCGGCGGAGAACGCGGAAAAGGGTCCGGGCCGGCAGCCCGCCGGGATTGATTTGGCGTTTGATAAAACTATCGGGGGCAAACCCAATGGGATCAGCGATAGTTCCTTGATTTTCACGCATAATTCCTTGCACAAAACCAAAGTAGCGTTTGTGGATTTGCCCGCGTTCCAGTTGCCAGGCGAGTTGTTGATGAGCAAATTGATTTTTGGCGATGACGACGACACCGGAGGTATTTCGATCAATCCGGTGAATGGGTCGATACAGGCGATGTTCACCCTGACGTTCCCAGTAACCAATGACAGCATTGCCTAAGGTATTGGTCAGGTAACGGTGTGTCGGATGAACTACTTGACCCACGGGTTTATTTACCGCTAAAAGGTATTGATCTTCATAGAGAATAGTGAGCGGGAGATTTTCTCCTGGGATATTTGTTTCCTCATTGGAAAAAAGCTGAACGGATAACAGCTCGCCTTCTTTGCCCTGTGCCGTTAAATAGGTGAAGTTTCCGTTCACCCAAACGTGTTCACCTTGCTTTA